>MTKZ01017892.1_pt1 | contig 11572 bp, 22 predicted proteins | sample 1042781 | NCBI WGS metagenome assembly MTKZ01 (sample SAMN06212207, study PRJNA360539) | anaerobic digester metagenome | biome: Wastewater treatment plant; material: sludge; isolation source: anaerobic digester fed with sludge from wastewater treatment plant | place: Denmark: WWTP Viborg ...
TTCCTCAATGGCACGAGCCGAAGGGTTTTCCATCAGATTCGCGACGAACTTCTTGTACGGCTCGATGTTCGGGCTACCCTGCCGAAGCATGGAAAGCAACTTCTGCGCCTGATAATTCGGCACGTCGCGCCCCAAAAACTTGACCGTACCGCCGACGATCTGGATGTCGCCGCCGCCGATCTTGACAAGAGCATTGCCCTCGTCGATCAGATTCGGGACGCTATCGAAGTCGCCAGTAATGAGGGCCTTCTTGATCTTAGCGAAGTTTCGGTGCGAAGAACTGATTACCTTTGCCTCGCCGTCAATAATCGCGGTGATCGTCTTTTCGTTGATGATGTTGGGAATGAATTTCATGTTATCCTCCGTGTTATGTTTGTTTCTCTATCGTCATAAGAATCATAATACATCTCGCCGCAAAAGTCAACTAAATAGTCCGCTCAGAGATGAACTTTTTGATTTCGGCCATCAGGTTGTTGGCTCGCCAGCCGCAGTTGTTGTAGATTTGCAGGATCAGCATATACTTGTCCGCGAAGGACTTGACAGCATTGATCTGAACATCGACGTCCTTATGTTCACCGATCTTCACTTCAACGCCGTTTTCCTTCATAAAAGCGATCATAGAATCCGCTTCCGAGACATAACTATCGCTGGCGGTTTTGGTTAGGGAGTTGAAAGCGTCGATTGCCTTGCGATCTTCCGGCCCAAAATCATCCTTGAAACAAGCGATCATGTTCTTGATGTCGTGTTGCATACCAATCTCTTTGATAGCCTTGGAGATATAATACTTCTTGGCATCGAAATCCTTGAGGGACTTCTGCAAAGCGGCTTCCACGGCAACCTTCAAGTGATTCCATGAGGAATCCAGCTTCTTGACGTGAACCCGATTGATTCCGTAAAACTCAATTTCAAGGTTCCGCGCAATACTACAGAGTTTTTCATCCTCGTCGGTTGCGCTCAAAAAACGCCCGACGTACGAAACATAAAATTTATTGTCCACGACGTCCTTGACACGAATATAACCATGCCGAGACTTGTTGCGATAAACCCAAACATTAGGGTTAATCGGGCGAGTGCCAGTCTTGCCGACCTTAGCCCAAAGAGATTTGTAGTCGCGCACGATTTGATTAGGATTCCAGTAGGAGCAGAACAGTTTGTCGAAAACATCCTGCGAGTCCGAAACGATAATCATGCTAGGCGTAAAACCAAACTTTTCGGTGATACCAGCGGACAGGCGAGAAGGAATAATATGGCTATCCTCCTGAGCCACAACGAAAACCGTCTTATCGGAAATGTTATGGCAAGTGAGATAAGCCCTATGTCGGAAGAACTTGCCGTTAAGGTAGTTGTAATACTTGACACCCTCCTTGTTATCCTCAAATTTCCGGCCCTTGAAGGTATAGTCGCTCAAATGGCTATGAATAATGGAGCCGAGGGAATCGTTTGAGTCCTTAATCAGCTTGACAACCTCCCAAGGATACCGACAAGCGTCGATCTTCTTCTGGAAATCGGCCAAAACCTTTTCCTTGATTCCCGCGAAAGACTCGGAAAGGAAGTCAACGGTCTTTTTCGTATACTCAAGTTTTTCGCGATCCGGCGCAACATCCACGTCGCCAATCTTTGCGCGAATGACGATGTTTTTGGAGTAGCGGAAACTATCCTTAAGCTGGCTTGAGTCAATGGGATACGTCACGCCGCCCATCAGAACCTTACAAAGCCGTTGGGAATAGCGGTCAGTCCGTTCGATGAAAAATTCATCAAAGTCGCAAACCTTGTCAAGAGCCGGAACAGTGAAGGCCCCATTGAAGTCAAGCGGAACCGCCAGATACTTGCAAAATTCGGCAAGTTCCGCATTGAAACGCTGGATGTCGTGATCCTGCACTGGAATGGAAATTTCGATGCCAGAGGGTTCGGCGGAAGGGGATTCACAAACGGGAATCAATTGGAGCTTGCCTTCCCGATTCTTTTGCGCCGTATAGAGATACCGCTTGCCTTCATAGAAGGAGACAATCGAGAAGGAATCGGTATAGGAAAACGCACTTTTTGCGCCCAGCCCGAAAGTCCCAACGCTATCGTTAGAACCGCGCTTAGTGGACTTGCCGAATTTGATGTAAACCTTTGTCACGTCATCAAAAGAAAGACCTGCGCCAAAATCCCGTACCTTAAAAACAGGAGACAGGGAAGAAGGAGGCGAAATCAAAACATTACTGGCAGACCCGTTTTCGTTATTGGAATCGACAGCGTTGCACAAATACTCCCGCACAACGGCCAGAATTTTGTTGCTATACAAGCGATCCGAAAGAATCCCGCTGATAAAACCGAAATCTTCGGCATCAATGCTGAAATCTACCGCTTCATTCTCAAACCCGCCGCTCATGCGGACGTTCCGTTCTTCAACTTCCAGAATCATAACATCCTCCAATGTTGTTGTTTCAATCGTCAGAAACCACTATAACAGAAATCGTAAAAAAGTCAAGGCTTCTTTTCTTTGTTTGAAGTTTTCTCTCCTTTTAATTCATATCTAGCTTGAGTGACGATCTCCTTGATTTCGGCCCATTCGTCATAAGACAAACCGCACTTGCCATTCATGGAAATAAGCATATTGCAATTCTCCATGTGGTCGATGTCTCCAAGAGACACTACAATCAGAACGTCGGAATAAACGCTATGCCACTGAGATGGAGTCGGAAGGCGCTTGTCGCTCTTGGAAAAACGGCTCCGCAATTCGATGGTGTTGCCTACCTTTTTGATAATCCAGTTGTTCTTATTCATGTGCGTAGGATACTCCTTCCAAAAGCGAAAGTCAAGCTCTCTTTTTCATGCTCGCTCCTATAGAACAATAGTGAGTTGGTCGGCTTCGAGAACATTCGTGGCCTTGCGGAATCCCTTGGCTTTCTTCGACGGCTTCATATCGGAACCGAGGAAGTTATAGACAGGATGCGGGGAAGGGAGAATGAAGTCAACCGTTGCCCCTTCGCCCGTTTTCTTGTCGCCTTCGTAGTTGCGATACTGAACTTCGATTTCTCGCCCATCCGGAAGAACGAGAACGACATCTTTTTCCACGCCTGACAGTTTAACTTTCATGGCTTTTTCCTTTTCAATGCCTTGATTTTTTCGACTCTGCTCAATATCCCTTACCCAAGCCCTACATCCCTTACAGTCAATATAGTGTCGTGGAAATAGATTTCGGCTTGGCGGTTGCCCTCTTCATCATCCTGCCACGACTTGATTTCGTCCACGACTCCGTTGGACATTTGAAGGACGTTCACTTGATTAGTCGATGTCCGTGTCGAGAAATTCGCTTGCGTCTGCCGTCACATGGATGATGATGTTCCCTCCCACGATCTTCACGGGCTTGTAGGACAAATCCATGAGCAAATGCCCCCTGTCCACAAACTCGTCAACCATTTCGTTGATGCCGTCGATTCCGCTGTCGTTATCGAGCAGGGCATCGAAATCCACAGGCATATCGAACTCCACCCAACCATTGGCATCGAACTTTGCGATCTTGTCAAACTGTTTTCGGTTCATTTATTTTCCTTATTTGATTTTCAACTGCGTACAGAGTACACCATTGAAAAGTAAAAGTCAACACCTATTTCACTTCTTTCACAAAGGCTTCATCCCACACCAACCCTTTGCGTTTGAGTTTCGCCAGAACCCGTTCCGCCATGCCCTTGCGCTTGTAGATCAGGGTGGAATGCTTGGAACGCCGTCCCATGTACCAGAACCCCATCGAAAACTTCTTGTCTCCGCAAAGGTGGTAATTCTCATTGTATCTCGACGGGCCATGTGCGATAACATATCTCATATCAACCCGCCTTCCGTTCTCCAATCCAAGACATTTCCTGCAACGGACGTTTGTGGTTGGGATAGGTGTCGATCAGTTCGTTGAGGATGGTTCTCAACATCTTGCGGAGTTCCCGCCGTGGGGTTTTGATTGAAACCGTGGTGCAATAGGACGCATCCTCGACTTCTTCCCACCGTCCACGATGCCGCAGTTCGCAGGAAAAGCGGAGCAGGGGTTCGTCGTGGGGGTCGTCCTCGTTGAAGTCCCCGCTTCGACCTTCGCCAATATACTCCCAAGTCGCACGGAGTTTGCCCTTGGTGATCGTCATTTCCTTGAAAGATTCGTCGTACATGGTCATACTCCTAGTTGATGGTGTGTTCGATGAACGTCATCTTGTACGTCATCTTGTACCATTCCTTGCCGCTGATATTGCAGGTCGGGCAAGACCACTCATAGCAGTAGTCCTCGTTTTCGGGATAGGAGTCGCCATACTCCAAATACTTCCCGCACTTGGGACACTTGCCCATTTCGTGAGGCCGTTCTTCGGTCTTGCCCTTTTGAACCTTCATTGGAATCCCTTTCTTGATTTTCAACTGCGTACAGAGTACACTATTGAAAAGCGAAAGTCAAGCCCCATTTTTAAATAGACTTAGTAAAACGATTTACCGACCTTAATATCTCATTCTCCTTCAAAGCGATATGTCGAAAAGCATTTGGGGCAAATTCTCTTACCCTTGTTGCCATATCCATCGTCCCTTTTAAGGGGATCGGAAAGTTTTCCTCCGCACACGATGTTTAGCCGTGGGCCGCTAGGGTCCTTGGGATTCTTTAGAGACAGGATTTGAGTGCAGAATCTTTTTATTGGTTTCATGGTTGGCTCAATTGTCAGGATTACGTTAAGAAAAAGCTGGTGACAGGGATTTTATAGCTATTCTGTTCCCTAGTTAAACGCTTTACGCCCAATGGTGCGGATGCGTCGATGCGGAATTTCTTTATTTGTTGTCCAGCGCTGGCGAAACTCACCGTCCGCAAAATTCCATGCGCCGCTTTGGGTTGCACCCTTAATCTAGACGAATAATATTAAACCTCGACAACCTGAACCCCAGCCTTAACTTCGTCGCTGACCGGAGCCTTGACCGTGGGAAGAGTGGCTTTGATACCAGCCTTCTCAATAAAAATCCGACCCACGACTACGACGTCCTCAGGCTTAAACTTCTCGATCAGGTCTTTCATCTGAACCGAGACCAGAGAAACCGCGCCCTTCGTTCGACCACTACCACCTTTTCGAGTACCATTCGTATCCATGTTTTTTCCTTTGTTATGTTTTAATCGTCAGAGAAGATATTAATCTATCGGCGTTAAAAATGCAAGCCAAAAATCAAAAAACTTTTAAGAGGGCTTTCGGGGCGTCTTTTTCTTCTTCTTAAAAATGCGGTCGTGTTCCGCCCTATATAAGGAATAGAGTTTTACGCGGGAGCGCGAGCCTTTTCCCGCACCTGTAGTTTTAAATCTTTCTGCCATTTTTTTAATAAGTTCCAAACTATTGTGCCGCAAATGTTTTTAAAAGCACTTCCGTATTTATCTTCAAAAACTCCTGATACACCTTGGAGTATTCCTTACCCCATTCCGCGCAGTGCTGTTCTTGTTCGTCGTCGCTAGAAATCCCTCTGTCCAAAAGCCTTAGATGCGCATATTCGTGCAATAAAGAATCTACTTTTGCCGCGTAGTTAAGCGTTTTACGAACGATCAGGTAGCAAAATTTCCCACCATATTTGTGGTTATATGGGCCATAAACGCAACCTTCTTCCTCGACTTCCCTTAATGCAAATTTAACACTAAAGTTCTTGACGGGTAAGCGCCTTTTTAACTCCCTGAGTAGTAAGCGAATACGCTGTGTGTCGTTCATGATCACTGTTACACCTACTGCATATTTACTCAGGCCTTAAAAAACGGGCTATTCTAAACTTTTCTTCCTAAAGTCCTCTGCCAGAACGATTAACGGAAGACCAAAAATAGCCCCAATTCCCGTCATGCACAAAACCGCTCCAAACGCCACAGTATAAAGATACCCCAGTTTCCACATTTTTAATTACCTCTGCCATTTAAATAACTCCTTGCCATCCAAGGTCTTAAGTGTGGCTACGATAACACCTTCGTTGGCCCATGTCAACTCGGAAGACGAAATTTTTCGCATCTGCGCGACGGGATATTTTTCACGCACGATTTTGTCGTATTTTTGAACGATCTCGACTGTTAGGTTCATATTAATTTTCCATCAAAATTGTGTTAAACACATATTATTTGCGCGACTTTAAAAAAGTGGGGGATTATTTGCCTTACCATTTAAAAATGGGTCAATTCTATCCTTAATAGTATCTAGATATTCGTCTATGTCTTCTACGTCGTCCGGGACGTCTATAACCATGAAGTCATCCCCAAAGCATTCGTATTCCACTAAAAACTCTTCCTCGCACCATATGTAGTCTGGCCAAACGTAAATCTTCAAGTTACTACCTCTAAAAAGTTTTCTTTAATTACTTCTATGACTGGAAGACCTCGGTAAAACGGTTGAATATATTTGGCCGGATTGCTCTCGGTTAGGAGAGGATCAAGCATAGTCCTAAAATCCTCTAATTCCTGCATCTCCTTGTGCCCCAATAGGATATAACTTGGGGTCATTCCGAGACAAATATTCTCATAGACCTTTTCATCAATTCTCTTGGTGATTAACATATTATCTCTTTATTTGCGCGGGCATTAAAAAATGGGCGTTTTAATCGGGAATAACCCTCAGACTTGTAATCACAGCATCCCAATAAGTCGCCTTAGTCTTGCTGAACTTATTAAAACTCCGTGCCTCAAAGTATGGCTGGAGAAGAACAATCGCAAAAAGGATCGCCACAACAACCCATCCAATACCAGCTTTATATTTATCTGCCATATTTATTTTCCTTATTATTTGCGTAATCTACAAAAAGTGGGCGACTTTAACGTAATCCTAACTAAGTCTCAATAGGCACAACCAAATCCCTACCCCCGCAGAAAAAAGCAGGACGGCAAAGAAACCCAAACACGCCCAAATTTCTCCCCAATTAAAACGAATATTCATCTTAACATAATCCTAACAATTACTTTCTTTCAATTTCTATTTTAAAATGGGACACAACCACCAAAATGAATACCCACCATGAAATTTGACCAGTCAGGCAAAGGACAATACCTGCTATGTACCAAACCGGAGCCCACAAATCTATCTTTTTAATTCTCATCTTAACATAATCCTAACAAATTTCCCATTCATACATCCAAGTATCTTTTCGTTCTCCGTTAATCCAGTAAACAACCCGATAGGTATTAACATAACCGTCAGTAGAAAGGCTATCTATTCGCCCATCCATTTCTAGGGCTAAAATACGAACGGATTGCCCAACATCATATTTAAACTTATAAGCTTTCATTTTTAGTAAAACGGTTTACAGGGCATTGAACCAAAAATTAACGACTATACTAATCGCCACAGCAATACCTAGGGAGATCAAAAGCCCTTTAAAGAAAGCTTCTCTCTCAAGCTTTTCCACGCTCATAAATTTGCCGCAAGTCTCACAGCGATAAATAGTTACAACTTTTTGGCCTTGGCGACCAATGGAAATTTTTGGGCTACATTTGTGTTTTTTCACTCTTTTTCCTATATATTTGTATTATTTGGGATAAATGGGGTCTTTTTCCTATTCTTTAAACATGATAGCAGAACGCCGCAAAGATGTCAACCCTTATTTGTATATCAATCCCTATAGGTATTAGCATAGACTCAGATAGATTTAGATAGACTGGTGCGAATTTTAATATGTGCAAGTGTGACATTATGGCACAGTCGGCGCATCTTATGTATCTTTCTACAGGCTAAAACATCAATTTTCAGACACTCCGAAAACAGGGGTGAAATTTGACTACTTTTTGCGCGTTTTTCGATTTTTGAAAAGTGCCAAATATAAGGGGTTTTATAACTTTTTCTCTAGCGAAAACACTTTTTATTTTTGGGGTAAATTTTGCTCCTTTTTGGCCTTATTCTTACGGGACCGAATTTGCTTACATCTTTCCTTTACAATATTCGTAAGTGATTGGCAGAAAGGCACATACGAAGATCGCGGCGTAAGTTTCCTCAAAAGTTCCGCTTCGTTCGTATCCCACGTGGTAATGTAGATGCACATGCGCTTATGCAAATTCCACTCTTCCGCCATCTGGTAAAACGCCGCCGCTCCACTGCCACCGACGTCACCGCCGAGCAAAAGGATGTCAGGTTTTTTCATTTTTAACTCACTTAAGGCTCTATCGGGATCGTGGGCATAGACTACTTTGATTAGCTTTTGTTCGCCCAAAAACTCTTCGAACATTTGGCATTTCGATTTGCTATCGTAGCACAAAACATGGGCTTTTATTGGTGTTTTCATTGATTTTTCCTTATCTTATACTGTACTATACACTTGGCTAAACGTCAAGGATTATTTCGATTGTTATGATTGTGTTAGGCGAGGGTTATTTTAAAATGAAATTTGCATATTTATTTAAATAGAGGTCGAAGACAACCCACCCCATTTTAAAAAACCTCTAAACATCCTAATCCAAAGATGTCTTTATGTATCTGTCTAGGGGATAAAGCTCTTATAGAGGGGAGGAAAGATGCAAGGTGATTCTACCCGCAGAAACGCCAAAAATCCCCAATAAATTGGCACTTTTCGGGTGTTGTTTTACCTTTGGAAATTGATGTATTTTTNNAAGCCTAGTTTCGGAATAGTTCTTACTTTTCCTGCTTGGAATTATCCTTAAAGGTATAAACAAGCTGTCTAGAGCCGTCTCTGGTCTCTCCGTAGACACTACCCTGCATGGTGTAGTGGTTGGCGCAATCTACAGCGTAGCGGCGGGCCTTATCGTCGCCAAGCATGGTCGAATATCCGTGCTCAATCAGCTTGCGGCTACCGACGACGATGTATCTAGTAAACTTACTCATTCTTTTTCTTTCCTTCTGTTGAGGTATTATGGTTGCTGTGTTTGGGATTCGTTGTTTTGGCCGATTTGGGCCTTTAAACTATTATAAATATTATTGGCGGAATTCAACTGCTCTTGCGGCATTGATTTAAGGATGGATTCCAACAGGATAGCCATTTCAAAGGTTGATCGGGAATGTTCAGCCTTAAAACGCGCCGATTCCGAATTCATCCTGTTAAGCTCATATAAAAACAGTCCCGCCGAAGATACTAGGAATATAACTATGATTTCTGTCAACACTTAAATTCTTTCTTTGAGAATTTTAGAGGCTTCATTAAAAAAGACTTCCGATTTGATTAGCGGCAAAAGCTTTTCGGGCTTGATTTTAAAATTGCCCATGAATGGATCGAACAACATGCACGGACCTCTTTTGGTAAGCCTGATGATCGCCGCGAATCTCTGTTGCGGAACTGGACCGAAGATTTTGCTATTAGGAATGATGGTCCCATCTGAAACCTTCCTTACAACATCTTCTTCTGTCCCAAAGGTTATTTCAACGAACTCAAGGCCCGTCACGGATTCAAGAATGAGGATAGAATCCTTGTCCCAATTTAAAAAAGGCTTTTTCATCTTATTTACCGATACACCTTGTTGTTCGTTTTATCCCTATTTATGTCCAAAAGTAAGCGCGGTTTTCAATCATTTCTTTGATGATCTTAGTGTCTAAGCGGTAAAGTTCGGCTTCAAGATTGTCGATTTTCTTGTACTTTTCGTTGTAAGTCATGTCTGCAAAGGTCTTTACATCTTTAAAAGCCTTGGAGATTTGATCCTCAATATCTGGGCGAACGACTTCAATGTAATGAACCGCGCCCTTAATCCATTCGTAAAACTCAGGGTGATAGGTCCAATCAACGTGGCCGTCTATGATTTCTTCATACCAAAAGTCCAAAATCAACGCCAAATTGATATCAACCATAGCTTCCGACAAATCACGCCAAATATGCCGAGGATATTCCTTTCTAAAACGAGGATGGGCGGGACGAAAGGTATGCTTTATGGAAAGACGGGCCTTCCGCAGATTGGACTTGAGATGGCCGAAGAAGCTATAAACAGGGTTGTCCCAACTCAAAAACCACTCACGAATCCAGCCCTGAACGGGATATTCGCGACGGATTCTCTCTTCAAAAACTTCCCAACCATCGTCCGACTTTGAAAAAAGCTTACTAGGAAGAGAAGATGGCTTAAGATAAACCCCAAACTTCTCTCGTTTTTCCTTAGGAAGATTGAAATACTCCGTAGCGGAACGGACCTTGACATAGGGGAAAATAGGATTTTCGAGTTTCAGTTTCATTGTTTAAACTCTACCAGAAGAAGGGTTAAAAGTCAAGAAACAATTTTGGAATAGACTTCTTTATACGAAAGTTCGGGATTTGGATCGTAAACTTGTGCGAATTTAGCGGCATAACCGTAATCAACCCACCTGTTCCAAGCTTCTTTCCAACCAATGTCGCGTCCATCCTTGGTACTTTCATCCAGTTTGAAGATTTCTACGCACTTACATTGGATAAGAAATCTTTCGCTGGTATTATTTGCAAGGGTTATTTCCTTAAGAATGCAATATCCGTCCTCGGCGCAGTGTTCGCAAATCGCGCCAAGTAGCTTTTTGAGACGTTTTTCGTTGTGTTCCGACATAATCATGATTACACATTTTCGGCCTGTCCTTTTACGACGGCAAACATTTCTTCAATATTAAGGTCAATTGTCATTTAATTACCCAAGCCGGAAGGTATTGCGGAAGACTTGGNNGAAGACTTGGTTAGCATAATCTTATCTATCAGGGGATTTTCGACCTTCCTCTTGACAATGGAAAGAGTATGGTTTCCTGTTGACAATTGCAGAGTAATCGGCCCGACATGGCTTTCGCCCTTCAACCATTGAGGTTGCCAAGACCAACCTACTTTTTGCAAATATACATCCGTCGCTCCAGCAAGAGGATGGTTTGCGGGGGCGGAGACCCGCTTTCCATTAAGCGCCAGTTGCATACCGTTATTCAAGTGCGAATCCGCATAAGCCCTTACCCAAAAATACCATGTCCCGCTTTGCTTGACGCTAAAGCTGAAATTAAGGCTACTCCCGGTTGGACCATCTGCCCTCATTACCGACTGACTAGAAGCATTTGCGCGAAAATACCTATTGTATCCTGTCTGAGAAGTGCAGAACTCGGCTTCCATTGAAACGACCCCGTTGGTTTCCTTGAAAACTCTGGACGGAAGCGGCGGAAGCGGAGTTTCTACAACCGGGGGGATAGGGGTTGGAACGGGGGTAGGTTCCGGCTCAACTGGCGGAATCACAATTGGCGCATTGGTACTCTGTCCATCATTATCCCATGGAAGCTTTACCCATTCGGGGAGCTTTTCACATCCGACCATCAGACACATTAGGGCTATTGTTGTAATTTTATTCATTTTCTTGTTCCTCAATTGATTTTAAAATCTCAGGGTTGTCCTTGTAGTGTTCTTTTAGAACCTTGGGGGACTCGTCGTGAATCTAGCCGCCAATGGCAATTTTCTTATAAGACCATTCTCCGGTCTCGGAGCAAGTATAAGCCGACTCGCGCTGGTATTTTCCAATAACGTCTTCAATAATATCAAAGATCAAGAAAGCCTCTTCGTCGTTCTTTATCCTGTCATTATCCTTTGGGGCGGAATAACTTACATATGCGCGGAGCGATCCATACTTGCTCTTGATTTGAGAGAACTCCACGACAATACCAAACGATCTGCGAATGAAATCCAGCTTTTC
>MTKZ01023621.1_pt1 | contig 11562 bp, 10 predicted proteins | sample 1042781 | NCBI WGS metagenome assembly MTKZ01 (sample SAMN06212207, study PRJNA360539) | anaerobic digester metagenome | biome: Wastewater treatment plant; material: sludge; isolation source: anaerobic digester fed with sludge from wastewater treatment plant | place: Denmark: WWTP Viborg ...
CAATACCAAATGTTGTTACTGTAAGCCCACCTAAACTTGCAAATATTCTGGGTACTACTGATATTTTTTCTCTATCTTCTTTTGTTGTTGCTAATGTTGGTATCATTGACCAATATGGTATATCCATTATTGTATAAGTCATTCCCCATAATATATACATAACTGAATAATATAAATAAAGTGATGTTCCTTCTAAATCCGGTTTTCTAAATAATAAAAATAGTACAACTGAATTTAATATTGTTCCTATAAATATCCACGGTCTAAACTTACCAAATCTACTTCTTGTATTATCTACAATCATTCCCATGATTGGGTCATTTATGGCATCCCATAATCTTGCCATTAAAAATAATGTTCCTACAAATGCTGGATTGATTCCAACTACATCTGTAAAATAAATCATTAAAAATGTATAAACTATCCCACATGCTAAATCTTTACCATATGCTCCTATTCCATAAGAATACTTTTCTCTAGATGTTAACTTTTGCATCTAAATTCCCCCCAAAAATAAAATTTTATGGTTCCTTACATGTTTTGATTTTATATTATATTGAATAAATTTAGATATCCTTCAGAAACCGTTTTCCATAACTTAATTATATCTATTTTCGTATATTTTTTAAACATATTTATGTAGGGATAATATGGTTAAATGTCTGTTTATTTTATTTTTAATATTTATTACACTATAATTTGTTAAAACATAGATAATTGCTTTACAATTTAATTAAAGGTGCTATTAAAGAAGATAGTAATATTTGTTTTAGTAATATAAATTTATAATTGATGTATAAAAAAAATGTCTAATAAAATTATTAGACATTTTCTTTTTAAAAATTAAATTTAATTCTTAAAATAAATAAGCTAAATAATGGCCAATTATTTAACTAAAAGCATAGCTATTGCATTAATAAAGAATAATACTGCAGCTATTTTTGTTACTCTTCCTAAGAAAGCTTCTTTTCCTTTTGGTTTGAAGTAGCTTTGGTTTCCTTCACCACCATATTGTGATGGAACTGCACTCTTTGTATCTTGTGGCATTATACTTAATATAAGAACTATTGCTAGTACAACTTGTACTCCCATTAGTATATTACTTATGTTCATATGTCCACCTCCTACTATTTTATTTATAAAATTGCTTTATACTTTAATATATCACACTAATGTAGTCAATTCAAGGTATGTAGCCTAAAATTAACCTTCTATTCAATATCTTAACAACTGTGTAATATACAAATAATCCCTATACAAATATACTGTATAGGGACCATTTTTTCAAAATTTATTTTTAAATAATATTAAATTTGTAATTAATTTATTTTACAAGAACAGATTCTTTCTTTAAGTTGTAGAAAGACTTCATTCCACAGTATCTAGCTTGCTCTCCAACCATTTCTTCTATTCTTAATAATTGGTTGTACTTAGCAACTCTATCAGTTCTTGATGGAGCACCAGTTTTTATTTGTCCAGCGTTTACAGCTACTGCTAAGTCAGCTATAGTTGTATCTTCTGTTTCTCCTGATCTGTGAGATATAACTGCAGANNGCTCTCTTAGCCATTTCTATAGCATCTAAAGTTTCAGTTATTGTACCTATTTGGTTAACTTTTATTAATATAGAGTTAGCAACACCTGCTTCTATTCCTCTTTCTAATCTTTCTGTGTTAGTAACGAATAAGTCGTCTCCAACTAATTGTACTTTCTTTCCTAATCTATCAGTTAATACTTTCCATCCATCCCAGTCTTCTTCATCTAAACCGTCTTCTATTGTTACTATTGGGAAGTTGTTAACCCACTCTTCGTATAAATCAACCATTTGTTCAGCAGTTAATTTTTTACCTTCGTGTTTTAAATCATTNNATAAAGTTTAGTTTCTTTATCGTACATTTCTGTAGCAGCAACGTCAAGACCTAATCTTACGTCATCTCCTGGCTTGTATCCAGCTTTTTCTATAGCTTCAACTATTAATTCTAAAGCTTCTCTGTTTGATCCTAAGTTTGGAGCGAATCCACCTTCGTCACCTACACCACAAGCTAATCCTCTTTCTGAAAGAACTTTCTTTAATGAGTGGAATACTTCTGCACCCATTCTTAATCCTTCTCTGAATGACTTAGCTCCTACTGGTAATATCATGAACTCTTGAACGTCAACACTGTTATCAGCATGTTCTCCACCGTTTAATATGTTCATCATTGGAACTGGTAATTGCTTAGCGTTAACTCCACCTATGTATTGGAATAATGGTAATCCTAATTCTTCAGCAGCAGCTCTAGCAACAGCCATAGAAACACCTAATATAGCGTTAGCCCCTAATTTACCTTTATTGTGTGTTCCATCTAATTCTATCATTAAAGCATCTATTGCAGGTTGATCAAAAGCATCCATTCCTTCTAATTCTGGAGCTATTATTTCATTTACGTTAGCAACAGCTTTTTCTACACCTTTTCCTATGTATCTTCCCTTGTCACCATCTCTTAATTCAACTGCTTCGAAAGCTCCTGTAGAAGCTCCTGATGGAACTATAGCTCTTCCTACTGCTCCACTTTCTAATGCTACTTCAACCTCTACTGTTGGATTTCCTCTTGAATCTAATACTTCTCTTGCATATACTAATTCTATAACTGACATATGTATATCTCCTCTCCAATTTGTATATTAAATTACATCATATTAAAATTTATTTGATGGGTAAATTTTGAATTTTTCTGTAATCTATAATTTTATAAAATTTATTTTATTAAAGAGTGACCAGTCATTTGTTCTGGTTTCTCTAAATTCATCATATCTAAGATTGTAGGTGCAATATCTGATAACCTACCATCTTCTTTTAATTTTGCATCTTTTAATTCTTCCCCTACTACCATAAATGGCACTGGATTAGTTGAGTGAGCTGTTACAGTTGACTCTGTATTTGCATCCCACATATACTCTGCGTTACCGTGGTCAGCAGTTATTATTGCAGCTCCACCTTTAGAAAGTATTTTATCTACTACTTTTCCTACGCAAGTATCTACAGCTTCTACAGCCTTTACAGCTGCTTCCATAACACCTGTATGCCCTACCATATCAGGGTTAGCGTAGTTTACTACTATTAAATCATATCTATCTTCATCTATTTTAGATAATAATTTATCTGTTAATTCATAAGCACTCATCTCTGGTTGTAAGTCATAAGTTGCAACCTTTGGAGATGGAACTAATAATCTATCTTCGCCATCATTTGCTTCTTCTACTCCACCATTAAAGAAGAATGTAACGTGAGCATACTTTTCAGTTTCAGCAGCTCTTAATTGGCTCTTTCCTTTTGATGATAAATATTCACCTAATGTATTTTCTAAACTTTGTGGTTTAAATGCTACATTTACATTTTTTATAGTTACATCATATGTAGTTAAACATACGAAGAATGTATTCATATTTGGTCTTTCAAATCCTGCAAAATCAGTATCAACTATAGCTCTAGTTATTTCTCTAGCTCTATCTGGTCTAAAGTTACCAAATACTATAGAATCACCTTCTTTTATTAGTCCTAATGGTTTCCCATCTTCAACTATAACTGTAGGAACAACGAATTCGTCATTCTTATCATCAGCATAAGATTTTTCTATTGCTTCCTTAGCAGAAGTTGCAGTATTTCCTTTTCCATTAACCATTGCATCATATGCAAGCTGAACTCTTTCCCATCTTTTATCTCTATCCATAGCGTAGTATCTACCAGAAACTGAAGCTATTTTACCAACTCCAACTTCTTTCATATAGTTTTCTACATCTTCAATAAATTCTAAAGCACTTCTTGGATCTACGTCTCTTCCATCTGTAAATGCATGTACAAATACATTTTCTACACCATTTTCTTTAGCCATTTTCACTAAAGCTTTTAAATGATCTATGTGAGAGTGCACTCCACCATTAGATAGTAATCCCATTAAGTGAAGAGAATGTTCTTTTGCATTTTCCATAGCTTTTAGTAAAGCTTCATTTGTGAAGAAATCTCCATCTTCTATAGCTTTACTAACTCTAGTTAAATCTTGATATACTATTCTTCCTGCACCAATGTTAGTATGGCCAACTTCTGAGTTACCCATTTGTCCATCTGGAAGACCTACATCAAGTCCACTAGCTTGGATTAATGTATGAGGATATTCATTCATTATTTTATCTAAATTAGGTGTATTTGAAGATGCTATAGCATTACCATCAGTATTTTTGCTTTCTCCAAATCCATCCATTATTATTAAAGCGACTGGTTTTTTCATATATGTCTCTCCTTAGAAATTAACAAGCTCTACATAATCATTAGCTTCTAAACTAGCTCCACCTACTAAAGCTCCGTCTATATCACTTTGATTCATTATTTCAGCTACGTTTGAAGGTTTAACACTTCCTCCGTATTGGATTCTAACTTCATTTGCTAACTCACCATAAAGATTAGCTACAACTTCTCTTATGTAAGCTATAACATCGTTAGCATCTTCAGATGTAGCAGTTTTTCCAGTTCCTATAGCCCATACTGGTTCGTAAGCTATAACCACCTTAGCTAAATCTTCTTTAGATACATTTTCTAAAGCTTTTTCAACTTGAACTTTACAAACATCCTTAGTGTTTCCTGCTTCTCTTTCTTCTAAAGTTTCACCAACACATAATATTGGATCTATTCCAACTTCTAATGCTTTTAAAACTTTTTTGTTTACAGTTTCATCAGTTTCATTGAAGTATTGTCTTCTTTCAGAATGTCCTATTACTACATAGTCCATATCTAATTCTTTTAACATAAGTGGTGATATTTCACCAGTGAAAGCCCCTTTTTCTTCAAAGTGCATGTTTTGAGCACCTATCTTTATGTTAGTGCCTTTTGTTGCTTGTTTTAAATCTTTTAATAATGTAAAAGGCGCACATATAACAGCTTCTACTTTATCATTGTTTACTCTATCTTTAACTTCATTCACAAATTCTAAAGCTTCCGCTATAGTTTTGTGCATTTTCCAGTTACCTGCTATTATTGGTTTTCTCATTAATATTCCTCCCAATAAGATTAAATCTTAGAGAAATCTGATAATCAGATTTCTCTTGACTTAATTATTTTATTTTAAGGTAGCTTTACTTTTGTAAAGCTAAACTGTGGTCAAATTTATCTAAATATATTGTACTTTAAAGTACTTTATAGTAATTTACAAATTTATTTGTTATCTAAAGCTACTATACCTGGTAATTCTTTACCTTCTAAGAATTCTAAAGAAGCTCCTCCACCAGTTGATACATGAGTCATTTTATCTCCAAATCCTAATTGGTTTACAGCAGCAGCACTATCTCCACCACCTATTACAGTAGTAGCATCAGTTAATGCAGCCATAGCTTTAGCAACAGCTAATGTACCATTTGCGAAGTTTTCAAATTCAAATACTCCCATTGGTCCATTCCATACTATTGTTTTAGAAGCGTTTACAGTGTTTACATATTCTTCTATTGTTTTAGGTCCTATATCTAGTCCCATAAATCCTTCTGGTATATTAGCATCTTCTGTTATAACAGGTGCAACATCTGCAAATTTATCAGCAACAGCATTGTCTATAGGTAATAATAATTTAACACCTTTAGCTTTTGCTTTTTCCATCATTTCTTTAGCGTATTCTACTTTTTCTTCTTCAACTAAAGAAGTTCCTATTTCATATCCTTGAGCTTTTAAGAATGTATATGCCATTCCTCCACCTATTATTAGGTTGTCTACTTTTTCTAATAATTGTTCTATAACAGCTATTTTGTCCGATACCTTTGCTCCCCCTAATATTGCTGTGAAAGGTCTAACAGGATTTTCAACTGCTTCCCCTAAGAACTTTAATTCTTTTTGTATTAAATATCCACAAGCTCTTTCTTCTAAGAATTCTCCTGCTCCAACTGTTGAACAGTGTGCTCTATGAGCTGTTCCGAATGCATCATTTACATATACATCAGCAAGTGAAGCTAATTCTTTAGAGAAGTTTTCTTCATTTTTAGTTTCTTCTTTTCTATATCTTGTATTTTGTAGTAAAACTACATCTCCATTTTCCATTTTTTCTATAGCTGCTTTTGCATTTTCTCCAACAACATTATCATCTGCAGCAAATACTACTTCTTTGTTTAACATTTCAGATAATCTTTTTGCAACTGGTGCTAAAGATAATTCTGGTTTAGCTTCCCCTTTTGGTTTTCCTAAATGAGAGCATAATATAACTTTCGCTCCATTTTCTATTAAGTATTTTATAGTTGGAAGTGCTCCATTTAATCTATTTTCATCTGTTATAACACCATCTTTTAATGGAACGTTGAAATCACATCTTACTAAAACTTTTTTTCCGTTTACATTTATATCTTCTATTGTTTTTTTGTTAAGCATTGACATCGTTATCTCTCCTCTCAAAAAGAAACCCTAATGGTATAATTCATAATACTTTTTATTTAATATATCTACTCTTAAAAAAGTCCGTAATTTGTAGCAAAGTGCTACAAACTCGGACTTATATGAAATTACTTAGCTAAGTTAGCGAAGTATCCTAATGTTCTTATTAATTGAGCTGTATAAGACATTTCGTTATCGTACCAAGAAACAACTTTAACTAATTGCTCTCCGTTTACTTCCATAACTCTTGTTTGAGTTGCATCGAATAATGATCCGAAGTTCATTCCTACTATATCAGAAGAAACTAATTGCTCTTCAGTGTATCCGAAAGATTCGTTAGCAGCAGCTTTCATAGCAGCGTTTATTTCTTCTACTGTAACTTTTTTGTCTAATGTACAAACTAATTCAGTTAAAGAACCAGTTATAACTGGAACTCTTTGAGCTCCTCCGTCTAATTTACCTTTTAATTCAGGTATAACTAAACCTATAGCTTTTGCAGCTCCTGTAGTGTTAGGAACTATGTTAGAAGCAGCAGCTCTAGCTCTTCTTAAGTCACCTTTTCCATGAGGTCCATCTAATGTATTTTGGTCATTAGTGTATGCATGTATTGTAGTCATAAATCCTTTTTGTAATCCAAATACATCGTTTAATGTTTTAGCCATTGGTGCTAAACAGTTAGTTGTACAAGAAGCTCCTGATATAACTGTTTCACTACCATCTAATACATCATGGTTTACATTGAATACTACAGTTTTTAAATCTCCTGTAGCTGGTGCAGATATAACAACTTTCTTAGCTCCAGCTTGTAAGTGAAGTCCAGCCTTCTCTTGAGAAGTGAAGAATCCAGTACATTCTAATACTATATCTACCCCTAATTCAGCCCATGGTAAGTCAGCTGGGTTTCTTTCAGCAGTAACTTTTATTTCTTGTCCATTAACTACGAAAGCACCTTCTTTAACTTCTATTTCACCATTGAATCTACCTTGAGCAGAGTCATACTTGAATAAGTGAGCTAATGTTTTAGCGTCTGTTAAGTCATTTATAGCAACAACTTCAAACTTATCTGTTTGCTCCATTAATTTTCTTAAAGCTAATCTTCCTATTCTCCCAAAACCGTTTATAGCAACTTTAACCATTTTGTTTCCTCCTAATATGTATAAGATTTATAATATATTTTACTAGCAATGCTAGTGATTGGCATTTATTGTTCTAATATAGCCTGAGCACTTTCTTCATCAGTTATAAGGACTATATTTTTATTTATATTAGATAATGCAATTAAAGCATTCGCTTTTCTTTTACCTGCGAATATAGCAATACTTTCTTCAACATTTTTGAATGTTTCTAAATCAATACCAGCAGTATTTAATTTATAAACGATTTCTCCATTTTCATTGAAGTAATGACCAAAAGCTTCCCCAACTGCACCTTTTGATATAATTTCATTAACCTTATCTTCTGGCAGCTTTCTTCTCTTTGCCATTTCATCTGCTTTACCTATTGCAAATACTAATACGTCTGTTTTTTGTATATAATCTAAGGTATTTTTTATTTCAGGCTCTTGACTAAGCAGTTTCATAGATTCCTCGCCTAGTTCATCTGGTATATTCAGTAACTTATATTGAGAGTGTAGTTTTTTACTAGTTATAGCTACAATGTTATTTGATTGTATTTCTACGTCTTTCCCCATACTTCCTCTTGCAGGTACAACTGTTACATCATTATATCTTTTATCAGTTTTTATACTATTTGCAAATTCTAACATAGTACTTCCACCTGTAACAGATACTGTATCTCCATCCTTCAATACGCTTAAGAAATATTCTGATCCACACCTTGCTACATCTTTTATTAAACTATTATTACTATCAAAGCTACCTGATACTAATAAAACCTTTTTTATACCTAGCTTATTTTTTACTTTTTCTTGTAATGTAGATAATCCCATAACATCATTTATGACATCTTTGAGTTCATCTAAAAGTTTAATACCTTCATATGTTATGGTCATTCCAGATACCGCTACATCTATAAGTCCTTGTTCTTTAAGAAATTCAGTTTCTGATCTAACAACTCTCTCACTTATATCAAGTATATTTGATAGAGTTCTTCTTCCTACTGGCCCACTTAAAGATATCTGTCTAAGTATAGAGTATCTTCTTTCCATAAGCTCAATCACTTGCGGAATAAGTTTTTGTTGTATCTTTAATAAGTCTTTCATTTACTACTCCTTATTGTTTGTAAGGGACATTAATTGTCCCTCGTATTTATTTTAGTCCCGCAAGATAATTTAATTTTATATTAAATAAATTTTTTTTTCAATAGTTTTTCTAATATTTTCATATTTTTTTATAACTTATATTTAATCTAATACTGCTTTCTTTTACTTGATGATAATATACCAAGTTCTTCTCTATATTTCGCAATAGTTCTCCTAGCAATATTAATCCCCCTATCATTTAGTATTTTTGATATTTGGTCATCACTTAATGGTTTTTTCTTATTTTCAGACTTTATTGTCTCCTGTATCATTCTTTTTATGCTAACACTAGATGCTAAGTTATCATAATTAGTTTCTAGTGCACTACTAAAGAAATATTTAAATTCATATATCCCAAAGGGAGTTAGCATGTATTTTCTATTAACCCCTCTACTAATAGTAGACTCATGAAAATCTAAGTTTTGTGCAATATCTTTCATTTTCATAGGCTTAATATACTTCTCTCCTTTATCAAAAAAATCCTTTTGATTTTTTACAATTTCTTTAGCTATCTTTAATATTGTAGATTTTCGACTTTCTATACTTTTAACTAATCCTGTTGCAGAATTTAATTTTTCCTTTATAAAATTTTTAGTACTTTCATCATACTTTGAATTTTTTAGAATTTCTTTATAGAAATTACTTATTCTAATTTTTAAACTATCACTTTCATTTATGTAAACTATAAATTCATCTTCTATTTTTTCTACAATAACATCAGGTTGAATATATACACTCTTTTCATCAGAACATACTCTCCCTGGCTTTGGTTCTAATGTTTTTATAATATTTATGAGATTTACACATTTTTGCATAGATATATTATATTTCTTAGTTATTTCCTTATATTTATTTTTTCCAATTAAATCTAAATCTTTAGATACTATAGTCTCTAATAACGCATTATCTATTCCAAGATTTCTCATTTGTATTATCAAACATTCAGATAAATTTCTAGCACCTACTCCAACAGGTTCTAATTGCTGTACTATTTTTAAACACATTTCAAATAAGCTATTAGTTATATTTAATTCATCTATTATATATTTTTCATCTATTCTTAAATATCCATCTTCATCTAAGCTATCTATTATATAGTCACAAATTTCTTTTTCTATTTTATTAATTTTATATAAGCTAACTTGTAAATGTAGGTTTTCATATAAGCTATATGTGTTTTTTATAATATTTTCTAGGTTTATATCATTATCATAATTATAATATAATTCATTTTTATAACTCGGACGTGAATTTTCAATATTTTTAATATATTTTTCCCAGTCTACTTCGCTGCTTTTTTCCACTTCTAATAGTGGATTTTCTTCATATTCTCTTTTGATTTCTTCCTCTAATTCTAACTTGCTCATATTTAATATATTTAAAGATTGTTTTAACTGCATAGTTATTATTAGTTTTTGAGATTGAGTTAATTCTAAACTATTATTAAAATTCATATCTTCACCTAATAACCTTCCTTGTTTACATATAACTTAAATTAAAAATTCACTTTGAATACATCCGCTTCAAAAAAATAAAAAAACCTTATACCAGATATATTTTAACATTTATAATATATCTTCATATAAGGTTTTTTATTTCGTATAAAATTTATATAATTTTAAAATATTAAAACTTACATATCTTTTAAGATATTTAATAGTTCTTCTTCATTGTACATATACTTAGAGTTACAGAATTGACATCCTACCTCTGCTTGTTTGTCTTCTTCTATTATTTGAGATAATGCAGTTTTTCCTATAGCTACTAATGCTTCTTGAACCTTGTCTTTACAACATTCACATTCGAACTTAACATCTATTTTATCTAATATTCTAGGTTGTAATCCTTCTAAAACTATGTCTAACATATCTTCTGGTGTTTTACCTTCTGATAGCATAGTTGTTATTGATTTTAAGTTTTGAATATTTTTCTCTAATTGAGATATAGTTTCTTCAGTAGCATCTGGCATTAATTGAACTATAAGTCCTCCTGCACATTCTACATGTGTTTCAGTTGTTAAAACACCTAATGCAACTACTGATGGTGTTTGCTCTGATACTGCAAAGTAGTGTGTAAAATCTTCAGCTATTTCTCCACTTACTAATGGATAAGCTCCATTATATGGTTCTCTAAGACCTAAGTCTTTTATTACTTTAACAACTCCATTAGTACCTACCGCAGCTGCTACATTTAACTTACCATTCTCATAGTCAGGAACTTCAACTTTAGGATTTGATACATATCCTTTAACTATTCCATTTACATCAGATGTAGTAAGTATCGTTCCTATAGGTCCCCCACCTTTTATTATAACTGATAACTTATCACCTTTGTTTTTCATCATTAACCCCATCATAGAAGTTGCAGTTAATGTTCCACCAAGTGCTGCTGTTGCAACTTTTGAAGTTTCATGAAGTCTTCTAGCTTCCTCTACCATGTTTGTAGTTATTCCTACGAAAGCTCTTATTTGACCACTTGCACCTGTTGCTCTTATTACATAATCTTTCATATAAGTGTATTCCTCCGTTAATGATTCTATTTTTTACATACAAAGAATATTCTTTCACTATCTTCTTTTGGATCTTCAAAAGTAAAGTCTCCATAAGTTTTTACATTAGTAAATCCTGCTTTTTTAAGCATTTTAAGAACTTCTTTCTCTGTGTAAGCTCTTTGTTGATGTACTTCTTCAAATCTTGTAAATCTTCCATCTTCTTCTTTTATAAAGAAGGCAAGTTCCATTTCTACTACATTTTCTTCACTATCAAAGTAATTTTGCCACATATATGCAACATCTTCTCTATTTTCACCATACATGTTGTTTCCTAATATAGTAGATAATTTATAATATGAACTTATATCAAATATAAATACTCCATCATCTTTTAATAATTCATATGATTTTTCAAATACACTTTCTAATTC
>MTKZ01004174.1_pt1 | contig 11561 bp, 11 predicted proteins | sample 1042781 | NCBI WGS metagenome assembly MTKZ01 (sample SAMN06212207, study PRJNA360539) | anaerobic digester metagenome | biome: Wastewater treatment plant; material: sludge; isolation source: anaerobic digester fed with sludge from wastewater treatment plant | place: Denmark: WWTP Viborg ...
ATTTTGTCATCTCCGAGGGATTCGCGGAGATCGAGGCTCCCACCATAGGGGTGGAGGGGATCTATCAGGCCTCGGGGCATTTGAGCGGCTTCTCCGATCCGCTCACCTCCTGCAAGGAGTGCAAGGAGATCTACCGGGCGGACCATCTGATCAAACACATAGTGGAGGTGCCCGATGCCCTCTCCAATGAGCAGATCTACAAGTGCATCCAGGAAAATGAGATCGGCTGCCCGGAGTGCGGGGGCGAGCTTTCCCAGGTTTATGAGTTCAATCTCATGTTCAAGACCATGATCGGGCCGGGAAACAAGATGTCCGGATACCTCCGACCGGAGACGGCCCAGGGCATGTTCATCAACTTTCCCCGCCTCTTGCGCTACTTCCGCGACTCCCTACCCTTCGCCGCAGTGCAGATCGGCAAGTCCTTCCGCAATGAGATCTCCCCCCGCCAGGGAGTGATCCGGCTGCGGGAGTTCACCCAGGCCGAGGCGGAGATATTCATAGATCCGCGGGACAAGAGCCATCCCCGCTTCTCCGAGGTGGCCAACCTGAAGATGAAGTTCTACTCCCAGGCGGCCCAGGAGAGGGGCGAGGAGGAGGAGATGACCTTCGGAGAGGCGGTGGAGAGGGGAACCATTGCCCATCAGGCCCTGGCCTATTATGTAGCCCGCACCTATCAGTTCCTTTTAGAGGTGGGGGTGGCGGCAGACAAGCTGCGCTTCCGGCAGCACAAGGCGGATGAGATGGCTCACTATGCAGCCGACTGCTGGGATGCGGAGGTCTTCTTGGACCGTCTGGGCTGGATTGAGATTGTGGGCGTGGCCGACAGGACCGACTATGACCTCAAGGCCCATGCGGAAGTGAGCAAGGTCAACCTCAGCGTCTTTGTGCATTACGATCAGCCGCTAAAACGGCAGAAGCTGGTGGTAAAGCCGGACTTTAAGGCTCTGGGGCCCAGGTTCAAGGCCAGGGCCAAGGCGGTGGGCGAGGCTCTCAAGGCCCTCTCAGCAGAGGAGCTGGCTGCGGCCAAGGGGCAGAGCATCTGCCTGAATATAGATGGAGAGAATATCGAGATCGAGCCCTCGTTGGTATCCTTTGAGACAGTGGAGGAGGAGATTCGGGGAGAGGAGGTAGTGCCCCATGTCATTGAGCCCTCCTTCGGCATAGACCGGATAGTCTACTCCGTTTTAGACCACTCCTTCTATGAAGACGAGGTGGAGGGCGAGGCCCGGGCGGTGCTGCGGCTCCTGCCCGCGGTGGCCCCCATAGAGGTGGCGGTGCTGCCCCTCATGGACCGGGTGGAGCTGGCGAATCCGGCCAAGGCCATAGTGCAGGACCTGCGGGCGCGGGGAATGAGGGTGGACTATGACACCTCCGGCTCCATCGGGAGGCGCTACCGGCGCAATGACGAGATAGGCACTCCCTTTGCCGTCACTGTGGACTATGAGACACTGGAGCAGGGTACGGTGACCATCCGAGACCGCGACAGCATGGGCCAGGTCAAAGTGCCCCGCTGGCAGGTGGCAGACAAGCTCTCTGCTCTTCTGGCTGGCCAGCTTAAATTCCAGGATGCAGGCGACCCTGTGGCTGCTGTAGCGGCCAAGAAGGAGTGAAAGCGGGCCAAAGTCAGCGGCCAGAACGGGAGTGGTCTCTTGCCTGAACTGGTCTCCGACTGGCGGAATCGGTTGGTGCATGAGGTGCGGCGCAAGGCCATCCACCTCTCCGGCCTATCCGTGCCTTTGGGCCTGATTCTCTTAGGCCGGAGCACCACCGCATTGGCCCTCGCCCTGGTGCTGGCCATATCTTTGGTCCTGGAGGCACAGAGACTGCAAGGCAGGATCAGCCTGCCGGAGGTGCGGGAGCACGAGAAGACCAGGGTGGCCAGCTACATCTATTATATGGCCGGTTGCCTGCTGACGGTACTCCTTTTCCCTGAGGATATCGCCGTTGTCGCCATTCTCTTTCTGGCTTTGGGGGATACGGTGAGCGGGCTTGCCGGCTCCATTTTAAAGAACTGCGATGTGCGAAGCTCCCCTGCTCCGTCAGCCCAGGCTGCGGCAGCGGGCGCATCCTCCGCCGCCCGCAGCCTGGCCTGGCGGGTCAAGCCCCTGCCGGTACTGGCGGCCTCCTTCCTCGCCTGCCTGCTTATAGGCGCTCTGACTGCTTCTTTCACCGGCCTGGCCTGGCCAGTGTACCTGTCCGGTGCGGCGGGGGCGGCATTTGCCGACGGCGTGGCCGTACTGGTGAAGGGGCGCGGCCTGGACGACAACTTCTCCATACCGGTGCTCTCCGGAGCGGTCATGAGCGGTGCGGCCTCTATTATGGCGGCCTAGAAAAGGTTTTTTAAAGATGCCGTGCAATCAACTGCTGCTCGATCGGCAGCAATTGTTGCCTGTCAAGGGAATAGGAGGATATGGAATGGATATTATTCTGATTGGTCCACCGGGATCCGGCAAGGGCACACAGGCCAAGATGATCGTCGACAGATACCATGTAAAGCACGTCTCCACGGGAGACATACTGAGAGAGAATGTCCGCAACGGAACGCCTCTGGGAGTAGAGGCCAAGAAGTTCATGGATGCGGGCAAGCTGGTTCCTGATGCCCTTCTCATTGATATCATCAAGGACCGCCTGGCCAAGGATGATGTCAAGGGCGGCTGGATGCTGGACGGCTTCCCCCGGACCATGCCCCAGGCAGAGGCACTGGACAAGATCCTTCCCGCTCTGGGCCAGAAGATCGATGTGGTTCTGAACATTGATGTTCCCGATGCCGAGCTGGTCAAGAGGGTCACCGGCAGGCGGATGTGCAAGTGCGGTGCTACCTACCATGTTACTTTCAATAAGCCCAAGACCGAGGGCAAGTGCGATGCCTGCGGCGGCGATCTTTATCAGCGGGCGGACGACACCGAGGAGACAGTCAAGCAGAGGCTTAATGCCTATCACGCCCAGACACAGCCGCTCATCGACTACTACAACAAGAAGGGGCTTGTAGCCACAGTGCTCGGCGTGGGCGATATCAAGGGCATCTTCGACAAGGTGGCTGCGGCGCTGGATAAGGTATAAAAGGACCTTTAAAATCTTTTTTTTCGTTGGCAATCCAAAAATTTATCATTTCCAACTGCCTATTAGTCCATTGATAGGAATGGCATTGGATCCAGTCAGTTTGGCCGCTTTTGCTGCACCATTGCTGGCAAAGGGTGCAGAAGCCTTCAGCAAGACCGTCGGGGAGAAATTAGGCACAAAGGTTGTTGATTTCTGCCAGGTGGTGGTAGATAAATTCAAAGGAGACGCATATGCAGAGCAGACTCTGGCCCGTGCCAAGGAGATTCCTGAATCAGAAGATAGGCAGTTAGCACTCAAGGGAATTCTGGCGGAAAAGATAAAAGAAGACCAGGGTTTTGCGGAAGAGATCAAAATGCTACTCGACGAAATAAAAAGCGAGTCCTCTTCGATCCGCACCACTTTTGATCAGCGGGGACAGACCGTTAGCATCCAGACCAATATAGGAAATGTGCAAGGTTCTGTAAACATTGGTGCTAAATAGAGACGCTGATGACGGAACCATCTCACTTTGACCAAGAGAGACAGTCTGTAAACACACAGACAAATATAGGTCATGCTGATCAGGTGACCATTCACTCAGCTTCTACTTTGCCTGTTCCTCGGCAAATCCCGCCTCCTCCGCTAGATTTCACAGGCAGAAAGAATGAAATTGAAGGCATCCTTGAGGAGTTCGGCCATGGTGCAACCATCTACGGTCTGCAAGGGATGGGCGGGATTGGCAAGACCGCTATGGCATATGTTCTTGCTGATCTATTAAGGGATCGTTTTCCCGATGGCCAGCTCTTCTTGAATATGCAGGGCACGAGCAAAAGTCCGCTTACGACTTCAGATGCCATGGCCAATGTCATTCGCGCCTACCTAGGAGCCGATGCTCCACTGCCTAAGGATCTAAATGGTTTAAGCGGGCTTTATCAATCAATCCTTTCAGGCAAGAAGGCTTTGATATTGCTGGACAACGCAGCCAACCGGCAACAAGTGGTGCCGCTCTTGCCACCGAAGAATTGCGCCTTGCTGGTTACCTCTCGCAAGAGGCTTGCCCTACCGGGCCTGATAGAAAGGAATCTAGACGTCCTTTCCCTGGACGAAGCCAAGCGGCTCCTCCTTGAAATTGCAGAGCGGATTGGCGAAAATGCGGAAGGACTGGCGAAGCTGTGCGGCTGTCTTCCCATTGCTCTAAGAAATGCCGCCTATGCCCTCAGGGAAAGTCCAAACATGAGCCCAGAGGCTTACACTAAAAAACTAGCCGATGCCAGCAAGCGCCTTGAGTTGGTCGAAGCATCCTTTACTACCAGCTATGAACTTCTTACCCCGGACCTGCAAAGGCTCTGGTCCATTCTCTCAGTTTTTCCTGCTGACTTTGATCTTGCCGGAGCAATTGCGGTCTGGGAGATGGAAGAGACGCTTGCAGAAGATGCGTTGGTCGAGTTAGTGAAGTTGAGTCTCCTAGATTTCTCTCCCTCAGCTAATGGCGAAGGATGGCGCTATAGGTTACACGATCTGGCACGCGATTTTGCCAAATCATGGCTAGATTTCATTTTTTTCGATTTGGCTGAACAACGTCATTCAGAGCATTACAATAGGGTGCTGTCTACTATTAATAGAATCTTTATTCAGGGAAAGGAGAACTATCTAGCAGGAATCCAGTTATTTGATCAAGAGAGAGCAAACATTATTGCGGGTCAACTATGGGCTAAAGTGAATATGGAAACTAATTCTTCTGCAATCGTTCTCTGCAATTCATACCCTGCTATAGGAGCCAATATTCTTGACCTATTGCTCGATCCAAAGGAACAGATTTCGTGGCTGATAGACGGGATAAAAGCAGCTAGGCAATTAAAAGATAATATGAGCGAAGGCCTTCATCTAGGAAACCTGGGAAATGCCATCTCGTATGTAGGTAGACCATTCATGGCTATCAAATATTATGAGCAGGCGCTAAGAATTGCGCGCGAGATCGGAGACAGGAGGGGTGAAGGAAATCGTCTAGGTAACTTGGGAAATGTTTACGCAGAATTGGGTGAGATGAATACGGCTATAGAACACTATCGGAAGGCGCTGGATATTGATCGTGAATTTGTGGACAAAAAGGGCGAAGCAGCTGATTTGGGCAACCTAGGTAACGCCTACTTAAATTTAAATCGATTTGTCGAAGCCATAGAGTACTATGAAAAGGCACTAAAAATCGCGCAGGAGATCGGAGATCGAAAGTGGGAAGGAGCCACCCTAGGAAACTTGGGCAAAGCCTACACAAAACTGCATGAGACACAAAAAGGAATCGAGTATTGTGAGCATGCATTAAGGATTGCCAGGGAGATCGGAGATCGACGAGGGAAAGAAGCCAGCCTGAGAAATCTTGGCAACGCCTATTTAAATACAGACAGATCGGTCAAGGCCATCGAGTATTATGAGCAAGCGCTAATAATTGCTCGAGAGATTGGAGATCAGAGGGGTCAAGAAGCCAACCTAGGAAACCTGGGCAATGCATGTAGAAAATTGGATGAGATACAAAAGGCCATCGAGTATTATGAGCAAGCGCTAATAATCGCTCGGGAGATCGGAGATCAGAGAGGGGAAGAAGCCAACCTAGGAAACCTAGCCGTAGCCTATGAAGAACTGGGTGATAAACGAAATGCTCGCAGGTATTATAATCAGGCACTAATGCTTAAAAACGGATTTGGCTTAAATGACATTAGTATCCATCCATACTATTCGCCATGAGATGCTCTCTGCCAATGATCTGGCAAACCAGCCCTCAAGAATTATGAGCAAATCGTAAGTCTTTCACGCAGAAGTCGTCAGCAAGATTCTAGAAGAATTGAATGCCTAGAGCCAATAAGTAACCTTTTTATTTAATTCCCTGTAGCCCCATCCCATGATATTCGTCTTTTCCCTCGGCGGCTCCGTGGTGGCGGGCCGCGATGCTGAGAGCCTCAAGCAGTATGCTGCAGCTCTGAAGGAATTAGCTGCGTCGCACCAGATCTTCGTGGTCGTGGGTGGCGGCAGGATCGCCCGCGAGTACATCAAGAAGGCCCTCGCTCTTGGCGCCAGCTAGCCGGATGATTGCTTTCTTGTCCTTGAGCTTTGGGATGAATCGGGCTGCCTTTCAGCTGTATGTTGAGGGGTGTCCATCCATCATATAATTTGAGCCTGATGGAGCATCAGGTTTAAAAAACAAAACTGATGTTTAGCTTTCGTGGGTATGAAGCTTTGCTGCTGGGTGCTACTCTCATTGTGTTTTGTAGCTCAAATGTCATGCGTTAATGGCCAACTTGGTGGTGTGGATGGAGGTAGTTCCGGTAGTGACTTCCGTGATTTTGTGATAATTTCCTTTCTTGATACAAACGAAACAATGCTCTTTGCGCTCCCTCCAAAAGGTGAATCGACTAATTATTTAGTAGAAACCGAAGGAGTTAATGGACCCCACCTGATAAATATTACGATCTCTCCTGCAATAGGAAGTAATTTGACTAATTATTATTATAAAATATCTAGGGATGGTAAACCTGTTACGAATGTTAGTATAAGAGAGCCGATAATTTCGCAGAAAAATTCACCCCCGCAAAAAAAGCCTATTGACATTATATCCGACCATATTATTGTTGCAACTTTGGCTACTTTATTATCCTTTATTTTAACGGTGATGGTGAATAGGAAAAGAAGCAAAGAGAGGCGATGATTATGGATGATAGTCTCACATTATCCTTAGCCATCGTTTCCATTTTAGCTGGTGTTTTATTGGGCAATATCTATACATATTTGCATTCTCTAAATGAAAAACTCTCCCAAATTAAAACGGATCTCGCTGAGATTAAAGGTCTCGTCCAGAATTCAAGGAGACGTTAAGTTCTCCTCCAAACCTACTTCTCTCTTATAGAATTTCTATGTGTCTTCTTTTGATAGTTAAAATTTATCGTGGATTTTCTTGCTCTGCGACATGATAGGCCCATCAGCACGACCAAGCTCAACCTTACCCATCTTGTGTGGCTTGGAAAAACTGCGCCTAAGAGATTCAGGTAGCTGAATTTTTCAATTGGCCAGTTGGGCATAAAGCAAGATTGGCCATTCAGGCAACCTTTTTATTTCTTCCAGGGATCTGCATCTCTATATGATATTCGTCTTTTCCCTCGGCGGCTCCGTGGTGGCGGGCCGCGATGCTGAGAGCCTCAAGCAGTATGCTGCGGCTCTCAAGGAATTGGCCGCCTCGCACCAGATCTATGTGGTGGTGGGCGGCGGCAAAATCGCCCGCGAGTACATCGAGAAGGCCCGGGCGCTTGGCGCCAGCGAGATGTTCTGCGACCTGATCGGCATTGGCGCTACCAAGCTCAACTCGGCGCTGCTGGTGGCTGCTCTGGGCGAGTCCGCTCCCCAGGAAATTCCCGAAAGCTACGCCGCCGCAGCCCGCCTGGCAGAGCCGGGAAGGGTCGTGGTCATGGGCGGCGTGGCGCCTGGACAAACAACCGACGCCGTGGCCGCTCTGCTGGCCGAATACGTGCGGGCGGACAGGCTGATCATCCCCACCTCCGTGGACGGGGTCTACACTGCCGACCCGGAGAAGGACCCAGCTGCCAAGAAGATCTCCCGCATGACTCCTCAGGAGCTGGCTAGCCTGGCCTCATGCACAGAGATGAAGGCTGGCTCCCGCTCCCCGGTCGATCCCCTGGCGGCCAAGATCATCGAGCGCAGCAGCATACCTACGGCTATAGTTCTCGGCAGCCGGATAGAAAATTTAAAGAAAGGTGCCCTGGGGGGGCACACAGGAACCGAGATCAGCTCGGAGTGAGGGTTTTTATCAGCTCCGCCGGGGAGATTATGCCCCAGGGAGCGCCCTTCTCTGTCACCACCAGCTGCCCAGCGCCGGTGCGCCCCAGGATCTTGATCGCCTCGTATATGGGCTCCTCCGAGTCTATGGTCAAAAAGCCCCGGTTCATGATCTCCCGCACCTCCAGATTGCTTCTCCCATCCGCCACTGCTCTGGCCAGGTCGGCCAGGCTGATCAGCCCCGGCGAGCTGTCATCCACCAGTGCCTCGGAGACGCCGTTATTTACCATTATGCGCGCCGCCTCTTGCAGTGGGGAATTGGCCGGCATCCTCACCGCCCGGCGGGCGATGGCCTTTACCGCTGTCTTGGGCACGGATATCATCTCATCGATATGAAAGATCAGCCGGCTCATGGTGTCGTCTCTTCCGGTCACTTTGCCCCGGATGTAGACCTTATTGACCGGCGTGGGGCCAACCTCAATGCTGTCTCCCACATTGAACTCCCGGATGTTGCCAATGACCCTCACCACACCATTGCACTGCTGGGTGTTCATGACCTTATTGAAGACTATCTCGCTGGCGGTGGTGCCTTCCACCACCACTCCATTCCTGGTCACGGGAACGGTAACCACATCCCCGGTGGCATCGATGTTCAGCGCCTCATAGGCTGCCCCGGTGGCCTTGTAGCCGCCCTTCGGCCCGGGCACGCCCTCCACCAGATTGAGAGCCTTGAGGGACTGCATCTGGTTTCTGATGGTTCCCGGATTTCTGTCTATCAGTTCGGCGATCTCCTCACCCTTCACCGCTCTTCCTTCTACGCGATGAATGTTGATCAATGCCGTCAGTATATCTCTTTGAACAGGTGTCAGGTCCATAATTCGATCGAAATTGTTCACGATTAATGTCCTATATAGCTCTGTTGATCGAGTCCCTGGCTGAAAAAATATATAATAATCTCTCCAGGATTTTAAACCGCTCAAAATCAGTCAATTCTGCTCAAAGCTGAGGAGAAAACCCCTTATTTTCTCATGGGACATGTTTTGCTTTTTTTGAAGGGAAAGGACCCCATGCGCCGCCAGATTTCCTTTATAGGCTGCTCAAATATGCTGCCCCAGGACTCTGGGTAGCAGGAGCAGGGATAGACCTCCCCGGCGGGGGTAATGTGCATCCAGGAGCTGGCGGCAAAGCAGCCGAAGAGCTTGTAGGCCTCAGGCACTGAGAATATCCTGGGCTCGGCTGCGCTTCTAACAAAGGCGGCAAGAAGGTCATGATCCTGCGGAGTGAGGGCGATGTTCTGCCGCTCCGACCAGCGGCCGGTAGCTACAACCTCGAAGAAGGTCAGCTCCTGAGCGCCTGTGCTTTTGGCCAGATCATGAAAGGCCTGCAGGTGATGCATATTCTCCCGGCGCAGGACGACATAGAGATCGACTAAAAGCCCGGCCTCGAGCGCATTTTCCACGGCGGCCATGGCCTCGGAGAATACACCCTTTCTACCGCGCATGAGATCATGCTCCTCCGCTAAGGGGCTGTCCAGGCTGACATTGACCGCATAGAGCCCCGCCTCCGCCAGCTGCTCCGCCAGGTCGCAGGTGAAGCCTGCCCCGGAGGTGAAGAGGGTGGATATGGCCCGCTCATCCACTGCTGCCACCAGCTCCGGCAGCTCCGGATAGAGGGCGGGCTCGCCACCATCGAAAATGATCAGGGTGCTGCCCATGTCCAGAACCTGGGATATGACATCCTTGACCGTCTCCACAGTGAGCCGCAGCCTCTTTCCTGAGTCCGGCAGGGCACAGTGGGAGCAGCGGTTGGGGCACTCCTCGGTGATGGATATCGTCAACTGATCCGGTGTGCGCATTCCCAACAGGTCACGCACTCGGCTTTCCGCCAGGCGGTCAAAGGCCAGGCCGGGCAGGGGCGGAATCCAGGTGGACAGGCATAGCCTCTCCGCCTCCACCCGGACGGGAATCTGGCCCTGGAACATCTGCAGGGCAGAATTGATCATGGGCAGGCGGCTCAGCGGGCCGCTGGATTCGATCCTGACCCTGCCGCTTTCCAGCCTGGCCCTGGCTTTGAGCAGGGGGCTCTCATAGAGAGAATAGCTCTTCCCATCAGCCATCAGTAAACATCCTGGGGCTCAAAGACCTTCTCCCCAACAATCTTGCCCTCAATGGTGCGGTAGAAGCATGATCTATAGCCGGTGTGACAGGCTCCTCCCTCCTGCTCGATCAAGAGCAGTATGGCGTCCTCGTCGCAGTCAACTCTGATCTCCACCACTCTCTGAAAATGCCCTGAGGACTCGCCCTTGAGCCAGAGCTTCTTTCGGGAGCGGGACCAGTAATGGGCCTTGCCCGTCTCTCTGGTCTTGGCCAGGGCCTCATCATTCATATAAGCCAGCATGAGCACCTCGCCGGTTTTGCCATCCTGGGCTATGGCCGGGATCAACCTCTCTGTCATGAGGGAGGATAATAGTGATATATGCTATAAGGGCCTTGCTCCGAGGAAGATGAAGTGCATCACCTGCAAGGGCCGGGGCTTCTGTGGCCGGCCGGTCTGCCCTATTTTGCGCCGGCTGGAGGAGACGGCAGCCCTGCCCAGAATCGGCCGCCGCCTGGAGGGAATGTCTCCCCCGGAGGTATTCGTGGGCCGGGCCGGCTATCCCCTGCTCCGAGCCGGGCCCATGCTGCCCGCTGGCGAGAGCCCCGACCGGGCTCTGCCTCATCTTCATCTGGGAATGGACATAGGGGAGATCATCGCCGCCCGCACCTCTCTGATCCGCTCCGAGAGCAAGATAGCAGTAAAGGAGGCGGGAGCGCCGGGAAGCCTGCTCTCTTCCATGCAGCAGATCGCCCTCTCCGCCGCTCCTGTAGGCACGGAGGTCTCCTTCTCCCGCCCGCCCCGGGGCAGAATCTCCTTTGACGGAGTCCTCTCTCCCTCCGGGCCCTCCGGCGAGCTGGAGGGAATGGAGATCACCACCAATCCGGTGGTCCCCAGGAGGGTGGATCAGCTGGCGGAGGACCGGGACGCGGGAGCAGCCACTGCGGTGGCGGAGCTGTACACCTCGGGCATAGGAATAGAGCACATCTCCCGGCTGCTATCCCTGGGCCTGCTGGGGCGGAAGAGAAAGCTGGTTCCCACCCGCTGGTCCATCACCGCCTCGGACGACATGGCGGGAAAGGATCTCAAGGAGCAGGTGCTGGAAGGGGCGCAGGTTAAGGACTATTACCTCTACTCCGGGGAGGATCTGGGAAACCACTTCGAGATCCTGCTCCTGCCCCGGCCCTTCCAGTTCGAGCTGGTGGAGATCTGGATGGCCAGGTCAGTCTGGGCGGAGGAGGGCTTCATCGGAGCAGATAGGGAGGACGCGCGGCCTAAAAAAGCCTACAGCCATCTTGCAGGCGGCTACTATGCCGCCCGCTTAGCCGCGCTGGAGCATCTGGCCCGCCGGGGCCGCCAGGCGGCGGTGCTGGCGGTGCGGGAGATATCCGAGGCCTACTGGGCTCCGTTGGGGGTGTGGGTGGTGCGGGAGGTGGCCAGAAAGGCGATGTCGGCGCCGCCCCAGAGGTTCTCCAGCTTGAACGAGGCCCTGGCGGAGATGGAGAAGAGGATCAAAACTCCGCTAGGGCAGTGGCGCAGGGAGGCCCAGATCCTGGCTGGGCCGGTGCAGAGGAGTTTGGTGGAGTTCTAGTGCTCCATAACATTAATTTTGCAATTTCTGATAATGTCTTTGGAGTTTATCTCTAGCA
>MTKZ01004480.1_pt2 | contig 11559 bp, 13 predicted proteins | sample 1042781 | NCBI WGS metagenome assembly MTKZ01 (sample SAMN06212207, study PRJNA360539) | anaerobic digester metagenome | biome: Wastewater treatment plant; material: sludge; isolation source: anaerobic digester fed with sludge from wastewater treatment plant | place: Denmark: WWTP Viborg ...
ACGCAAACTGTGTCCCAACATTTAAAACGCCCGAAATAAAACAATGGGAGGGATAATCCAATGGATGGGCGAATAAAATAATCGAACAGTCGCTATAATTCATATGAGCCCATTGCCCGCTGTTGAGACAAAAAAGCTAGATTGAAGGCCAAGCCAGAAAGGAAACTGAATGAAAAAGCCAGTCAGCTCAAGGTTCATCCAACACCCGGCGACCAGGACGGGGTGGTGGAGCGGTCTATTAGCGATGCTGGCGATGGTGATGCTGACCCTCAACAACTTCGGGTTGAACCCCTTCAATGAGATGACCGGGCAATGGCAACCCATCCTGGTAACAATATTTGATCTGACCATGTTAGGGAGCTTGCTGGCAGCGATCGCGCTGGGGATCATCGCGGTCACCCGAAAACATGAGCGGTCCTGGTGGGTTTGGTTGTTCATGATACCGGTGACCATCCTGGTGATCTTGTTGATCGTTTTTGCGATCGAGGTGAGGAAATTTAATGATAACCGGGTCGAAATCGCTCCGACGCCGGATGCCAACATAGAGCGGATGGCGGTCATTTTCGATGATGATGGCAGCCCGGATGGGACGAGCGCACTATTGTACCTGTTGAGCGATCCACGGGCGGATGTCAGAGCCGTAAGCGTTTCTTATGGTGAGGCGCATCCACAGGTGTATATTCAGCACCTTGGGGCTATGCTGGAGCGCTACGGTTATGAAGAAATTCCGTTAGGCGCCGGGCCAGACGCCCCGCTGGCGGGGAACAACGCATTCCCGGATTTCGTGCGGGAAGGATCCAACGGGTTCTGGGGCTTCAACCAGGGTAGTACAGACCGGACTTACACGGTACAGGATAGCGCTGATTTGATGGTTAAGACAATCAAGCAATCAGACAAACCCGTGACACTCCTGATGAGCGGAGCGCTGACCAACCTGGCGCTGGCGCTGCGCATCGAGCCGGGAATCAAGGAAAACATAGATGCAGTTTATATTATGGGCGGAGCGGTATATGTACCGGGCAATCTTAAAGGGTTAGTACCCGATAGTAAGAATAATTCAGCGGAATGGAATATTTACGCGGACCCGATGGCAGCCAGCGAGGTGTTCAGCGCCGGATTGAACCTTTACCTGGTGCCGCTGGACGCGACGAACCTGGTGACTCTCACCCACGATGACACGCGTGCCTGGCGCAAGGGAGGGAGCATCCCTGACTTCGCAGCGGAAATCTACGATTCCCGAATGAAGGATTGGGGTCGGGAGGAGATTGAGATGTGGGACCTTATGACCGCGGAGATCATGCTGAATCCGCAGCATTGCGCGTTCAGCCCGCTGAGGTTGGAAGTGGTGACCACTGAGGGGGATACAGAGGGGCAGACGAGGGTCGTGGAAGGAGAACCGAACGTGAACGTATGCCTCGAACCTGACCGCGGAGCGATCCTGCAATCGCTGGAAGAGGTGTTCGGCTCACGAAAGTAATAAAGAAAAATTTGGTTTTGTTGTTGAGCGACGATAGGTATAATTGCCGTGATGACACAGCGCAGGTACTCTCCCATCAAGATAAAAACAGCCCAGGCACACCAGTGCACAATATCCTCCCGCCTGAGGATCCTCGGGCAACTGCCATTCTTCCAGGATCTAGCGGAAGCCGAACTGGTCCAGACAAACATGATGTTCCACGAACAAGGTTACCATGCAGGAGACATTATCTGCCTTTCCGGTGATCCGGCGGACCATCTCTTTGTAGTGGCAGACGGAAGGGTCAAGCTCCTGCATCACGCGCTGAGCGGGAAGGAAATTTTGCTTGACCTGCTCACACCAGGCGAATTCTTCGGATCGATATCCGGTTTGGGTGGGGACGTGTATCCGGACACGGCTCAAGCCCTGTCAACGTGTTGCATCCTTGTCATCAATAGAGATGCGTTTCAACAGATCATCNNNTTAAGCACCCTCCCAGTGGAAGGTCGAATCGCTTTTCTGCTATTGAGATTAGCCGCCAAGTTTGGAGAAAAACACGATGTCGGGTTATTGCTACAGGTACCCCTTTCACGGGATGACCTGGCTGGCATGAGCGGAACGACCACAGAAAGCGTCAGCCGGGTAATGAGCCAATTCCAGAAGGACGGTCTGGTGCGCGCGGGGCGGGGGTGGGTAGCGGTGACGGACACGAAAGGACTGGAATTGATCGCTGGCGAGAAAGCCTGGTAAAACTACACTAAGTACCATGAGTGCGGTGCATCGCCGCGCTTTTTTAATTTAATTTGCACTTAATTGATGCGTGTCATGGAATTGCTTCGGAGGGTGAGTTATAGTGAAAAGCGTAAGAATAAAATAAAAGATATGACCAAAGGAGAAAAAAATGACAACCCTGACCCAACCATTAAGAGATGAGCACAAGGAGTTGTTCCCTCACATAGAATCGTTGAAACTGGCCGGCCTGTCGGTTCACGGGACCCTCAGCCAGGAAAGCCTTGACTTGATCGATGAAGCTTACGATTTCCTTGCCACCCACCTGCTGCCACACGCGCACGCAGAGGAAGCCGCACTATACCCTGTTGTCCAGAAAGTGATGGGATCCCGACACGCAACTGCCACAATGAGCCGTGATCACGTGGAGGTTGAAACTTTGACGCGCGAACTGGCACTGCTGCGCGGACAGGTAACAGCACCAGAGGTCGGTGTGAAAATGGCAAATGATCTAAAACGCGTGCTATATGGGTTATACACCCTGGTGAAGGTCCATTTTGCCAAGGAAGAGGAGGTTTACCTGCCGCTACTTGACGCGAACCTGACCCCTGATGAAGCCATAGAAATGTTCGAGGCGATGGAAAAAGCAGCAGGAGAAGCCAAAGCAACCGCCCACGGCTAAACAGGGATCAGCTAATGCTACGGGTAACAAACGAAGAACCGTTTTAATCCTGACGGTTCTTTGTCGTTTTACCTCTCCATTTTGGGTCAGTTGCGCCAAAAACCCATTGCTACAAGCTAACCCCGACAAATCTTTAACAAAGTGGTCAAGGCTGCCAGGCGCGATCTTCTGGAAGTGAATTGCCACCGTCCACCACGATCAATTGACCAGTGATATACGATGCCTGCGGATCGGCCAGGAAACGGATTGCATAGGCGACCTCGGCGGGCGTGCCGGAGCGTTTCATGGGGCAAAGTTGACCAGCGATCACCTCACTATCCAATTGGGAGGCTGTGGCGATCCAACCGGGGGCAATCGCATTCACCGTGATGCCATCAGCAGCGGTTTCCAACGCGCAGGCGCGCGTGAACCCCCACATGCCGGCTTTCGCCGCGTGGTACGCGGCATCCCCCACAAACGCCTGCACTGGACCGCTGGTGGAAGTGATATTGATGATGCGCCCGTATTTCTGCGCGCGCATCAGCGGCAGCACGCTCTTCGTCACCAAGAAACAAGTGGTCAGGTTGCGCTCCAGCGAGAGATGCCATTCTTCGAGAGGAATGGCGTCTACTGGCGATTCAAACTGGGTTTCACCGACGACCGTCATGCCGGCGTTATTGACACAGATATCCAACCGGCCATACAGCGCCTTGATCTCATCAATTACCCGCTGAACAGCGTCGGGACTGGTCAGGTCAGCTACCACTCCAGTGGCCTGGAAACCTTCTGTCTTCAATTCAGCCGCGCGTGCGTAGATGCGCCCAGTGGTGCTGACGAGGATCAGTGACGCGCCGTCATTACCCAACGCGCGCGCGGCGGCAAAACCAATGCCTTGAGGACTGCCCGCTCCTGTAACAAGGGCTACCTGCCCAGTCAACGCACCAATCATATGCCAACCTCCTTGGTAAGTGGTGAACTATGAACCAATTTTCGCATAAATGTGAATTACTGCACATTCGATTCCTAAGGATCACCACTGTGACAAGATAATTGACTCCAGGTATGTGGAGTCAAATATGGCGTCAAAAAAAATTGCCGACTTTTACACCCCGCGATCACCCTATTCAAAGGGTCATGAGTGAATCTAGCCAATTGATACTGTGATTATGCAAATCAACTTCCTATCGTTTCCTCCTCAATACGGCGGGCAAAATCCTCCAGTTGATCGTGGAGGGTCTTGCCGCGGCGCTCGTCGATAATACTGAACTCCTTCAGTAATACCTGTTGATCTTCGCTCTTGAGAAAACGATTTGCCATCGGGAATAACATGTTGTCTTCATTCCAGATGTGGTTAATGTAATAGGAGGACAGGTTCCGCAACCCCTGGATCACCGCATCTCTTGCACCATTATCCCCTTTCCGGTAACCTTCCAAAGCTTTGACGATATCTGCAACGAAACTATTGGCCTTTCTATGCTCAGAGACCAACTGCGCCAGGGGACATCCTGTCGCGGGTACACCCCGCGCGATCAATTGCGGAAAGAGTACATCCTCCTCCTTGGCATGGTGCCATTTTTCGGCAAAAACACGCATGAACTGGACCAGGTCATTGAAAGTCTCCTCTTCAACGTCCCAACCCTCTTCCATATTCTGGGCGAATATGCTCAGTGCGTTGACCACTCGAATGATCAAGCGGTGCTCATCTTCAAGGATCTCTGTAGGTAAAGCTGACATGGCTGCCTCCTTTTATGATGCAAAATAAAAAATCACGCGTGAAAATATGCCAAAAGGCAAACCCTTTCCAGTTCTATCAATCTCAATTCTTAACAATGTAAATAACGATGAATGGGATCATTTTTACTATAGGTGAAAATTGATCGAAATTCAAGTGGCAAAACCCGAAAATGATGAACTGATATAATTGGCGGATGGCTTATTTAAAAGGAAACGAGAGAGAGAAATTCGTAAGGCACACGTTTGCCGAGATCGCGCCGCGCTACGTTTTCATGAACCACCTGATGTCTGGCGGGATGGACATCTTGTTGCGGCGTGAGATAGCAAGGATTGCCCGCCCGCAGCCGGGAGAAAGCGTGCTGGATCTGGGCAGCGGTACTGGCGACCTGGCAAAAGAAATACTACGGAAATATTCGGCCGTTGACATGACCGCTGCGGATTTCAGCCTGGAAATGATGACTGCGACAAACAACTGGCATAATATCAAGCGGGCCGCGGCAGACGCGCTGCACCTGCCTTTCGCGGATGCCAGTTTTGACCTTGTAACGAGCGGTTACCTGGTGCGCAACGTCATTGACCTGGATACCGCACTCTCTGAGCAATTCCGCGTGCTCAAGCCCGGTGGCCGTGTGTTCATATTGGACATGACCAAACCACGCAGCAACCTGCTGACCCCCCTGATCAACTTCTACTTGAAGAAGATCATCCCTTTGCTGGGTGGGTTATTCAACCGCAACCGCACCGCGTACACTTACCTGATCCAATCCACGCAGAACTTTGTTACGGCTGAAAACCTGGTACTCGCCATGGAAAACGCCGGGTTTCGCGATATCCATTTCCGCATCCGCATGTTCGGCACCATGGCCATCCACACGGGTTCTAAACCCTCCAAATAGATACTGCACAGAATTAACAAAAACAATTTGATCGGAAAAAACACCAACTATATTTAGATATTGTTTATCTTTTTTACCATAATCAGTTGTATAATTGCTAAAATTAATTAATTGGGAAAGGGAAAACATGTCAAAATTCTTTGGACCTTCAAATTTACAAGATGCTCCATTGATACGATTTTTATTCAGCAACACCAAAATGGCCTGGTTATGGCTGATCGTGCGCGTCTATGTGGGCTATCAATGGGTAGATGCCAGCCTGCACAAACTCTCCGCTCCTGAATGGATGCAAACCGGCGCCGCCCTCAAAGGTTATTGGGAGAACGCTGTACGCATCCCCGAAGCGCCTGCCAGACCGCCAATCCACTTTGAGTGGTATCGCACCTTTATACAGTCCATGCTGGATAATGAATCCTACGTCTGGTTCGGTAAACTGATCGCGATCGGTGAATTCCTGGTCGGAATCGCGCTGATCCTGGGATTGTTCGTCGGGCTCGCCGCGTTTTTCGGCTCGCTGATGAATTTCAGCTTCCTGCTGGCAGGTTCACTGAGCGCAGGTCCTGTGCTGCTGGTATTGCAGATCCTGTTGATGATCGCATGGAAGACCGCTGGGCACCTGGGGGCAAATTACTTCATCCACAAGCGATTTGGCACCTTCTGGCAGCCGGCAACCAGACAAAGATAGATTCTCCATCAAAATCAAAGTAATTAAGCACCCTTTAGGGTGCTTTTTTATGTGAATAAAAATTAGTCGTTAAGGTTCGATTTAATCACAGACATAAATTAGGAATATTTTTTTTTATGAGATTACTAACAAGAACATTGATGGATCTCATTTATCGATCAGCGCTGCATCTATCACCACAGAGGTTGGAAAAATAATCTCAGTACGACTCATCAAGACCACCGTACAGCAATGCAAACAAATATTTACTTAAGCTCTTATTCTCGTTCACGACGGTAAACAACACACTTGATCTGCTTACCCAATAAACTCTTTTACGCAGTTGTTTATGATGGCGACAACAACACACATCATGATACGGACTTGACTTCTCATATTTACCTAATTTGCACTAAATGTCACATTATTAAAGATATAGCATCTAACAACATGGAACATTTATCGGATCAAATTTCTGGATTATCCAACTTCCGAACAAATTAAGCAAGAATCAACCATTATGGAAATTATCCGACATGTCAAAATTTGATAAAAAAAACTAAAAAGGAGAAAACAATGGAAACAAACGAATTAGTACCAATGCCGCGTATCGGCGACAAAGCACCTGAGTTTAAAGCAGTAACCACTCAAGGGGAGATCAATTTCCCAGCTGATTATAAAGGTAATTGGGTTATCCTGTTCAGCCATCCGGCTGATTTCACCCCCGTATGCACCTCTGAATTCATGACTTTTGCTTCAATGGAAAATAAATTTAATGAAGCAAATTGCAAACTCGTGGGTCTGTCCGTTGACGGCTTGTACAGCCACATCGCTTGGCTGCGCACGATCAAGGAAAAGATCGAATACAAAGGCATGAAAAATGTAGAAGTCACTTTCCCGTTGATCGAAGACATCACCATGGAAGTTGCGAAAAAATACGGAATGATCCAACCTGGTGAAGCCAGCACAAAGGCAGTGCGTGCTGTGTTCTTCATTGATCCCAAGGGCATCATCCGCGCCATCATCTACTACCCGCTAAGCCTCGGCAGAAATTTTGAGGAACTTTACCGCGCACTGATCGCCATGCAAGCCGCTGACGCTTTTTCAATTGCTACTCCTGCTGATTGGCAGCCCGGTGATGATGTGATCGTGCCGACTGCCGGTTCCTGCGGTGTCGCCAAGGAACGCATGGAAAGCAAGGATGAAATGCACTGCTACGACTGGTTCTTCTGCACCAAGAAACTGGACAAAGAAACTGTTTTGTCCACCATTCTGAAGAAGTAGACACCAAAACACACGAAAAATGGCTGTCGTTATGACAGCCTTTTTTTATTAACTCTTCGTTTAACTTTTTGATTTTTGTAGATACTTACTGATCACCAGCATTGCACCCAATAAGACCAGCAGAAAACTCCCACCCACCGCCAGCCATTTAAGCGGGGTAAAGAACGATGCGCCGATCTCGGCGATCCTAACGCGCTGCGGAAAAGCGGCCATCACAGCCGTGGTCGTGGAATTCTCCAGAAGATCAAGCAGCATGGCGGACAGCGGAACAAGATTTAACAGGCGCCATTTTGAGTTGTTACGTAAAACCCGCCCCAAAAACCAGCTGAGCGAGGTGACGAGGAAAAAAGTGTACACAAGTGGAAAAGCCAGGTCAAAGGTCCAACGCGCGTGAATGTAAGCGGCACGGCCGGCAGGTCCATACCACTTGGCCATGGCAAACAGATCTCCTCCGCTGTAAAAAAGCGAGGTATCCGGTGATCCACTTCCCTGGGAATAGGTTTCAGAGATCCTGTTCTGCCCGGGAAGGGTAAGCGCGCTGAAGACAATAAAAATTGCCAGGGCGAGCAGGGCAACCCAGCCTTTGGAGATCCGGTAAAAGAACTCAGACAGGCGTTTCAATTGTTATCCCTCTATTGAAGAAATGTGCGAACGAACTCCAGGAATTTTTGCACGTCTGAAAAATTACTCAGCGGACCCACGGAGATACGCACTGCACCGGATGCCTTGGCATTAATGCATAGGCGGAACTCATCGTAGGTCAGCCGCTGCTCGTGATCCGGACGATTGAAACAGGAAGTGAGCTCCTCGGGCCGTATGTGTAAAGCCAGTTCACCAGCACCCGGGTTGCAAAAGCAGCCGGTTCGCAGCGAGATGCCGTGCCGGCTGGCCTGCTGTTCGATCCAGCTGTGGTCGATCACCGCTCCAAGCGGAGAGAAGAAGTTGGTTGAGATCGCTCCCCCGCGTTTTTTGGTATCCACCGGTCCATAGATCTTGATCAGCGGTTTACCGTTGGAATGCTTCATCTCCTTCAAGTTAGTCAACAGCCAACCTGTCAGGCAGAGCACCCGTTCGTGCACCAGCTCCAGTCCCATCGCGTCAAGATGTTCCAACCCGATGGTGACCGCGGGAATGTTGAGGAAATCGAGGGTGCCATCCTCGAAGGCTGCCGGCGCATCGGCGAGGTAATGCTTTTCACCCTGCACGGAGGCCACTGTGATGGTTCCTCCTGCGAACCATGGACGCTGCAGCTTCTTCAACGCAGCGCGGCGCGCGATCAACGCGCCTACGCCCGTGGGATAACCAAACATCTTATAAAAGGAAATGCAGACAAAGTCAGCCGGCCAGGCGGTGAGGTCGAGGCGGTTGGTGGGAGCGAACGCCGCCGCGTCAAGCAGCACGTCCCAACCGGAATCGTGGGCCTTGTGGATCCACTCCAGCGGGTGCTGCACCGAGGAAAAGTTGGATTGGGCGGGGTAGGCGAAAAGATTATTGCAGTTGCCGCGCGCGTTCTGCAGGTTATCCTCCAGAGTAGCCTCATCCACGCGCAAGCGCGGCGGCAGGACGGGAAGATACTTGACCCGGGCGCCTTTGGCCAGGGCGTATTCGCGAATACCATTGACCGAATTGTGATTATCAAAGGTTAACAGGTAGGTGCATTGATCTCCAAAGGGATAGGACTCGCCCACCAATTTGAGCGCGCCGCTGGCATTGGAGGTGAAAATGACCACGTATTCATCCTCCGGGGCGTTGAAGAAATGCAGCACGGCGCGCCGGGCCTGGTTCACCATCTCCGTCGAAGCGCTGGAGGTGGGGTTGCTGGAATGCGGATTGCCGAACACACCTTCCAACAGCAGTCGCTGATGCCTCAGCACCTGCGATTCAGCATAAAGCCCGGAACCGGTGTAATCCAGGTAGACCTGACCCAGTCGGTCCAGGCGGGAATATTCCAACTCCCGCAGCCGGTCAAGTATCACAGTGGATGAATATCCAGGGAATTTTTCAAGAAAACGGGAGTATTGATCATTTGTCATAGCAGGATTAAACCATATTTTTGTAAAACGGTTGACGGGCATCCACTATAATAGACACATGAATGAAATTCGTGAACTGACGCAAAGGCTGGGAAGTGTTCCGCATTTCAGGAGCATTCCCGTTGAAGAAGTGGCTTCCATCATTCGCATGGGTGATCTGCGTAATTGTGTACAAGGGGAGATCATCTTTCATGAAGAGGAGGAATGCGCTGGAATGTTTGTGTTGATCAAGGGGAAGGTCATCCTCCATAAACTCGGTCCGGAAGGTCAGGAGGGCGTGATCAACACCCTGGAACCGGTCATCATGTTCAATGAAGTAGCCACGCTCGACGGCGGACCCAACCCGGTCAGCGCAACGGCTTTGGCAGACTGCCGGCTCTGGCATATCAACAGCGAGAATATGCAAACGCTCATCCTGCAATACCCGCAGATCGGTCTCAGCCTGCTGGGGGTGCTGGCCATGCGCAACCGTCAGTTGGTGAACTATTACAGTGACCTCTCCTTCCGCAGCGTTTATGCACGGCTGGCGAAGCATTTGCTGGACTTGAGCCGCCAGGGGGAACAGACGATCGACCGCAAAGAAAACCCGATCAGGCTGATGGCTGCACGCGTCATCACCACACCTGAAGCCATCAGCCGTACTTTACGGACCTTCAGTTCAACCGGACTGATCCATTATGACCGGATGCAGATACAAGTGAGAGACCTGGATGGATTAAACGAAGCCGCCCAGTTGAATTTTTAACAACGATTTGATCCACAAAGTTGATTTTAATCAAAGACATTTTTAAGTCGAACTGGTATGCTGTAGTGTAGTAACTTCCCGCACAGGAGCACGCTCATGACATGGTTGGTTAATCGGTATAAATTCCTGTTTCGCTCGACGAAAGGGCTGATTTTGGTTGCCATTGCCTTCGCCGCGCTCATCTCCGCCTTTTTTGGCCTGCTTTCAGGGCCTATGGCGGATTATGGCATTAAGGATGTGGTCGTAAAAGCCCTGAACATTGATCTGCAGCCGGCTGAAAGAGAAGGCCGCCTGATCGCCCTTTACCACACCCTGGCGATGGTCACAATCGCGGTAGAGGTGTACATGATCACCGACCTGCTGAAGATGAAGGAGAACCAGCGCTTATCGATCAACAGCACCATCACGATCGGTTACCTGATGGTCATCTTTGGCGGTCTGCCTTTCGCCTATTGGGGGCATAACTGGGTGCTGCATGGAATCTATATCGCCGGGCTGACACTCATCTTCTTTGCAGGGTGTATGCTCCTCGTGGCCTTATGGCCGTGGCAGAAAGACCTGGCGCTCAAGGATAAAGCATACGCACACACGAAGAAGGGTTTCGACATGGAAAGGGTCGCCTTCTTCATGGTTTCGCTGGTGACGCTGATCTCGGCCATTTTCGGCGCTGTGCCAGGATCATTCTTTGGCAATGGATTCGAGACATTCCTGGCGGAGAACGTGGTGCGCGAACCGCATAAGACCGCCCTTGACCTGGCGATCATCGGTCACCTGCACATCATGCTGGCGCTCATCGCCATCATGTGCGCGTTGATCATCGGCCGGTGGATGGACTTCAAAGGTGTTCTGCACAAGATCGCCATGCCGTTATACATCGTCGGATCTTTCGTGCTTTCGATGGGTACCTGGCTGGTGGTGAAATTCGAGAACATCGCGCACGCCATTATTTACGGCGGATCCACCATCGCCATGCTGGGAGCCTTGCTGCTGGTCATCTTCTCATGGAAGAAACTCATTCGTGAAGGATTAGAGGCCAAGGGCATCCGCAAGGGGAATTTCTTCCAGGGGATCGCCGCGCTGATGAGGGACCCGATCAAATTCGGTCCGACCTGGCAAATGGTCTTCATGAATTTCACGGTAAGCGGGATTGGCATCTTTACCGCGGTGAAACTGGATGAGATCTTCCGTCAGTGGCAATTCATGGATGAGCGCTCCCTGTTAACCGGTCACTGGCATATCCTGGCCACACTCACCGCCACCATTCTGTTATTGTATTACGCTGACCTGGCGGGGCTGAAAGGAAAAGCGCGCAAGTGGTTCGGCTGGCTGGTGATCATCTTCTCCGATGTGGCTTTTG
>MTKZ01019861.1_pt1 | contig 11558 bp, 11 predicted proteins | sample 1042781 | NCBI WGS metagenome assembly MTKZ01 (sample SAMN06212207, study PRJNA360539) | anaerobic digester metagenome | biome: Wastewater treatment plant; material: sludge; isolation source: anaerobic digester fed with sludge from wastewater treatment plant | place: Denmark: WWTP Viborg ...
GCTGCTTACGCGGTCGTGGCTAAAAAATATCAATCTCTACTTTTTTTGCTGTGTATGAACAGTATAAATAATTTTGTCAATGAGATAATTGTTAAAGTATAAGTAAACTATACGAATTTGACAATTTCCATCAAAAGGATAAGGTTTATACAGAAGTAATTCAAATATAAATATTATACTTTTTGTTGAGGCTAATACCACAACAAAAATTCTATTAGCCACTACCGCGTAGCAGCATCGCAGATAATTGCACGAATGATGCTTTGCATCTAACACGAATTTATTCGTGAAAATTATTTAAACGTCCATCAGTTTTACCTACATGGTCATGGTAAATTATAATACTCCATCAAAATTATACGAAATTTATCTATTTTTAATGCGCAGAAATTGCTACTTTTCAAGAGTTGAAACTCCAATAATTGCACACCTTATTCATCATTTAACTTTAATTAGTTTTTAAACTTCTAAAATCAACAAACATGAAACCGAGTTTTTATTTATTATTGGGAATTTCAATTGGGTACACTGTATTAACTGTTATTATTAAGATATTTAATTTATCGACTTATGCGAATAAACTGTTATTATTCTCTTTAATACCTAGCACTTTGCTACTAATATCTTTATTCTATAACCTGAATAAAAAAACTAATAATTAGCATTAATTATTGTAATTGATGACAAATAACAAAAGGAGAATAAAGGGCTTCCAAACCAATCGTTATTAATTAGAAATTGCTGTTTCTATTCCTAAATAATTTTGTAAATAGGTCAATAGTGAATTACAAAAATTGAAGAATAATAGCTCGTACTCATAATTAAATTCTACACCATTAATCGGTTTTTAAAATAAAAGTAATTTGATGTAGAATTTTCAGAAATACTTAATTATCAGTTCAGTTTTTTCATAAAATCTGCATCTGCTTTGACAGCTTCAAGAGGGCTTCCAAATGGATATGCTTCCTGTTCTACTATGTAGTGCTCCATACCACATTCGTGCGCTGTTTTAAGAACTTTTGGCCAATCGATTACACCACGGCCCAGATCTACTGAGTTTTTACCATTATCCTCACCCGGTTGTTTACTATAGTCTTTTATATGGCATAATTTAAATCTGCCTTTATACTTTTTCAGCCATGTTTCGATGTCTTGCCCTGCAGCGTGCACCCAATACATATCCATTTCAAAATCTACAAGTGTAGGATCAGTCATTTCCACCATAATGTCCTGCGGAAAAAGTCCATCTACCTTTTTGAATGAATAATCATGATTATGATATGCAAATCGGATTCCATTCTTTTTACAAATAGCACCTTTCTCATTAAATTTCTCTGCAAATACCTTGAAATCATCTATGGATTTCTGAGGACCTAGCCATGGAGCAATTAAATATTTCAAACCGGCTTCCGCAGCTTCTCCTGCCTTCCTGTCAAAATCTTTATTAATGTCACAATGAGAGGAAACCATCTTCATTCCAAGTGAGTCTAAATATTGCTTCAACTCATTGTTCTTCATTCCCCACCATAGACCCATGCCACCTTCGTAACCTTCGATCTCCTTATAGCCATAGGAGGCTACAGTCTTCAGCACAGCCTTTGGGTCTTTCGGAAGATCATCTCTCAAAGTATAGAGTTGAAGTCCAAAATTTTCAATTCCGGGTATATTTAGCCCACTTAAGCTCCCATCTGATTTTGCAAAAATAGAACAAGAAGGCAGCATGGCCATCCCAGCACCTATCAACACCATGTCTTTTACAAAACCTCTTCTATCTTTTGACATTTTATTTTATTTAAAATTAATTGCAGATTATTTTCCCTTGTTTATTCAAAGTCTATCTTCCAGAATCTAATGTCTAGCGTCTATCGCCTATTACGAACAAAACGCCTTCTCCCCTTTCACATACTTATAAGCACCATCAAACTTTCCCGGAATAGGCAAATATCTCAGCGCCTTTGTCATTCCTTCTTCTGATGAGAAAAATGCCAACAAAGTCAGCTGCTTCATCATCGTATAATAATGTTTTGGAGAACTCACAAAATTGAATTCTTTATCTTCCTTTTTTAATGCTTCTCTGCGCGGATCGTCCTTTTTATTCTGAGCTTCATTGTATGTTTTAGCTTCTTCTTCCAAAGCTAGTAATAGCTCAGTTCTTTGTTCCGGGGTACAAGACATAAAATCCTTCGAAAATTTCTTTTGACTTTCTTTATCCATCTGAGCTATTCCTTGCATAAATGCAGCTTGGCTCTCCGGTGTGTAGCAATCCGTCACCACAGTCTTCATTACTTCTGCTACATTGGCATCTTTAGCTCCCGGGGTATCAGATTTTGGTAAAATAGTTTCACCAATTTCATTTAACAAAGTCAAATTTTTTGCTGAAAAAGTGAGGTCTGTTGAAACTTCGCTTTTACATCCACTCAATATCAGATCACCACCTATCATAGCTGCTCCGGTAAATGTTGCTATTATTTTTAATAATTCTCTTCTTTCCATGATCTAAGGTTATAAGTTCATTTTTTTAAGTTCTTTGACAGCAAAATCCGCTGCTCTAGCTGTCATGGCCATATAGGTTAATGAAGGATTCACACAAGATGAGGATGTCATGCAAGCTCCATCTGTGATGAAAACATTTGGTGCTTCCCAGACCTGATTGTTGCCATTTAGCACAGAAGTCTTGGGATCTCGACCCATGCGCGCTGTACCCATTTCGTGAATACCCTGTCCGACGGCATACCCAGAATCATATGAATACACATCCTTCACACCACTTGCTTCGAGCATTTCTTTTGCATCCTCTAGCATGTCTTTTCGCATCTTCAGTTCGTTTTCCTTAATTTCCACATTCATACTCAACACCGGCATTCCCCACTTATCTTTCATGTTTTTATCAAGTTTGATGGTATTGGAATGATCAGGCAACATTTCTCCAAATGCAGTCATACCCATGCTCCATTGACCCGGTTCACAAAGGGCTTCTTTGTATTTGACACCTAACATTTCTGCGACTTCTACACCGCGGCCACGTCCAGCTCCGCTTTGATAACCGAAGCCTCTGAGGTAGTCGCGTTTATCATCATATATATTGCGATATCTAGGAATATAAATTCCTGAAGGTCTTCTTCCATATTCATAAAATTCTTCGTAGCCGTCCACAACGCCACCTGCACCAAGTCTAAAATGATGATCCATGACATTATGCCCCAGTTCACCACTACTACTTCCAAGTCCTTCCGGCCATACATCAGTCGCTGAATTCATCAGAATCCAGGTAGAATTGAAAGACGAAGCGCAAACGAAAATTATTTTTGCATTGTATTCATATGTTTTGTTATCAATAGCATCGATTACTTCCACACCCGTAGCTCGTTTTTTATCCTTGTCATAGATAAGACGCTTTACTATCTTATTTACTTCCAAAGTGAGGTTATTCGTGGCTCTGGCAGCGGGTAATGTTGCAGACTGTGTACTGAAATATGCGCCATACGGACATCCAAGCCAGCATTTATTCCTGTATTGACAATTGACCCGATTTTGCTCAGGTTTTGGCAAAGTAATATTGGCACTGCGACCTATGAACATGTGACGATTGCCCTTGTAGTGATCTTTTAACTTGGCTGCCAAATCCTTTTCCACGATATTCATGTCGATAGCAGGAAGAAATTCACTATCAGGAAGGACGTCAAGGCCTTGCTTAGAACCCTGAATACCTGCGAATCTTTCTACATAACTGTACCATGGAGCAAGATCATCATATCTGATTGGCCAATCCACAGCAACACCTTCTTTGGCATTTGCCTCAAAGTCCCATTTATTCCAACGGTAACTCTGACGCCCCCATAGAAGAGATCTACCCCCCAATTGATAACCTCTGTACCAATCGAATCTTTTTTCTTCCACATAAGGATTTTCCTTTTCATCAGCCCACATTCCCAGAACGGATTCACTTAAAGGATAATCCCGCTTTAATACAGGATAGTCTTTGATCATTTCCTGAGTTCGTTGACCTCTATGAGAATATTCCCATGGATCTTTCGAAGCGTTGACGTAATCTTTGATATGTTCATGCATTCTTCCACGTTCGATCATCAGCACTTTAAGTCCTTTCTCTGTCAGTTCTTTCGCAGCCCAGCCGCCTGAAATTCCTGAGCCAATGACGATGGCATCATATGTATTGTTAGCCATAAATATTATTAGTTTTTAAATTTTTCAAACATCACAAATTTCAATTCCTTTCTGAAGGGCAGTCAACTTAGTAGCATTGTCTCCACCTTTCGCAATAAATTCCTGGGCGACAAAACCTGTAAAACCAGTCTCATGAATTGCTTTCATAATTGCAGGATAATATAGTTCCTGAGTTTCATCTATATCGTTACGACCCGGAACACCGGCTGTGTGATAATGACCAAAATATTGATGGTTATCCTTTATGGTCCTGATCACATCCCCTTCATTTATCTGCATGTGATAGATGTCATAAAGTAATTTAAAATTAGGAGAATCAATTCTTTTGCACAATTCGACACCCCATGCACTTTTGTCTGCCATATAATCATTGTGATCGATCTTACTATTGAATAATTCCATCTGGATGATGACATTATTCTTTTCTGCCAGGCTCATGATTTCTTTAAGACCTTTGACACAATTATTCATGCCGGTTTCATCGTCCATGCCATTTCGATTGCCACTGAAACAGATAAGATTTTTATATTTAGCTGCTCCAACTAATGGAATAGACCGCTTAAAATCTTCAATCAACCAGGAATGGTTTTCCGTGTGATTCCACCCTTCTGTTAAACTAATTTTTCCATCTGTGTAACACATGGAACATTCAATGCCATACTTTTGGAGCATTGACCAGTCCTGTGGTTTAATAAGGTCGATAGCCTTGACATTCATTGAGTTGATCCATTGACACATTTCTTCTAATGTTACAAATGAAACACACCATTGACAAACAGAATGGTTGATATTTCCTTTTAACTGATAAGCTTCATTTCCTGACTTTGCAAATGCATTTAAGGAAGGGGCGGCAGCGAATGCCAATCCTCCCGCAGCCATTTTTTTCAACATCGACCTTCTGCTATTTTCTTCCATATTATATTGTTTGAGGCAACTTAGCCTTTGGGTTTTTAAAAAATATTAGAAATAAAATTGTCACTACTGCTGCGAAAACAGTTGGATACATCCATATTGACTGCCAGTCATGGTTAACAACTTTTCCGGTAGCATCCAGAATTGAATGATCACCGGAAATTTTGCCTGCAGCCCAAAAACCAATGTACATCCCGATACCATAGGTAGCAAGCGTAATCAAACCTTGGGCTGACGAACGGATCTTNNACGGATCTTTGGCCCTGCCTCCTGATCTGTATAAATATTGCCGGTAACGAAGAAAAAATCGTAGCAAATGCCATGAAGAATAATCCCAACATACAACATCCAAAGATTAGCATCAATGTTGCCATAAGAGAAACAAAGGTATCTTACGACCCAGGCTATCATTCCAATTAATAACATTTGTTTAATGCCAAATTTTCGAAAAAACAATGGCATTAGAAATAGAAAAATCGCCTCACTCATTTGACCGAAACTCATTTTCTGAGCAGATCCAATCATTCCTGCTTCATTCAAATAAAGGTTTGCAAGACCATAATAAAAAGCCAATGGAATGCATATTAAAATGGAGGCAATAAAGAATACTAAATAATTTCTATTCGCAAGGATTTTCAATGCATCGAGTCCTAAAACTTCCCGAATACTGACGTTTTGACCAGATTTTGAAGGTGGTGTATTTGGCAGGAAAAAACTATAAACTCCAAGAATAAGTGACATGGCAGCTGCAACTTGAAAGGTAATATCCAGACTACCAGGATTAGCTTCCCAGGCCATGTAGCCAACGATTTGCCCTGCGGCGATCCAACCTATTGTGCCCCAAAGACGGATACCGGAAAATTGCTTCTCCGCATCACTGATTTGATGCAATGCAATGGAATTGGTCAATGCCAGCGTCGGCATGTAAAGGACCATATATATAAGGAGTAAAACATAAAAAGAACTAAATTCAGAATTTTGAGAAATAAAGTACAAAAGTCCAGCTCCCACAAGATGTAATACTGCCAATATCTTTTGTGCTGCGAAATATTTATCCGCAATCAAACCAATAATGAATGGAGCGATGATAGCACCCAAACATTGTGTGCCATATGCCAATCCTGACTGTGCATCCGTAGCTCCAATATCCCCTTTAATCAAGTAAGTACCCAAGGTTACAAACCACATTCCCCAAATAAAAAAATTGAGGAACATCATGGAGGATAACTGAAAACGTGTGGTAGACTGCATTGATTTTATGTTAAAAAAGTATTAGAATTGTATAATTAATTCGATGGAAGTTTAAATGTAATGATTTTAATATCAGAATTTTAAATTTATTAATGATAATTTTACAAAATAATATAACCAACTATGGCTCAATACAGAAAATTAAGATTGGCAATGATCGGTGGAGGCAGAAATGCTTTCATTGGTAGTATCCACAGGTTGGCATTTAATATGGATGGTTTAGCCGAGTTGGTAGCAGGCGCTTTGAGTAGTGATTCCGAAAATGCTAAGCTATCCGGAAGAGATCTATTTTTGGATGAAGAAAGAATTTATACGAGTTATAAAGACATGCTTGAAATTGAATCCGCTAAGTGTGAAAATGAACGCCCGGATATTATTTGCATTGTCACACCTAATCATATGCACTTCGAACCGGCAATGATGGCGCTCGATCTTGGTTTTCACGTTGCCATTGACAAACCAGTCACTTTTGATCTCGAACAAGCGAAACAATTGGCAGAAAAAGTCAATTCTACAGGGAAATCATTGTTATTAACCCACACCTACACAGGATATCCAATGGTCAAACAAGGCAGGCAGATGGTGCTTTCCGGAATATTTGGAAAAATAAGAAAGATCTATGTAGAATATCCACAAGGCTGGTTAAGTTCACCGCTCGAAAATTCAGGAAATGCCCAGGCTGCCTGGAGAACAGATCCTTCAAAAAGTGGAAAAGCCGGAGCAATGGGCGATATCGGAACACATGCATTTAATCTTGCTGAATACGTCTCAGGGCTTCAAGTTTCAAAATTGTGTGCAGACATTAATTCAGTTGTTGAAGGTCGAATGTTAGATGATGATGGTGCAGTTTTATTGAAATTCGACAATGGGGCAAGTGGAGTTTTAGTTGCCACACAAGTTGCAGCCGGAGAAGAAAACAATGTAAAGATTCGAGTTTATGGAGAGCTGGGTGGCATTGAATGGCAACAAGCAGATGCCAATACGCTTAAAGTAATGCGGCCGGACAAAGCTGCTGAAATATACCGAACCGGAACTCCTTATGTTTCATCTTTTGCATCACACAATTCACGTGCGCCTGCCGGTCATCCGGAAGGATATCTTGAAGCATTTGCAAATCACTACAGAAATTTTTTCTTGACCATCAATGCGAATATGAATGGAGAAATTCCAAAAGAAGAATGGTTAGATTACCCTGGGATTGAAGAGGGAGTAAGGGGTATGATGTTTATAGATAAGGTGGTCGAGTCCGGAAGATCAGCAGATAAATGGATCAATTTTGAATAAAATTAAGTACTTCAGAATTGTAAAAACTATGAAAGACACAATGGTATTGCTAGTTATATTATTGGCAAGTATTCAATGTAAAGCACAAAACACCCTTAATTGGAATGGCAAAAAATGTGCTGTAGTCCTCACATATGATGACGCACTTAATGTACATCTCGATAAAGTTATTCCGCAATTAAATGCGTACAATTTCAAGGGGACTTTCTATTTAATTGGCTCTTCACCCAATGTATCCAATCGCATTATAGAATGGCGCGCTGCAGCCGCTCAAGGCCACGAACTCGGTAATCACACGCTCAACCATCCCTGTGCGGGAGACCTTCCTGGAAGGGATTGGACAAAAGGCGAAAATGACCTGACTAGATATTCCGTATATCGTGCAACACACGAGATCAAAGTTTGTAACACTCTTTTGGAAGCGATTGATGGTAAAAAAGAACGCACTTTTGCCTATCCGTGCGGTGATTTGATGATCAGAGATACGTTGTTTTATAAATATTCTGAACAAGAATTCGTGTGTGCTCGAGGAGTTGAAACAGGTTATTTAGCAATGGATAAAGTAGATCTGTCGAATGTAAATGCTTTTGCTGCCATTGGGTCGACGGCCGAACAGATGATCGAACAAGTTAAAAATGCAGAGAAAGCAGGATCATTTGTTGTATTTATTTTTCATGGAGTGGGTGGTGAGCATTCGCTGAATGTGGATCTTGAAGAGCATCGAAAACTTTTGGAATATCTTAAGAAGAATGAAGGAAATATTTGGGTTGCAACGATGGTAGATGTGGCTAAATATATATCGGAAGTTTCAGAACAATAAATTTCTATAAAACTATTGGCTTCACTCAATTTGAAGTTAGAAGTTTGGAGTTTGAATGAAACTCAGATGATAATGTTTTGCAAATGAAAACATTTAGATAAAATCTTAATACTAAATTAACGGCACGATTAAAATGATAATAATAAACTTTAGAATTTAAATTATATTCAAAGAAATAAAGATTAGAGCACAAAAAAATAATAGCTAATTAGCAATATGCAAAAAGTAAAACTTTCTTCTGACCTTCAACTTTCCCCAATTATTCACGGACATTGGAGATTGCGTGAATGGAATATGAATGCTCAGGAAATATTGGCTTTCACGGAAAAGTCTGTAGAATTGGGGGTTACAAGTATTGATCATGCAGATATATACGGCGATTATAGTTGTGAGAAACTATTTGGTCAGGCATTGGGACTGAAACCATTATTGAGAAAAGAGATCCAAATCGTAACAAAATGCGGTATCAAGCTTGTCTCAGAAAAGTATCCTGAAAGAAAGTTGAAAACGTATGATTACAGCTTTAGACATATCATCTCATCGGTGGACAATTCTCTACAAAATTTTGGAACAGATTATCTCGATCTACTCTTATTGCACAGGCCGTCTCCTTTTTTCGACCCACAGGAAGTTGCCAGGGCATTTGTGCAGCTTAGAGAAAGTGGTAAAGTAATTAATTTTGGTGTTTCGAATTTCAATCCGCTTCAATACGAGATGCTGAATGAACATCTTGAGGAAAGACTAGTCACGAATCAAGTTGAAATATCTCCACTTTGTTTGGAGCATTTTAAAAATGGGAATATGGATTTTTTCATGAAAAACAAGATCAGACCACTGGCTTGGTCACCTTTAGCCGGTGGGGAAATAATGAATAAGGTGGGCGATAAGGGAGCAAGGTTGGGTAAAGCTTTGAATAAAGTGGCACATGAAATAGGAATAGAAAGTATAGATAAAGTCATTTATGCATGGCTTTTAAAGCATCCTGCTGGGATAATGCCTATCGTCGGATCTGGTAAATTTGAAAGATTGAAACATGCCGTTGACGCGCTAAACATTAACATGAGCTTAGAACAATGGTTTGAGATCTATAATGCGTCTGAAGGTCATGAATTGCCTTAATTATTTTCTAAAAAGTTGGAGGTTTGAAATTGGAGGTTAGTCTTTTTTTGTTAATCAGATTAGCAATATTGCTCTGATCAAAAGAGAAATACTATATTAATTTTTATAAAATTGATTTATGGCATATAATAATAATCTAGCAGAAAGGGTAAGAGAATATCTAAGTAATTTTCCTGAAATCACTGTGGAAGAAAAAAAGATGTTTGGTGGACTTGGGTTTATGGTAAATGAAAAAATGTGCATTAATATCAGTGGAGAAAAACTGATGTGCCGATATGATCCGGTTTTAGAAGAAGAAATCACAGAAAAGCCAGGATTCGAGCCAATGATTATGAAAGGTAAGGCGATGAAGGGCTATTGCTATGTCCATACCGATGGATTTGACAAGAAAAACGACTTTGAATATTGGCTTGATCTATGTTTAGAATATAACCAAAGAGCGAAGTCGTCTAAAAAGAAGTAAATTTTAAAAAAACCAACAACAGCATCAAACAACAAACAACAAAGATCAAACAATGAATATAAAGGCAAAGTCAATCAGACCCTTCATCGGATCAAAGAATTTTGAAATTTCACGCAATTTCTATCGGGATCTTGGTTTCGAAGAGGTCGTATTATTTCACAATATGTCATTATTCACAATCGGGAATTTTGGTTTCTATTTGCAGGATGCTTATGTAAAAGATTGGGTAGATAATACGATGGTTTTTATGGAAGTAGAAGATCTTGACCAATTCTGGAAAGACTTGGATGTATTGAATCTTCCTGCCAAATATGAAGGAGTGCGCACTGTGCCTATTCAGCGGATGGATTGGGGCAGCGAGTGTTTTGTGCACGATCCGAGTGGTATTTTGTGGCATTTTGGTGTGTTTGCGAAGTGAGAAGCGAAGATTTGCGCGCAAATTTATTCAGAATCACGCTTGCCTGCCTACAGAGGCAGGGACTTAAAGGATGAAAGGATTTCACTGAAAGGTGTTGGTAATAATCAGTGTAATCCGAGTAATCACTATAATCTGTGATCCAGACAGAAAAAAGGGTTCACGCAAAGTGAGGTAGAAGCGCTAAGTAAGCTAAGATGGAAGTGAAGAGTGAAAATTTAGTCTCCATTAGGAAAATTTTATTAGAATCATACTTGACTGCCAACAATGACGGGATTTAAAGGATGAAAGTATTTCACTGAATGGTCTTGGTAATAATCAGTGTAATCCGAGTAATCACTACAATCTGTGATTCAGACAGAAAAAAAGTTCACGCGCCTTTGGTTTTAACCAAAGCACTCCATAAGCAATCTCTCTATACTTCACATCTTCATATCAATAATAAATTCCTCCAATAAATGAGCTATATTAACAAAAAATTCCCCTTGGTCAATATCTCAAACCAAGGGGAATAATATATTTTAAAGTAAAAAATTACTACGCTTTTTTTGCCATCACTTCCGCCATTGTCTTTCCAATATCAGCCGGAGAAACAACGACATGTATTCCACACTCCCCCATGATTCTCATTTTAGCTGCTGCAGTGTCGTCCTCACCACCTACGATGGCGCCGGCATGACCCATTTTACGACCTTTTGGAGCAGTTTGGCCTGCTATAAAGCCAACTACAGGTTTAGTTCCATGCTCCTTGTACCATTTTGAGGCTTCAGCTTCAAGGCTACCGCCAATCTCGCCAATCATTACGATGCCGTCTGTTTCAGGATCATTCATAAATAATTCGATTGCTTCCTTAGTTGAAGTTCCGATGATTGGGTCACCACCAATTCCGATAGCGGTAGAAATACCAAGCCCTGCTTTGACCACCTGGTCAGCAGCTTCGTAAGTCAAAGTACCAGATTTTGAAACAATACCGATGCGACCCTTTTTGAAGACAAAACCTGGCATGATGCCTACTTTCGCTTCGTCAGGAGTAATTACACCAGGGCAATTCGGGCCTATAAGACGTACGTTTTTATCTTTTATATATTCCTTTACTTTGACCATGTCCTGGA
>MTKZ01016279.1_pt1 | contig 11557 bp, 10 predicted proteins | sample 1042781 | NCBI WGS metagenome assembly MTKZ01 (sample SAMN06212207, study PRJNA360539) | anaerobic digester metagenome | biome: Wastewater treatment plant; material: sludge; isolation source: anaerobic digester fed with sludge from wastewater treatment plant | place: Denmark: WWTP Viborg ...
CGACGCCATCCAGTCCATCGGCAAGGGTGAGCTCAAGGCCACCTCGCTCCAGCCCGTCGCCGAGATGGCCAACCAGGCCGCTATCCAGGCCGACCAGTTCATCAAGACCGGCAGCACCGGCAAGCCCGAAAAGCAGTCCATCGACATGGTGCTGATCACCCCGGACAACTACTGCCAGTACAAGACCTTCGCCCCCACCGGCTCCACGGCCGCGTGCCCGAAGCCGTAACTTGAGTGTTAACCAGGGCGGCAAGCAAGATCGCTCGCCGCCCTGGTGCAGCGGCCGCACGATCGTAAACGGATCGTGCCAGCAGCCCAAGCAGAATCCAGGAGACACCGTGGCCAAGATCGTTGTGGTCGGCAGCTTCAATATGGACCTGGTAGTGCGCTTGCCCATCATCCCGAAGCCAGGCGAGACGCTGCTGGGTGGGGTGTTTGCCACCTACCCGGGCGGCAAAGGCTCGAACCAGGCCGTGGCAGCTGCGCGCCTGGGCGGTGAGGTCACCATGGTCGGCCGCGTCGGCGCGGACGCTTTCGGGGATCAGCTCCTGAATATGGCCCGCTCGGAAGGCATCGACACTCGTTTCGTAGGCGTCGACTCGCAAGCAGCCACCGGGGTCGCCCTGATCGAAGTGGATGCCGAGGGGCGCAACAGCATCGCGGTCGCTTCCGGCGCCAACTTCACCCTGACGGCCGCCCATGTTGCTGCGGCCTTCGCTCAACTGGGACAGGTCGACCTGGTGGTCATGCCCCTGGAGACGCCCATCGATACCGTCGTGACGGCGGCCGAGCTGGGCCACAAGGCCGGAGCACGTGTGGTGTTGAATCCGGCCCCGGCCCAACATCTCTCCTCCGAGCTGCTCAGATACGTCGATGTGCTCATCCCCAACGAGCACGAGGCGGCTTTCATGACGGGGATAGAGATCCATTCGCGGCAGGACGCCTGCCAGGCCGCCGAGCATCTGCTCCGTTCCGGGCCGGGCAGCGCGGTCATCACCCTGGGCAGCGAGGGCGCCCTGATTGCCGAGGCGGCCGATCCAGGACCGACCTATACGCGAGTCACCGCCTTTCCGGTCAAGGCCGTGGACACCACTGCCGCGGGCGATGGCTTCGTCGGCGGCCTGGCCGTGGCTTTGGGCGAGGGCCGCTCCCTGCCGGCTGCCGCTCGATTCGCCAGCGCGGCCTCGGCCATTTCTGTCACCCGCTCCGGCGCCCAGCCGTCCCTGCCCACCCGTGCTGAAGTCGAAGAATTCCTGCATGCGAGGTCAACATCATGAAAAAAATCGGCATCATCAACGGTCCCATCTCAGCGGTGATCGCCCATTTGGAACACACCGACACCCTCACCATCGCCGATGCGGGCTTGCCCACTCCGGCCACCACCCAGCGCATCGATCTGGCGCTCAAGCCCGGCACTCCCGGCTTCCTGGAAACCCTGGATGTGGTCTTGCAGGAAATGTACAGTGAGAAGGCGTACGTCTCCGCCGATATCCTGCGCGTTAGCCCGCACATCTACCAGGGAATCAAAGAGCGATTGGGCGATGTGCCGATCGAGACCGTCCCTCACGCGGAGTTCAAGCAGATGAGCGGCCAAAGCAAGGCCATCATCCGGACCGGCGAATACACGCCCTTTGCACTGGTCATCCTGGTCGCAGGGGCCTGGGGGTTCAAGCTGTAATGGATCGCGTCCTGTTCATCGGTGGTCCCGGCACCTTATCGGCGAGCGCCATTGCGGATGTGCTGGCGCGCGGCTATCGGGCGGCGATCTTGTCAACCGGCAAGAATTTCGCCGAGCTCGATCCGCAGGTGGAGGCTCTCCGCGGGGATCGGGATGATCCTGTCGCCCTCGAGAATGCATTGGAGGAGTTTCGTCCTGATGTCGTCCTGGATTTCGTGCTCTTCAACCCCATCCAGGCCGAGCAGACCCTGCGCCTCGTCCAGGGCAGGCTGCGCCAGTACATCTTCGTCAGCACAGTGGACGTGTACGGCTATCCGCTCTCGCACCTGCCATTTCGGGAGGACGACGCCTGGCATCCCAAAACCCAATCGCCTTACGCGGAGAACAAGCGCCTGTGTGAGCGCTATTTTCGGGCGCATTTTGACCCGATCGGCTTCCCCCTTACCATTGCCCGGCCGGGTTATTCCTTCGGTCCACGTTTCATCCTCTCGTTCATGTCCCGGGCGCAAGGGATACACATGCTGCGCCGCTTACAGACCGGCCGCCCCGTCATGGTTCCAGGCGATGGGACCACGCTGATGCACGTCAGCGCCGCGCCCAATACCGGCAAGATGATCGCGGCGCTGGTGGATGCACCGGCGGCGATCGGCAAGGATTACACCTGCGCGCATCCGACCTTTATGACTCACGAGGGCTATGTCGAGCTTTTTGCCCGCGCTCTGGGCGTTGTCCCGAACACCGTGCATATTCCGACGGATCTAATCGTCTCCGTCGATCACCCGGACGCCCGCGGCTCGCTGCTGCATGCGCTTACACGCTTCAACGTGGCCTTCTCCATCGAGCGCTTCTTGCGCGATTTTCCCGAATTTCGATGGCAGATCACACTGGAGTCGTGGGCGAAAAACACCATCGAATGGAACCTCCAGCGAGGCTCGCTGAAGGCCGCCGATGAAGAGATCCTGGATGATCGCCTCATCCGGGCGTGGAACACCCAAATGACCGGTTTTTCTGTAAGTACTGAAGTCTGAAATCAAATCAGGAGCATCACGCATGAAGCAATTCACCATGGGCGTCATCTTCGGCAACCGGGATTTCTTCCCGGATCTACTGATCACCGAAGCCCGCAACGATATCACGGCGCTCTTCTCCGAGATGGGTATTCGCGGCATCTGGCTGAGCGAAGCAGATTCCAAGCTGGGCTCGGTCGAGACCTATGCCGACGCGCGCAAGTGCGCAGATTTGTTCCAGGCTCACCGCCGTGAGATCGACGGCATCCTCGTCTGCCTGCCCAACTTTGGCGACGAAAAAGGTGTGGCTGACACCCTTAAGTATGCCGAGCTCAACGTGCCGGTGCTTGTCCAGGCCTACCCGGATGATCTGGACGCCTTCAACATCGCGCGCCGCCGCGACGCGTTTTGCGGCAAGATGTCGGTTTGCAACAACCTGCGGCAATACGGCTTCCGCTACAGCCTCACAGGCCTGCACACCAGCCATGCACTCAGCGAAGGCTTCAAGCAGGATCTCCGCGACTTCATGGGTGTCTGCAGGGTGGTCAACGGCCTGCGCAACGCTCGACTGGGCGCTGTGGGCGCTCGGCCGAACGCTTTCAACACCACTCGCTACAGCGAAAAGCTGCTTCAATCGGTCGGCATCTCCGTGCAGACGGTGGACCTATCCGAGCTGCTTGGCGTCACCAACCGCATGAAAGATGATGACCCTGCGGTCAAGGAGCGGCTGGAGTCGATCCGCGCGTACCTGCCCGCGGACGGCGTGCCCTCGCCCTCCATCCTGCGCATGGCCAAGTTCGGCGTCGCGCTGACCCGTTGGATGACAGATCTCGACATTCAGGCCACCGCGTTGCAATGCTGGAACTCCATCCAGAAGAACTACGGCATCAACGTGTGCACCCTGATGAGCATGATGAGCGATGCACTGATGCCTTCCGCCTGCGAGGTGGATATCACCGGCGTGGCTTCCATGTATGCTCTGCAGCTTGCCACAGAACAGCCCGCGGCCCTGGTCGACTGGAACAACAACTACGCCGGCGACCCAAACAAGTGCGTGCTCTTCCATTGTNNCGTGCTCTTCCATTGCGGCAACTTCGCCAAATCCTTCTTCAAGGAAGCGCGCATGGCTTATGCCGACATCCTGGCCACGACGTTGGGCCAGGAAAACACCTACGGCGCGATCAATGGCCGCGTCCCGGCCGGTCCGATGAGCTTCGCGCGCATCTCGACTGACGATGTCAACGGCGTCATCAGGGCCTACTGCGGCGATGGCAGCTTCACCGACGATGCGCTGCAGACCTTCGGCAGCCGCGCGGTCGTCGAGGTGCCTAACCTGCAGGTCTTGCTAAAACACATCTGCCGCAACGGTTTCGAGCACCATGCGGCGATGACGGCCGCACCGTCGGCCGCCATCCTCGCCGAGGCATTCGAGACATACTTCGACTGGGATGTCTACCGGCACTAGGCGCCCATTCGAAGTCAAAGCCGGCAGCATTGAGCTTGATGGTCGCGGACGGAGCATCCTGAGCGGTGTGGCAACGCATCGGAAGGTGCTCCGTCCCGAAACCCGAGACACTATCGGACACAGGGTGAGACTCTATGGCGCGCATCGATGAATTGCGTCTCATGACTAAGGTCGCCCGCCTGTACTACGTGGATCACCTGCGTCAGACGGAAATCGCGGAGCAACTGGACATCTCGCAGGCGACCACTTCGCGCCTGCTGAAACGCGCACAAGATGAGCAGATCGTTCGGATCAGTCTGAATCCGCCAATAGGCATTCATGCCGATCTTGAGAGGCTGCTGGAATCGACCTACGGCCTGAAGGAAGCGATCGTCGTCGAGAGCCTGCCGAATGAAAAGCAGATCCTGCGCGACCTGGGCGCAGCCGCGGCCTACTATCTGGACACTACTCTGAAACCAAACGAGGTGATCGGCATTTCATCCTGGAGCGCCACCCTGCTGGCGACCGTGGATGCCATGACGCCGATAAACAAGCCGATCGGCGCACAGGTAATCCAGATTCTGGGCGGAGTGGGCACCCCGACCGCCGAAAGTAACGCCGTCTACATAGTCAGCCGGCTGGCCATGCTGGTGCAGGGGCAATCCATCTTGCTGCCGGTTCCGGCCGTGGTCAGCGGGCTGGACACGCGCCATCTGTACTTGCAGGACCCATTTGTGTGCGAAACCATCGGCCGCTTCGACAGCGTAACCCTGGCGCTGGTGGGAATCGGCAGCGTCGAGCCGTCTGACCTGCTGGCCTCGAGCGGCAATATCTTCTCTCCGCAGGAATTGGAATCGCTGCGCAAGCTGGGCGCGGTTGGGGACGTATGTGTGCGCTTTTTCGATGCCGACGGGGTGCCAGTCCAAACCGCCTTGAACGATCGTGTGATCGGCATAGAACTCGAGCAGCTCCGCAAAGTCAAACGCTCGGTCGGCGTTGCCGGCGGCGAGCGCAAGCTGGCTGCCATCCGCGGCGCGGTGCGCGGGGGGTTTGTCAATGTCCTCATCACGGACCTGATGACCGCGCAAGCGTTGGTCTCCTAGCTGAAGCGACGACTCAGGCAAGAGGCACTCATCGCGAGAATCATCGACCCTGGTGAATCTCGCGATCCAGGATATCTTCCTCTGATCCGGTATAATAGCGGCCATGATCGAGCTGGCGCCCCACAGCAAAACTGGCCTCAGCCTGCGCTCCCCCTTCCTGCTCGGCAGCACCGCGGTAGGGTGGGGAGACGCTTGGCCGCCCGGCGTGGAACCCGGGTGGTTCGGCGCGCTCGTGACGCCGCCCCTCACGCTGCAGGCGCGCCGCGGGGCAACTCCCCCGCGCCTCGCGGAGATTCCCGGCGGCTTCATCCTCAACACCGGCGACCACAATCCCGGCCTGCGCCGCGTCCTGCGCGACGATGTGGCGGGCTGGGACAGCCTGGGACTGCCGGTGATCGTAGCGCTGGCAGGCAGCGCGCCCGAAGATTGGCTGCGACTGGGAGAACGGCTGGAGGAAATCGGGGTCGCCGCGCTCGAAGCGCAGCTGCCCGCGGGCGTGACCCCGCGCGAGGCCGGCGGGTGGATCGCCAACCTGAAGCGCGGGTGCCAGCTGCCGGTGCTGGCGAAGGTGCGCGCGACGAATGCCGTCCTCCTGGCAGAAGCCTGCGCGGGCGCGGGCGCGGATGCGCTGGTCGTCGCAACTGCACCGAGGGCTGCTGCACGCGCGCCCGAAGGCGCCATCGTGGAGGGCTCGGTCGGCGGGCCGGCCGCGTTCCCGTTCACCCTGCGCGGCCTGCGGGCCGTGGCCGAGCTGGACCTGGGACTGCCGCTGATCGCGGCAGGCGGGATCACGACGGAAGACGATGTGCGAGCCTGCTGGGAGGTGGGCGCCGACGCACTGCAGCTGCGGAGCGTGTTGTGGACCGCGCCGGCCTCGGTCGCGGGGCTGGTCGCCTTACAGCACGATCCCGACCGCGAAGGCGATCGCGTATAACACGGCCAGCTGCGCGGTGCCGGCGAGGGTCTTGTTGAGCGCCGGCCCCAGCACGGTGAGCAGCGCGCGCGCGTGGCGGACGGCCAACGGCAGGGTGACAAAGGGCAGCAGCACCCACGGCCGCATCCCATATCCCAGCCACAAGATGACCGGCACCGCGTAGGCCAGGCCGAGCATGATGAGGTACTCGATGCGCGCGCCGCGGCGGCCCAGCACGACGGCCAGGGTCCGCTTGCCCGCACGGCGGTCGGTGTCCGCATCCCGCACGTTGTTGACCACCAGGATCGCGGTGACCAGCGCTCCCATGGGGATCGCGGCAAGCCAGACAAGCGGCGGCGCAGCGTGGGCCTGGGCGTAATAGGTGCCGACCACCGCGATCAGGCCGAAGAAGATGAACGTGGCGAAATCGCCCAGCCCGAAGTAGCCGAACGGCAGCGGGCCGTAGGTGTAGGCGACCGCTGCGGCCATCGACAGGAGGCCGACGGCAAGGATCGGCCACCCCCCAAGGACGATCAAATAGATCCCGCAGACTGCGGCCAGGCCCAACACGACGAGAAGGCCGCGCTTGATGTCGCCTTCGCTGATCAATCCCGCGGTCGTCACGCGCAAAGGCCCCACGCGCTCGGGCGTGTCCGTCCCCTTCTTGAAGTCGCCCAGGTCATTGGCGAAGTTGGACGCGATCTGGAGGAGCAGCGCGGCCAGCAGTGCGGCCAGGCTGGCGATGGGGTCGAACGCGGCATCACGGATGGCCAACGCGGCGCCGACGACGACGGGTGCCACCGAGGCCGGCAACGTGCGCGGGCGCGCTGCGAGCACCCAGGCCTGCCGGCGGGTGATCTTCCGCGGGGCGCGTGCCGCATCCTTCGACTGCACTCCGCCGCCCGAACTGCCGGGCGGCTCCGTTCCGCTCAGGATGCTTCCAAAGCCTTCCTCTGCGGAGCCGGGCTGCGGGGCGCCCGGCGGAGTCGGTGGACGCGCGTCCTGAGCGGAGCCGGGGTGCGGGTCGTCCGGCGGAGTCGAAGGACGGGTCTCAGGATCGATCAACGGGGTCATCCTCNNCAACGGGGTCATCCTCCGCATGTCCGGGAGCTGCCAGGTCCTTACTGAAGAAATGCAGCGCGGTGCTGCCGTACTGGCGGCGATCGGTCTGGACGAGGTGCGCCAGGGCCACGTCTTGCCACTCCTTCGGGAAGATCTGGACGATGACCGCGCCATCCGGGGTCAGGATCTCGGGCCGCGCGTCGACCAGCTCCAACGCCTTCAGCCACAGTCCCTTGTACTGCGGCGGCGCGATGTAGACCACGTCGAACGGCGCCAGATCGGCTCGCACCAGGTAGGCAAACGCATCGCCCGCGACCACGCGGCCGCGGTCCGCCAGGCCGGTGCTTTCGAGGTTCCGCTGCAGGATGCGCAGCGCGGTGCGGTCGCGCTCGCAGAAGACCACCTCCGTCGCGTCGCGGCTCAGCGCCTCGATGCCAACCGCACCGGTGCCCCCGAACAGGTCGAGGTAACGCCGGCCCTCGATCATCTCCTGCGAGGTGAGGATGCTGAACAGCGCGGCCTTGGTCCGGTCCGTGATGGGCCGTGTGCTGTCGCCGGGAACCGAGGCAAGGACCCTGCCCTTCGCACTGCCTGCGATGACGCGCATGCCCTACTTCCGCCGGATGATGGTGCGAAAGACCGGCGCGTCCACGCCGCCGAAGCGATGCTTGTAGTCCTCGCCGCCCTGCAGAAAATCGAACCGCCGCCGGCCCACGCGAATGGCATGCTGGATCAGCCGGGCCAGCAAGACCCAGCCAGGGCTCAACTGGGGCACACCGGCAGGATCGTAGCCGGAATTGTAGACGAGGATGTCGCCGCCATAGTCGAAGCAGAAATACGTGGCGACCGGCCGGCCCTCAACCTCCAGAAACGAGAGCTGCAGCCAACCGTGCTCGGCCAGCACCTCAGCGATGGCGCGAAAATACGCCTGCATCTCCTCCGTCATGAATGCATGCTTGTCCGACCGGCTGTTGCGATGAAGCGCGATAAACGCGTCGACCGCAGCTCCAAGATCCGGGCCGCCATCGATGTAGCGGATCGCAGCGCCCGGTGCGTCGCGCTCGACGCGGCGCAGCTTGCGGCGGATTTCGTGCCGCTCTTTCTTGTCCAGGGTCTCCAGGTATGCGTCCCAGGCATTCTCCGCGCTGGGCTCGTCGTAGTCGTCCGGCCGCGGCAGCGTGATGAACGGGCTGACGTCTTCCTGGGCCACCTCGGCCTCGAACCCGGCCTTCCGGGCCAGTTCGGGCAGAACCGTGTGGCTGAGAGATGCCGCGGGCTGGTTACACAGGTCGACGAAGTCCCATGCGGGCGCGTCCGGTCCCTCCAGCCACGCGAGGAAACCGCGAAAGATCTCCTCCTCGTACCCTTCCTCGATGATCAGATCCAGGTAATCCGAAACCTCGATGCAGCCCACNNAGCGGGCCGCGACCCTGGCCCAAGTGCCGCCACCAGGTCGTCTGCCACTCGTACGTAAGGAATATCGTGTCGAAGCGACTGCGTCTCAGCAGGTCATTCCACTCGTCCCGGAGCGCATCGAAGCCGCTATCATCACGATAAAGCGTCCAATCCACTTCGATTTCCTTTCACCCTCTGGTGGCGTTTCTTCCAACCGCCAACAATGCGGTCACCAGCAGAACCAGAAACAGGATCGCACCCGCAACCCAATACCACTTCACCGGCCACCTGGCGATCGCCCGCTCTATGATGCCGCGCGGTGCCGGAGTCGCGGTCGTAGCGGCTGCACCACCAAGACCGGATGCCGAACCGGCATCGGCGCCCGCCAGCTCCGGTGCGGCCGGCGTAGCTCCGGGGCCCGCGATTGCCGCCGCACCCGGAGCGCCCGCACCGGAGATGGCCACCTCGGTCCACCTGGCGCCGGGCGGGAGTGGGGTCTCGCTGATGGTGTATGCCTCAACGGCCGAGAGCGTCTCGACCGGAGTAATCACCGCAGCCGAGAGTGTCTCGACCGGGGTGATCACCACGGCCGGGAGCGTCTCCGCCGGGGCGGTCGCCACAGCCGAGAGCGTCTCCAAGGGCTGCACCCCGGAGGCAGCGGGCGCCTCCGGCGAGCCTGTGGTCTCCAGGACGATGGGTGCGGCCTCCGCACCGATAGGCGGTGAAGCGATCGACGGGTANNACAGGTGCACCTCGTCCAACAGAAGCACGGTGCGCCCGCCCTTGCCGTCGTTCACCGCAGCGAAATAGAGGTCGAATGTCTTTCCGACCATGTCCGAAAGATCAAACGTATACTGCTTCCAGGTCCGCGCATTTTCCAGGACCTTCCATGGCACGGCCCACACGACGTCGCCGGGCCCGAGGATGACAAACTGCTGCCGGTCGGAGCCGCTGGACGATTCGGCCCACGTGTAGGCCCAATAGCTCACGATCGCCCGGGCATAGCCTGACGGCAGGGTCACGGTCTGGCGGATCGACGAATAGGTATTCCGGTTCTCCAGCTGGGAACCCAGCTGAAGGCTGTACAAACCTCCGAGAGAGGGATTGGTGACCAGGCGAGGCGGCAACGAACTGCTGCCCGAGGTCCATCCCACTGTGCCTGACTCGAAGCCGCCGTTCTGCGTCACTTCCTGGCAGCCGCTTGCTGCGGTGGGCCACACCGAAGGTGTTGGCGTCTTCGTGACGGTCGGTGTCACCGGCGGGGGCCAGGGTGTGCAGATCGGCACGCACGTGACCGGGGGAACGACGGGCGTACAGATTGGCACGCACGTGACGACGGGAATCACAGGCGTGCGGGTCGGCGTGATTGTCGGAGGCGGGGCCGTCACCGGGGCCGGACAGCTCGACAGCGACACGTCGTCCAGGAACATGGCCGCGCGGCCGCCTATCCCGTCGTTATAGACATTGAAGTAGAGCTGCAGTGTTTGACCGCGCCACGCAGTCAAGTCGAACTGCGCCCGGTTCCACAGCCGGCTGTCGTTGTGCGATTGCCAGGGCTTTCCCAGGATAACCGTCCCATCTGCATTGAGAAGCACCAGCTCCATGTAGTCTGTGGTCGCGGGCGCCTCAGCCATCGCGTAATACCAAAAGGAGAGGGTGACCTGGGCCGCATTCGCGGGAATGCTCACCTTCTGGCGCGCGGAGGAGAAGCTCTCGACGTTTGCACCGCTGGTGATGCCCATCTGGAGAGAGTGCGTCCCGGAATGGGCCGAATAGGTGACCACCTGGGGCGGCACAGGGCTGACGCCCAACTGCCAGGCGCCTCCGGCCTCGAATCCGCCGTCCGCAACAAGCTCAGTGCAAGTCCCGGAGGGCTTGGGGGGACCGGGGGTCACGGTGGCCGCGTTGCCCGGCGAGCCGAACGGTGCAATCACCGCGATCAACGCGAGCGCCGCGATGACCAGCAGTGCCAGGACCAAGCGCGTTAGGTCATCCATGGTAGGTCCACCTTATCATTCGCTCAAACGTCCCCGGACCTTTGCGGCCTCGTGGGCCTGAGAGTTCCCGAAGGTCCATAGAATGCGGTCTTTTATTGTGAAGCCATTCTAACATGAAGCACCGCGGAGAGCAATTGACCCTTAAGGACGGGCCGTGTATAATGCCCCTGCAATGAACGCGACGGCCTCCGACAGCCCCGATCTCGTGATCGTTATTGTCAATTACAACACCTGTGCCCTGCTGCGCGATTGCCTGCGGTCGGTTTACGCCAGCGAGCTCGACATGGCCCGGCTGCCGGCTGAGGAACGCGGACCTTCGCCGCGACGTCTCACCCTTGCGGCATGTGTGGTCGACAATGCATCGCCGGATGACAGCGCCGCGATGGTGCGCCGTGAGTTCCCGCAGGCCCAGGTGATAGAAAACGACCGCAATGTCGGGTACCCTGCAGCCAACAACCAGGGACTGCGGCTCTACGGGTTCAGCGACCGACCGGATGTGGGCGGCGCCACCGCAGGACTGCCGCGCTATGCGCTGCTGCTGAACCCGGATACAGTGCTGCCCCCCGATGCGCTGGCGCGGATGATCGCGTTTATCGAGCGCGGGGAGCGCATCGGCGTGGCAGGACCGAAGCTGGTGCGGCTGGACGGTTCGCTGGACAAGGCGTGCCGGCGCTCTTTTCCCACGCCCATCACATCGCTCTGGCACATGCTGTACCTGGATCGGCTCTTCCCGAAGAGCCCCCGGTTCAGCCGCTATAACCTTTCGTATCTCGATCCGGACGAGATCACGCGCGTCGATGCGATCGTCGGTGCGTTCATGCTGGTCCGCAGCGAGGCCATCGTGCGGGCGGGACTGCTCGACGAGACCTTCTTCATGTACGGCGAGGACCTGGACTGGGCCAAGCGCATCACCGATGCCGGCTGGGAAGTGTGGTATTATCCCAAGGTGACGGTATTG
>MTKZ01126587.1_pt1 | contig 11555 bp, 9 predicted proteins | sample 1042781 | NCBI WGS metagenome assembly MTKZ01 (sample SAMN06212207, study PRJNA360539) | anaerobic digester metagenome | biome: Wastewater treatment plant; material: sludge; isolation source: anaerobic digester fed with sludge from wastewater treatment plant | place: Denmark: WWTP Viborg ...
ATAAAATCCTTTAGTGAAACAAAACCTCAAAAACCGTAAGTTCCGGAACAAGCCATAGAATCCCAAATCCGGGAGCAAAAAGCCAGGCATTCATGGTTTCCGATCCCTGTCTAAATGTTATTGCTGTAAACCCAAGCATAGGGAAAAGGCCAACCAGTGTAAGGATGTCTATCCTTGGGGAATCATTCCCGACAAAGAACCTGAAAACATAAAGGGTTGCGAACATAAAGAAAAGTATCATGAACCTCCCACCGAACGAGGGTATCGGCATCCCGAAATTCACAAACGCAAGGAAAAGCAGCAAAAAACTAAAAAGGTTTTCCGATGGTTGATTCTGAACAGAATTTTTCATCCTGTAACGGACCACAACGATTGCGAGTAACAAGTAATACAACACCATATCGGATCCTATCCTTAAGAACCATGCATCCTGCATTACGGATTCCTGTCGTAACTGAACGTAGGCGGTATCAGTATACATCTGTACTCTTGCCTGTAAGGCTGCACTCCCAAAGGCGCCAAATGATGATTGTATTAACGGTTCTATGAGATTAGGAACAATAAAAGAGAGGAGGACCAGGGGGATATATATCAGGTTTCTGTTACCCGCAAAAAAATAGATCAATAAAACCAGGTTAGCCGTCAAGAAGCTGAAATGTACAAGGCATGCTGAAAATGTAAGGATTAAGAACCTGGCATCTTTAAATAATATAACATGATAGGCTCCGTAGAAAAAAATCCATGCTGCTGTCCACATTCTGAATCCATTGATGGAAGTGACCGGCAAAACAGATGCTAGAAAGATTATAAATATCAGGCTATTCCATCCAAAGTTGTTTTTTGCCTCTTCAAACAGAAGATTGAGGCTTCTGACATAAAAATATCCGAATAGTGCAGCAAAAGTCCCGAACAGAAGCCTGTGGTCTTCAGTGATCCTGGATACAACAAATGATATCAGAGGCTCCACAATGTCAACAGTGGTGTCTGTGGCATAAACACCTCCAATGATCCTGAAAATATCGGAAAATGGCAACATGGCATTCATCTTCAAGGTCATTGCGATACGAGAAGCATCAATTCCCTCATTACCAACAACGAATGTAAGTCCGTAGTACACCAGAAATGCGTATACTATGCTTCGGGCTTCTTTCTGCCCAAAATTCAAAATTGCAGTAATACAGGCAAGAAACGGCCACAACAGAAACAGTATCAGGTAGTTTTTAGTATCTAGACTAGGCAATGCAACTGACCGTGAAAATCCTTCAGTCATAGTGATTTAATTGTATTCTGATAGTTTAAGGAATTTTTGTGCAACCTTTCCTATATGATATTCATCAGGGTCCGGTAATTTCATCCTGTTTTTGTAATTACCATCAAGAAATGCTTTGACATCGTCGGGATTCAGGTCTCTTTTAATATTAAGGACAGGCCTGCCTGAAATTGAGTAGTCAATCAGTTTACTGGGAGAATTCAGGGTTGAATTATTGTCGAAGTTTATTAGGAAATCCATTTGACCCAGGACCTTCAATAATTCTTCCCTCGGTATATAGGCTGATACCTGGAGACGATCACCCAGAATTGCTTTATACTTTTCCAGTGATTCCAGAGAATTGGTATAAACATGAAATTTATATGGCTTCTGAACAGACATCAGGAATCTCAATAACTGGTCCGGGTCCCTTACTCCTGGAATAAATCCTCCGGCATACGCAAAAGTTGGTATCCTATTACCGGGGGCCAAATCAGTTTTGGTGATAATTTCAAAATCAAAGCCCTGTGGAATAATCCTGATTTTAATATGGAATTCTTTGTAATATCCTTCGCGGGCCCCTTCAATAGGAATAGAAATGAAATCGGTCTTTCTGCAAAAGTATTTTTCAAGATATTTGAAATAAAAAGGCTNNATCCATACTTCAGCTATCTTACGCCTGGAGGATCTTGCCCATGCCACTCCCCAATGAACCGGATATGGCACAGCAAATGATATCATGATGTCATAGTTACCCTCTGATTTAAGCATTCGTCGTACTTTGAACATATCTTCAATTCCGGGATACTCAAATAATAGTGAAAGTACCCTGGAGAGGGAACCGGTCAGCCATGAAAATCCATTTCTCTTTGAGTCAGAAAATTGCGGTAACCTTGGTTTCCTCCACATTTTCAGTTCAACTGGATATGTTTGAAGGAAATCTGTATAGTTAAAACTCCTGAACTTGGTAATAACTTTTACATAATGTCCCTGCCTGACAAATTCTTTCGCGAGTTCTGTAGCACGGTAACTCCTTGGTGAGATCTCAGGATAAAATCCATTTGATACCAGAAGTATTTTCCTCTTATCAGCCATAATTATGATTGACTTAATTTACCTGAATGGTTTGTTTTCCAGTAGTCAGATCTCGCAATTTTCTTTCCACACAAGACCTTAATCGTGGGTGCATCACAAAGTACTGCAATCCTAGTTCTGGTGATTGCTTTCTTCTGATTACTGAGTCTGTCTTAAAATCATTAAGGACTTCGGAGAAAAGTTCAAAATTCATTATCCCGGATTTGTCTCTTAAATCACTGATTGAATCACCTTCTTCAACTGGAATTTGTCTGAACGATAGTATGTCTCCGGTATCAATTCCACGATCAATTAAATGCAGAGTTACCCCTAAGTTTTTCCCATAAAAGATGCTCCACTCCAGTACATTCATGCCTCTCATCTCAGGGAGCAATCCCATATGGGCATTTAATATGCCGATCCTGAGGGTATTAATTATGCAGGGTTTAAAGATTCCACCGCCAGCATTTATAAGGAGATCAAGTTCTGCTTTACGGACAAGCTCGCATGTCTTACCAGAATGCAAATTACTGGTGGTTATCACCGGTATTCCTTCATTCTTGCAAGCCTTTGTAAGGGAAATATCCGGGACAGAGATTCCAAGGGAATCAAGATATCGGGCGAGATGATCGGCTGAAGGTTTTGCAGGGAAGGATTCCTTCTCTGAGGTCTGGTTTCTCAGTAAAGAGACAACTGCCCGAAGGTTAAAATTTCTTCTTATCCTGGAGAAGAAATTATTTGTGACCAGTATTACGCAATCAGGTTTGTCAATATTGAGTTTTAAAAAATATATGAGCCTTTTAGAGTATAGCTCCTGATCAGCTGTGATTATTCCAAATTTCATTTCACTTTTATTCAAGTGGTTTCATAAGCTCTTCCTGGAGGATTAGTGCATCGGCGAAGAATTTTGTTGCCCAATTGGGGTAAGACCACTGCATATACTCACCCCAGATCGGGAATGACCCTGGTATCCCGCCACGGATTCCATGATTGGAACTTGAGATATCCTGGACCTCCTTAAGCTGATCCAAAATTTTCAATGTTGCATTTAAAAACCTTGCGTCAGAAGTCAAGCGGTATAATTTCAACCATATTATTGCTAACTGCGCATTGCCTGTCAAGCATGAGAAATTTGCCACGGGCTGCCAATTTGCATTAAATCTTCCTGACAGATATGCAGGATTGGCGTTTGGATGCCTTTTCTTCTTTTCATATCTCAGTAACAATCTTTCTGAATTACTGATTACAAGATCACGGACTTTTAGTTTCAGATCGCCTTCCATATATTCTGAACATTCCAAAAGACCTCTGAGCGTATAGGCAATTGTATGTGTAAGAGGCATCTCGTCACGTGAAAAACCCATAAGATCAATCCAGCCATTATCTGAAGCAAGAGAAAGAACCCACCTGATGTTTCTTATGGCTGTCTCCCTGTAAAGGTCACTGGAAGTAAGGTCTGACATTACAAGAAGAGCCCATGCCACCCTTGAATGATATGCATGTGGCATATTGTTATAAGTATGCCGGATCCATCTCCCATCATTTTCAGAAATTGAGCACAACCAATCTGATCCCCTGATAGCTGCATTAAGATATCTATTGTCATTTGTTGCTTTGTAAAGATCTGCCCAACCAAGAATGACCATACCAGTATTAAACACTATCGGATAATCATTTATCCCTGATCCTCCCCTTACCGCCCCTGATGGCATTTGGATTTCAATTTCCCAATCCCCCATTCTGATGGCCCTTTCAATATAATCCGGATCATTGACGAATGAAGCATATCTCAGAAATGTAGATATTATATAACCAGAGGTTTCAGGAAAGGGTGAAGCCCAGCCTGATTCAAATCCGAATGATGCAGCAGACCCTCCGGTTCCTGTTATATCCTGAGAGAGAGACAGCCATTCCATAGCACTCTCAAGATGATATCTATTCTGGGTTATCTTCAACGGAACGCCGAAAAAATGCCTTATTGTGACTTTAAATAACGAGGGATGAAGAATCAGCCTAATGATCACTACAGGTTTGAAGCGGGATAATAAAGTACGAAACTTATACAGAAAGGAACTCATATTCTGATTGTGAAAAAGTACGACATGCTGTGAATACAACTCATCCAAAAATTTACCCGTTCAACAGGTATTTATGTAGAGAATTACAAAGATTCCTGACAACAGTAGTTTCCGAAAACGCGACTGTAATTTTACGCCTGTTCTCCATCGCGTCGGACTCTTCAAGATTTGTAAAGACTCTCTCGTTTCCCTTGTGGAGATCAGAATCAATTGAAAAAACAATCACTCCGATTCTTTTTAGGTAGTGATAAAAGGAGTTCGACTCATTGAGATAAACTTTCGCACCCATCCAGATCATCATTACAATATTCCCTATCGCCTGTTGCCTGAAATGATTCATAATTACAATCCCACACCTCTGTAAGGTAAGGATATATTGTTCCAGCGGCATGAAATGCATGAGTGGAATAAAGTCAGATCCGAAAATTGAAACACCTTTTGAATGAATATGATCCCCATATTGAGTATCGCCATAGCTAAGCGGAAGAATAACTTTCCTGTTCCCAATTCCGATTTTGTGTATTTCAGAAAAAACTTCAAGATGGTTGTTGGTATAGTTGGCAGAATTACCAATAAGGATATCAGTGCCGTTTATATGAACGCCTTCATTGCCTTTTAATATAAACTCCAGTGGATAATATGTAAATGGAATAAATTTACTGTAACCGGGGATGATCTTACTGTTTTGAAAGAAATTGAATTCCTCTTCGTATGGAACCGCAAAATACATAAGTTTTGATGCAGCCTGCTTAATTGAGCCTTTTACCAAAGCCTGATCCTGCCGGAACAGGGTTATCAATTTCGCTCTTATCCTCTCGCTGACTGTTGTTTTTTTAGGAAGGTTTATTGATGAAGTATATTTCCCGAGGAACTCTTTGTCAGGGAAGACTTCTTTTGTGTAGAGCTCTGCACCCCAGAAAATGCCCACGAATTTCTCCTGTTCTGAGGAAGAAATAAAAAGTGTACTGTTAAATTCATTAAGGCTATGCAAAACTACACATTCATATCCTGGTATCCTTTCAAGGAGGTACTTCAACAGGAAGCGGTTATTCGGTACTATTTCAATATTTTCATGTTCTTTTACGTAGATAAGCTTTCTGTTAAACGAAGATTTGGGAATAATGAAAAGATTACGTCCGGGAAAAGCTTTCTCAAAAATATATATTGCAGCATCAATGAATTTTTCATCGGATGCGATATGAATTATTTTTTGATTCGCATTGGCCATTTATAATTCCTTGATAAGACTTATAATCATATCAGCATCACCCTCAGTAAGCTCAAAGAATAATGGCAACCTTACAAGATTCTCAGAAAAGAAATCAGCGTTGGGAAGTTCTCTTCCATCATGAAAGCTTTTATAATATTGGCTATTATGCAGGCTGAGATAATGGAATACAGCATGTACTCCGTTTTCTTTCAATCTGTTGATCAGATTAGTACGCTGATCTGTTGATCTGCAAACCAGATAGAATAGGTGTCCGTTATTCGTGGCATATGGCGGAATGAAAGGCAGGCTCTTAATATTTCCATACGCCCATTCTTTCAGCCCATTATAATACCTCTCCCATAATGCGATTCTTTTTCTCTGAATTTCATTAATATTTTCCAACTGCGCCCAAAGATAAGCAGCGATAATTTCCGATGGCAGGAATGAAGACCCTGTATCACACCAGCCATATTTATTCACCTCACCCCTGAAGAATTCCGCACGATTAGTCCCCTTTTCCCATATGATTTCAGATCTTTTTATAAACCTGTCATCGTTTATTGCCAACAAGCCCCCCTCACCGGAATTGATATTTTTGGTTTCATGAAAAGAAAATGCAGCCATGTGACCAATGCTCCCCAGAGGTTTGCCTTTGTAACAAGAATCGATTGCCTGGGCTGCATCCTCAATGACCAAAAGATTATGTCTGGATGCCACATCCATAATACAGTCCATATCACAAGCAATCCCTGCATAATGTACCGGAACAATCGCTTTTGTTTTGGGAGTAATATATTTTTCTATTTTCCCCTCATCAAGATTGGGATAGTCGTTATGACTGTCGACAAATGTGATCCTTGCCCCTGCACGTACAAAGGCTAAAGCTGTGGAAACAAAGGTATATGATGGCATAATCACTTCATCACCGGGTTTAATACCGGCAAGCATTACACACATCTCGAGAGCATCTGTACACGAGGTAGTAAGTAAGGCTTTCCGGAACCCGTATTTTTGCTCAAAGAACTCCTGGCATTTACGGGTGAAGATGCCGTTACCGGATATCTTCCCAGAGTAAACGGCCTGATAGATATAATGCATCTCCTTGCCTGTGAGATACGGCTTGTTAAATGGTATCATCTTCATTGGAATACTTTCATTTATTTACCTTATGGATGTGTTACTCGTGATTCACAATAACTTACAGCCACAGGTGGTAAATATTTATGAGACTCTCTATAGCAAATCCACATTTCTTATAAAGTACACAGGCTCTCTCATTATCCAACTGAGTAACAACTTTGATCTTGCTAAATTTTTCAGCATGCGCCTCATTATCTGCGTAATACACTAATTCCGTTCCGATTCCCATTCCGGCGTAAGACCTGTTAACCGCTAAAAGGCCTATATCAGCATGGTTACCGCTTGACCCAAGAGTTATTAATCCTGAAATATGTTCTTGTGTCCTGGCAATAATTACTTTGTTGGCAACTTTGCCATTCAGGGAATTTTCAAGCCACTTTTTATACAGACGCTCATATTCCCCATCCCTGAAATTACCATCAATACGGAACCGTGAATATAAACCCGCCTGCAAGGCCAGTTCGGACAATTCCTTATCCTCTCCATTACCTGAATATTCCATAATATCATTTCTGAATCCCTTATGGCTGGCGCTGGTCTTACAGAAAGTTATTTTTTTATCGACAAGTTTACCTCCAGATTCTATAACCATCGTATTCATATAATTGCTATCCGGAACCACAAGAATATATGCCAACCGAACATGCTGCTCATTCAGGATTTTCAGTGTCTGTCTATAATTATCAGGATCTTCACTGTTTATGACAACCCTGGCTACATTAAATCCGAAGAAGGCTGAGTCCCATGGCAAATATTCAATAGAGTTCATAGCTAATCAAGACTCTGGGAACTTAACAAGGGCTTTCATCCCTGATTTCCATCTGTGGAAAATTGACCTGAGCAGGAATGCTGAAGGCACCCGGTTATAAATAAAAGCATAGTAAAGATAAGGCTTAACAACTTTGTCGGTATCTAGCCTTTCAAGACCATATTCCTGTAATCTGGCTCTTGTCTCCCTGAATGTTTTTAAATAGGGTTTGCGAATAGAGGATCTCATCGTCAAAATAACGAATTTACAGATTGGCTGGTTCAGGAATGCTTTTTGTCTGTGGTTAAGCTTTTCTCTCTGTTGAAACTTCTTCAAATTATTGGCAGAGGCCAGAAAACCCCTGGCTGCCTTTTCCGTATGAAACAATTCTGAGTTTGTGGCTGAACCTAATCTGGTAGTACGGTAATAGAATGGCCTGCTATCAAAAATGCACCGGTCTGCCAAACAAAGGATTCTTGCAATTAACTCCCCATCCTCAAGAAATGGCACATCAGGCAAATAACTCAATCCAAATGATTTGAAAAACGCAGTATCAAAGAGGATAGCACACATCCTGTCTGGGTCAGGAGGATTAATCTTCCGGGCCAGAAAATAAGATTCTATTCCATCAGCAATAATTAAATCCAGGTTATTATTCAGTACTTCCTGACTTACTGATCCGTCAGAATCCAAAAAAGTAAAACCGAGGAATGAAACCTGGGCGTTTTTGACTTCGGCCTGATTCAGTATCATATTCAGGGTATTCTGCTGTATATAATCATCAGGATCAAGCAAAAGAATATACTTACCACCTGCCTTTTCAATTCCTCTGTTTCTGGCTCTTGACACCCCTTGATTTTGTTGATTGATCAGGAAAATGTTTGGGTACTCCTTCATTAATCCATCAACAATCTCTGCGGATCTATCCGGAGAACCGTCATTGACACAAATAATCTCATAATCATCCAACGATAAATCCTGTTGCAAAAGACTTCTGATACATCTTTCCACAAAGGGCTCTACATTATATATCGGGATAACTACTGATAGTCTTTTCATCCAATTACTACAGACTAAATATATTTGTGAAACCCAAAACCAATTCAGGCATTGGTACTACCGCCTGATGGGATCATGAATAAAACTCTTCATGCTGAAGTTGTACAGGCAGATGCATTCTGATCCAGAGTAACCAACTGAACGGATTCATGTAGACTGTTAAAAGATCTTTGACCCAGACATTAATTATCCTATCCCGGTTTAACACTCCAGACCTGAATATTTGGCATACCAGCCATTTAAACTTCTGATCATTCCTAACCAGGAATGGCAGGTTTGGATAAGTAAATCTCCTTCTGAAATCCTCTGAAAGAAAGTAATTTGGCTTTATTAATATGTTCTTATCCTTATTGTTTATGGCCATGGAATGCATCCGATAGTTAACAGTGATTCTGTCCATAAAATCAAGTCTTATTCCAGCCTTTGTCAACTTAAGCCACACCGGATAATCTTCAAATGTTTTGTATTCCTCCTCAAAGGCTCCGACCGATAATAATACCTCACGTTTAATAAATACTGATGGTGAAAAGTGTATTCTGTCGGAGACAAGAAGCATCCTGTATTGCGAATAAGCATCCCTTTCCGGTGCCATAATTCCGCTCTTGGTAATTGGGTCACCAGGTATAACTGAGATCAGGGACTCTTGGGAGAACTTTTCTTTGTATACTTCGATCTTTGAAAATAAAACAGCAGTCTCCGGATGAGAAGCTATCCATGACATGTTATCCTCTATGCAGGTTGGTTTAAGAGTGTCATCGGCTCCAAGGAACTTAATCCATACGCCCTTAGCAGCACCAATGCCCCTGTTTGCATTACCCGCCACCCCCTTATTATATTCATTAGTAATAAGTTCTGCCCTGACAAATCTTGATTTATAGTTTCTTATCCAATTGCGGCAAATTTCTACTGTATTATCCTGAGAACAGTCATCAGAAACGATCAGTTCCAGCTCAGCCCAGGTCTGGTTTCTGATGCTGTGTAAAGTCTCTTCAATAAACCCAGACGAGTTGAAGGCAGAGATAATTATGGATACGAGTGGTCTGTTATAAACCGTTCCTTCTGAACCTGATGAGTGTCCTACCGCTTCCACAGTTTTTCTGAAACTAATGATTTCAAGTCCATCAACCCTGACAGTTTGTATAGAGAATAGAGACCTGAAGATATGCAGATCAGACAACCGGCAAGATATCGGTATAAATCGACCTGCATAAAGACTGTTCCCAATGCCATAATCATGAACAAAAATAATATTGAGAATTGCCCGGTAAATTTCTTCGGCATCCNNATAATATAGGATAAGATTGGAAGCCAGGATTACTGCTCCTGACACTATTTCCATGATCATGAATAGCTTCCCGTCACCCTTTGCCAGGTAAACATATCCCATTGCCCATGAAATTGTCTTAAATGGTATCCCTGCAAGGGTTAGAACCGCAAACATAACTACAGGGAGGAATTCTGGTGTGTATAAAATACGCACGACTAATGGCATTCCAACAATTAGCAGGATAAGCAAAGGCGTAACAATTAATAAAGCTGCCTCTATCTGTTGGTTTACCAGATTCCTAACCTTCATATTATCGGCTTGTACAGCTGCTAGGCGCGGGAAATAATCAGTTGCCATGGCCGCAAATATGATCGCAGTATACTGACCAACAACACCCCAACCTGCATTGTAAAGTCCTACCTGCTCCACTCCTGCATTATTGCTAATAAATGCATTCAGAATATAGCTCGATAATGAGGCAATAAACCCAGCAACGGTCATTGAGATTCCTAATTTTACCATCCCCATCCCCTGCCGGGTATATTCATTTGAAGTAAGTTTGACTTTTTCAACAGGGACTCTTCTTGAAAAGTACCAGGAGAGTATTAATCCAGTAATGGATGTGACAATCAAAGCAGGCACAATGCCCCCAATTCCATAAAAATAGTATAGAGGAATAGAGGTTACCAGGCCAAGCAGTGAGCCTATTACTCCCGCTTTTGCCATCTCCCTGAGCCGGCGGGTACCCTGAAGAATGGCACTCTGGCCTTTGCTGATAGCCTGCAACAGAATCGTTATTGAAAGCCAGATAAATGCCCAGGTATACTCTTTATTTCCAAATGACCACAGACTTAACTGGGGAGCAAAAACTACCGTTACGACTGCCCCGAACATCCCTGTCAACCACACCCAGTGTCTTAGAACCCTTATGGTCTTTGATACAGATGATTTGTCACCAGTACCATTTGCAGCTGAAATGTCTCTAACTGCACTAAAAGTGATACCGAGACCGGTAACAGTAATAATTAACTGTAGCGGGGAATTTAAAAGACCGATTACTCCTACACCTTTTGCCCCAAGCAGGACCGCAACAAACTTAACCCTGATAATCCCTACCAGAATATTGAAAACCTGTACGCCACCGAAAATAGAAGTCGCTTTGAATATCTGGCGATATGATGAACGCTCTGATTCAAGTTCTCCCATTGATGATTCAGGCTGTGAGCTTTTCAAGGTTTCAGGTTGATCTTTGCCAGATAACAATTTAGGTCGGATATGACTAGACTATTCGAATCAGGGAGTCTTTTAATCCTACTTAGTTTCATTTATTGCCTTGACAACAGCATCTGCTTCATTCTGAGTCATAACCTGACTGATAGGCAAACTAAGAACTTCCCGATGGATTCTTTCGGTTACCGGCAATTTCAGGCCGGCATATTCAGAGTATGCTTTCTGAAGATGCGGCGGAATCGGATAATGAATTAATGTCTGNNNCCACAAAAAGATGCCATACATGACAGAGATTATCACGGATGGAGTTTGAAAAATAAGGCATGGTACCCGCAAAGGTCGTTTGATGCAGGCTCACTCCAGGCAGCATCACCTGCCTATTTTTTATGTTCAGATGATAATAATCGGACACTTCCCTCCGATGTTGGTTATCAGAATCCAGTCGCGGGAGTTTTACCCTGAGAACGGCTGCCTGTAATTCATCCAAACGGGAATTAATT
>MTKZ01002654.1_pt2 | contig 11554 bp, 12 predicted proteins | sample 1042781 | NCBI WGS metagenome assembly MTKZ01 (sample SAMN06212207, study PRJNA360539) | anaerobic digester metagenome | biome: Wastewater treatment plant; material: sludge; isolation source: anaerobic digester fed with sludge from wastewater treatment plant | place: Denmark: WWTP Viborg ...
CAGTTAAGTGAAATGGAAAAGATCTGTTTTCCCATTGACGCCTGGCCGCTGCTTGAAAGGATCGGCGCGTTAGTTCTACCGGGATGCGTGCGCATAAAGGCAGTGTATATCGATAAGATGATCGGTTTCGTGGGGGGGGATATTCGCCGGTTATCGGGCACTGGGTGGATCAGCACGATCTCTGTATTGCCGGATTTCCGCCGGATGGGGGTGGGTGAAGCGCTGCTTAAAGCAGCCGAGCAGGAAATGGGTATGCCTAAAGTAAAACTCGCTGTCCGCAAATCCAACCTTAATGCGCAAAACCTATACCTGAAGAATGGATATACACGGATCGAAACCTGGCCGCATTACTACGAGGGCGGTGAAGATGCAGTGGTGATGGTAAAGAACGTACAAATTGGTAAGGCGTAGGGGAATGGTAGGGCAGCTATTGTTGACAATTATTATAAAAAGGGCTAATATAATCGAAACTCAGGAGACATGATCACCATGCGAGTATTGGTTTTCCATACTGGAGGGTTCAACTAAAGGCACGCTGTTATTCCGCGTGCCTTTTTGCTATCAAATACCGAAAACAAGGAGCTTAACGAGATGGATTACAGCATGATCGGCAAGATCGAAAAAGCAAAACGCTACGCCCAGGAGCGTGAGCGGTTCGAGTTCCATTCGTTCAAGGTGACTGTGAAAGGGAACAACAATTCTCACGAAGTTTCATATGAGAACGGTACCTGGAAATGCGACTGTGAATTTTTTCAAACCCGCGGGCGCTGCGTGCACACTATGGCGCTGGAAACCATTCTCGAAGGGATGACCATTCCGGCTGATGTGAGCCTTCCGGCTTAATCCCCTACATCGTTTTGGATAAGCCCTGGAGGGATACTTCCAGGGCTTTGTTTTTAAAGGCAGCAACATACTAAAGATACAGACCCAGTGAATTGCGAAGTTCCGCGGGGATCGTCTCGTGGAGGACCACCTGTGGAGCCTGATGCCAATCGGCGCAATGCAGAAGCGCGTCACTAATGGCGCGAGCCATTTCGTCGGTCAGCGCAACACTATCTTCGAGGAAAAACCCTTTCACCTCGAAAATCCTGTCCTTGCGGTGGGCTTTTGCGTCCACCCGGCCGATCAAGCGCCCGTCATGCAGCAGCGGAAGGGGAAAATAGCCGTACTGGCGTTTCGCAGCCGGGGTGTAAGCCTGGATCATGAAATCAAAACCGAATAACTGGCGGACGCGCGCCCGGTCCCACACCACCGGATCAAACGGGGAAAGCAGCGTGGTGTGGGTGGCTTGCAGCTTGCCTCGCCTGGCATCTTCCAGCAGGGGTTGATTTTCTTTCACGTAGAGCACCGGTTCAGCCCATCCTTCCACGTGGGTTTCTGATAATTCCTGGTTGCGCACCATTTCCGGCAGCAGCGCCAGCACGGTTCGTTTGGGCAGACGGTAATAATCCGCCACCCATTCCGGCCGGGTGATGCCCAGGGCTTTGACGCTCTTGCAGATCAGTGTCCGGTACACAAGGTCTAATGATGGAACGATAGAATCATCCCAATCCGGCAGCACGCGTTTGGTCAGTTTATAAACGCGTTGGAAGTTCTCTCGTCTGATGACCATCACTTCACCACGGCTGAACAGGTATTCCAGGACGCCTTTTTCAACCTTCCAGTTCCACCATCCACCGGGACCTTTTTTACTCTTAAAATCCGCTGATTTCACCGTTCCATTGGCTTTAAGCGCGGCACGGACATTTGCGATATGTTCCTGTTGTTCCTCGATCCAACCGGAGAAGTAAGACGATCTCAGACCTTTAAGGATGAGCCTGCGGATGAGCGGGTAATCTTCAAAAGGTAGAAAGCAGGCAGCGTGCGCCCACTGTTCGAAGATCTTTCCTTCTGCCAGTAGCTCATCCAGCCAGGCGGGATCATACGATCCGAGCCGGCTGAACAGAACCAGGTAAGGGCTGCGCGCTACTACGTTGATCGTGTCGATCTGCAGCAGCTGCATGTGCCGGATCGCTTCAAGCACATCCAGACGGGAAGCTGGAGCGGAAGGAGGTGTGAGTACACCCTGGGCGGCGAGATGGATCAAGCGGGCTTCAGCGAGGGATAATATGTGTGCTGGCATGAACGGAGAAGGGATTGATTTAAGAGAGGTTGTTTATTAACTTCCGGGCATTAATCCGTAAAGAGGGTCGCGGGTTATGCATCCTCGAAGCCGAACTTTGGTGGAGAGGGCTGCGATGTTTGTGTCCTATAAGCTGTTCTATGGTAGAGAGGGCCGCGATGTTTGTGTCCTCTAAGCTGTTCTATGGTGGAGAGGGCTGCGCACTTTGCGCCCTCGTAGCGAACAAAGTGAGCGGAGAGGGTGGGGTTCGAACCCACGATGACCACGAGAGCCATAACGGTTTTCGAGACCGCCCCGATCAACCACTCCGGCACCTCTCCAGCGGATGAAATTATAACCGAAATTCTTATATCTCCGCTACGTCCTTTGGTTGAGGGTATTCAACATTCTCTATTCCCAGTTCTTTTAGCTTTTCCATGAACACCCCGGCAGCATCCTCTTCACCGTGGACCAGGAAGATCTTTTTGGCACGGCCTTTTACTGCGCTGGCGTAGTCAAGCAAGGCTTTTTGACCAGCGTGCGCGGAGAGTCCGGTAATGATCTCCACGTCAGCGCGGCGGTCGTAAAGTTGACCGAAGATCCGTAATTGATCCACACCCTCCACCAGGCGGCGGCCGAGGGTATCCGGCGCCTGCCAACCAACGATCAATACCATGTTGCGCGGGTTCTCAATGTTGTTCTTGAGGTGGTGCAGGATGCGTCCGTTTTCCGCCATGCCCGAGGCGGAGATGATCATCATTGGTCCCTTTTTATCGTTGAGAGACTTGGATTCATCCACTGAGCTCACGTAGGTCAACCCGGGGAAGTCGAGCGCCTGGTGTTTGTGCTGCCGGATAAATTCGTTGGTTTCTTTATCAAAATACTCGGGGTATTGTGTGAAGATGCGCGAAGCTTCCACAGCCAGCGGGCTGTCGACATAAACAGGCACGGGAGATATTTCCCCGGAAGCGATCATCTGATTCATAAAGTAAACGATCTCCTGGGTGCGGCCTACGGCGAACGCCGGTATGATCACCTTGCCGCCCCTCTCAAATGTTTTCTTCACCACCCGCTTAAAATTTTCATACGCCTGCTCGACCGTGAAATGCTCCATGTCACCATACGTGCATTCCATGATCAGGTAATCGATATCGTTCGGAAGAACAGGGTCAGCGATGAGAGGCAGCTCTCCGCGGCCGATATCCCCGGAAAACCACAGGCTCTTGCGTTCGCCATTTTCTACGGCATCCAGGCGGATGGCCGCTGAGCCCAGGATGTGGCCTGCTTCGTGAAAGGTGACCGTGACACCGGGAACAGGGGAGAAGGCATCATTATATTTAACAGGATAATAGCGTTCAATGGCATCAGCTGCATCCCGCTTGGTATAAAGGGGTTCAACGGGTGGTTCGCCGCGCCGGCTGCGCTTCTTATTAACATACTCCGCATCATATTCATGAATGTGGGCTGAGTCCATCAGCATGATCTCGCCCAGCGTGGCGGTTGGTGGTGTGGCATAAATGGGTCCGCGAAAACCGCTTTTTACCAGGTTGGGCAGGTTACCGCTGTGATCAATGTGCGCATGGGATAGGATGACTGCATCGATCGACTTGGGGTCATAAGCAAAATCCCGGTTGCGTTCGTAAGTATCGCTGCGTTTCCCCTGGAACAAACCGCAATCCAGCAGAAGTCTGTGTCCGTTTACTTCAACCAGGTGCTGAGAACCGGTGACCGTGCGGGCTGCGCCATTAAAATAGATTTTCATACTTCTCCTTTTGATTGAATGATCCTCAGAATCGTTTCGCCGTATTGCCGGTAACGCCAGGGGATCATTTCCATTAGAATTTTCAATTCCGCCGGGCTGGCAGGGTTTCTGGCAGCGATCTTTTCCATGCATTCACGCGGCAGGATCACATCGGATTCCACCTTGAGCTTTTTGCCCTGTTCCTTGCGCCATTCATGCAGGGCGTTCAGGCGAACCATCATGGACTGATCCGGGCGGTGGCGCGGCTGTCGCGCAGGAGGCGGGGCGTTCTCGCCTGTTTCGATGGCTTTTAATAAACCATCCGCGTGCCTCTTGTAGAGCCTTTCACTCATACCAGGCACCAACAACAGTTCCTCTTTTGACAGTGGTGCACGCTGACTGATCTCGACCAGCAGGTCATTGGATAATACTTTAAAATGCGGCAGGTCCACTTTTTGGGCATATTGATCACGATAAGCGCACAACGCTTGCAGGATCGCCGCTTCCCGCGGGTTGATGCGGTTGGCACCTGAGACCTTCCAGCATGATTTTCCATTCGGTTCAATGGCGGGCTGACTTACTTTGCTGACGAGGTTGAAATCCTCCATAGCCAATTCCAGCAGGTTTTTTTCGATCAATTTATGTTCCATAATGGCTTTAAGCGCGAAGAGGAAATGCGTGTCCATCCGCGCGTAGTCCAGCATAGCCGGTGGGATGGGGCGTTTTGCCCAATCCGCGCGTTGATACCGTTTATCGAGGTTGATTGAAAAATAGGTGGAGAGCAATGATCCTAGCCCCACCTGGGGTTCACCCAGTATGCGCGCAGCGATCATCGTGTCAAAAATATTATTGATCTCAAATTTATAATCACGCTTGAGGCAGATCACATCATATTCCGCGGCGTGGAAGATCTTTTGCTGATCGCGATTGGCGAAGATGGGAGCAAGTGCGGAAAGGTCTGTGAGGGCGAGCGGATCAACCAGATAATCAGTGTCGGGTGTAGAGATCTGTACCAGGCATACACGCTCGCGATATGCAAACAGGCTGTTGGATTCAGTATCAATAGCGAGAACCGGCTCGGCGGAAATTCTGTCGGCCATCTCCTTCATGTCCTGCCGGGTTGCGACCCAAACCGGAGCATCGGTTGGTAGCGGTAGCATGAGCGAATTATACCCTGCTTTACCTGACGCTCTCTTCGGGTGGCTGGCTCAGGAATAGAAATTAAAAAACCCGGCTGACAGGCCGGGCTTTTGTGAAAGTAACAACTTTATATTTTACGTGATGATTGAGCGTCCATTGCTGAATACTCTACGGAGGAAGGCTGATAACGGTTGGCGGGTGGCCTGGCCATGGTGGGTGTGGCGGAACGGTTGTTCATCATGCGAGGAGAAGACACTACCGGTTGCGGGTGGGTATATGCGGGTGCGGGGCGTGTATTAACGGGGATCCCGGTCGAGGCGGACGGGCGTGATGCCTTTACCGCGGAAGTGCGGGGGTGAGACTTCTTCTCCAGGGAGGAGGTGAGGGATCCGATTATGAGAACCCTAATCACCCAGACCATGATGGCGACGATCACCGGCACAATAGTGGTGAGTTGTTGAACGTTGATCACTTCAGCGCTGCGCAGGGCGTGATTGGATACGGCGATGGAAACTCCCCACCAGGTCAGCGCGGCATTGAACGTGGCCGCGATCAGCCAGGCACCGAAGAGATACCAGGAATTCTTTTCCTCACGGTTATTTCCCTTTTGCGTGACAAGGCGGGCAACACCTGCGAAATCGAGCCCGCAAAAAGCCATTGCCAGCAATACTGACCAACGAATACCGGCGAATTTGAGGTTGCCCAGCAGGTCGCGTAACGCATAGGCGGTGGTACTGTAATTGACAGCCTCAAAAGCGATGAGCGCAAGGATAATTATTGCGCTGTAAATACCCGCTGAGCGGATCTTGACTTTCTTCATGTTTTGCAGCGGGTTGTTGATTGTCGTGCGGGTGGCGGTTAGGTTCATGACTGTTCTCCTTGAGATAAGTGATCCATTTGGAACGAACAGTCATAGTATAGAACAATTATTCTATTAAGTCAATAGTTTTAGGAAATTCGTTCTAACTTAACGATTTTGTAAAATCCGGCAGATCTAATGGTTCTTTAAGGTGGATGATCAACGGCTGACCGTTCTTTGGGATGTGCTCACCCGCAAATTCCAGGGGGATTCCCGTGGCGAGGCAATATAACGACGCAGAAGCCATACCATGGGTGGACATCAGCACCCTTTCACCGCGGTGGCGTGCGTGATATTCATTGGCAGCTTCCACCATACGCGTAACTACCTCCGCCAGAGATTCTGCCCCCTCAGCGCGCGGTGCGGTGATGTAGTATGGATTCGGATTGAAATCCGGTTGATAAATTTTCAGCACCTGTTCAAAAGGAAGTCCTTCCCAGATTCCCTGCCGGATCTCGCGCAGGCGCGGATCAGGCACCACCGTCAATCCTATCTTACTGGCGATAATTGATGCTGTCTGCATGGCGCGGGACAGGTCGCTTGAATAGATGGCCGCGAATGTCACATCAACGAGTTGATCCGCCAGCGACCGAGCCTGCGCCTCGCCAGTTTCATTAAGCGGGATGTCGAGTTGTCCTTGAACAATGTTGTGGAGGTTTCCGTCAGTTTGTCCATGGCGGACGAGCCATATCTCGGTCATCATCTTTCCTTTACGATCTAAGGGATCAATCAGTTGTTGTTTTATCCGGATAACTGCAAAACTCACGAACCGGACAGGAAGGGCACTCAGGTTTACGAGGATGGCAGACTTCACGTCCCAGCCGGATGAGGTTGAGGTGACCATTGTAATAATCAGCCGGGTCGATCAATTCTTCCATCAGCAGGTGTGTTTTTTCCACATCCATTGAGACGGGACGCAGCCCCAGGCGCCCGCTGACCCGGTAAATGTGCGTATCCACGGGGAAAGCCGGGCGGTCGAGTGCAAATTGCAACACGATCGCGGCGGTTTTGCGGCCAACGCCTTTAAACCGCAGTAGCCAATTCCGGGCATCCTCAAGCGGCAGATCAGCCAGGAAGGAAAGGTCAAGTGAGCCGGTCTCCTCGTAGATCTGGTTCAAGACCGACTTGATACGCGGACCTTTTTGATTGGCCAATCCTGCCACCCGCACGGCATCGATGATCTCTTCGTCCGGTGCATTCATTACCTCCTGCCAGGAGGGAAAACGTTGCCTGAGGGATTGAAATGCACGATCGCGGTTCACATCGTTTGTATTTTGTGAAAGTATGGTGGAGACGAGTTCGTCGATGGCTGGCAAAGGTTCGCGCCATACGGGTTCACCAAACGCTTCATTAAGCCTGGTAAGAATGGCTTTGGTGAGCATTCGATCAGATGCGGGGATCATTGATTTTCGTGCACCTAAAAGACTGAAGGCTGTTCCGGCAATGCTCCGGATGTGCGCCGAAGATATTGTGTCAATCCAAATCGCGCTCTTTGTAAATTATGTATCTCGCGGGCTGCGGGAACCTGGCAATCCTTGAGGATGTGGAGAGCTGCTTTATGGATATCTTCATTACGCAAGGGCTGGCTGGACAATTTCTCCACCTGTTTATTGGTTTTTTCCAGCACCTTGATCTGCGTTTTTACTTCGTTGGTGGAGATCAAACCTGCGCGCCCTGAAACCAACTTGTATTGGCGATACTCCGGCTTCAGCAGCAATTTTAGGGTCTCCACCCATTGTGCCAGGTCAGCGTTGGCCAGGAAAGGTACACCTTCGGGGATGACCGCATCACCGAGGAAAATGATCTTTTCAGTTGGAATGGTGACCCAGATCGCCGCGGGGGACGGTCCGGGGTGAGATTCCAGCAGCAGGGCATGGTTCTCGCAGTGGATCTCCATGTGCTCGTTAAACGTAATTTCCGGAGAACTCCAGCGAATGTTCCCCAGGGCGTTATGCAGCTCCCACTCCGCACCGGATTCAACCACCTGTGGTTTGATATTTACTGGCCGGTCTTTTAGCAACTGGCTGAGCTTTTCATGGCCTACCACCGTACATTCGATCTGTCGTGCACCAAGGGTGCGGTCATAATGTTCATCCAGGCTGACCAATAGACACTCATTAACACCACCCAGGTTCTGGATGGAGAGCCTCCACGTTCTGATATCATCCGGCCTGAATGGTGCATCGATCAATATCGTTCCCATCGGCCAATTGATGATACCCAGGGTGACACCCGGAAAATCTCTTTCTATGAACACCTGCGGAGCAATTTCCTGCATGATCTTCCCTCTTTACACCTTGGCTCAGTCGGACGTCGGCAATTTAAATACGAACCTTGATCCCACCGGCGAGTTGTTCTCAACCCAGATTGTACCACCGTGAGCCTGGACGGCGAGACGACAAAACGCCAATCCCAAACCAAGTCCTCTTGATCTTCCATCAACCTCAAGGCGGACATATTTTTCAAAGATCTGTTCCCTGCTGCCTTCCGGAATACCAGGACCCTGGTCTTCAACAAAGACGAGGGCATGATCCCGGTTGGGTTTAACCCCGATGATCACGCGGCTATGCATGGGAGAGAACTTAACCGCATTTTCAAGCAGGTTGATCACCACGCGCCTGATCATATCCTCGTCCACATTGAGCGGCGGGACATCAGATGGGATCAGGGTTTCCAGTGTGATCTCTTTGCTTTCGATGAGCGGGGTGCAGGTCTCTATGGCTTCCTTCACCATTTTTTCCAGGTCAACTTCAGTATTTCGCAGGATCTCCTGACCAGCTTCAAGGCGCTTAATGTCGAGGAGAGAACTGATCAAGCGCTGCATGTGGGCACTGGAGCGTGTTGCGATCTGCAGAAGCTGTTTCATTTGCGGCGGTTGGCCTGACGGCATTCCATCTGTGATCAATTCCAGGCTGGAGATGATGTTCGCCAACGGAGAGCGCAGGTCGTGGTAGATCATCGCGGTCATTGAATCGCGCAGCGATTCCAGCTTCTGACGTTCACTGGTGTCGTGAAAGATCCATAACACGTAATCCTGATCATAAGGCTTATTCCATGAAACCCGGATCTCCACCGGCAGTTGTTGACCATCCCTGGTACGCAGCCGGGATTCGTATTGTTTGACAGGAAAATCACGTTTGTCATTGCGCAGATTGGTTAGGGTCTTGCCCGAGCGGTCTTCCAGGCGGGTGATGTTGAGTTTCAAGAGTTCACGCCGCGTGTAGCCACTGATCTCGCGCGCTTGCCGATTAAACTCGATGATGTCTCCAGCCAGGTTCGATACAAATATCGGGTCGGCCACACCTTCGAATAATCCACGGTACAGATTGCGGTTCTGTTCCAGGTCTTTGTAAAGTTGCGCGTTGAATATGGCAATTCCGGCGATATCCGCGATAGCCTGTAAAAGCTGCTGGTGAGTGGCAGTGAAGTAATTGATCTGCGCGTGAACCAGCGTGAGCATGCCAATGATGCGTTCCTTGTGCATCACCGGAACGCATAGTGCGGATTTGGGGTCCCGGATCAACTTGCCATCATAGGTCAGGTCAAGCCAGCGGGGATCCTGGTGGGTGTTTGGCAATAGGGCGGGCTGCTGGTTGCGCATCACCCAACCGGCCAATCCGGTATGGATCAGATCCGTGATATATTGTGCATCGGTGACTCCCACCTCACCGTGGTAAAGCACCACTGAATCAGTTGCGTTTTGTTGAGGGTCGAGTACGATGAGGCTGGCTCTTTCAGCACCCAGGTTGTGGGCTGAGAGGGTGAGCACGCGTGACAGCACCTCGTGCAACTCCAGGCTTCCTGCCAGTTCACGGCTGATGTTGTATAAGATTTCCAGGTAAGCGTCGTCTTCAGCGTTTGGCATTATTCCCCGCGAAGTATTTGAGACCGGTTCCTGTGTTAAATAATACGATCTTTTCATCTGCTTTAATCTCCCCACTTTTAAGCAATTTTCTCAGCGCTGCAAGAGTGGCTGCACCTTCCGGGGCGGCCAGGATGCCCTCGCAACTAGCCAATTCTCCCTGTGCGATGATGATCTCGTCATCGGTTACACTTACGGCGGTTCCCTTGCTCTCATGCAGGCAGCGCAGCACCAGGCGGTCTGCAAAAACGGCTGGCACACGCAGACCCGATGCGATTGTCGAGGCATTCTCCCATGGCGAGATGCGTTCTGTGTTGGCGTGGAAGGCGCGTACCACTGGCGCGCAACCCGCTGCTTGAACTGAGACCATGCGTGGTCGGCGTTCGTTGATCCAGCCGAGTGCCTGCATTTCGTCAAACGCTTTCCACATCCCCACCAGGCCGGTTCCGCCGCCGGTGGGATAGATGATCACATCCGGTAATGACCACTCCAACGCTTCAGCGATCTCATACCCCATGATCTTCTTGCCTTCCACGCGGAAAGGTTCTTTGAAGGTTGACATATCAAACCAACCGTTCTGCGCAGCATCAGCCGCTGCACTACACGCGGCATCGCTGATGAGACCGTGTACCAGATGGAGGTCGGCACCGGACATGCGTGTCTCGTACTGGATCGGATCGGGAGTATCCACGGGCATGTACACATGCGCTATGCACCCGGCGCGTCCAGCGTAGAAAGCCATCGCGCTCCCGGCGTTTCCAGCGGTGGGGATGACAAATTCGGTCAAACCTAACTCTACTGCTTTCGAGACCGCGGCAGCCAACCCGCGCGCTTTAAAAGAGCCGGTCGGATTGATCGATTCATCTTTTACCCACAGGTCAGACGTGCCGACCAGCCGGTTGATGTTCGGCAAGGTCAGGAGCGGGGTGTCGCCTTCTCCGAGCGTGAAATGAAAAAGGGGATCGTTAACGGGCAGTAATTCATGCCAGCGCCACATCCCGCGCGAGCGTTGACGAATGATTTCCCGGCTTAATTGCGCCTGCAGCGCGTCCAGGTTATATTGTGTCAGCAATGGAGAACGGCAATCGTCGCAGAAGGTTTGAGGTCGTAAAGGGTCAAAGAGCCGGTGACATTCAGGGCATAAAAGAGAGTAGCGTTCCGCAATATTTGCTGGCATCTTATTGTGAGTATAGCATAAGGTTATCCGCTGCTTGTTTGCTGCCGGACACAGTTGCACATCAGGCAGCCTGGATCATTACACAACAGGGCGTTGGGATCCGCGTGGAGCAGATCATAGCCCAGGTGCAACATGGGACGCAGCGGTATCGCGGTTAATAAGCCCTCTCCGATGCGGACCTGGCGGGAAATCTTTTCAGCCACCGGAGCGAACTGGTTAAATCCGCGTGAACAGCCAGGCATGTTGGGCAATTCAACGATCCGGTCAGGCGTGAGCGCCCAACGAATGAAGGTTTTCCGTGCAGCCATTTGCTCCGCGAGATGCAGGCTGAAATTCCGCGTGTGGTCTGAACCAGCCAGAAGCACCCAACCCTCGAGTTCCGCCAAAACACGCAACGGCGCCAGTGGATCCGAAATGGTTTGCGCGCGCAACGCGGCATCCACACCGATGCTTGTAAAGGAATAAACCGGATGGCTTGAGCGCGCAGCTCCGGGTTCCCGGCGCAGTAATTCAGCCACCTCGCCCATTTCCAGGTCGGCGGACATATCGGGGTCGAAGAATTCGGAATGGTGCTGTACAGAGTGCCGGGAGTTGTACACAATCCCATTATCCTCCGGTCCGGCGGCCGGGATGATCATAGTGCGGCGTGTAAACACCGGCATCATGAGCGTATC
>MTKZ01018794.1_pt2 | contig 11552 bp, 15 predicted proteins | sample 1042781 | NCBI WGS metagenome assembly MTKZ01 (sample SAMN06212207, study PRJNA360539) | anaerobic digester metagenome | biome: Wastewater treatment plant; material: sludge; isolation source: anaerobic digester fed with sludge from wastewater treatment plant | place: Denmark: WWTP Viborg ...
CTTGCAGAGATCTCCTGGATGCTCCCGGTGAGGCTCGTCGAGGTCACAAAGGCGGCCGTACTCCCTCTGGATATCGCATCGCTCACTATCGCGGCGGCCAGGTGTGTCTTTCCGGTGCCGTATCCCCCGAGAAAGACCAGGTTCGCTCCGATCTTCCAGGCCTTTTTCTCTGAGAACTTTCTGGCGGTGGTTATTGCCGCTTTCAAGTCCGGAGTCCTGGAGATGAAGTTCTCGAAAGACCTGTCCCAGAAATTTTTGGGAAGAGCGTTCATGATCTTCTGCTGGATCTTGATCTGGCGGAGGTACTTCTCCATGACGGGGCAAAAGACTCTGCTGGTAATCCCGTTCTCCATGTATTCGACGAGTCCGCCCGTCCTGCACTTCTGAGGACCTCCGCAACTTTCGCGGCACTTATCCACCGCCAGTTTCTGATCTGACAAGGAGTTCTTCAAGGTCTCGCTCATCGGAATGAGTTCCTGCCGGGTTCTTGAATCTTTCCTTCCAATCGCCTCTCGAGTCTCTCTGTTCACCTCTTCCATTCGGCCCTCCTTTCGCTCTGTACATGGCCTTCGCGCTCTCTTCATCCAGGAATTTCTCGACATGCAGGTCTAGGAAAGTTGACAACTGCCAGCGAGTCTTGAGTATGTACTCGCTCCCGTTCACGATTTCGGCATAGTTTTTGATAGCCTGAAGAACAGCTTCTTCTCCATGGTCGAGTAGAGCCTTTAGAATTGCGGCATTTGTCTTTTCTTTGTTGTCGGGAATTCTTGAGATTTGAAATTGATTCCAGAAGAGTATCACTTTTTCAATCGCGGGCGCGGGTATATATATATTATTATCTAGATCTCTAGGATCTAAGATCTTACTACCCTTGTCATTAACTTGGACATTTAGTTGGACATTTAGTTTGTCATTAAGTTTGTCACTAACTTTGTCATCAGGACCAAGGTTAATGTCAAGGTTTCTAAAATAAGCGCCCAGAGAGTAAATTGCGTAATTCTTTTTTCCGGAACCATTTTTGAATTCTATCAGCCCTCTCTGCATGAGGGAGTTTCTCGCACGGTGGATCTGTTTTGTCGACATATGGGTTAGCACTACCAGTTTCGGATTCCCGATCGCGACGTTGGAATTCAGAAGATTATTGTCTTCGTTTCTTGCCCAGTTGATCTGGGCCAGAAGTGCGATGAACAATATTTCCTCCGAATGGGCCAGTTCGTGATCCAGACGGTATCTCGAATATTGGTTAAATACAGTGCCTATCATCATCCTAATTCACCACCATTTGCTAAAATCCGCCCCCGATTTCTCGGGAGCGGATGTCCTGTATCACTTCAGTCCTGTAAGAGAACCTGCCGGTTTTTCTTCTGTCTTTACTTCTATGATTTCTCTGCCTTCCATGTTCTCGGTAGCTTCTTCAACGTCCCAGATGTTTTCGGCTTCGACCAGCGACATGTCCGGTTCTTCCCGCTCGTCGCCACCTTTCCATTCCCTGGCAGTCTCGTCCAGGGCAAGGGCCGTCCGGATGATAGGAGACTTGGGGATCCACCTGAACCCGGCTTTAACGACCGTCTTTTCTCCCATCCGATCCTCGTTGGTGAACCACGGACTGTCCTGTCTGCTTCCTTTGAGACCAGCGTTGTAAGCCACCGAATAGCGGTCTCTTATCTTCCGGACCTGATCCTTGGTCATGTAAACGACGATGTTTCCGCCACCTTTGAGTTTGCCGACCATGTAGTAGCCCTTCGACTCGCCGGGATCTCCGTCTAAGTATGGTATGTGGACAAGCTCTTCGTTGAGTCCGTACTTCAAACTGAAGGTGTCTTTCTCATATACCGTGCGCGCTACTATGGACTCCATCCTGTCTGATCTGTATCCTAGTTCTACGAACCCCTCGTACATGATGTCGAAGCACACTTTCCCCTTTCTTGGGACCAGAGCGCACTGGTTGAGGCCGTTCGTGGGATCGAGACCGACTTGGGCCGCCATCATGACGGCTCCGAGAAGCGAGGCCGGGTTTTGCATCGCAGCCTCGGCGAGACCCTTGTTTTGCCTCAGAAGAGTGACCACTATCCTTATCATCCTGTCGGGAGTTATTCCCACATCCGGAAGGGCGTTGGCTATCTCGCCTTTGATCGAAGTAAGATTCTTGACTATGCCCGCTAGTGGATCGGGCTTGTGGTTCCTTCTTTCCTCTTCCTTCTTCACCATAGAAGTGATTTCACTTGCTTTCGGCATTGGCAAACCTCCTTCACGATGCTCTCTTGAACCTAAACCTTCTGGAATGTGTCTCTTCCAGATAGTTTTCATAGTCCTTCGGTCTTTCCTCTTTGAACTTCGACTGCGCAAATCTCTTGGAGAAGTANNGGAGAAGTAGCTCTTCCAGAATACCCAGTATCTCCCCGTGAAGCCAGCCTCAGAGTCGCCAAGGCTTTCTTTGAGACGGTTCTCGCGAAGAGTGATCTCCTTCTCGAGATCTTCCTTCTGAGCCTTGAGAGTCTCGAGCTCTTCTACAACGAGATCGTCCTCACTCGGAAGGTCTATCGACTTTCTCATCGACTGAGGAAACAGGACTTCCAGGACAGTTGCGCAGTCTTCTGAACCGTCTACCGCAGGCGGGATCCCCTTGAGCACGTTCTCTTTCCAGAAGGTCTCTTCCCTGCGGATGATCTCCTCGGCGAGCTCTTCGTCCAGTTCGAACCTCCTGTACTCGAACCGCTTCCCGCCGATCAGGCCGGCGATGTATCCCCACGTCCTGCCGGTGACAATGAGATAGTGCTGGAGCTGGACGTATGCTTCGGGTGGGATCTCTTCTCCTTCCCAGTCGTTCTTCATGTACTCGGAGACGTTTTTAAGCTCCAGGATGCCCCATGAATCGGTGGCTTCGTCGTAGATCTCGCGGTCGATGTTGGCAATCATCCATGGGTATTCGGAATTTTGAAGTATAGCGTTGCAGCGTTGGACGTACATTCCCGTCTTCTCTTTGAAAAGTCCGGCGATGAAGTCTTCTATCTTTCTGCCGATCTCCATCGCTTCGTTTTCTTCTTCCTCCGGTGCTTCGTCGATCTTCTCGAGATACACCCTCAAAGCGCTTTTCCATCTGCTTATTCCGAGGACGGCGGCCACGTCCGAGCCGCCGATCCCTTTCATCCTCTGCCTTTTCCATTCTTCATAGCCGATCCTTTTGGTACTTGCCAGACGAATGGCTTCCATTCTCAGGACCTCCTTGTGTTATAATTTCTTCGGTTTGAATAAGAATTGTTTCGGCCGCGAAAGCGGTCTTTTTTTGTGCCGAGTGTGGTAAGATTCATTAAGTGTCGATTTGTTTCGCAAGTCTCACTTCCTATGGGGAGCCGCCTTTTATAGGCGGCTTTTGTTTTTTGCCTAATTATTTTCTTCACCACTACCGCCCCGACTTTCTTATGACCAGACCGTTTTTAACGAGCTCGACTTTCGTTTCCCTCTTTCTGACGCATTCCTCGTATTTGCTCAGAGCGTTCACCGGCGTTCCGTGAAATACGGGTACTCCTTCCACTTTCACCGTCATATGCCCAACCTCCTTCGCTTCTGAAGACTTTTATACCTCTCTCGACAGTAATCGCGAGCGGGATCTGCCGGTCGATCTTTTTGTAGTAACGATCGGATCTCAGGGGATCCAGCACTAGAAGCATCGCGTTCATCTGCCAGTTCTCGTACTTGATCCTTCTGAAGTTACTGAGCAGTCTGTCGATTTTCGGGTCCTGGTATTCGTCGATGGAAGTTTGCCAGTCAAGTATCTTGCACAACACGCTGGCCATGTAGTAGTCTCCGCGCTTGCTGGCCTTTATCCTTTCGTGGCGGATGTACTCAAACAGCCCATTTTCGCTGTCTTCTCCTTTGAGTCCGTTGAATTCTTCAATGATCAAAATGCCGTCGTAAGAAGTAGCCTGGGAGTTCCAGTTTTCGTTGACCTGGTCAGTTATCGGAAACTTTAGCGGCACCGACAACTTCTTTGGCACCTGCATCCCTCCTCTCCTTGTCCGTCTTTTCTTGAGCGGTTGTTACCCAGAGCCCTTTCTCTTTCATGTCTTTCACGATTGGATACAAGGCCCGTCCGAGCCTCCGCGCCCTAGCTTCGTTCATCTTTCCCTCCTTTTACAGGTTAACTACTCTGAAATTGGTGAGCGATTCTATCTCTTGTTCAAGGTCTTCCAGCTCTTCAACTTTTTCTTCGAGCAGTTCTCTGTATCTTTTTCTTTTCTCGTCGCTCTTTTCGTTTTCCAGGATTTGGTTGATGTCTTTGATTTGGTCCATAAGATCTTGCCTCTCCCTGATGATGCTCACACTTGCTACCTCCTTTCAAAAAAAGGTCCCGGGTACGGGAATAACCGGGGCAACGCCTTATTGGTGGTGCTTGTTACGGGGAATTGGGTAACTCGTTCGCATACTCAGAAAGGCCGGTGGGTAGTCAGGCCACCGGCAAGTATTCGCCGTCTGATCGCGTCATTTTCCAAGGAGGTTTTGAGTTGAAAAGGGGTTTCGAGTCTGCCTGAATATGGGAACGAGGTCCTTTGTACCGAGAAAGTCGTTAACATAAATCTGAAAATCGTTGAGCTATCATACTTGTGTTACCTACCTTAAGCTATGCGCGGGGTGTGGATGAAAGGTAGGTGATGAGCATGGCCAAAACTCAAGAGGGTAAGAAGAAGGTCTATGTGCGTGGATATACAAAGAAAGATGGCACCAGAGTTCCACCGCATTATCGCAGTACCCCTAATTAACACCCACGATCAGCCGTGTAGAACATAATCCTTACCACATAAAGCCCCGCGCGCTTTTTAAGCTCATCAAACGCCTATGAAAACTGAGTAAAACTTATAATTCAGTTTCAATTCTAAGGCTGATCTGTAGTATCATTGCTCAACTACTCGCGAGGGAGTTGTCCGTTGAATCGATCAGACGAGAATTATAGAACTGCCTAAAAATCCTCCTAGCAACTAAGTGATTATTGCAGCAGCTACCTCCGTATTTGTTTCTTCTCTGGCTTTATCTGACTTCCCTCGCGTTTTCTATTTCTCACTCACCGCTTTACGGCCGGATGGTCCCACCTGCGGCAAGGTTAGTTATTCAGTTGTCAATGACCTTTTCGTTCAAACAGTTACCTTCGATGTATGCTTCGGGTAAGGGTTGGCTAAAGACTCTTCAGGATCTTCTTGAAACCCAGGATGTTTTAACCATGGGAAGATTTCTTCTATCGTTACTCCCAGAAAGGAAGCCAGCCTGCCAGCTACTTCAAGGGAGGGATTATGTTTGCCAATTTCAACAAGAGTTAAATATGACCTGGCAATCCCGACGCCCTCAGCAACTTGTTTTTGTGTGTATCCATGCTTATTGCGGAGTTTTCTTAGATTGTTTTCTTTCATGTTGGCCCTCCTTTCGTGTTTGCTATTCAAACCAATTATATGCTTGCCAGGCAAACTATGTCAATTAAACAATCATTTCGATATTGAAAAGTGTTTGTTAAACAAACAAATGTTATAAATACAAACATTGATGGTAAAATTTGTCAGGAGGGAGACTATGAGTAAGTTTTCAGAACGTCTCAGGGAGCTGAGATTAGAAAAGGGTTTTACACAAGGGAGCCTTGCAAAACTCATAAATTCGTCAAGGTCAACTCTAGCTAACTGGGAAACAGGGAAATTCAATCCAGATCTGAAGACAGTAGAAAAACTCTCGGAAATTCTAGGCGTAAGTACTGATTACTTACTCGGGAAAATAGATAAAGAAGAAGAGAATAAGGAACCCCTGTCAATCAGGTTGAAAAAGCTAAGAGCGTTGCTCGGAATTACCCAGGAGCAGTTCGCTAAAAGATCAGAAATACCTCTTGAAATAATAACGGCCATTGAGAATGATCAGGAAGTTGATCCAGTTGTCTTTATGAAGCTAGATATATTAGGAACTCTCCTGACATTTGAAAAGCTAAAAGATAGAATTGTTCCGTTTAGCGAAATGAAGAAAATCCCGATTTTAGGGAGAATATGTGCTGGCAACGGAAAGCCGGCTTACGAAGAGATACTCGGATATGCTTATGACCCAAAGGGAAATAGCGATTTCTCACTATTAGTGAAGGGCGATTCCATGTCACCAAAGTTCAATGATGGTGATTTGGTCTATGTGAAGAAACAAACTCACGCGCGAAGCGGTCAGTATGTGGTTGCTTATGCAAATGGTGACGAGTGTATTCTCAGGCGATACATACACAGCAATATTTCGAACGTCGTCATACTCGAGCCTGAGAACCCGGAATACGAAAAAGTTATTCTGGTCCTGCGGGACAACCCGAAGTGGGGAATTATCGGAGTAGTGACAGGTAAGTATTCCAAGGAAACTTAGTACCACTTCTTTTTGAATTGGGGAAAGCTGCGAACGAGGAAGAAAATAATAGGGGGGACCAGGTATGAAGAAACCTTCTCAAAATCAAATAGCCAAATTAAGAGAGGCTATTGAGGTTTTTGTTCCTATCATTAAGCGCAGCCTTCAAAACAAAGCCAACGAAGCGGACACGAGAATCATAGTCAACGATCTTCTTGAGAGGGTTTTCGGCTATGATAAATATTTTGAAGTGACCGCAGAGCATATGATCAAATCCACATATGTTGACTATGCGATCATTCTTGACGGCAAATCCCATATGCTTATCGAAGTTAAGTCTATGGATTCCCAATTGAAACAGGATTATATTCGCCAAACCATCAACTATGCAGCCAGCGAAGGGGTTAAATGGGCTGTGCTTACGAACGGCTGTGAGTGGCAGTTATATAGGGTAATAGTTGATAAACAGGTAGATAAAGAGTTATTTATAAGCTTTTCTCTTCTTGACTCATCTTCAATTGACTATAACGAGGTATTTTATCTAACGCGAGAGAGCCTCACAAAAGGAATAATAGATGAATACTGGGACTATAAAAACGCTCTTAAACCAAGCGTTGTTCTTAATGTACTTCTTTCCCAGGCAGTAATAGATAAGCTCAGGAAAGAGGTGTCAACCGCCTCGGGTTATAAAGTAACTTCTGAGGAGATAGTCGATATACTGGTTGCAAAGCTTATTAGATCTGATGTTATCCGAGAAGGATCCATAATTTCCAAAAAATGTATAGAGATGATCAGACCATCGGCTGAGCCAAATATTGATTTGCAGGGGCTTACCCCAATACAAAACGAGATCCTCAAGATCTTGGTAGGCTCTAATTCTCCCGTTCCGATAGACTACATAAAAAGCTCATTGATAGAAAAGCAATTCGAATTCAAAACCTTAGGAGGAACATTTAGGGGACTTGCGGTAAGATTTGGCGGGGAATTGATTGTAGATGATAATGGCTATTCATTGTCGGAATATGCCAAAACTCTTTTCTCAAAGGAACTTGAAATAACTGAGTGAGTTTCTTGTCTGATTGAGGAATGGAAACGAGTAATGTTGGTGAAGGAGATGAGAGAATGGGTAGTGAAGTAGAGTTCATCTACGAAAGTCATGAGAACATTGTGCTAGAAGACACAGGCTTTCCAGCTTTGGCAATTACGGGGACAAGGGCAGACACTGGCAAAAAGCTCAGAATTATCTCTGGCGAAGCTTCAGTTAACACCCCCAACCAAGAGTTGATTATTCGGGACTTGCAGAGTGAGAGGATTTGGCTGAAGATAAGAGATGGAAGAATTGTCAGTTTCCGCACAAAGTTCTACGAGTTTGACATTGACAAAGTTGAATCAATATTCTGATAATACCAATAATACTGTTAGTTTTGAATCTGCGGGACCACCGAGTGTGCTATTATCGGTGTAGTCGTTGGACTGAAGAGAAAACTTTCTGATTTTTGATATTCTTTTTTGGGGGAACTGAAACGAGTACCTAAGGGGAAAGCATGGATAAAAAACGACTCATCAGCGACGTTAAATGGTGTGTCGAACAAGGGTACACAAAGGAAGAAACGATCGGGTTCGTGGTGTCTTTAATCCCGGAAGCCTCTCAAACAGATATTGCCACGTTGTACGACCAGCTCAAAGGCTACCTCGAACGCGAGAAAATCCAGAACACACCTGACCATAAGAAACCGCAGCCGGCCCAAAATATCCCTAGCCAGAGTAAAGCTAAAGTGCAGCCTTCGCAGCCACAATCCCGGGCGACTCTTATAGGAGCGATATTCGTCATTACTGTAGCGGCGGTTATCCTGACGATGTGCAACACAATGTGCAAACCGATCGCCGATAAACCCATGACAGATAACGACTATCTCAATGACAGGGTCTACTGTTATTTGGTAGTTAAGAACTACACCGAAAAACTTCTGTTATCTCCGGCATCGGCAAAGTTTTCTCCCAATCCCCTAATCAGATCCAAAAAGGAATCCGAAGGGATCTTTGTCTATTTTATAGATTCGTACGTAGATTCTCAGAATACCTTCGGAGCTATGTTGCGAAAAAAATTCTCCGCATCCGTGAAGTATTACGTAAAGCAGGATGAATGGGATGTCTATGAATTTGAATTTTATTAAGAACTATCGGCCTTATAGGAGGAATACATGACTACATCGTGCGAGCATTTTACTAAGTTCCTTGAAGAAACAGGTTATAAGATTATATCAGGGCGGCAAGGGGGCGTTGTTTTCTCATGTCTCAACCACAAAGCTTGGGAGACTTTAGTATTGATAAGGATCACAGACAACGGCGAAGCGATCTCAACCTACAACTTCATATTGAACACTAAAGAAGAAATCACTTACGAGTTACTGGAAAGAGAATACGAAAGATGTTTGAAGAACCCGGATCCTCGATCAGACGAATATAAGGGGTATATTGCGTACAACAGGTAAACAATCGAACCCCTAGCATTTCTTCTCCTAATGCTTCGGTTCGATTTGCTTGACTAATGATATGATCGAAAAAGAACAGAAAGGAGCATATATGGCAAACGGAACTATCTTTCAGAAATTGCTAGAACTCAGAATCGAGTATTTGAGTACAATAAGAAAGGAACTGCTTTCGGAAAAAGAGTCGAAATACGGTGCTACGGTTAGCATAGCCGACGTAGACAGCAAATCCAGTTGCATCATCGCGAAATTTTGGTTCGACTTGCTTCCGCAAGGAAGTTCTCTCCAGACTGCAAAACCGGGTCAAAAATCTGGATCGGAATTCACTTCGATAACCATGGCATATCTCGAAAAGTCGTTCTCTTTGCTGGGGATGCTGAGGCCCGGCCAATGGCAATGGGGAGCCGACAACTACAAAATAACGGATTTCGATCAGTACTTTCATTTGTTCGAAATCGATCAGCTTGCCAGAAGCGATGAAGCCTTAAGAGTTCTTCTAACGGCAGACTACATTGTGAAGCCCGATATTGTCGTAAGCAGGCTCCCCATCTCTTCCGCTTCTTTGGGGAGAAGACCGGGCATCGATATTTCGAGGAGTTCTCCGCTGCTGGATGATTCCAAGGAGGCGGGATACCCCATAATGCACGCCAGCGTATCCTGTAAATGGACTATGCGATCCGATAGAGCTCAGAATACCAAAATCGAAGCTCTGAACCTCCTACGAAATAGAAAAGGTAACAGCCCGCATATAGTAGTGGTAACCGCGGAACCCTTGCCGACAAGAATAGCATCGATCGCTCTCGGGTTGGGAGATATAGATTGCGTGTATCATTCTGGATTGTACGAGCTTATAGAAGCGGTAAAAGAATATGATGCAAACAGAAGCGATCAACTTGATATGTTGAACACCATGGTAATCGGTCGAAGATTGAGAGACATAAGCGACTTGCCCTTCGATCTCGCCATTTGATCGAAGAAGAGAGGTGCATCTTGAACGAGACATTCACTTTCATAGATCTTTTTTGTGGGGCGGGCGGTTTGTCGATAGGGTTCAAGAAAGCTGGCTTCGAACCTTTGTGGGCTTTGGAGAAAGACAGGACATTCGCGTGTACGTATAAAGCAAATTTTGGTGTCGAAATCTTCGAAGGAGATATTAGAGAAATCGACAGTTTTCTTTCTCACAAAGCGGACGTAGTTGTCGGCGGGCCCCCCTGCCAAGGCTTTTCGCCTTTGGGGAAGATGAGTAGGAAGATAGAGCGTGCCAAGGAGCACGAAGATCTGAATACATTGTGGAAGGAGTTCTTCAGAGCGATACACGAAATAAGCCCGAAAGCATTCGTGGTCGAAAATGTGCCGAATTTTCTGAGATCCGAGGAATTCGATTCGTTCTACAAAATGGCCAGAAAAGACGGTTACAATGTAATATACGGCGTATTGAAAGCCGAGGAATACGGAATCCNNGAGGAATACGGAATCCCGCAGAAAAGAAGCAGAGCCTTCACGATAGGTATGAAGAATAGCTACCCCAGTTTACCGCTCCCTACCCAAATCAGAAGAACCGTGAGAGATGCGATCGGCGATCTTCCGCTCGAACCCGACGGCAAGAATTTACATTTCGGAAGAAATCCGACTGCACTTTCTCTAGAAAGATACAAGCTGATTCCGCCCGGAGGAAACAGATTCGATTTGATGAGAAGCCGTCCGGACTTGTGCCCGTTGTGTTGGATCAACAAGAAAACCGGAAGTACAGACGTGTTTGGAAGACTCGAATGGAACAAACCTTCGCTTACTATAAGAACAGAGTTCTTCAAGCCCGAGAAAGGCAGATACTTGCATCCCCAGGCGGACCGTCCTATAACTCATCGAGAAGCTGCAAGGTTGCAGACATTTCCCGACGACTACTTTTTTTGCGGAAGCAAAACACAAATAGCCACGCAGATAGGTAACGCGGTTCCTCCCAAGTTGGCTTTCAATGTGGCTATGCACTTAATAGCACTTTTAGGTGAAGAGTAAGATTTCCATTGCTTGAGGAGTTCTTACAATGACTGACATATTTGATAAAGAAAAGCGCAGCAGCATAATGCGTTCGGTGAAGTCTATTAATACATCCACGGAGATCGTTGTCAGGAAATGGCTTTATTCTCGCGGATACAGATACAGAATTCATAGAAAAGACCTTCCCGGAACACCGGACATAATCATTTCCAGACTGAAGATCGCCATATTTGTTCACGGGTGTTTTTGGCACAATCACGAGAATTGTGGAAGAGCTACGATCCCGAAAACTAGAACCGAGTTTTGGACAAAAAAGTTTGCAAAGAATAGAGAGCGGGATAAACTCAAAGAAGAAGCACTCAAAGAAGCCGGTTGGAACGTTGTTGTTCTATGGCAATGTCAGATAGAGCGGGGCGAATTTGCGGATATACTATGCGAATTGCTTAGAAAACTTGAAGACTAGACTCGGAATAGAATCCAGAATCATAATGCTTGCAGATGTTTTTATAGCCTTGATCGAAGATAGACCTTACAGAAAAGGCATGTCAATAAGAGAAGCGCTAGATGCCATAGCCAGACAAGTCGCCCAGGGTATGATGGATGACTTTGTGTTTGCAATGCTCAAAGATCTTGTCGACGAAGGCCTTGATTTCTCAAAGGTCGAGAGAACGAAGAATCCCTTCTTCGAGAGAATTCCCTACAATACCCTATGATAAACCC
>MTKZ01002752.1_pt1 | contig 11550 bp, 9 predicted proteins | sample 1042781 | NCBI WGS metagenome assembly MTKZ01 (sample SAMN06212207, study PRJNA360539) | anaerobic digester metagenome | biome: Wastewater treatment plant; material: sludge; isolation source: anaerobic digester fed with sludge from wastewater treatment plant | place: Denmark: WWTP Viborg ...
TGCTGCTCCATCGTCCAGACGCGCTTGTTGAGCCGGAAGAAGTCGCCCAGGCATTTGATGTTCTGGAATCAACCGGAAAGGTTCGCCATTTTGGCGTTTCCAATCACAAGCCAATGCAAATCGGGCTGCTCAAAAAAGCTGTGCGCCAAGCGCTGCACGCCAACCAGCTCCAACTTAGCATCGCGCATGCCGCGATGATTTCCAACGGCGTCCATGTGAACACAAACGAGGACGCGGCACTGGATCGGGATGGCAGCGTGCTGGATTACTGCCGCTTGCACGACATCACTATCCAGCCGTGGTCGCCCTTTCAGCATGGTTTTTTCAGCGGCGTTTTCGTGAATAACCCAGCATTTCCTGAGTTGAATGCCTGCCTGGACGAACTTGCCGCGCGTTACGAGGTGAGCAGCACCACCATCGCGCTGGCCTGGATTCTGCGCCACCCTGCCAGGATGCAGCCAATCGTAGGCACAATGAACCCTGCCAGGCTGAAAGAATGCGTACAGGCTGCCGAAGTCCAACTGAGCCGGGAAGAATGGTACAGCATCTACCGCGCGGCTGGTAACACTTTACCCTGACAGCACTCCGTTTATAATGGCGTTATGGCTAGTCTTGTTTTTGGACGCAAATTTCACTGGCAGCTGCATGAACAAATCGGCAAAGGCGATGCCGGCGAAGTCTTGAGAGTACAGACAGAGCTTGGCCGGGACCGCGGTCTGATGAAGCGCCCGGTCCAGAACGTATCAGGCGGCACAATAGTGCGGCAAGCTGTCCAGATTGAGAATGAAGGCAAAGTGCTCGCGGCACTTAATGGCCTGGACGCGCGCCGCAATAATTTGACAGTACATACTCCGCTGCTGCTGGACCAAAGTCCGGAAGGCACCGCAAAAACCGCAGCTTTGTTCATCGTCAGCGAAGAAGTGCGCGGCATTGCTATCGCGAATCTGCTAAAGAATCTGCTTCAAAAGAACGCGTCATTCTCCCAGACACTTGTGCTGAAGGTGCTATCCAGCCTTTTTACTTTGCTTGCCCGCGTGCATGCCCAGGGAATTGCCTGGAATGACGTCAAGATGGAACACATCTTTTGGGACGAATCGACGAACACGCTTTCGTTTATCGATTGGGGCAATGGTTTGTTTTTTGCTCCTGATGAAGCGCTGCACGCCCAGCATCCTGTTAATCTTGATTACCAGCAATTTATCGACGAGGGTGGTTTGCTCCTGAGCCAAATTGCCCCAGAACTCATCCCAGAAATTGACTGGCCAAAAGATGCCTCTGGTCTTACACCGGAAGTGCTCCTTCAGCTGCAGCACCGCGTGGAGTACATGGAAGCGCACCTTACCATGCGCATCAAGGAATACCAGCTTGCTTTTGACAAGAGCACTCGCCAGATTAACGATCTATCCCAGCTGCAAGAAATCCTCGAACTGAAACAATCCTTAGCCAGGTTGGGCGTGCAAGTACAGACTCAGTCAGCCTTGCAGTCTATCCGCTCCTTCGCGTTGCGGCTCGCGGGAGAAAAAGAATATCAAGAATTGCGCGAGCTGGTGGAACTCCTGAGAGTCTACTTGCCAGAAGAAGTAGCGGAAAGCTGGCAGTTGGTGGAGTACTTGCTTGGCCTGGAAGATGCGTATGACCGCCCTGCCTTTACAGACGTGTTATCCAAAACTATCGCCAATGATCTTGCAGGAGCAATCTGGGATCTGGAAGGAGCCCGCCCCAGTTCCAGAAACATCCCGCGGCTTATCTCCATCCAACTTGCCATGCGCGGAGCTTTTGGCGTCCCAGATGCCCTGAGGGAAACGCTTTTTGATCAGCTTGTGAATTGGCATGAAGAGAGCNNGACTTGCTGCGCTCGAATGGAGCGCATCTGACTAACCTTCCAGCCCTGCTGCCTCAGGGGCTGAACCTGGAATTATCCAGAACGCGTGAAATTCTTACATTCTGGACCGAAGGCGAACTTAACAAGTGCCAGGACGCCCTTGTAAAGTTCTTCCTGCTAGAACCGACAATGCCGTACCTCAGAGAAATTCACGCTGGGATTAGCGCGCTTGAGACCTGGATAAACGCAATCTCCCGGGGGCCACAACCAGAACAAAGCGTGAACGCTTTCGGCCGCGAAATGATTGAAAAGATGCCGAATTTAGCGGCATCTTTAAGCCAACCAGCCTGGCTCGCCAGCCTCGCGCAGTGCGTGAAAACCCTCGCGACAGCCTCAGATCTGGAAACGCTGCGATTGGAATCCAGCAACAATCAGTGGCCTATCCCATGGCTGGATTATGGAGACATTACCATCGAATACAGGGCTGTTAGCGGAGCCTCGGGCAGGCTAAATTCCACGCAGAAGGATGTGTTATCGCTTTTTCACCAATCGCTGCGCGAAGGAAAAGACCTTTCTAACGCATTGGACAGCATCAAGACGCTTCTACCTGAGTTTTTCGGACTTTATCGACTGCTGGCACTTGCCTTTGCCAATCTTTTCAATATGCTTCCAACCCAGACGCAGCTGGTGGAAGCAGCCGCCTTCCCACCTGCGGACAAACAAAATATCACAGAGGCATTAAATATTTACGACTATTTGAAAGGTTGGAAAGAAGCCCAAATCAACACGGTCTCGGCTCGCGAGGCCCCACTTCCAGATCCAAGCGCGCGCTGGCATTTGGTTCAGTCCGCGCTCGAAGCTCAGAAAACCTGGAAATCCTTACTTCAGCCGCACCTGACCATGATCAAACAAATGCGCTGGCAAGCGCTAAGTGAATCCCTGCACGCCAAAACGCTGCCTCCTCGTTTACAATCCTGCACGCAAGCCTTGGTAAAAGTCGTGGAGTATTGGCGCCATTTACAGGAAAAAGGCGTGTTTCTTGATAATGTAACCGAGATGATCGCGCTTGCAGAACAAGCACAGCTCGATTTCTTTACGTTATGGCAAGAACATGAACAGGCGCCAAATCCCCCTTTGCGCTGGTTAATTCAGACCAACCAGGCGGCATTTAGCGGCATTAATCAATCGCTTCAACAGTTGACCCGCCATCTCCAGACTTTGCAACGCACACTCACGGCGCTAGCAAGGCCTGGCTCAGCGCGTTCCCGCCTTGCCTGGAACAGCGCTGGAGACATGATGTACGCGCTTGTTCAGATCCACAGCTTGCTGGAACCGCCTTCAAGGAAACAATCGAAAGTCCGTATCTGGCAAGAACAATACAACCAGGTGCTTAAACAAACCGAGTGGAAAAACGCCGCAGACCTGCTGGACTCACTCGATTATACGCATCCATTGGCAGCCTGGTTCCAGGAACTGGCGTCCAAGGATATCGATATCTTTAATGAATACCCCAAACAAAAATGGTAGAATTGCCCGAATTAAGGGTCAAAAATGATTGAGAAAAAATTGAGCACAGAAAACGGGTTCTATCTTGCTGAACCTTTGGATACCTGGCTGACTGCTGGAAATCACGATTATGCCATCCCCGAGGCTGCTGGCTCCAGCGCCAGAGTCTTTTTGTTAAAAGACGAAACGGGCAGCGGCGTATACAAACGCGACCCGGCCTTTAAAGTGATGCGGCACGACAAAATTTCGTACGCAAAACCACTTTTTCTCGAGGAGTTCCGCATCTTAGCAAATCTGCAAGGAGACCAGGGTCTCACTCCGATGCTGCAAGCAGGTTTTCTCAAACCAGATCCGACCAGCGTGTGGCCGACAGAATTGGCGCCTCTCTCTAAAGAGACCGAGCAAAAAGCGAGCGCGAATCAGGTGAGTGGAAAACTCGCTCTCTTTACCCCGGATGAAACGGATACCTTGCTGGAGGAGATGGACGAAAGACTCGCGGATGGCTGGCTGCCCTTCCTGATTCTTGAACGGCGCTGGGAAGACAACCTATATTTGCTCTGCGATGCCGGTTATACCCGTGGTAATTTCATGAAGAACCTGACTATGAAGCAGGTGCTGGACATTTCCATCCAAATTTGCGACATGCTCGGTCAGGCGCACCAACGCGGAGCAACCTACCTCGACCACAAGCTGCTGCACTATTACTGGAACGATTACCGTCAGAAAGTGATTATGCTCGATTGGAACATCGGCCACTGGCAACCAGAAAATATTCAACCTGAGGTGCTGCAATTTGACTTGGTCCAATTCAGTTCGCGAGCGATGCATCACATTTTTACTGGTCGCCAGGCTCCGGGTTCGGTTGCGGTAGGTCCTAATCGCCCGGAAGACATCGCCGCCGCTCCCAGGCACTTTAAAGCCTCTTATTCTTATGACGTGCAAAACCGATTAAATCAAGAGGAAATGCGCTTCCTGGAAAAAGCACTTGATGGTAGTTTCCTCAGCGCCGCAGAGATGCGCGACCACCTGCAACACCTTGCCAGCAAACGGCTATAATCACCATACAACAGTGTACACATAGTTTGAAAGGAGCCATCAATGATTCTTGACCTCATTGAACAGGCCAAAACCCTACTTAAGAAAACCAATCCGTCTGATGACGAGCTTTTACAGGTCGAAAACGCGCTTTCAACTTATTTGGAAGCCCTGGCCACGCATCGTATCGCCGACCAGGTGGANNATCAAAACCCTCTCCGGTTCCACCCAGCTCGCCAAGACCCACGCTAAACCGCCTTGATTTGCAGGCAGACTCCGGGATTGACCCGCTGAGGAAATTTTTCCAATCCAGTCACGACCCTGAAGCCGAAAGGCTGATGGATGAAGCGGAGGAGCTATTCTATAAAGGAAATTACCAGGCTGCCATCCCACTCTACGAAAAGGTGATGCAGATGGAGCCCGGTTGGTCCCGGGCTGAAGAGCACCACTCAGAAGCGGAAGAGTTTTTACGCTCAGGCAACATTCCTTCAGTCGCGCTGCCCCCAGAGGCAGGCAAGGCCTATGGTAAAGCCCAAAGCGCGGCGCGCGTCTTTCGTTATCAGGTAGCCCTGAACTATCTTGAGGAAGCCTTCGAGCACCTCCAAGATGCCGGCATCAAACGCTGGCGCGAAGGTGAAGAACTTCGCCACGATCTGGAAAACCAGATGCAGGCTTATGACGTTTACAAAGAAGGCACCAACCTTCTCTCACAAGGTGAACTGGTGCAGGCGCTGGGGAAAATTCAGACCGCCGCGAGCGCGGTTGCTATTCCGGAATACCTGGATAAAGCCTCGGAAGTGCGCGCAGATATCTCGCTCATCGAAGAAGTCAGCGATATTGTCAGCCTGAGCGGGAAAATACCACCAAGCAAATTGGCGGATGCCAAGAGCAAACTGGAACGGCTGCGAATGAAGTACGGCAGCGTTTCTCAGATTAGCCGTCTGCAAAATCGCCTGGATTTGCTTATTCCTGCCACCATCCAGTCCCTGCTGGATAATACACAGCGTTTACAGAAAGAAGCTTCGGACGCGCCAACGCTTGCCAGTGCTCTCCAAAAAATTGCTGGCGCGCGCGAAAACCTGGACCTTCTGCGTCAGTTGGACGCGTACGACTCCCAGAGCCTGCTTCTTGAAAATGAGATTAGCACGCTTGAAACCGAAATCGAAGCCAATCAGGACGCCATCAATCGCGCTATGGACGCTCAAAAATCGGGCAGCCGCTTTTTCGCGTTGGACGCTTTCCTTGTAAGTCGCGGAGTTCGCAAGCGTTTCCCCAATGACCCGCAGGTGATAAACCTCAAACGCAGTCTCTCCCTAAGTTACTTCGTGGCTGTGGTGGGAGCATTGTTAGCGCTTGTTGTGCTTGGGCTCTTGATTAGCGTGGCTACGCGCAGTATCAGCAGTTCTATTCAGGCGCGCAATCTTGCCCGCACTCCTACCGCGACTTTCACGCCGACGATTACACTGACGCCGACAATTACCCCTACCCCGACTAAAACGCTAACACCTACGCCGGATTACTCGCCAACCCCAACAAAAACCGCTACCCCAACCCCGGTGATGTATGTTGAGACCATCCGGCAGGTATACGCGCGCAACGATTGTTATGAAGGCTATATCGCCACCGGACGCATCCCTGAAGGCACCCAACTTACGCTGCTGCCGATGCCGGAGCGACGTTTCGATAACTTCAACCGGGAATGTCTGCTGGTGGAATTTAGAGGAAATGGTTTTTCCATCATCGGCTATATCCTTCTGGTAGACGTCGTTGCCAAATAGAACCGTTAACCCCGTCATGCGAGCCCGGCTTGCCCCAATGGCAGGCCGGGTTTTTGATTGCGCAGGGATATAATTAGGAGGCAGGCAGGTGTATATGGATAATCTGGAACAGGCATACCAGGAATCCCTGGATTTTATCTACAGCTTTATCGACTTTAGCATGAAGCGGCACCTGGATGACAGCCATCGCTTTTTTAAGCTTGATCGCATGCACCAGATGATGGATTTGCTTGGCAATCCGCAAGATAAATTTTTGAGCATCCACGTGGCGGGCACGAAAGGCAAAGGTTCCACCGCGTCCCTGTGCGCGTCTGCGCTAAAAGCAGCTGGTTACGAGGTGGGTTTGTACACTTCCCCACACCTGCAAGAGTTTACCGAACGCATCCAGATTAACGGCAGCCAGATTGACCACCAAACCCTCGTGAACCTGACTGCCCGTTTGCGTCCGCTGACCCTTGAGGTGCCTGAAATTACTACTTTTGAGCTCACTACGGCATTGGCATTTCAATACTTTTATGAAAATAAGGTAAACATCGCGGTGATTGAAGTGGGGCTTGGGGGCAGGCTGGACGCTACGAACATCGTCAACCCGCTCGTTTCAGTTATCACGCCCATTTCCTACGACCACACCGCAATTTTGGGAAATTCCCTGACTGAGATTGCCTACGAAAAAGGCGGCATCATCAAACCAGGCGTGCCGGTTGTGCTCTCGCCCCAGGCTTCCGAGGCCGGCCAGGAATTGGAACGCATTGCCGCGGAGCGCGGCTCGCCGCTCACACGGGTGGACCAGCATTATACGCTCGCCATCGGAAAACATACATATCGGGCTCAGTCAATATCCATTTCCGCCCACAGCAGCGCTTCGCTCAGCTCGGCTTCCCTGGCAGAACCTCAACTTGAGATTAATTTACCCCTCCTGGGGGCGCACCAAGCTCAAAACGCTCTGACAGCGTTGGGCGCTTTAGACCAGGTGCGCGCTCAAGGGTTAGCTCTTTCCCGAGAGTCCGTTGCGCAAGGGTTTGCGGATGTGCGCTGGCCGGCTCGTTTTGAAATCCTGCGGGATTCTCCTCCATTGGTGATTGACTCGGCGCACAATGGGGATTCGATGAACCGCCTGAAACAGAGCCTGGATGATTACTTCCCCGGGCAAAAATTCCTGCTTGTTTTTGGCGCGTCAGCGGATAAAGAATTGGACGCCATGCTTACAGCAATATTGCCGCGCGTGGAGCGCGTGATTACCACGCTTTCCACCCACCCACGCGCCGCGGATCCAAACCATCTTGCGGAGCAAATCCGACCGTACGGACTGCCGGTCGAAGCCGTAAGCCCTGCTGAAAATGCTCTGGCGCGGGCGTTAGCGCTGGCAGGCGCAGACACAGGTATCATCGTGGCAGGCAGCGTTTTCATTGCCGCGGCCGCGCGTGATATCTGGTTTTCCGGTCAGAGCGAGACCTAAGCGTTCAGAGTATAATTGCCAGCCCTTCACTAAACATCAGAGGAGTCTTTTCGTGTATCGCGATCCTTACTTTTTTAACCAAATCAACCGGGACGACCCGTTTCAGATTTCCCGTTTTTCCAGCCTTAGCAATCTGCGCAGCGTGAAAGACCGGAAACGAGATAAGGAAGGTTTTCTGGTCGGCCCGGCGATAAATCTTGAGGATATGCTCCTGCTGCCCCATTCAATGGCTCCGCTGACCCTGGTTGAGGACCCAGACACGCTTAAGACGCTTCAGGATGCCTATCAAAACAGCCAAACACTTTTTGCCTGTTACTCCGCTCTTGATCTCAACCTGGAAGAAACCCAGGAGCGCTACCTTGAAATTGGGCTGGAAGTAGCGGTTGGAAGCCTTATCAACCTTGACGCAGGACGGCAATCCGTGCTGCTGCAAGCCCGGCGAAGACTCAAAGTTGAGGATATCTGGAAGGAAGGCAGCCAGTTGATGATGCGCTGCCTCCCGATTAAAACCAGGCGGAGCAGCTCAGCCGCGCAAACCGCATTGCGCCGCGCTGTGGTCGACAAGTTCAAGCACTACGCCAGCCTGGTTGAATTTCTGACTGATGAGGTTGTGGAGTTTGTCAGTAGTTTAGAAGACAGCGGCGATCTGGCAGACATCGCCCTTTCCACGCTGGATCTTTCGGACGAGGATCGCCTGGCTTTTCTGCTGGAAACCGATGGCAACATTCGGTTGGAAGCCGCCTTGCGTAAACTCATGAATGAAATTCGGCTGCTGGAACTGGAAGAGGAAATCCAAAATCGCGTGCAGTCGGAATTGGACCGAAATCAACGCGAAAATTACTTGCGGGAGCAAATCTCCACGCTGCAGCGTGAACTTAACGACGGCAAGCCTACAGATCCTGATTACCAGGAACTGAATGAAGCTCTAAGCCAAATTAAGCTGCCAGATGAAGCCCGCGAAGCAGCCAAAAAAGAACTGGAACGATTAGCTGGTATGCCATCACTTTCCCCTGAAAGCGGGATGATACAAACTTACCTGCGCTGGCTGCTGGAACTCCCCTGGGATAAGGAAACAGAAGACAATCTCGACATCAACCACGCCCGTGAAATCTTGGAAAAAAACCATTTTGGGCTCAAAAAAGCCAAGGACCGGATCTTGGAATACCTGGCAGTCCGCAGCCTGAAACCGAAGCGTAATCGCCAACCAATACTATGTTTTGTGGGTCCTCCTGGAACCGGAAAAACTTCGCTGGGCAAATCTATTGCTGACGCGCTGGAACGCAGTTTTGTGCGGGTATCCTTGGGAGGCGTGCACGATGAAGCGGAAATACGCGGCCATCGCCGTACATACCTTGGCGCGCTGCCCGGCCGTATTTTGCAGACCATGCGTAAAGCAGGGACCATTAATCCCGTCTTCATGCTGGATGAAATCGACAAGCTCAGCGCTGATTTTCAAGGAGACCCTTCCGCCGCTCTGTTAGAGGTGCTGGACCCCGAGCAAAATTACGCCTTCTCCGATCACTACCTGGAAGTCGCCTACGACCTTTCCAAGGTTTTATTTATCACAACAGCCAACACTGTTTCGAGCATTCCTGCCGCGCTGCTGGACCGCATGGAATTAATCGAGTTTCCGGGTTACATTCTGGAAGAAAAAGTCGCTATCGCCCGTCAATTTCTCATCCCAAAGCAGTTAGAGGAAACAGGCCTGGAGGAAGAGCAAATCTTTTTCTCGCCCGAGTCTTTGGAGGCAATTATCGAGGGATACACCTACGAAGCAGGCGTCCGCAATCTCGAGCGGGAAATTGGTTCAGTCCTGCGGAAGATTGCCCGGTCAAAATCCGAAGCAAAAGCGTTCTCAGCGGAAATCAGCGCAGACCATGTCTCCGAGCTGCTCGGACCAGCGGAGTTCTTCCCGGCAGTGGCGGAGCAAAATGACGAAATCGGTGTGGCTACGGCCATCGCCTGGACGGAGAACGGCGGAGAAATCATGCCTGTCGAAGTGTTGGTTATCGAAGGAAAAGGCAACATGCAGATGACCGGACAGATTGGCGAAATTATGCAGGAGTCTGCGCAAGCAGCCCTTTCCTACCTTAAATCCAAGCAGGAGGCCTTTCAAATTCCAACGGACTTCTTCGAGGAAATGGACATTCACATCCATGTTCCGGAAGGTTCAATCCCAAAAGACGGCCCCAGTGCAGGCATTACCTTGGCTACCGCCCTCACCTCAGCGGTGTTGGGCGTGCCAGTGCGGCATGACGTGGCCATGACAGGAGAAATTACTCTGCGCGGCAGAGTGCTCCCTGTCGGGGGTGTCCGGGAGAAGGTTTTGGCAGCCAGCCGTTCTGGCATTAATACTGTTCTGCTGCCGCGCAAAAACGAGAAAGACTTACGCGAGATTCCCCCTCAGGTGCTGAGCAAGCTTCAAATTCTCTTTGTGGAACATATGGACGAAGTCCTTGCAGCCGCTCTGGCGGATNNTTAGGTCAGTCAGTACCTTCAGGAGGGGTGTTTTGGTCCTCTGCCTGAAGTGTTTTAATGCCATTGCGCACTTGCGCCAGAATGCGGTTCATTTCCGCTTCAAGTTTGGTTAAAGTTTCGACCACATAACGATCCGCATCCAACTGGGTCTGCCCGGCTTCGCGGCGCGCCTGTTCGGTAATTTGTTCCGCTTTTGCCTGTGCCGCGAGGAAAACATCGCTTTTCTCAATCATTTTCTCGCTTTTCTCACGCGCCAACGCCAAGGTGCGGTTGGCTTCTTCCTGCGCCTGTGCCAGTATGCGGTCCTTTTGGGCAATAATCTGCTGCGACTTTTTAATATCATCAGGAATGGAAATGCGCATTTGATCGATGATATCCATAAAGGCGTTTTCATCCACAACCACGCTGCGGCTCAGTGGAATGGGTCTGCTGTTGTTAAACAATTCTTCCAGGCGGTCTACCAGGTGTAGGATATCCATGTCTTTCTCCGTTTATACTGATTAATGCGCTTTAACTCAGTTTATCATTAAATATTAGCAAACACACTAACATTTTTCGATATTCATGCGACGCTCACTCGTTTCGGACGCTGAACACTGCGCGCAGTCTTGGGTCAATCCTTGAGCGAAGTGCCGGGCACTAAGGTTTGGTTATTCCCAAGCATGGAAAATTTCTCCCTAAGAGCCGCCTGCACATAATCCGGCACCATGCTCGACACATCGCCATCCAAAGAAGCGATTTCCTTGACGGTGCTGGAGGAAAGGAAGGTGTTTTGTTCGGTTGTGATCAGCGCGATGACGTCAATATCCGCTTCCAGGCGCTTGTTGGCCAGCGCCATGCGGAATTCATATTCAAAGTCCGAAAAAACGCGCAGACCCCGCACAATCGCTTTTGCGCCAATCTGCCTGGCGAATGTCACCGTCAGTACCTGGTAACCAACAACGCTCACGTTCGGCAAGCCTTCAAAGGCGCGTTTCACCAGGGCAATCCGCTCTTCAGGGCTGAACAGCAGCGATTTTATCGGTTTATCGTAGACTGCTACCACCACCTCATCAAACAGCCGTGCGGCCCGGCGGGCAATGTCGATGTGCCCGTAGTGAATAGGGTCAAAAGTTCCTGGAAATAGTACTTTAGTCATCAGCTCACGTCTCCATCGCCGTCTGAGGACGGCCAAAAATTGACCACTGCCCGCCTAAGCGCCTGGTTTTCATCAGCTTCCAGCTCAGGATCTTTTTCCAACAATTCTTCTGCGATCGCGCGGGCTTTTTGGATCAGGCGCACGTCCGCCAGGTTCGCCATCCGTAAATCCACGAAGCCTGCCTGTCTGGTGCCCAAGAAGTCTCCTGGACCGCGCTGCTGAAGGTCTTTTTCCGCAAGCACGAAACCATCGTTAGTCTGAGTCATCACAGCCAAGCGTTCGTTCTCCGCTGCGCTGTCATTGTCGGGAATAAGGATGCAGAAAGACTGAGCGTCTC
>MTKZ01006449.1_pt1 | contig 11550 bp, 10 predicted proteins | sample 1042781 | NCBI WGS metagenome assembly MTKZ01 (sample SAMN06212207, study PRJNA360539) | anaerobic digester metagenome | biome: Wastewater treatment plant; material: sludge; isolation source: anaerobic digester fed with sludge from wastewater treatment plant | place: Denmark: WWTP Viborg ...
TGCTTCGGTATTGCAAGGTTTACCCAAATAAGGGCAAACGACAAGACAGAAGCAGGCATGATCATTCAGTCGGATTTTGAAGTTATCAAGTCATTAAAAAGCACTGTTGAAATGCATGAATTCCTGGATGAATCTTATGAAGAAAAAGAGCCAGGTAACATATACACCAAGTATTACGATGAGAACTGGAAACAGGGAAGCGACAGGGATTATTCCGTAACAATAGTAATAGACCAAGAAAATACAAGGTCCGGAGACCTGGTAAGTATAAATATTTCAGCTGAAAGGGAAAAACCCTATCCTTTTATAAATAAGGGTATCCGGGAAATCTATTCTATTGAAAGCAGGAAGTTTTTCCCTTATGGAGGCAGCCATGAATAGAAGGACCAATGTTTCGGTGGGCATGGGAGGAACCCTTATAATCACTGTGTTTGTAGTTTTGTGCCTGATGATTTTTGCCGTATTGTCATTTACAACTGCCTATTCGGATTTGAAGCTGTCAAACAAAGCTCAGGAAATCACAACGGATTACTATAGTATCCACGGCAGGGCTGAAGAAAAGCTGGCAGAAATCAGCGATGTGCTGTATGATACTGATGTAAATGAAAGCAAGGAAAGTATTCTCAGGAAGCTGTCAGATATTGACGGAATTGACATTGATGAAGAAAATTTAAATATTCAATATGAAGTATCGGGAGAGAAAAATCAAAAAATCACCGTTGCTTTAAACTTATTTTTTACAGACAGAGCTAATTATGAAATTAGGGCGTGGAATTTGTCAAATATCGAGCTGCCTGTTTATGAAGACGAAATAATTGATATATGGGAAGGGATTGATTAGTATGGATATAATGAATATGTTTACAACTGCCATAGAGAAAAAAGCTTCGGATATTTTTATAATCGCTGGCAGACCCTTAAGCTATAAAATCTTGGGAGATATTGTGACCTTTAATGACGAACCGCTTTCTTCCGATGATACATATGGGATAATAAGTGATATTTTCAGCATTGCCAATGAAAAAGACCTTTGTTTTTTAGAAGATGAAGGAGATGTGGATTTTTCATTTTCACTGCCTAAGCTTGGAAGGTTCAGGGTAAGCGCCTACAAGCAGCGGAATTCCTACGCTGCGGTAATCAGGGTTGTGTTTTTTGAACTGCCTGACCCTAAGAAGTTAGGCATACCTGATGTTGTAATGAATTTATACAAAAAAACCAAGGGGCTGGTTCTTATAACAGGTCCGGCAGGCAGCGGAAAGTCAACAACCCTGGCATGTTTAATCGACAAAATCAACAAGGAAAGAAACTGCCACATAATGACCTTTGAAGACCCTATAGAGTTTATTCACAAGCACAAAAAGTCGATTGTAAGCCAAAGAGAAATTTACACAGATACCAAAAGCTATATTTCTTCCCTCCGGTCTGCATTGAGACAGGCTCCTGATGTATTGCTCATAGGTGAAATGAGGGATTTGGAAACTATTGAAATCGCTCTTACTGCTGCAGAAACAGGGCATTTGGTTTTATCCACACTGCATACCACCGGTGCCGCTAATACCATTGACAGAATTATTGATGTTTTCCCGTCCAATCAGCAGCAGCAGGTGAGGGTTCAGCTTTCAATGCAGCTGCAGGCGGTGATTTCACAGCACCTCATTCCTTCAGCTGTTGCAGGAAGGGCTGCAGCCTTTGAGGTTATGCTCACAAACAACGCCATATCCAATTTAATAAGAGATTCCAAGGTCCACCAGCTAAACAGCATAATTTATTCTTCGGAATATATGGGTATGAAGGCCATGGATGTAAGTATTTTGGATTTATATCAAAAGGGTTTGATAACAAAGGAAAATGCATTGGTATACGCCACTGAACCAGATTCTCTCATAAAACATCTGAAATAGTATATACTAAAAAATGACCTATTGGGGGAAGGTCATTTTTTAGTGTGGTGAGGAGACTAATTAATATCTTTTTAATATTAGGAAGGGCATATATAACCCGCCTACCCCCTTGAAATGCGGGATTATAGTTAATATTCAAACTGTTTCGTATAAAATTTGCTGTCAATTAATTTATTTGTATATTCCATAACCTTGGGGCTGTTTGACTGTTTGCCTGTTGATGCGATGGTAGAGTCCATAAGCTTCCACTGATATCCGTCAAAATACATTTCATTCAGCTTTATCCAGCCTGTTTCATCGGTATACACTTCATTCCATGCGTGAAATACATTTAAATTTGAAGAATAGCCGGTTACCAGTTTAGCCGGAATATCCCGGGACCGAAGCATTGCAGCCATTAATGAAGCATAATCAAAGCAAATACCCTTGCTGCTTTTCAGTATATCATCTACTGAAGGCAGATATCCGCTTTTCACTGTTCTTGCTTTTTCGGTGTCATATTTAATATTGCTGATTATATAATCATAAATAACATCTATTTTTTCGAAGTCCTCTGTCAAGCCTTCTGTTAATTCTTCAGCTTTTTTAATTGCTTCACATGTCTCTTCAAAATTCACCAGTTGATTCGGCGCTAAAAATGGCGCATTTTCATTCTTCAGCTTAACGTCTATTGTAACTGTCTGCTTTGTTGCGTACTTAATTCCGCTTAAATTTTCGAATACTCTTATTTTGTACTTTCCGTCCCCCATTTGCAGAGGATATATGTCATATTCGCCTTTGTTGTTTAAATCGTATGTATATTTACCGGTGCCCTTTTCAATTATAACCTTCAGCTTTTTTGTTGTTTCATTTAAATATTTTATTTTTACGTATCCGTCTTCCGTTTTTGAAGCATCAATTTCCGATTTTGTACCCTTGTATATGTCATCTGCCCCATAGCAAAGTGTAAATGAAGCTATAAATAACAATACCATTATTATTGCTGTAATTCTTTTCATAATTTTCCTCCCCAATAAGAAAAGCTTTGCCGGTCAGCAAAGCTATATATCAATTTAATGTACCCAATAAGTACAGCAACTGGCTGTCATACCATTTTCATGGCTTAGACCCTATAGCTTTGCGCCATTTTCTTTAGAAAATTTTGCCCTTTATTTAATTATGGTAATCCTAACACAATTCTTTTGAATTGTCAACATATTTTGACAATGTTTTCCGAATATTTTCCAAAAACTTTTTTCAGATTCCTCTGAAATATTTGCAAAAATCCGGAGTAAATGTTACTATTCACACCCAATGGCTTGTCATTATAGATGGGACTTTCTGAAAAGAAAGAAATATAGTAGTTATGTTCACTGAAACTTGTCTTTGCTGTGATAATAATCACGGGAGGAGTTTTGAAATTTAAAAAAAACACGGAAACTTAATTCCGTGTTTTTTATGTGGTGCGGATGAGAGGAGTCGAACCCCCACGGTTGCCCGCTAGATCCTAAGTCTAGTGCGTCTGCCAATTCCGCCACATCCGCATGATGCTCTCAGACAGCAAAATTGATTATACTACTGGGAAATTGCTTTGTCAAGGACATTTTTGAATGATTTATTTTTAAATTTTACCAGTTCTTCGAAGCTGTCTATTATGTCTATATCATTAAAGGTCAGGGTTTGTCCCGTTATTTTACACAAATTAACTGAATATGCAACAGGCTTTTGATATTCCTTCGCATAATTTACCATATGCGATGTGCCGCCTCTCAATCCCCCTTCAACTATTATTACTCCTTCTGAAACAGCTGCTATAAGTCTGTTCCTGTCTATGAAGGAATTTTTTTCAGCCTTGTAAGGAGGAGGCAGTTCAGATATGATTAAGCCCCCGTTATAAATAATAGTGTTGTACAAGGACCTGTTTTGTTTTAAAACATTAAGGTGGCCTGAAGGTACTACTGCAACGGTTCTTCCCTTTGCCTGAAGGCATCCGTAGTGAGCCGCTTCATCACAGCCTGCGGCAAAACCGCTTACAATACAGCAGTTATCTTCGGTCAGCCTCTCTGCCAGTATTGAACTTATTTCATATCCTTCCTGGGACGGAGTTCTTGTGCCTACTATTGCTATGTTGTTTCTATCATTCAAAAGCTCCAGGTCGCCGTCCGCATATAATATCAGTGGCTTGTCTTCTATTGATCTGAATTTGTATGGATAGGTTTTATCATATACACCGATAATTTTAATTTTATTTTTTTTGCAGCATTCAAAAATTACTGCTGCTTCCCTTTCGATTTTCTCTTCATCAATTTTTAGCCTTTTGAGATTCATTTGGCTAATCATTTTTAAGACTTCAGAAAAGTTGTTCAGCCTTATGTTTTTAAATTCTATGTAAGATAATATTTTACTGATAGTTTTTCTTCCCAATCCGTTAATCAGGTGCAGTCTGATTAAGTCCTCGTTGCTTATCATCTTTCTCCCTTTGAATGGTAATGAATTAATCATACCCTGAGATTAATATTACCTATTATAATACATCACTACGTAATATTGTGTTGTTTTTTAGAATAAACGAAAGGTGTGTTTTTACATTTTACCACAAAATTCTACAAAAAGAACTATTCTTTTATTCAGAATAGTTAAGAATATTTAATATATTTATATTGTGTACATATATTTAATATAAATATAAGGGGTGGGTTCATGAATAGAAGAAGAAATATGCCGTATATCGCACGGAATAAAATAAAAAGAGCTAAAAAGCCTGAAATACTGCAATTATTAAGCGAAGCAGAGCTTGACGGAGACAACTCCAATATCCAGACAGGTTTTGTCAGTGTATCTGTAAACACAGCTTTGGGTGCCGTTCCTGTCAGGGATGCCGTTGTTACCCTATATGTGACAGACCTGGAAGGTAACGAAGAAGCCTTGTACCATCTGGTGACGGACATAAGCGGAAAGGTTCCCAAGATGGCTCTTCCGGTGGTATATAACCCCCAGGACCCGCTGGGAAGCCGGGCGTTTTTTTTCTCAACATATAATCTAAGAATACAGGCAATCGGTTATTATACTTCAAATATTATAGACTTAAGGGTTTTTCCCGACACGACAACTAATTTTACTGTGACGCTGATACCTGTCAGTGAGGGCGGAGATGAAGATGAAGGAGAACGGACCATAGTAATACCTTCAAGCCCTATTGATGAATCCAATGTGTGAGGTGTTAAAATGAGTGTAACAACAATCCAGCAGACATTTCCCGAATCACCGCTTAAGCTTGGTGATGACAGCCAGTATGTACTTATTGCAAAAGAGGCATTAAATGTAATATCTGTAAACTATCCTGCCATACCAGTGCTGGTAGCCGTTAATACAGTATTTGATGAAAATATGGAAGCTGCAGTGAAAGAATTTCAAAATATATTTGATCTTCCGGTAACAGGTATAATCGATATGGCTACATGGTTTCAAATAGGAACCGTACAAGCAACTGTGCTAAGGCTTGCAGAGCTTGCAGGCAGAGGAGTTTTAGTGGGTGATACGGTTGAAGATATCACGGAAGTAGAAGAGGGGGTTCAGGTTCTTCCAAGGGTTCAAATGGTTCAGTTTTTTTTAAACGTTTTGTCGGCTTTTTATGATTCAATAAATGCAGTTGATATCAACGGCATTTTGGGACCTGAAACACGAAACGGCATAAGAGAATTTCAAAAAACCATGGGGCTTCCAACAACAGGAATAATCGATGAGGAAACATGGATTGCAATGTATAACAGCATTCTTGGAATTTTAAGAGAGTTGCCGCCTGTGGCCGTTCAGCTGCCTTCCCTGCTTTATACAGGCACCGTATACAGCGAAGGCTCGGAAAGGCCGGGAGTATTAATAATACAAGAGATATTAGCATATATTTCAACTGTAAATTCCGATATACCCTTTGTTCAGCCGGATGGTATATTTGGTCCCGAAACAAGGGCTTCCGTATCAGCCTTTCAAAGATACTACGGTCTTGAGGAAGACGGAATTGTGGACGAAGAAACATGGAACAAATTAATTAGTGTTTACAGGGAATTGAGATTCGGTGATACAAATCTACTTCCTGATGCAGGCGAAAGCTTGATACAATAATGAAAACAAGGTGATAATATGAGTATTGATAATGTAAATGTATTTATTCCCGAGGCTGGCCTTCCCCATGTGATTGTGCCTTTTCCCCTTTATATAACCGTTCATTTGGGACCTCCCGACGAAGATGCACTGAATGTAACTGTTCCATATTTGGATTATATTAAAAATGTGGGCTCAAGTGAATTGTATCCCACCTGGCCGGAAGAAGCTTTAAGGGCAAATATTAATGCAATTTCTTCTATTGCAATGAATAGAATCTTTACGGAATGGTACAGGTCACAAGGTTATGAATTTGATATTACAAATACCACCCAGTACGACCAGGCCTATGTTCACGAGAGGGGTATTTTCGACTCCATCTCCAATATTGCAAATGAGGAATTCAATAGGTATATTGTCAGAAATGGCTTCATTGAGCCAATGTTTGCAACCTTTTGCGACGGGAGAGTTTCTGTGTGCGACGGGATGCATCAATGGGGTTCTGTTAGTTTGGCTAATCAAGGTTATACATCAGAAGATATTCTCAGGTATTACTACGGCGATGATATAACTTTAGTCGATAGTACAACTGCAGTTGTGATTACAGGAACCTATCCCGGTGAGCCCCTTTCACTAGGCGATTCAGGAATAGATGTATTCAGAATGCAGCATTCACTGAGGAATATAAGCGACAGTTTTCCCTTGATTCCCCGTGTTGAAATAACAGGTTTTTTCGATGAAGAAACTGAAAATGCTGTAAAAGTATTTCAAGAAGTATTTGGCCTACCTGTAACAGGAGTAGTAGACAGTCAAACATGGTACCGGATCCGCTTTACGTATATTGCAGTTGAAAGACTAGCCGAGCTGGTATCTGAGGGGCTTTCCTATGAAGAATTAAGACAGCTTTATTCAAATATTGTACTGGAGGGGGCAACCTTGCCCATAGTGGCTTATATTGAATTTTTTCTAAATGTAATATCCACAAAATACGATACGATAGAGCCTGTGGAAATAGATACTTTTTATGGTCCCGATACTGCCCGGGCGGTAAGAGAATATCAAATTATAATGGGTTTAAACCCTACGGGAATTGCAGATCAGGAAACATTGAATTTATTGTACAGGGATGCATATTCAGTTCTTACATCAACACCTGTAGAAGAATTGACGCTGCCCTTTCTTCCTTACACGGGAGTGGACTTAACTCAGGGTATGGGCCCCGAGTATCCAAGGATTGTGCTTCTTGAAATAATGCTGAATACTATTTCTCTAACGCAGCCCGAAATAAGGCCTGTTGAAGTAGGCGGCGGGTTTGATTCCAATACAAGAGCTGCAGTGATAGCTTTTCAAAGTTTGTACGGTCTGCCTCCTACGGGTGTTGTAGATGAAGAAACATGGAATAGGATAAACGAGGTGTACCAGTCTGTTATCGCAAGTAATACAACAGGTTCATAACAAAAAGGAGGGATTATGGTAAATTTAGAAAATAACACTAATTTTATTCTGGAAATCCAAAACTATCTTAATAATGTGAATCATGCCTGGCATATGATAGAACTTACAGGAGTATATGACCAGGCAACCCGGAATGCTGTTCTTATATTTCAAAATGCAAACGGGCTTCCCCCCACCGGTTATGTTGATGTCCCCACATGGGCTGTGCTGGCAAGTAAAAATAATGAATATCTTAGAAAAACTCAAATGCCGGGAAAAATTACCGTCAGTAATCCTGAATTTAAAGATGTGAAAACAGGTGACCAAAATGATTTAGTTTATGGAATTAAGGTCATGTTTAACAACTTTTCCAGAAGATATGCAAATTATCCGGAATTGGAGGTAACAAACCTATATGATGAAAAAACCGAAGAAGCAGTTATACTTTTTCAGCAAAGAAGCATGCTTCCAGTAACAGGAATTGTTGATTTGAAAACATGGAACAGCTTTTGTAAAATATATGAGGTCTGCAGATTGTACGAAGAACGACATTAAGAGTCACAGGCGGTACCATCAGCTTGTGATAGTATTTTATATTTCGGGGAGTTTCTCCTTTTTTTATTTAACCTATTGACAAATACTGTGGTTTTGATAAAATATGTTTAGCACTCAACGCTTTAGAGTGCTAACAACCCTATTGTTAATAATAAATAACCTGACATAATATTTTAGATTTTGGCTTCTCCCGGATATGGCTGGAGCTATAAAAGAAGAATAAAAGTCAGAAAAACATAAGATATGAAAGGAAGATAAAATGGCTAAAAAACAATTTAAATCAGAGTCCAAGCGGCTTTTGAACCTTATGATCAATTCCATTTACACACACAAGGAAATATTTTTACGGGAGCTTATTTCAAATGCCAGTGATGCAATTGACAAAAGCTACTTTTTGTCTTTAACAGACAAAAACATCCCCTTTAACAAAGATGACTTCTATATAAGAATTACAACAAATGAAGAAGAAAGAACATTGACCGTATCTGACACAGGAATTGGAATGTCAAAGGATGAGCTTGATTCCAACCTGGGAATTATAGCAAAAAGCGGGTCCTTTGATTTTAAGGAAGACATCGAAATAAAAGAAAGCGTCGATATAATAGGGCAGTTTGGAGTGGGATTTTATTCTGCATTCATGGTCTCAGATAAGGTAACCGTAATAAGCAAAAAAGCAGATAGAGATGAAGCTTTCAAATGGGAGTCAACGGGAGCAGACGGATATACAATCACACCCTGCAGTAAAGAAACAGCTGGAACAGACATCATCATGAAAATCAAGCCAAGCACTGAAGACGAAGATTACGATGAGTTCCTTGATTCTTACAATATTAAATCCCTGGTTAAAAAATATTCCGATTTCATCAAATATCCTGTAAAGATGATGATAAAAAAAAGAAAACTCAAGGATGGCAGCAAAAATGAATACGAGGAATACTTCGAAGATGAAATACTAAACAGCATGGTTCCCATATGGAGAAAAAATAAAAGCGAGCTTAAAGAAGAAGATTATGAAAATTTCTACATGGAAAAACATTTCGGCTATGAAAAACCTTTGAAGCATACTCATGTAAGCGTAGAAGGGGTAATCAGCTACAATGCAATATTGTACATACCCGCAAGAGCGCCCTTTGATTTCTATACAAAGGAATTTGAAAAGGGTCTTGAGCTTTATTCAAACGGGGTAATGATTATGAAAAAATGCGGTGAGCTGCTGCCTGATTATTTCGGTTTTGTGCAGGGCCTGGTTGATTCTCCTGATTTTTCCCTCAATATTTCAAGGGAAGTATTGCAGCATGACAAGCAGCTTCAATTTATCGCCAAGAAACTGAAGGAAAAAATCAAAAGCGAGCTTTTTGCCATGTTAAAGGATGAAAGAGAAAGCTACGAAAAATTCTTCCAAAGCTTCGGCAGAACCTTGAAGTACGGCTTGTACAGCGAATGGGGTTCAAACAAGGAAACACTTCAGGACCTGGTAATGTTTTATTCATCTCACGAGAAAAAATTGGCAACTCTCGATGAGTATGTAAGCCGGATGAAGGAAGACCAAAAGTATATCTATTATGCGGCTGGAGAAAGTGTTGATAAACTGGCCAGGCTTCCCCAAGCTGAGCTTGTTGCGGACAAGGGATATGAAATTCTGTATTTTATAGATGAAATAGATGAATTTGCCATAAAAGTACTCTTTAGTTACAAGGAAAAGGAATTTAAGAATATTTCAAGTTCCGACCTGGATATCAAGGCGGAGGATGATAATACTGCTGATGCTGAAGAAAACAAGGAAATATTTGCTTTCATGAAGGAAGCCTTAGGTGACAGGGTTAAGGAAGTGAGGTCTTCCAAGAGGCTAAAGACTCACCCCGTGTGCCTATCAGCCGAAGGAGATGTATCTATTGAAATGGAAAAAGTCTTAAATGCAATGCCTGATAATCCTGCAGACATCCGTGCGGAGAAGATACTTGAAATTAACACCGGCCACAAGGTTTTTGAAAAACTAAAGGATGCTTATGACAATGACAGGGAAAAACTTAAAAAACTGTCAAATGTATTATATAATCAAGCACTGCTTATTGAAGGACTCACCATCGAAGACCCTGTACAGTATGCAAATGATGTGTTTGAATTGATGTAAGATGGGCCAACCTCATTTTGAGATGTCAAAGAAGCCGCGGGAATTTGCTCCCGCGGCTTCTTTTATTGGAAGTATTCTTCCATAGTGAGTCCTGATTCATATAACTTTTCTGCAAGGTCTTCACCCAAATATCTAATATGCCAGGGCTCGTATTCGTAGCCGGTAATCTTTTCCTTGCCCTTTGGATATCTTATTATAAATCCGTAATTGTGGGCATTCTCTGCAACCCACTTTCCCTCTTCCGTTTCTGCAAATGCCGTATCCAATTTATAATTTACAGCCTCGCATGTAATATCTATTGAAAGACCTGTCTGATGTTCGCTTTGACCGGGTTTGGCGCTGTACTTGTCTGCAGCAGCCTTGCCGTAGCTGTTAACATAGGATGAATACAGTGATGACTGGGTATAATATGACCTGTAGCCTGACCGCGCATGGAGTTCATTGCCTGTCTCTGAAGCAGCAGTGAACATTTCCTTCAATGCTTCATAGGCGGCGCTTCTCAATTGATTTACCTCAGGGTTTGAAAGTACTGTAGGCACTTCGCCGAGTGTTACCAAATCCTCAGGTACATAGTTTTCAGGCAGGTTTCTTTTTCTGTTAACCAGCACATCCAGCTTTTCAGGGTTCTCGATTGTAATGCCGGGTTCATCATCGGGTTGCTCCTGCACCGGGTCTTCTTCTTTAGGCTCAGGTTTCTCGGGTTCCGGTGGCTCTTGGGAATCTTCCGGCTCTTCTTCCTGAGGGTTTTCTTCCTGAGGGTTTTCTTCCTGCGGGTTTTCGGGTTCAACGGAAGTTTCCTCTTCTTCCGGGTTGTCAGGCAGGTTTGAAGGCTCCTCCCCCCTATTTCCTAATTTCTCTATTATGAGAAAGGCCCCGAACAATATTAACAAAAGTGCGGTAACAACAATTATGGTCCTTCTTATCCTTAGTTTTTTATTTCTTCTCATTATTTTCTCCTAGCTGTCAACCTCGCAGTCTCGCTGCACATTTTTGTCTGCTCCCTCTGGTCGCACAAAACCGGCGCTCGTTGCGAATGACCTACCACTATTTTTCTCTCCTTTCAGTCGGAAAAATAGGGTTCGGGCAACTCCATCCACATTATCAGTGCATCCTCCAAAGGCTTAACATAATAATTTGGTCTCTTCCCAACGGCATAAAATCCAAACTTCTTATATAAATTGATTGCCGGGTCATTTGATATCCTGACTTCGAGAGTCATGTAAGAAATCTCAGAGCTTTTGCATATTTCAATCATCTTATTTATGAGCATGCCTGCTATTCCTTTGTTTCTGTATTCAGGAAGAACGGCAACATTGGTTATGTGACATTCATCAATAATTTTCCACATCCCCATATATGCTGCAATTTCCTCCGAAACTTCAGCCACCTGGTAATATGCCCATTCATTGGTTAGTTCATTTTCAAGAGATGCCTTAGACCAGGGCATTGAAA
>MTKZ01007323.1_pt1 | contig 11545 bp, 10 predicted proteins | sample 1042781 | NCBI WGS metagenome assembly MTKZ01 (sample SAMN06212207, study PRJNA360539) | anaerobic digester metagenome | biome: Wastewater treatment plant; material: sludge; isolation source: anaerobic digester fed with sludge from wastewater treatment plant | place: Denmark: WWTP Viborg ...
GGGAATTCCTTCGTGTAACCGTAGCCGCCCAGGATCTGGATGGCATTGTGGCATGCGCGCTCGGCGGCCTCAGTGGCGAAGTATTTTGCCATGGAGGCCTGGCGCGCGAAGAAGCGGCCCTTTTCCTTCTGGTAGGCCGCGTTCATGAGAAGCAGCCGTGCCGCCTCCAGTTCCGTGTAGGACTCGACAATCATCCACTGGATCGCCTGGAACTCCGCAATGGACTGTTCGAACTGCCGTCTTTCCTTGGCGTAGCGCGCGGCGTACTCGATGGCCGCCTGTCCCACGCCCAGACCCAGGGAGCCGATGCCGATCCGGCCTCCGGCCAGTTCGCCCACGGCGGTCCGGAACCCGTCATTGGGCTTGCCCATGATGGCCGTCTTGGGGATCCGGCAGTCCTCGAAAATCAGTTCGTTGGTCGCCGAGGCGTGCTGCCCCATCTTGTGTTCGGCGCGGCCCACGGTGAAGCCTTTCGTACCGTTTTCCACCAGGAAGGTGCTGATACCCTTGCCCTTCTTCGCGGTCTTGTCCGTGATCGCCCAGACGACGAACACGCCTGCGTACTCGGCGCTCGTGATGAAGATCTTGTTGCCGTTCAGGACCCAATGGTCCCCGTCGAGTACGGCGGAGCAGCGCATGCCCGCCGGGTCGGAGCCGGCCGTCGTTTCCGTGAGGCCGAAGCCGCCGGCCGGATACTCGCCGGAGCAGATCTTCGGGATGTAGGTCTTCTTCTGTTCTTCCGAGCCGATGGCCTGAATGACCTCGCAGACCATGTTGTTCACCGACATGGTCACCGCCGTGGAGGCGCAGGCCCGGGCGATCTCGGTGATGGCGAGGCTGAAGGCCACCACGCCCGCCTCCGAGCCGCCGTATTCGGCCTTCACATTGATGCCCATCAGGCCGAGTTCAGCCAGCTTTTTCAGGTTCTTGAGAAAGGTGGGCCGGTCGTCTTGTTCGTCCAGTTTCGCGGCGACCGGCTCCAGCTCGCTTTTCGCGATGTTCCTCGCGGTGTCCTGAATCATTTTTTGGTCTTCCGTCAAGTCTAAATTCATGCTTCTTTTCCCCTCTTTCTAAATATTTTGTTTGCCGACCTTTGTATTTAACCGTTCACGGGCAGCCTGAAACCTTCCTTTCAGGCTGCCCGTCCGCGGATAAACATGAGGAGAGGGGAGTGAATGCACCCCCCTCTCTCCGTGCCGGCTTTATTTGTCGATGATTGCCTGGATGTCCGCCGGATAGGCGGTCTTCGCGGGCAGGAAGATCAGCTCCGGATCGACGAATTCCCGAAGCACGAACAGCTCCCGGTAGGTCGGCTTGGGGGTTTCCCCCTTCACCTTGGAGACATTCAGATTGAACCCGCAGTTCTCCTTGACCTGCTCGACGGAAACGCCGGGATGATGCGTTTCGAGGTAGATGATTCCGTTGTCGTCGAAGCGATAGACGCCCATGTTCGTCACAACGCCGGTGGGCCCGTTGTTGGCGTAGGCCGTTCCCTTCCAGACCTCTTTCTTGGGCTTCCACTCCTTTGTGCCGTCCGCCTTGTAATCCCAGCACCACCAGCCCGGCGTGGTCGTGTAGTCGTTTCGCTCCAGGAATCTTCTCTTTTCCTGAAGAATGATGTAGGCCACCCGGTGCGCCAGCGTGCCGATGTCGGAGTTGCCGCCCGAGCCGGTGAAGCGGTGGGACGGCTTGTAGTAGTCACCGATGGAGGTGACGTTGACGCCGCCGTACATATCGATGGCCGCGCCGCCGAGGAACCCCAGGGTCACGAAGCCCTGCTGGAGATAATATCCGAAAGTATCCACCAGTCCGCCCAGGACGGAGCTCTGATTGGCCGCCCGCTGGTCGCAGACGGACATGGGGACATGCATGGTCTTCCCGTCACAGATCCCCGATTCATAGATCAGGGTTGCATTGGGGGCGTTGGTGAAGTTCGCCGTCATGATCCCCACCATGGGGAGGCCCGTGCCTGCGAAGACGATGTCGTCATTGCGCACCTCATGGGCAATGCCGAGGGCCATCAGCTCTGGGAGGATAAATTCACCGACCTTCGCTGGTTCATTGGGAATCTTCTCGATTATTTCCATCAATTCTTCCATTGTTTTAGCCATATTCTTTTCCCCCCTTTCATTAATAGCCGCTCATTGCCACGGACAAGGGCATCTTCATCCGGGGCGCCGCTTTCTTGCCTCTCATCATCCTGGTGCTGTACCCGGTGACGCTGTCCGCCCGCAGATCCAGCAGCTTCTTCGCGCCGAGTTTCACGACGAAATCCTCCCAGCTCTTGGGGCCGAAGACCCATTCGTCGAGCCATTTCTTGAGGTCATCGGCATTGCGGGATGCGGCGTCCATGCCCCGCATGAAGGGGGCGTCGTAGTCGTAATAATAGGGAACGGAACTCGGGAAGGCGCCCCAGGGGCACTCGACGATGGCATCCACCGTGAAGTAGGGGATCTGGTTCGCTTCCGGGTATTTTCTCATCTCCGCTTCGGGAACCACTTCTTCAGCGACAATGATCACCTTGTCGCAGGCAAAAGAGATTTCTTTGTCGATGGTTCCGACGCCGCGCCATGTGGCCGTTCCCTTGTCGCCGCACTGGGCGACATGTATGACCGCCAGATCGGGACGTGCCGCGGGCAGCATCACCACCTGGCCGTCGCCCCAGAAGGGCTCCTCGATCTGGATGAATTTTTTCTTGGGGATCTTCGGGTTCTTGCCGTCTCTCTTTCCGGCCTTGCCCAGGGCGTCATATTTGTAGTCGTAGAGGTCCGATCCCAGCGGGGCGTAATAGGGAATGAACGGCGCGCCGACCGCGCCGGCGAGGAACCGCATCGCCATGGCGCCGTGGGAATAATCCTCCAGGATGATTTTACCGTCTTTGTAGGCGTTGTTCAGATTGATGTCCAGTTTCCCGGCCATCTCGCCCCAGCCCATCCAGTCCGTCTCATACACGCTGATCGCTCTGACGGCGTTCAGCACCCAGGTGCAGCAACTGCCGTGGCGGTCGATGACATGAATATCCTTGACGCCCTGCCGAACCATTTCCCAGGCAAAGGCAAAGGGGTTCCGGTTGAAGCCGGTAAACCCGCTGAAGGCGACCTGCAACCCGTTTTTCGCGTATTTCTTGACCGCTTCTTCCAGGGTCAAGATCTCGGCTTTTTTAGCCTTGGAACGAATTCTTGGCATAATTACCTCCTTTTGATAATTGAATACCCCCTAAAAAACCAATCCGTGAACGATCTGACTATCCGCTTTGTCACCTCCTTTCCTCATAGCTGGTCTCTGTCATCCCGTTTCGAATGATCGTTTGGTCGCATATCGGTCATGATGATGCGGCTGAAATCTTCATCCCGCAATCACCGGGGAAAAGAATCGGCTGCATCGAATGGTTTAGATTTTTTAGAAGGATTGATGAAAAAACGGGCCGGAAGTATCCAGTGTACAAGAAAGATAGGCGTCGTCGCATCATCCCAACAATCAACGTGAGGTCCGAAATGGCCGCCTCGGTTAGATGTGTCCGTTACGATTGAGTGGCAGATGAAACTGCCCCGTCAAGGCGTTTAATCGTTGGTTATGGAAATGACTTCGAAAACTGAAAAGCGAACTTTTGCCGTGATACTAATGATCTGAATCGAGTTATAGTCAATCCTTCCCTGTGTGTCAAGGAAAAATAAGGAAAAATACAGAAGGATTGTGCTTTGAATTCATGAGGGGTATGCGAATGCAGACAGGATCCTGAAGGGGAGATTCCATCCTTCTTTCATCACAAGCGATGCTGCGAAAGTCCCCATTATTTTCCGGCGTTTTTTTGCCTTCCCTTTTTTCCCGGCAGTTTTTGTTCCATTTCCCGGGCCAGTTTTTCACGGAAGTTTTGAGGAACACCGTCCCGGATCTCCTCCAGGGACCGTTGCAGGACTTCGCAGTAGGCATGGGCGAATCCCTCGTAAAGCGCAATCAGGTATCCCAGGCCGCCGTCCGCCGTTCCCATCTTCAGATCTTCGTCCAGCACGGCCCGGATAAATTCGTCTTCAGCCAGACGGAGCGTCGAACGCGCCAGGTAGTCGGGATAGCGATGCGGCTCGGCCTTCGGGTTGGCGCGGAGACAGCTCAACTGCAGAAATACCAGGTAGCAGTATTCCGCCCGTTCTCTGATTTCATTTTCCGGCAGCATCGTCTTTTTCCTCATTTGTCGATCCGCAGCATGTCGGCCGGAGCCTCGAAGCGGGGCTTTCCGGGATCTCGGCTTTCGGGCATGCCTTCCGTTCCACCTTCGCTGTCAGGCCCCTTGTCCAACAAAATAATACTCATGACAGAGGCCTTCCCTTTCGATGTCCTTTTCCGAATGGAGCAGTTTCAGGCCCGCCTGCCGCAGGTGCATCGAGAACTCCTGAAACGTAAAGGACGTCATGGTGATCACGTTTTTTGCGTAGTCGCCGTCTTTCTGGCGGTATTTTTCCGAACCGTCGAAATATCGGACCTGTATCAGCGCCCGGCCGTCTTCCTTCAGCAGCGCCTTGAACGCATGCAGAACCCGCTGCGCATAGGCCTTGGAGGGAAAATGCTGAAAGACGGCAATGGAGAGAATAAAATCCACCGACGCCGGTGGCACGGAGCGAAGAACCGCGAGCGGGTCCTCCACAGGGATGATGACGGGGGTGAAGTTGGACAGGCCGCAGTTTTTCATCTGCCGCGCACAGGCGTCCAGGGTGTCTGCGGAGATATCCAGCCCGTAGACACGGGCAAAGGCCCGGCAGAGGCAACGGACGTTCGCGCCGCCGCCGCAACCCCACTCCAGTGCCCTCATCCGGCCGAGGCTGTCCGCGTAGGTCCGGCCGGAAAACCGCTCCAGGAGACCGAGGGCATAGTCAACATAAAAGTCGCCGTATTCCATCCACCGCTCGCGCGGCCACCGCATCACTCCACACCAATGGGCCTGGTCCTGAATTCGCTCATCCCGGGCGCTCAAGCCCCAGTAGGAGCCGGCGGCCTTTTCCGGGTCTGCGCAAAAAAATCCCCTCATTCGGGAAAAGATTTTTCGCATTCCGGCCGTCGATTCCCCTCCGCCTTCCGTCACGCCTTCCACCCCCTCATAACCACGCGGCTTTTATACCATTCCGCACCCTTCCGCTCAAGTGTTTATCGTCCCGGAATTCTCTTGACCGGTGAAGGCCTTTTTAGTATGTGACGGCGGCCCTGGTTCGGCGTCGCCCGTCCATATGACAGCAGTCTTTGTCAAAAAATATAAAGAAAAAGAGTTCAGGAGGTGGGAAATGAAGAAAAAGGTCAGTTCACTGGTCAAGAACGTCTCCAAGCTGCGGGTCGAAGAGACCGGAAAAGCGGCTGAGGAGCCATTCGCCTGGTGGGGTCCTTCACCCGATGACGCCCGCAAGGCCATGGTGGCCAAGCCCAAGGGGCTTCATGACAAGAGGACCAATCTCAAAAGTGCCGTCCGCAAATATCTGCGAGACGGCGTCAATATCGGCATCGGCGGCTTCGTCAACACCCGCGTGCCCGTGGCGATCGTCCACGAGATCATTCGGCACGGCGCGCGGAACCTGACCCTGTCCTTCCAGTCCAACTCGATCTGCGCGGAGCTGCTGGCGGGCGCCATGCTCCTCGATCCCGACCGGATTTCCATCAAGCGGGTGGAACTGGCCTGGTGGGGCTATGAAGTCATCGGCATCGCGCCGCTGCTGCGGCATCTGACGTCGAATGGCATGATCCAGCTCGACGATTATACCAACTACGGCATGTCGGCCCGGTTCAAGGCTGCCGCCATGGGCATTCCCTTTGTCCCTACTCGGGATCACGGCGGATCGGACATGGAGCAGGTCAACCGGGGGACCATGGTGGTCTGTCCCTTCAGCGGCAAGAACATCTACCTCGTGCCGGCCTGTCACCCCGACATCGGCATCGTCCATGTGACCGCCGCGGACATGTACGGAAACTCCCGGATCTTCGGCGCGCACTGCACCTGTCCGGAGATTGCCATGGCGGCGGTCAACACGATCGTCACCACCGAGCAGATCATTCCCAGCGAGAACATTCGGACCTATCCGAATCTCACGGAGATCCCCTACGCCACCGTCGACACGCTGATCGAACAGCCCTACGGCGCCTATCCCGGGGCCTCTTACGGACACTACTGGTTCGACATGGATCACATCAAGATGTTCCGGAGCATCTGCGACGGCTTCCGGAAGACCGGGAAAAAGGATGAACTCCGCAAATATTACGACGAGTATATTTTCGGTTGCGAGACCTTTGACGATTTCCTGGAAAAGATATCCTACAAACAGTTGCGAAAACTCAGAGCCCTGGATGGCGGCCAGCCCATCATCCTTTCGTAACGGCAAAAAATCAAAGATAAGGAGGTTCATACCATGCCTGAATATACGCCTTTCGAGATGATCGCCTATACGGGATCTCGCGTTTTGGAGGATGAGAAAATCGTTTTTGTCGGGACGGGTCTGCCCATCATCGCATCCATGCACGCCCAGTTGACCCACGCCCCGAACCTGGGAATCATTTTCGAGGCCGGCCCGCTCACGCCCATTCTGGAGATGGGCATGCCCCTTTCCGTGGGCGACACCCGGGCCTGCCGCAAGGCCTGCTTTCTGAAGGGTCTGAGCGCCGTGTTCGAGCTCACCCAGCGGGGCTATTCCGACTACGCCTTCATCGGCGGTGCGCAGATCGACCCGTACGGGAATGTCTGCTCCACCTACGAGGGGGGCACCTACTACAAGCCGGAAACGAGGTTTCCCGGCAGCGGCGGCGCCGGCGCCATGGCGGCCAATTGCGAAAAATCGATCATCATCATGGCCCTGGAGAAGCGTCGGTTCGTGGAGAAGGTCGAGTTCCTGACCAGCATCGGCTACGGGGACGGCTCTCCCAAATACCGGGAGAAAGCAGGCGTGACGGGTGAAGGACCCTACCGGGTCATCACCAACCAGGCACTCTTCGGTTTCGACAAGAAAACGCGCAGGATGATGCTGCTGGAAGTGCTGCCGGGCCGGAAGGCTTCCGACATTCAGGACCTGGTGGAGTTCGAATTGCTCGTCTCCCCTGATCTCAAGGAGATGGCGGAGCCCACGGATGCGGACCTGAAGCTGCTTCGGGAAGTCTGCGATCCGGACGGGTATTTTCTGAACCGGAAAGTCAAATAGCGTGAATTTCAAAACGGATTGTGATAGAGAAGCCGGGTTCTTTTGGCCCGGCTTTTCCTTTGCGGTCGCCGCCGGAGGTTAACCATGACCCTGCCGCTTGCCGGCATAAAAGTGCTGGACCTGTCCTCGCTCCTGCCAGGCTCCCTCTGTAGCCAGATGCTCGCAGACCTGGGCGCGGATGTACTCAAAATCGAAAACCCGCAGGCTGTCGACGGATTCCGGAAAACGCCGCCCCTGGTCCGTACGATGGGGAGCTATTATCACATGATCAACCGGAACAAGAGAGCCATGACCCTGAACCTGCGGGAGCCGGACGGCCGGGAGGTCTTTCTCAAAATGGTTCCCGGAGCGGATGTCCTCCTGGAAACGCTTCGGCCCGGCGGCATGGCGCGGATGGGACTGGCGTACGAAGACCTGAAGCGCATCAACCCGCGGCTGATCTACTGTTCGCTGACCGGCTTCGGCCAGGACGGCCCCTATCGCGACGAGGCCACCCACGACATCAACGTGCTGGGCATCTCCGGAATCCTGGACCTGCTGTCGGAGCGGGAGGGAAAGCCGGTCGTCCCGGGTGTGCAGTTCGCCGGGGCCGGCGGCGGCAGCCAGAATGCCGCCATCGGCATCCTGGCCGCGCTGTTCCGAAGGGAGCGGACCGGCCAGGGGCAGTATATTGACGCCGCCCTGCTGGATGGCGTCACGCCCTTCCTGGGACTGGTGATGTCCGCTTACCTGGCCACCGGCGAAGTGCCGAAGGGGGGTGAAACCCTCGTCGGGGGCGGTTGTGCCTTTTACAATGTCTACGAGACGGCGGATCACCGCTACATCGCGCTCGGCTGCCTGGAGGAGAAGTTCTGGCAGGAGTTCTGCCGGGCGATCGGTCGGGAAGATCTCGCGGCGGACCAGTATGCGAACGGTCCCCGCCGGGGCGAAATTGTCGCCGAAGTCCGAAAGATCATGCTTCAAAAGACGCGCAGCCAGTGGCTGGAGCTGCTATCCCGCTACGAGACCTGCGCCTCGCCCGTCAATTCGCTTGCGGAGGCGCTGGACGACCCCCAGATCCGGCACCGGGGCCTGTGGTTCCGGGCATGCCATCCCGTCGACGGGGAAATCGGACAGCAGCGTTTTCCCGTCCGATTCGACACGGATCAGCCGGAATGGCGAATGCACCCGCCGTCGGTGGGCGAGCACACCCGTGAAATTCTGATCGGGATGGGCTATGATGACGCGACGCAGGAGGATCTGGCCCGGCGCGGCATCATCTGACCGAACATCGGACAGGCCGGTTTTGCACTGAAAATCGGTGAATCGGCTGTTGCCGCTTTTGAAAAACATCGGTGATTCCGGTAAAGGAGAGCACTGCCCATGGACAACATCAAAAAGATGTTCGACCCGCAAACCGTGGCGCTGATCGGCGCGAGCGAAAGGGAAGGCTCGCCGGGCCGGGCGATCATCGAAAACCTGCTCGCCTGCCGGGACCGGAAAATCTTCATCGTCAACCCCAACCGGAAAACCGTTCTGGACCGGGAATGCTATGCCCGCGTCGCGGATGTGCCGGAACACATCGATCTTGCCATCATCGTGACCGCCGCGGACACGGTGCCCCGCCTGGTCGACGAATGCGGGCAGGCCGGAGTGGACGGAGTGATCATCATCTCCGAGGGGTTCCGGGAGGCGGGCGAGAAGGGACGCAAACTGGAGGAAGAGCTTGTCCGGGTCCGCCGGAAATACCGGACGCGGATCCTCGGTCCGAACTGCATGGGCATCATCCGCCCGAACGACGGTTTCTGCGCGACCCATCTCAGCGGCGTGCCCGATGCGGGCAAGGTCGCCCTGCTGACGCAGAGCAACGCCTTCGGAAAGGCGTTGTTCGACTGGGGCGTGAAGGCGCACATCGGCTTCAGCATGCTGGCATCCCTCGGCTCGGCCATCGACATCGATTTCGGCGATCTCATCGACTATCTCGGCAACGATCCCCACACGCGCAGCATCATGATCTATATGGAAGAAAGCGTCGGCGACGTGAGAAAATTCGTCAGTGCCGCCCGCGGCTTTGCCCGCAACAAGCCGCTGGTTCTCCTCAAGCCGCCCGTCATCGGTGACGACCTGTCCGCGAAGATCACCCATACCGACATCCTGGCCGGGCCGGAAGACGTTTTTGACGCCGTCATGCGCCGTGTCGGCGTGGTCCGGGTCCGGGAATCCCAGGACCTGCTCAACGTCGCCGGCGTCCTCGATTCCAGAAATCTTCCCCGGGGGGCGCGCCTGGCCATCATCAGCAACGCATCCGGCGCGGGTATCCTGGCGGCAAACCGGCTGCTCCGCTCCGGCGGAAGGATCGCCGAACTTTCAGACGAAACCGTGCAAACCCTCAAGGGGATTCTGCCGGTCTACTGGCAGCCGGGCAATCCCGTCGATCTTTTGCGATCGGCCGATGCCGAACGTTACGGGATCGCGATGCAGGCCTGTCTGAAAGACGAGCGGGTCGACGGCCTCCTGGTCGTTGTTGCCCCGCAGGATGCCGATGCGGCGGATGCCGTGGCCGGGACGGTTGCGTCCCTTGCCGGGAAGGCCGGGAAACCGGTGCTTGCCGCCTGGCTGGGCGGGGAGGGATTTGACCGGAGCCGGGACATCCTCATCCATAACAACGTCCCGACTTACGAGACGCCTGAAGAGGCGGCCCGGACCTATGTTTACATGTACAATTACGAGCGGAACCTGGAACTGCTCCATGAAACCCCTTCGGAACTGACCGTCGACGAAGCGCCGCCGAAGAACCATCTCAAGTCGAGCATCCGCAAAGTGCTTCGCGATGGAGGGCAGGTACTGCCCGATGAGGATGCTCGAAAATTTCTCAGCACATACGGCATACCGGCGGTCCGGACCTGCACGGCCGAAAACCTCGCCGATGCGGTGTCCTGCGCCATCGAGATCGGATATCCGATCGTTCTCAAGATCGCTTCGCCGGACATCGTCTTTCGGCAGGACGTCGGCGGCGTGGTCATCGGCATCGACTCGGACGAGGCGCTGAAGGCCGGATACGAAAAGCTGATGAACCGTCTGGCGGAAAGACAGCCCGGAGCGGCCATCCGGGGGGTCACGATCCAGAAGATGATCGACGTGATCGACTATGAACTCATCCTGGGTGCGAAGAAGGACAGGCAGTTCGGCGCTGCAATCCTCTTCGGCATGGGCGGTATCGGCGTCGAGGTCTTTCGGGATTTTTCCATCGGCCTGCCCCCCCTGAACCAGACACTGGCCCGGCTGCTCATGGAGGAGACGAAGGTCTACCAGATGCTCCAGGGCTACCGCGGGAAAGCGCCGGCCGATCTCCGTCAGATCGAGCAGATCATCGTCGGATTTTCCAACTTGATCATGGATTTTCCCGAAATCCAGGCGATGGACATCAACCCGATCGCCGTCAGCAACGGCAAGGCCTATGCCCTGGATGCCCGGATCATCCTGGACCGGAACGAGCCTGCGGCAGGGACAGCCTATCCGCACCTGATCATCACGCCTTATCCCACGCGCTACGTAAGCCGCTGGAGCCTGCGGGACGGCACGGAGGTCCTGCTCCGGCCGATCAAGCCGGAGGATGAACCCCTGGAGCACGAGATGTTCACCACGCTGTCGGAGGCGACGCTTCGGGAGCGTTTCTATCACACCATCAAGAACATCACCCACGACATGCATGTGCGGTTCTGCAATATCGATTACAATCGGGAGATGGCAATCGTCGCCGAGATCCGGCAGAACGGCGAAAGGAGGCTGGCCGGCATCGGGAGCTTCAACATCGAGTCCGACTTCCGGCGGTGCGAGTTTTCCGTGATGGTCCACGACGACTTCCAGGGAAGGGGCCTGGCCTACAAGCTCGTGGATCTGCTGATCGGGATTGCCGATGAAAAGGGGCTGGAGGAATTCTACGGATACATTCAGCCGAACAACCGCAAGATGGTCCGTTTGTGTGAGAAACTGGGCATGACGCGGGAAAGCACGCCCGACGACCTCGCTCTGGTGCGGCTGCAGCTCCGATAGGCTTATCGCTTCCCCTTTTTTGGGGGAAAAACGATCCGGTCGAAAAAGACGTAAAAGAAGAACAGGCCGAGGACGGCAAAGCCGCTCAGCCGAACCTTGAATCCTGTTGCCCAGAGCTCTTCCGGCGGCTGCTCGACGGGCGTATAGAGCCAGATGAGGGCGACGACGATTGCTGCCGCGATCAGAAAGGCGATTTTCAGGGAGATCCGCACAAGCCCGCTCCGACCGGATAAAAAATCCCCTCCCGAGCCGGGGAGGGGATTTTCAGTTCATGCCTATTGAACCTGGTTGATGGCTGAAAGCTGCCAGGGATTGTTGCCCACCGGACGGCTGAAGGTCCAGTATTC
>MTKZ01126528.1_pt1 | contig 11544 bp, 10 predicted proteins | sample 1042781 | NCBI WGS metagenome assembly MTKZ01 (sample SAMN06212207, study PRJNA360539) | anaerobic digester metagenome | biome: Wastewater treatment plant; material: sludge; isolation source: anaerobic digester fed with sludge from wastewater treatment plant | place: Denmark: WWTP Viborg ...
ATTCTCGGGGTCGAGCTGGGGCGACTCGGGAAACAAGGGCGAATAGGCGGCGATGAAGAAGAAGATCGTCATACCGTCGGAGGAAGATGTTGCTCGCTTCGGCGGCGGACAGGTTCCGTCCGAAAAGCCGGGGTCGCCGGAAGGCACGCCAACGGCTGAAGTCGGCGCGCAGCCGGCCGAGGGTTCTCCGCCCTCGGAAGCGCCGGCTGCAGGCGAGGCCGTCTCACCTGAGGTCCTGACGGCCGAGATCGAGCAGTGGAAGGACAAGTGTCTCCGGGCCAAGGCCGAGTTGCTGAACTACCAGCGGCGGGCGGAGAAGGATCGGGCTGAATCCCTGCGATACGCAAACGCCGGACTGGTCAAGGCGCTGCTGCCGGTCTTGGACGACCTGGAGCGGGTGATTGCCGCGGCGGCCGAACACAGGAACGATCCGGACGCGTTGGCCGACGGAGTCAAGCTGACGCTCGAAAATTGCCTGAAGGCGCTCAAGGGGTTTGGCGTGGAGCCGATTGAGGCTCTGGGCAAACCGTTCGATCCGAGTCAACATGAGGCGGTGATGCAGCAGCCCAGCGACGAGCATGCCGAGCCGACCGTGCTGACCGAGATGGTGAAAGGGTATCGCCTCCATGACCGGGTCCTGAGGCCTTCCCGGGTGGTCGTATCCAGGCCGGCCGAGCCGCCGGCAGCCGGCGAGAATGAGGGAAGGAAACCCGAGGAGTAAACCATGCCGACGTATGATTACGAATGCTCCGCTTGCGGACATCAGTTCGAATTGTTTCAGAGCATCACCGCCAGGCCGCAGAAAAAGTGCCCGTCTTGCGGACGTGCCACCGCCCGGCGACTCATCGGGGCCGGAGCCGGCCTGATCTTCAAGGGCTCGGGTTTCTACATCACCGATTACCGCAGCGACAGCTACAAACAGGCAGCCAAGTCTGAATCCGAATCGTCCGGCGGCAAGAAGGAGAGCCCCGGGGACGCCAAGGCCTCCTCCGAGGCCAAGTCAGAGGCAAAGGCCAAGCCGTCCAACGGCACCGGCAGAAAGAAGTGAGAACGCCGGCCGGGCGGGGCGCGAGCCCCCAACGGCTCTGGCGTTCCTTCGCGGAAAAACCGCCATGCCTAAGCTGGAATGCCCCATCTGCCAGCGAACCGTCACCTACGCCTCGAACCGGGAGGTTCCCTTCAGACCGTTCTGCAGCAAGCGGTGCAAGCTGGTTGATCTCGGACGCTGGCTCAACGAGGAGTACCGCATCAGCGAGGAGGTCCCGCCCGAGCAGGCCGGACCCGGCAGCAGTCCGCCTCCGCCACCCGGGAGGATCGATTCCTAATCAACGTGCGTCTTGTTCCTTCCGACCATGCGATCCTCGTCCGCTGACTCCGGCGGCTGCGTTGTCGGTATTGATGGCCTTCTGCCGGCGGTTATAATGCCATCCGTTTGATGGACGCGAGGAAGACGTCGGCGCGGTCAGCGAAGCCAAAGGTGCAGCATGAGGGGATGCTTCGTCGGGCCGTCTGTCGGCAGGACGCAACAGTCTCATCTCGATTCTGGAGGTTGACTCATGACCGATCAAACCAACGAGCTTCGGCGGATCAACTGGTCGGAGTGCTTCGCTTTCACGAACATCTTCAAGACCTTTCGGATGGCAATAAGTCCCACCAAGCTGTTATTGGCGATGGCGGGCCTCTTGTTGATGGGCTTCTGCGGATGGTTCCTGGATGCGATCTGGAGCTCAAAGCACCAGGCCGTCAAGGGCGCGGTCGTTGAGTACGTGGTTCGCGGCGGAGCGGGTATGCACCGCGATGGCAATCGAGANNGCTGCGAGTCCTGTACCAGGAGATGGGCGGCGTCGGTGCGGACCAGATCAACAAGGTGGCGGACAGGTTCAAAGACAACCCCAACGGGGCCGTGGATGATGCGATCGCGGACCTCGACCTCAGGAGTCAGTTTGCCGCTGAGATGGGGCTGCTCGAGGCCGCCGCGGCCGAGAAGGCAGACCGAGGCAAAGCGTATCGCGAGCAGAAAGCCCGCATTGCCCGCGACAAGAATCGCGTTGCCGGCGAACTGGAAGCGCTTCGACCACAGGGGGTCTTCCGGACCTTCCTTTCCTACGAGACGGAATGCGTCTTCCAGATGCTCGATGCCGCCCGCGTCCTGAACTTCACGAACCTGCTGGTTCCGACGATCACATCAGGCTCGGGTGGGCTGAAGGATGCCGGACCCTGGGCCGACGCGCCCGCCAGCGTGCTCAATGTCAAAGATGCGGAGTCCAAGGAACTCAGCATTAAGACTGGACCGAACGGCTTCGGCGTTCTGCCGAGTATCTTCCTGATGCTTCGCGGCTTGCAGTGGCTGATGTTCGAGCACGGTTTCTTCGCCTTGCTGTTCCTCGTGTTCTCACTGGCGATCTGGTCCCTGTTCGGCGGGGCGATCTGCCGCGTGGCGGCGATGAATTTCGCCCGAGACGAGCAGGTGGGCTTCAAGACCGCGCTTGCCTTTGCGGGCCGGAGGTTCCTGGGCTTCTTCTCGGCTCCGCTGCTGCCGGTGGCGATGGTTGCGGGCATCGGTGTCTGCCTTTTCATCGGGGGGTTGTTTCTATCCATACCGTACGTCGGCGAGCTTGTCGGCGGCTTGTTGACAGGGCTGGCTTTGCTGGGCGGGTTCCTGATCGCCCTGATCGTGCTGGGAGCCGTAGGCGGAGCGGGGCTGATGTGGCCGACGATCGCGGTGGAGGGCTCCGATGCCTTCGACGCGATTTCCCGAAGCTACAGCTACCTGTATTCCCGGCCCTGGCGAACGGCATTTTATGCCCTGGTGGCGACCGTCTACGGCGCATTCTGCTACCTGTTCGTGCGGTTCTTTGTCCTGGTCGTTCTCAAGAGCACTCAGTTCTTCGTGGGATGGGGCACGAGGTGGACGTATCGACCGGGAACCGGATCCGCAAGCGGCACCAAGCTCGACGCCATGTGGCCGAAGGCTTCCTTCAATGATCTCTATCTCTCGCCGCCGGCCTTCGGGGCCGAGGGCTGGGACAAGGTTGGCGCGGTGCTGATAGGTATCTGGGCCATCTTGCTGGTGATGCTGCTGTGCGCTTACCTGGTGTCCTTCTTGTTCTCCGGCTCGACGATTATCTACTACCTGCTCCGCCGGGAAGTGGACGCTACGGACATCAGCGAAGTCTTTGTGGAGGAAGAGCCGGAATCGCCCGAGGCGCTCGGCGCGGCGAGTCCGGCCGCCCCGTCCGAGGCACCACCGACGCCCGCTGCCTCGGAGCCTGCAGGCGGCGACTCAGGAGGAGAGGCGACTCCCCCGGCGCCCGCCGACCCTGCGGGTTGACACAGTCCCGCCGATCGGCAGGTGCCGATGTCCTACGCCGGCGTCGGCAGAATCCGCCACAGCCACGATCTGCGCTCCACGGGTCGACCAAACGGCATCGTCAGGCTGTGGACCCGCGATTCGGGCTCGTCTCGGAACGCCTGATATGACTTGACACGTCAACTTGGGTCGCGTTTGACACGATCTGATGAAGAACCGTTCGTTCCGACTCAATTAATGTAGCACTTTATCTCCCAGTCAGGAAAACTTCGACCAGGATCAGGTAATTCGATACACTTCATATTCCGATCTTCTGATTGACCTGGGATCGGCAAAACATTATACTTGACGTTGACGGACGGGGAGCCAGCAGCAGGTGAGAGCATGCGAAGAGGCGAAACGCATCAGCGTCCGGTGACTGACGGTGACATGACGGCGGAGCGGACGGGTGCGCCGTGAACTTGCTCGCCCGCTGATACCTGCCTGTTTAGACGAACCACCGGCCATCCCGTTCTCTGGCAAGAGATGACTGAACGGACCTAAACTTCTTGGGCAGGGCAAGACCGTTGGCGGGCTCAAAGCGGGCCGCATCTTGCCAGCAGGCAAACGGCCGTTGCGGTTTTGGTGTTGCCGGTGACGAACATACATCGGAGGGATTCCCAACGGAGCTGATCGCGGCCTGCCTCTGCCTGATTCGGCATCGATTCCGGTGCTCAGTTCGCTTTGTTGAGCCGGGTCGGTCCTAGAATCAAATATAGGTGCGGAGGCAGTCGCGTCGGAGGGTGACGTACCGTTTCCAGAAAGCAGGCCGGGATCACTGGAGTCATCTCGGTGCACACACAACCTGTGGAGGAGGATCACATGAAGAAGAAGAGTCTCTGTTTGACCCTGGGCCTGGCGATCATCGCCCTGGTGACCGCGCCGGCGGCCGGCCAGCTCACGAACGGCGATTGGGAGACCGGCAATACGACGGGTTGGGTCGCGGGCGCGAACCCGTTACCGACCGTGCACGGCGCTGGTTGGTTCTGGGACGCCGGTCCGCACACCGGCAATTACGGTGCAGGCACTGCCTCACAGGGAGGTGTGTCCGCCAACGAGGCTCGGCAGAATATCGCACCTCCCCAGGGCGCAGGCTACTACACTTTGACGCTGACGTTCTGGGCTGAAATCGTGGTGGGCCATTCAAGCACCGACCCGTTCTGGGAGTCGAAAGTGGAAGGTGAGCTCTGGGTGGATGGCGTGTTGGTTGGCAGCGATAAACAGAGCACGGTCAATGGAGTGCCCATCGGCGCCGGTCAATGGGCCCAAAAGCAAATCAACTTTTACGGGCTTGTCAACACCTCCATCGAGGTGCGAATGAAATATCGGGCGGACGGACGCAGTTCAGGCACGATTCCCCAGGCATACTGGGCCGTCGTGACCTCGGACGACATCGTTCTGAACGCGGTGAAGGATGCCGATACACAGCACCAGGTTTTCAGCATCACACCGGACCAAGCGACGACTGATCTGCCAGACACGAACGCCACGCTGACCGGCATCAATCTTGACGGGGTCAACGTCGTCAACCTCGTCGGTCCCACGACGATTGTGGGCACGAGCATCAACCCTGTCGGACCAGGCTACGAGGAGTTGACGGTTACGTTCCCCACTACGGGTAAGCCGTGCGGCATCTACGATCTTGTTGTAGAGAAGCCGGGCGAAGAAGCCAAGACGCTCGAAAAGGCATTCTGGCTGCTGAACCCAAGCGCGGCCGACAATCTCCTGCTGAATGGCGGGTTCGAGGATCCCAATGGCAACAGTCAGGACTGGTACGGAATTTATCAGAGGGATGGTACCGTCCACAACCCCGATCCCCTGGTGGTCGAGGGGACGCACAAGTATTCGGTAGCGCTGACGCCGACGAATCTGCATCTGGATCGGGGCTTCTGGCAGGTGGTTGCCGTTCCGGCGGGGCCGGTCTTTTTCGAGGGTTATGTCAGCGTCGGCCCCGGGACTCTGGCGACCAACACCGCCATGATTCGGATCTACGATGGACGCGGTACAGGAGGCACACTTCTCGACGAGTTCACGGTGGACAAGACGACCGAGCGGGTCCTTTACGATACGAAGCCGGTCAATGGATGGGCGAGGGTGACGCTGTCGGGGAATTCAACCGCCGGTGACGTGACCATCGAGGTCGACTGCTCGCTTGATTCCGGGCCGGACTTCACTGGTGACAGCTATGCCGCGGTACACCTCGATGGTTTCAGGCTGATGACCTGCGAAAGCTGCTCGACACAACATACCTTGACGCCAGGTCAGACCTGGCAGGCCACCGATGACGAGGATCCACAACTGGTGATCACCGGCACGAATATGCTCGAGGTGACGGGCGTCAAACTCGTCCAGATCGGAGGCACCGGGAGCTTTATCTACAGCGAGAATCTCTACAACCGAACCGCGACCAGCTTGACCGCGGACTTCGACTGGCCGGTGGCAGGGGCGCCCCTCGGCACCTACACGGTGATCACGGAGCAGGCGGCCGCCGGGAGCAACTGCCCGAGTCAATACCTGGACGACGCCCTGACAATCGCCTGCTTCGATCCTACATCGTTCACTACGGCGCCGGTTTCTCCATCCTCTTTGACCAAACCGCAGCCCGCCACTGTCGAGTTGACAGTGAGTGGAGCCAATATCGACAAATTGGACGAGGTAAAGCTGGTCTGGACGCCGGAGCCGCGCCCGGCGGGCGACCGGGCGCCTTATTGGGTGCCGACGATCGAACGGATCGGCACTCTGATCGACGCCAGCGATCCCAGCAACGTCGTGTACAGCTTCGATCTCGTCAACGCCCAAGCGGGCAAGTACAAGTTGGTCGGGACCAGGAACGACGTTTGCGGGAGCCCGTCTGAAGTGTTGGATGCCTTCGAGCTGCTGCTCCCCGAAGGCGACAACATCGTGGTCGACGGAGGCTTTGAAGACGCCTCCTCCGCTTGGGTGCTGACGCCGGACCCGGAGAACACCCAAAAAGGTGATCCCATGCCGGGGGTTTCGATCGCTTACACGGACTATGTTGGCGACGGTGACCCGGGCAACTACGGCTATCCGAAGATCTCGGGCATCGACCCGCCTTATACGGGCGACGAAGTTCTGTTTGCGCGCGGCGGCAACTATCTGGCAGGCTGCTACTCTTTTGCCTATCACTCGGACGATCCAGATCTGGATTATGCGACATGGGTGTCGCCGAATAACGGCAAAGTGTCGCAATCTCTGGGCTTGCCGAACGGTCCGGGCAACTACGAGCTTGTCATGACCTATTGGGTGCGGATCTGGGACCAGTTGTGGGTAGGCAGCAGTCTGAAAGCGTCGATTATTGTTGACGGTGTCGAGGCGTCGTCCACGACGATCGCATTCCCCGGATACGGGAAGGCCTCACAGGACGGTAACGATCCGTACACGCAGTTGAGCGTGGACTTCATCGGGGCCGCTATGAGCGACATCACCGTCGAATTCTACTTCCAGACTAAGACGGTGGAGGCTGACTATGCCGATTCGGCGGCCACGACGGCCATCGCGATCGACGATGTCGCCGTGTTTGGTGCGTTGGCCTGCGGCGACCCGTTTGCCGATGCTGACAAGGACGGCGACGTCGATCAGGCCGACTTCGCGATGATGCAGGCCTGCTACACGGGTTCGGGCGGCGATGTGTCGGACGAGTGTCGTTGCTTCGATCGAAAGGACTCGCCAGGATCACTGCCGGACAGCGATGTCGACAACACCGACATGGCCTCGTTTGAGGATTGTGCGAGCGGTCCGGGCATCGCGGCAGATCCTACCTGCGACGACGACAACTGAGTCGCGGGGTGAGTGTCCTTGACAACAACGCCTCTCGTAGACGAGGCGCGTGCATGTGAGGCCGGCGGGTGCCCAGCGGCTCCCGCCGGTTTTCTTATCGAGGAACCGGGTGCGACATCGCTGTGCGCGGACCCCGCCGTTCCCGCCAAACCCTCTCGAGACCGCGCCTTGCCCTGGCTGATCTGCCCCGCCGTGCCTGGCAGGTCCAATCGGTTAGACGTAAAATATTGTCCATAAAGAATTTAACAACATTCTAGGTGCGGTATTGCCTTTGTGGTCACGGTTTGGTATGCCACTGGGGGCGGAGCAAGGGGCCTTGGCTGCGCTTGGCGAGCCCGGGAGGCGCCGTCCGCTCCACTGCTCTTGTTGATGGGGCTTGTCCAGGCAGACGGGGCCGCTTAAGAATACCCAGGCCGGTACGGACCGCATTCTGGCCCAAACGCCGCGTTTTTTGGGGCATTTATGGCGCTGCGAACAATGTTCATTGTCCTCGGATTGGCCGCCTTGTCGGTGGCCCAGCAGTCGGCAGAGCGTGTACCCTCGTCCACCTCCGCACCCACTGCGACTGTCCCGGCGACCATGCGTCTCCAGGCCGAGGTAGGACTCAATGAGGTCTGCCCGGTTACCTGGCGTGGTACCCCCCTTCGTGAGGCTCTGGCAGAACTGGCCGAACGGCTGGGCGCTCGCTATATCCTGGATTCATCCATTCCTGCTGCGTCGTTGACTGAACCCGTGCGAATCTCGGCCAGCTACCTGACGGGGCAGCAGGCTTTTCGCTGGCTGGCGCGCACTGGGGGCCTCTCAGCCGTGTTGGTAGACGGCGTTTTCCTGATTTCGACGGAAGACCGTCTCCCTGCTCTCTGGCGATTGACTGGCACAGGCGTGTTAACTGACCGCCCCTCGGAAGATGCCAGATGGGCAGAAGTCAATGCCAAGCGGGCTGATATCAACTGGGTGGATGCCCCCCTCACGGGTGTAGCCGAGGACGTGGCGGCGTTGTTTGGCGTTGATGTCTTGTATCACCCGGCCTTGCTGGCCGATCCCAGACTGCTGTACATGCGGGAAACCGGAGTCAACCTGGAACGAGTTCGCGAGGTCCTGGGCAGGCAACTGAAGGCCCGGACCACGCTGTATGACGGTGCGCTCTGGGTCCACCCCGCCGGCGAGATTGTTCATTGGCTGCCGGCCATACCGACTGACGAGAAGGAAACCGCCCCCGCAGCGGACAGTTTCCAGACGTCTCCGCTGGACAACTGGCTGATTGTTGACCGGTCGGTGAAGAGCTGGGCCGAGTTTGCGGAGGCGGTTTCGGCATCGGCCCGCATGTCTTGCGTGGTTAACGAGGATGCCGGGACCGCCTATCCGGTGGTGGAGACGGCCGGTTCGGTTGCCGAGGTTCTCGAAGGCTTACGGATGCTGAGGTTGGTGGCCTGGAACATGGCCCCGGAGGGTCCTTCCAGCGCCCCGACGATCAACATTAAGTTACGGCAAAAGCGCTAGGGAATTTTAAGGTTTTGGTCGATCACAGAGGGTAAAATCGCTTGACGAGGCGGACATCGGCTATACACTTTGCCGGTCGTGATCGCGGCGAAAAGCGCTGTTATCCACGTGGAATGGAGGCTTGGGTCATGACTTGGAATGAGAGGTTCACAGCGAGCAACGGCATCACGGCGGTGCTTGAGGAGCCGGATGAGAATGAGGAGCAGAGGACCGTCAACCCGGGTGAACTGCCGATGATTGTCGTCTGTGCTCGAGACCCGGACAGTGACGAAGATGACGACTTTGAAGAGGACGACGAGGACTTCGACTACTTCTACGACGATGATGACGAAGAGGACTTCGACGACGAGTTCGACGAAGACCTCGAAGAGGAAGAGGTCGAAGAGGAGGACGAAGAGTCCTGATTTCGAAGAGCGTCACCGGGATGTCGGGAGAGTCTGTGGCTGAAGAATACACCGGAATTGAACGGCGGCAGACGGATCGGCGGTCAAAGGTTGATCGTCGCGCCGGTCTGGAAAGGCGACGCGGTCCGGGGCGGCGCAGGAGTGATCTGCGGCGACAGGCTGAAGAAGGGGAGATGAGTGATGAGCTTCTTGAGTTTGTCATGGCCATTGACGAATACAAGCACCTCAACAACCGGCCGTTCCCCACGTGGAGCGAGGTCTTCGAGGTGATTCGTTATCTGGGCTATCGAAAAGTGGCGGAGAAGGGCCAGCATATCGATCGCCCCGCGGCCGATCCCGAGGTTATCCCTCAGGCGGAGGAGGCAGCGGACTGACGAGGAAACAGGAGCGGCGGTTGGTATGGCCTCGGGCCGGGGCCCAACGCGTAAAGGTGGCAGACAGTCGTGGACGCATCTGATCAGGTGGTTTTTGTTCTGCAGTTGGTGCTGGCGCTCGGGCCGTTGGCGGTGTATTTCCTCGGCGGGGGGCTGGTCAACAGCCAGGCTCACCCCTGCATGGTGCCGGCGCGAACGGATTTCGTGGTACTGACGATCGCGCTGGTCCCGCTGATCATGGGGCCGGTTCTGGCGATGGTGAAGTTCGGCGGTTGGTGGCCCCTGGCCGTGGCATCTGTCGCTGCGGCGGTTTTTGTGGGTGTGTTGCTGCCTCGGCGCAACTCGGGCTGGGTCATCTACAACACAAGCTTGCCGCAGTGCCGTCGGCTGTTGTACCGGGCCTGCCGCCGATTGGGCTTGTCGGCCGAGGGGAACGACGAGCAGGTCCAGATTGCCGAAATCGGCCTGACCGTCTTCCTGACGGCACTGCCGGTGTTGCGGAACGTGACGCTCTCGCTGCGGACGCAGTCGGGTCGTCACGGGGAGGGTGATCAAGCAGTTGTGAGGCGGCTGATGGACACGCTGGAGGGCGAGATTCAGGAGGAATCCATGCTTCCGTCTCCCGCCGGTGCGAGCATGGTGGTGATCGGCGCGGCCATGCTGGCGGTCCCGATGTGGTTCTTTTTCCACCATGTGGACGCCATTGCCCGAGCCGTTCGTCAGATCTTCTTCGCCTGAGGCGGACCGCCTTTTTGCGGGCCGTGACCCAAGCGTGCTGCAATGCAGAAACATGCGCGCCAGACGCACGGATCTCTGGCCGTAAGGCTGTCAAGCGGGTCTTCCTGTCCTATTCCGTGTCTTCTTCCGATTGTGTGTCACCCTGGTGCAAGTGTTGCGCTGCCCCAACCCTGGCGTGGCGGTCATCCAGGCCGGTGACTCTGTGTTGACCTCATTGACGGAGCACAAGGTCGGTGTATAATAAAGAGTGGGGTATCCGCGTAAGTTCATGCGATGTAAGAACCTGCGTTCACGCCCCCTGCGAACCAGAGGTTCCCCATGCAAGTCGGTCCTGATCTGACGAGCGGTGATGCGGCCCGCGCTACCGGCACGATGGCTCGCGCTGGCCGACCGGACGTGGTTGTCGTTCAAGCCGGTGGCCGGCAGACCGTATGGTGGGTGATCGCGGTCCTGCTGGCGATTATTGCATCCGCCCTGGTTCTGCGATTGGATGAGGGCCGGTTGATGCGGTCGGCCATGGCCCAGACGGAGGGACCCGGGGGTGGTCTGGTGGGCGCCCGGGGCATCTATGCCTTCAGCGGGCAGTTGAGCTCCAGAACGTACGGCGTGTTCATGTTGGATGTGGACACGGGCACGATCTGGTGTTACGAATTAGACAGGGCGGCCAATGACGAGTTGCTGCTCCGGCTGGTGGCGGCTCGAACCTGGGCCTCGGATCGCTATCTGGAGGAATTCAACGTAGCTGATCCGGTTCCGGGAGCGGTTCGCATGATGGTCCAGCAGCAACGAGCCGTGCGTCAGAATCAGGCGGACATGCCGGTGACTACTATACCAGCCGGAGGGCCCGTTTTGCCCGATGAAGGTGGCACGCGCAAGTGAAGATGAACAGCTTGGGTTTTCGTTCCGGCTGAGCAGCCGGGCGTAAAGAGAGTTGGGCGGCGACTATGGCAAAGATGTACTACAACCTCGAAGAAGCGCTCGCCAGGCTTGGCCTGACCGAGGACAAGCTGAAGGCGTTGGTCCGCGAGGGCAAGTTGCGCGAGTTCCGCGATGCCGGCAAGCTGAATTACCGGGTCGATGAGGTCGAGCGGTTGTCGATGGACGACGGCGCCCCGCTTTCGCTGGAAGACAGCGGTGCTCTGCCCCTGGCCCCAGCCGAGGAGGATACCCCCTCGGCATCCCGGCTTGGCAAGCCTCCCTCGCCCAGTGGCAGCGGTTCGGGCTTTGAGCTGGGTACCGACACGTCCGGACTCAAAATCGAGGATGGCACCGGCGATTTCAAGCTCAGTGATTCGGGCAGCAGCGGCGGGCTCTCGCTGTCCGATTCGGGGGGTGGTTCGGGGAGTTCCGGGGTTTTGAGCCTCGAGGACTCCGGCGGCGG
>MTKZ01128407.1_pt1 | contig 11544 bp, 9 predicted proteins | sample 1042781 | NCBI WGS metagenome assembly MTKZ01 (sample SAMN06212207, study PRJNA360539) | anaerobic digester metagenome | biome: Wastewater treatment plant; material: sludge; isolation source: anaerobic digester fed with sludge from wastewater treatment plant | place: Denmark: WWTP Viborg ...
GTTCAAGTTCCAGGGGCGCGACGATCTGGAGCAGCCTCTCGGCGAGTTGCTGGGCGACGCCCTGCGGTCCGCGCCGTGGCTTCCCGGGATTGACGTCCTCACCTGGGTGCCAACCTGCTGGCAGCATCGACTGACGCGGCGCATGCACGCGACCACGGCATTGGCGCCCCATGCGGCCCGGCGGGCCGAACGACCCCTGCGGAAGCTGCTGCGGCGCGTCCGGGGCGGACGACACCAGGTGGGGCTGCCCCGGCTGGAGCGCATGGAGAATATCAGGGGCTGCTTTCGCATCGGCCGCGGAGTCCGGCTGGAACACGCTGTGATCGGGCTCCTCGACGACGTGACCACCACCGGCGCAACCGTCTTCGAGTGCGCTCGCGTGCTGAAGCGTGCTGGCGCCCGCCGGGTGTACGTGGGCATCCTGGCCCACGCCGGCGGATTGCCGGAACTGCCGCGCGACGTGTGACATACCGGCCGGGCCGCAGGAGAGTATTGCCATGACGCAGCAGGGACCCGTTCGATTCGGCATCGTGGGGGCCGGAAGGATTTCGCGGAACGCGCTTGCCCCCGCGCTGAAGGCCGCCGTGAACGCAGAGCTGGTGGCCGCTGCCAGCCGCGATCGGGCGCGGGCCGAGGGCCTCGAACCTCGCCGGGCCTACGACGATTACACCGCCCTGCTCGACGACGCCGAGGTGGAGGCGGTGTACATCGGCACGCACAACGGGCTGCACAAGCCGCTGACCCTGGCGGCGCTGGAGCGCGGCAAGCACGTCCTGTGCGAAAAGCCGCTGGCGTGCAACGCCAAGGAGGCGGCCGAGATGGTCACCGCCGCCGCAAAGCACGGTCGGCTGCTCATGGAGGCGTTCATGTACCGCTATCACCCGCAGGTGGCCGAGATGGTCGCCCGCGTGAAGGCGGGCGCCATCGGCACGCTCAAGACGGTGGAGGCGGGCTTCAGCTTTCATGCCACCGACGAGCAGGACGTGCGGTATCGGGCGGATTGGGGCGGCGGCGCGCTGCTGGACCTGGGATGCTACTGCGTGAACATGTGCCGCCTGCTCTTCGAAGGCCAGCCGCGGGCGGCCACGTCCGAGGGCACGTTCCATCCGACCCATGGAGTGGACCTGTCAATCCACGGCGCGCTGGATTTCGGCGACGGGCGGTACGGCGTGATTTCCTGCGGTTTCGACGCCGGACCGCGAGACCACGTGTACGCGGTCGGCACAAACGGGACGCTGACCCTCACCCGCGCCTTCGCCAACAATCGCAAGCCGACCGTGCTGATCGAGCGAAGAAGCGGCGAACCGACCGAGACGCCCTTCCCCGCCACCGACCTGTTCCGGTCGGAGGTGGAGGATTTCGCCCGAGCCGTTCGCACCGGCCATCCGCCCCTGCTGCCCCCGGAGGACGGTTTGCTGAACGCCCGCGTTCTGGACGCCCTGCTCTACGCCGCCCGCAGCGGCGGAACCCGCTTCGCAGTGGAGGCGTGACATCAACCAGCCGTCGGGCCGATGGCGTTTCACAACATCTCGGACTACGGGGTCTCGCAAAGCTGCTCAATGTCATCGATGGAGACGGTGAACGGACCCGCACCGCCCGTGCTGGAGAACGCCAGGTGCTCCAGCGTGCCTCTTCCGGTCGGCGTGCTGAGAACCCCGTCGCCGGTGAAACCCAGCAACGGGTCGGCAACCGGATCGAAAACCAGCGTCTGCCACACACCCGGCTGGCCGGTAAGCAAGACGCCCTGAGGAGCCATGCCGACCTGGCCCGTAGCGCCCACCCACTCGATGGTCCCCACCGTGCCGCCGTCCTGGCCGACACCAGCGGTGGTGCCCGTCTCGCGGATGCCCAGGCTGACGCGGAGCGAACCGTCGTCCAAACGCAGGCGAACACAAATCGGCCTGTCGAGCCGGATGGCCGGATCAGGCAGGTTCGCAGCCCGCGACGTGGTGGCCCGCATCCAGCGCTGCAGATCAGCGTCCACGAACTGCCACTGGAGCCGGTAGCTCTTGCTTCCGCTGAACGGAGTGACCGCGTCCGTCACCTCGTGAACGTTCGGCTCGGCCGCCAGGTGGAGATCCGTGCTGCCGGAAAACCGCGGATCGCGGAACATGACCTCGGTCCCGTTGGCATACGCCTCGAAGTTGGACAGCAAAATGTCCCAGCAACCGCCCGGCACAATGGGAAACCACTCCTGCACGACGGCAAAATCATGCGCATCCACGTCCAGATCGACGTCGACATCGAACACGTCCAGGCACTCCTGAGCGGTGGCGGGCGGCGTGGGAGCCGGCGTTGCGCCCGGCCCGGCCATGCAGTCCACAAATGCCGCGTGATCGTCCAGATCAACGTCGCCGTCGCCGTCGAAATCCCCATCCGCGGTGAATGCAGAGAACCGGTCCACGCGCGCTCCGTGCATGTTGGCGCCGGTCGCGAAGAATTCATGGTACCCGATGCCGAAGCGCCCGCGTGCGTGGCTGGCGTCGGTCACGTTGGCCACGACCGTGCCGTCCACGACGTAGCGGATGGAGTCGCCGTCGCAGCCGATCCGGAACTTCCGCCAGCCGGACGCCGGCTTGTACAGCGGCTCGGGGGCCAGGAAATCCGTCAGCACGCCGTCCATGACAACGCCGGCCCGAATCCGCCCGGTGTCGGAATCGCAGGTCAGCACGTAGGCGTTGCCGCCGCCGAGGTCCGCGCTTTCGAAATTCGCGTTGCCGTCGTCGCGGGCAAAGATCCCCACCCGTTCGAAGCCGTCACCCGCGACGTCCGGGCGATACTCGCAGTAAACCCACGCTTCCACCGTGTAGTCGCGGTCGCCGGCCGCCCCCTGGGAAACCGTCTCATGTCCGCCGACGGCGTTCATGACCCGCAGAACATGTCCGTCGCCACCGGGGGCGACGGGCAGGAACGGCAGCACAGGATTGATGCTGAACTTGTCATCCCAGAGCAGTACGCGGCCGCCGTCAGTGAACGCGTCAGCCACCGGAAACGCCGTGGTCGGGTCACAAGCCACCAGAAGCATCGCGTCGGGAATGGCGCGCTCCGTGCCCGTACACGGCGGATCGGCATTGGTCGAGGGACAGTTCACGACGGTCCCCTGGACGACCATCGTGGTTGACCCGCCGCCGTCCAGGTTCACCGCCTGGTCTGCGTGCAAGGCGTTGACGAGGAAATCGGCGAGTTCGGCATAGGTCATGCCCACGCTGTAGCCTTCCTGCCGGCCGTCGCAGGTCACGAACCAGGTGCGGGTCCCGCTCCAGGCCACGGCCGTACGGGGATGGCGAACCGGCGCGTGCCCGTAGGTCCAGTTCTCCGGGAAGGGAGCTCCGTCCTTGACCAGCCAGCCCGCGCCCCCGCAGATGGCCTTGGCATTGTTGAGTTGCGCCGGCACGAGCCCCACAAATACCGCGATGGGGTCGCCCACCGAAACGTGGGCCAGAAGCTCCGCCTCCATCCCCGGGCACGCGGCGAGAATGAACCCGTCCGCAGGAATCGCGTTGTTCAGCGACTGCGCGCCGGTGTGAATCGCGCTGATCGCGCCGCCGACCCACTTGTTCGGTCGCCAGGGAAACGACGCATGTTCAACGACGACCTCCACGCCCTCCGTCGTCGATCCCGTGGTGGCACCCCAGTCGGGCGTGTAGATCGCCAGCGTGTCGGGCGTGCAGGTATAGTCAAACACACCGGCCTGCATTTGCGTGCCGTCGGCGAATCGCACCGCGGACTCGGCGGCCGGCGTGTCGGTCGTCACGAATGCCTCGCCGGACTCCTGGAGCACGTAGCCCTCCCGCGGCCAGGACGAGGTCGGGTAGCCGATCAGGTTTGCGTTGTTGCCCAACATGCCGTGGATGTACAACCCGGCGTCGTAGAACGAAGCGTTGGTCGCCCCGATCACCTCGTGGCCGGCAGTGTCGTACCGAGCGGCGATCTGACTCGTTGTTTCCCGCGCCGAGAAGTTGCGCTGACCCTGGGCAAAGCCCACTTCCACCGAGTATTCAGGATTGGCCAGATCGAACTCCAGGACATGCAGCACTTGTGGAGCCGGGCAGTTATACACGGAGTGGTAAACGCCCGGGGCCACCTCCGTCGTGGACTCCAGCGCGCAGACGCCTCCACCGTCGCCGCCGAAGCGTACGGCATCCGCGATGAACGCGGTGCCCTCCGTGCCGCCGGGCGACGTCCAGCGGTACGCTCCATGGTTGTAGCCAGTCGACGTGCTGGTCAGCCAACTGCCAACTTCGGTATAGTTCGGCAGGCCCTGATCGTTGTCCACGACAACGTCCGCTTTCGCGGTAACCGTCACGAGTGCCATCGCAGCCAGAACGGAACGGGTAAAAGTCTGCTGGGGGATCATTCGAAGCGTTTCCTTCGCGGCCAGGGGCCATCTGCACAAGCTGACGAAAACTCCAGCACGCACGAATCGGGCCCGGTGCCGAACCGGTGCATTCCCCTCCGCCGGACACAGGGCCTATTGTAGCAGGCCTGCCCTCCGGGCTGGGCAGAACCTCCCGTCCCCGCGGTGAGTGCGATTCGAAACGTTATGTAACGATTTCTGAAGTAATGGATTACGCGCAGACGCTCGCCGCGTTCAAACCTGCCGGCCTCTCGCGTGCGGAGTGCGCGGGCTCACGTGGCGGAGGGAAATTCAGTCCGCCTCGTACAGCGCCTCCTCACGGAGGGCCTCGGCGCGCTGGAGCAGTTCCTCACGGTCGGGAACATCTGCGGGTTCAAGGACGTAGCTGACCGTGCGCTGGTCGTGAATCCGACCGGGCCAGAGTACCTCGGCAAAGAAGTCCACAGGCGGGATCTGATACCACGGTTCGTTCACACGCTCGTTCGTCTGCAGGGTGGCGTAGCCCTCTTTGCGCAGGATCACGTCGTAGTCGCCGTACCAGAGAAAATCCACACTCACCGGGGTGCGGCCGACTTCCGCGTCGTTCAGGTAGACGAGCGCTCCCTGGGGATCGGTGTTGATGGTCAGCGTGCGTCGCACGCATCCGATGCCGGCGCCGCACAGGACAAGGCCCACGGCCAGAGCGACCAGGGACGTGCGAGCGGCTTGTCGTGAGTTTGCGGTCATGTTTGTCCGTACCGATACTCGTGGAGTCAGTCAATCGTGCTCCGACGGTTCGCCACCTCGGCCATGGCGACGTCCTCGATGGAGATCATGCGTGCCCGCACCAGCAGACCCGCCGGACGGGCCCATGATCCGGCCCGCGAAGTGGAAATGCAAGCCGATTCCGGTGGGAATCCGCCACGCGTTCCCCGAAGGGACGCTCCGCCTCATCCCAACGCACGGCGGCAAAGGGGCTGTCAGGCGGCCGGGCCGATGGCCCGCCCGTGCCGACGCAGGCCGTGCAGACACTGCTCAATTGCACGTTCGATGGATTCGATGGTCTCGAGGGGCTCCTCATCCCACCAGGCGTCGGCCAGCCGGCGGCGCAGGGCTCGAAGCTGCAGATTCAGCTCCACGCCGTTGGGGCGCGGAGTGCTTCGACCCGCATCGGGCCGAACGGGATGAGGGGCTGGTTGTGCGGATCGGTTCGTCATGAGCTTACTTTGTCGGCCGATCGGCCGGGCTTCCACAGCCGGATTCTGTCTCGTTTCGTCTCCGTCTGTGATACAGAACGGGGCCGGAAAGGTTGCCGGCGGCGTGAAGGGGGTAGGAATGTGTACGCGGGGGCGGGGAAGCAGGTCTGGCGGCCGGTCTGCTCTCGCTTATGCGGACGTTTGGGCGCGCGGTTCAGGCATCTTCGTCTTTCTCTCCCTCGCATCGAGCCCAATCAGCCGTCTAACGTGCTGAACAAGGTGGGGTCGGGCACTTCCGCACGGATTCTTGGCGCGGCAGAAAAACGCGATTCTTCTGTGATCGCGTGCTTTGTCCGCCGCGCCTTCTACGGGTGTGGCAAGAGGCCCACGAGTTCGGCACTGCGCGTCACCAGCAGCATCTGTGCACTCAACTCATCCATCCATGTCACACGCCTCTCCTCAACCAAGAAGGTGATCCGTTGAACGCTGTGCGGCTAGCGGTTGCGCTACGGCGACAGGATCCGTCTGGTGCGCAGCGCCAGATACGCAAGGCGGGCTCACGCGCATGGTCGTCAGACACATGCACTCGCGCCTTCTTGCCGGTCGCGCCGCCGCCGCTGGGACACCCGATCGGCCANNCGATCCCCGGGCAGGAGTTCTCCAACTCGTCCGCCAACTTGGAGATCGCGGGGATGCCACCCTGCATCCTCCCGCTCCCATCGCCATGCCCAGGGGCAGGATTGCCTGTAGGCCCCGGCTGGGGAAGCCACCCATGGGAGTGCAGGCACAACTGTCAGGGCATGTATGGCCCGGCAGCCTTGCTCATGACCCGTTCGACCTGTTGGAGCCCCCGGAAATGAAACGACGGCCGGCATCGCGCCCAAGGCGGTGCCGGCCGTCCTCTTCCCCATCCGTTGCCCGGCGTGGACGGTTTCGCTCGGAAGCCGCCACGCCCGGGGCATGGGCTTCCTTCTCCTGAACGCCTCTTCCCCCTTCATTGCGCGGACAGACCCGGCTGTGGGCCCCGCCCTCACGCCGTCCGGAGCCTGGAGGCAAACCGCAGAGCCTCCTCCGGACCGGTACAGACACGAGTTCTGCCCCCTCCGGCAAGCACCCGTCTGACCGCACGATCGTCAGCCAGGATCACCCTCCGCGCGGACTCCCCCCGCGGTTGACACGTTTCGGTCGCTATGGGGAAGGTTCGACATGGGGTGACCGCTGACAGCACGACGCTTCTCAGATGCGGAAGAATAGGCAATTCGCATACCGTCCGGTATTGTTCCCCCGATTGNNGCGATCCTCCGCATCCACCAAACGTTGTGGCCGCACATGATCTTGCGGACTCTACGTACGCGGGGTTTCGGCTCGCGCGAGCGTGATGCAGAAACGCAACCGGGCGGGTCTCATGGGGCAGTTACGCCCGCGTGTAACGTGCTGTCATAAAAAAGGATAAGACCGATGGCCGAAACGCCTGGCGTCTGTTCGCCACCCAGTGTCGGAATTTCGACAGGTTGTCGCACGTAAACGCGGGCCACATGCATTTCCGCACAGTCGCAGCGATCAGCTTGCCTCCACGTTCTCCAGAGATCCTCCTCGCGAGAGCGCGATTTCACAGAGTGACTCGTCCTCCGCGGAGAATTCACAGCCGATCAGGTACCCGTGTTCCGTTGGGGTGGCGTGGCGAACAATGGCGGGCACACAGGGACCGGATCCGTCGTGCCAGAAGAGCCGGAGGAAGATGACCGAACCGTCCCGAATCATTACGGAAGACAGGAAGGCAATGCCCAGCGGCGATGCGTTGTGCAGGGCAACGCTGATCTCGCGGGTGGTCGTGCCCGAAGGAGCGCTGACCGTCAGAGGCCAGGACCGCTGATGCCGCCGACGCGTCCGCCGGCGCTGGTAGCTGCTATCGGACTCGCTGCGCTCTTGCGTTATCTGGATGAAGCGCGCAATCTCGCCGCGAATCTGGTCAGACGCTGAGGCAACGCTGGCGCTCGGCATGGCATCCANNGTGATCTACGATTCAGTTCCGGCCGACGCAATCCGGAGAAGACCGGTCCCGGCCGCCGATCGGCGATCCGGCTGTTTCTCGGACCCCGGGCGGTCCGGTAAGATCAAGCAGCGGGGTGTGGGGTGTGAATTCACAGGTGTGGCATGGCCAACGGAGAGATTGAGTTCGTTCGCTGGCTCCAGGCGGGCCAGGGTCGACTTCGTCGGTGGTCGAAGCTCGGCGTCGGCGATGACATGGCCATTCTGGAGGTGGATGGCGCGACAATCCTGCTGACGGCGGACATGCTGCTTGACGGGGTCCACTTTCAGGCCGATCGACAGCCCATCACCGCCATCGGCCGAAAGGCCGTTGCGTGCAGCCTGAGCGACTGCGCTGCCATGGCGGCCCGGCCTCTGGCGGCCCTGGTGTCCGTCGCCCTGCCCCGATCGTTTCCCATGCAGAGTGCGCAGGGACTGGTCCGATCCATGCGTCAGACGGCCGATGCGTTTGACTGCGACCTGGTGGGTGGTGACACGACGCGGTGGGACCATCCCTTGGCCATCGACGTGTGCATGGTAGCCGGCACCCATCCCGGCATTGCGCCGGTCCGGCGCAGTGGCGCACGGCCCGGTGACATCCTGGTCGTCACCGGATCGCTGGGAGGCAGCCTGCTCGGCAAGCATCTGACGTTCACCCCCCGGACAGCCGAGGCGCGGAGCATGGCAGAAGCATTGGGTCCGGGCCTGCACGCCCTGATGGATATCAGCGACGGGCTGTCGCTGGATCTGACGCGAATGTGTGAGGCGTCCGGCACCGGTGCCCGACTGGACGAGGAGGCTCTGACGAGTGTGAGTAGTGATGCGGCGCGGGAGGCATCGCGGGCGGACGGCCGGTCGGTGCTGGACCATGCCCTGAATGATGGAGAGGATTTCGAACTGCTGGCTGCCGTAGCCGTGGAGGTTGCCCCTGAGACGCTTGCCCGGCTGGGTCTGGCCCGGATCGGCGTCATGACGGATCAAGACCTCGTCATCGTGGACCGGCAGGGGCGGATGACGCCGGTCGNNGAGCCGGGGGGGTACGATCATCTCCATGGCTGATTCCGCTGGACAGATCCAGACGAACAGCGTGCGCCAGACGCTGGCCCTGGCGGCGCGGATCGGCCGGGCCCTGGTGGGCGGCGAAGCCATTGCCCTGATCGGCGGCCTCGGGAGCGGGAAGACGCACTTTGTGAAGGGGCTTGCGGACGGGGCGGGCGTCTGCGACGCCCAGGACGTGAACAGCCCCACGTTCGTGCTCGTTCATGAGTATGTCGGCCGGGTCTATTTGTACCACGTGGATGCCTACCGGCTGCGAAACGCGGCGGAGTTTGCCGCGTTGGGCGCGGAGGAGATGTTCCAGTCCGATGGCACGGTCGTCATCGAGTGGGCTGATCGCATTCTGGACGTGCTGCCGCAGGACCGTCTGACTGTGCGACTGGAGGTGGCGGGCCCGACGCAACGCCACATGACGCTTGAGGCCACCGGTCCTCGGTCGGAACGTTTGCGTCGGGCAGCCCTGGACTTTGCCGGTTGACACTCCGCGCAGCCGTTCGTACCTTCGCGCTGCGGGAGCGAATGTGCATCGCAGGGTCGGGTGCCTCTGCGAATCTGGCGTTTTTCCATCGAGAGCCGAGGTGACCCACATGGCACGAGCGGACGGTCGACGGGCTGCCGAGCTTCGCCCCATAAAAATCACCCGAGGTTTCACTTCGTACGCACCGGGCTCGGTGCTCATCGAGTGCGGACGGACGCGAGTGCTGTGCACGGCCATGTGGCAGGTCGGCGTGCCGGCCTGGCGGGCCGGACAGGGTGTTGGCTGGGTGACCGCCGAATACGACATGCTGCCCAGCGCCGTGTCTGACCGGAAGCCGCGAAACCGGCAGCGCATAGACGGCCGGACGCAGGAGATCCAGCGCCTCATCGGGCGATGCCTGCGGGCCGTGGTGGACCTGCGTGTCCTGGGCGAGAATTCGATTCTGATCGACTGCGACGTGCTCCAGGCGGACGGCGGCACCCGGACGGCCAGCGTGACGGGGGCCTACGTGGCCCTCTGTGATGCCATCGCCCACGCACGCCGGCAGAAGTGGATCGCCCGGTCACCCGCGCTGGATGCGATCGCCGCCGTCAGTGTCGGGCGTGTGAACGGCCGATTGCTGCTGGATCTGAACCAGTACGAGGACAATGGGGCGGACGTGGACCTGAATCTGGTCATGACTAGNNCCTGGTGGAGGTTCAGGGTACGGGTGAGGGCGCCTCGTTCACCCGGGCCGAGCTGGATCGAATGCTGCGGATGGGAGCGCGAGGCGTGCGACAGTTGATCGAGATCCAGAACCGGGCCCTGCGAAAACGGCGATGAAAGCCATGAGACGTGCACAAATCGGATTCGGCATCGCGATGGCCACCATGCTTGGCCTGACCGGCGGGTGTGAACACGGAGGCGGGGGCCTGTCGTGGGGCTTCGGCCGTCCGAAGGGCGAGCCGTGGACCATTCTCTGCGTGGCGATCAGCGGCCCCGGGCGAATCGCCGAGTCCGAATTGCTGGCCGAAGACGTACGGAAGATCCAGGGAGTCCAGAGCCAGCAAGTGAAGGTCCGGCACGGGCGGAATTCGTCGCAGGTGCTGTACGGGACGTACCATCGCCGCATCGACCCGGGCACCGGCAAGCTGCTTGTTCCAGAGCAGTTGCGGGCGGATTTGCGCACGATCCAGCTCGGCGGATTTCTGGGGGCGGAGGCGATTGCCTCTCCGGAAACGGACGTGGGCAACCCCGCGTGGCGCCAGGAGAACGCCACGGGCGCGTACACCCTGTTGGTCGCCACCTTTGAGAACACGGCCGACTTCTACGACCGCAAGACAGCGGCGGCCGAGTACACCCAGGAGCTGCGGCGGCGGGGCTACGAGGCCTACTATCATCACGGCTCGGTCGTCAGCGAGGTGACGGTGGGCACGTTCGGCCCCGACGCCCTGCTGGAGCAGCAGACGCAACGCGTGCAGCGCGATCCGGACAGCCAGGCGCCGCGATACGCGGTGGAGCGGACGCTCATGTCGAGCTACAGCGCCGAGGTCCGGCGCCTGCAGGCCAAGGAGAACTTCGCCTACCTGCTCCGCAACCTGAAACGCGTCACCGTCCAGGGCGACAGCAAGAAATTCCTGGGCTCGCAGTTGGTGCCGATCCAGAGCGGACGTGAAGCGTGGTGACCCCTCGCACCATCCTGCTGGCGACCTCCAACCCACACAAGGTGCGGGAGATCCGCGAGGTCATGCACGATCTTCCCGTGTCCTGGAAGACGTTGGCCGACGTGCATCGCATGCCGGACCCGGTGGAAGACGGCCGGACGTTCGAGTCCAACGCCGTCAAGAAAGCCCTCCACTACGCCGAGCGGAGCGGGCTGTGGACCCTGGCGGACGATTCCGGACTGGAGGTGGACGCGTTGGGCGGTGCCCCGGGCGTCCAGTCCGCCCGATACGCCGGGCCCGAACAGGATTCCGCCGCCAACAACCGGAAGCTCGTCGCGGCCCTCGCCGGCGTGCCGGCGGAGCGCCGCACGGCGCGATTTCGCTGTGCCATCGCCGTCGCGGCCGGCGACCGCGTGCTGGCCACCGCATCCGGGGCCGTGGAGGGCGTGATCATCGACGATCCGCGAGGCACCAACGGGTTCGGCTACGACCCGCACTTCTGGATTCCGGGCTTCGGCATGACGACGGCCGAGATGGAATCCGCACACAAGAACGCCATCAGCCACCGCGGACGTGCGCTGCAGAGCATCCGACCGGCGCTGGAGGNNGACCGGCGCTGGAGGCGTTGCTCCGCCACGCCGACTGACTCACCGGTCGCGTCGGGTCTCGGGCCCCTTCCGGCCTGCGAAAAATCCAGCGAATTCCCCCATTCTGTGCTGGTGACGCATACGACAACCTCGCTATAATCTGGCCCCTTGACGGTCCGGCGCGGCGCCGGGTGATGTTCCCCGTTACAACGTTTGATGG
>MTKZ01013272.1_pt1 | contig 11539 bp, 13 predicted proteins | sample 1042781 | NCBI WGS metagenome assembly MTKZ01 (sample SAMN06212207, study PRJNA360539) | anaerobic digester metagenome | biome: Wastewater treatment plant; material: sludge; isolation source: anaerobic digester fed with sludge from wastewater treatment plant | place: Denmark: WWTP Viborg ...
TAAAGAGGATAATCCTTACCGATTATCCTGAACAGAGCGAGAAGGCTTTACCCGATAATATCCTTATAACAAGGACTCCGTCGGAATTCAGGAAGATCATAGCTACTCTCCGGTAAGGCTGAGAAAATAATTTCTCTCATCAGCAAGACTTACAAAAGGATATCTTGCCTCAATGGCATCAATTGACGACAGCATGGCTACGGACCATTTTTTTGTTCCTTCAGGATCGCTGCTCTTGATTCGGTGCGAAAGTGACCCGGTAATTCCCGAAACTGCATTCCAGCATTCCATTGTAGTGTCAGAAAAATAGCAGGAGCAAAATGCTTCCCAGATGTAATCAACGGCAGTTTGTGAAATGTGTATCATGTCCTCCCCGTAAAAACGGTAGTCGCGCAGGTCATCCATAACCAGCTCATATGAAGGAAAGTAAGACGGCTTTGAAGGATGCTCCAGTAACTTTTCAACAGCCACGAATAGAACCGATTTGCTAACCTGATTGCCATGTGCTCCATCCTTCCAGTGCCTTACCGGACTGATGGTGAAGACGACCTTAAGATCAGGGTAAAGCCTGTTAAGCTTATCAAGCTGTGTGGTCCACAACTCAATAATTTCATCAACTGTAAGAAGTTCATGAATGAAACGCGACTGAGGCAGTTTGTGACAGTTTGATACAATCCTCCCGTTCTCTGCAAGCCTGTATACTCTTGCAGTGCCGAAGGTAATGAAAAGGAAACCTGCACCGGAAATGAACCTGTGAGCTTCCTCCGTACGCCTTCCGATCATGGAAAGCACCTCAGTGCTGTCTGCTGATGAGAATTCGGTTGAGTGCTCAAAGCTTATCCAGGTTCCGTCATTGTAGTACAGGTCCCCCTGTGAATATTTCCTGTTCGCGGCAACAGCATCCACAACGCGCGATACAGATACAGGATTGTACATGGTCCCGTAAGGATTGATCATCACCGGCATCCGGCCCGATTCAAACTGCCTTCCAATCGAAATGGAAAAGCACGATCCTGCAAAAAGCACAGGGTCGTGGTAGCTTATCTTTCTGGACGAAGGATCAATCCTGAAAGTTGTCCTGAAATTACTCATTGGAAAAGGATCTATTACTCAAGCCTCGCATTAATCCAGTTGATAATATAACCGAGAAAATCTTCCCTGAAAAGTTCATTATGAAGTTCGTGATATCCTCCGTTCCAGATTTTAAGGTCTGCGAGTTTTGTTCCTGCTGCAAACTCGCGGCTCCCGTCCGGTGAGCAAATCATATCGTTGCTGCCATGCATGAGAAGAACCGGAACAGTGAGCGATCCTGCATTACCTATGGCATATTCACCAGCTTTCATGGCTTCGGAGAACAGGCTTACAGATATTCTGTCGTGTACCAGGGGATCGACATTATAAGCCTTCACCACATCCTTGTCGTGGGTCAGGTGATCTGTAATAAGGCCCGATGGCTGTACAAGCGATGGCAAAATGTTCTTCATAAAAGCTGCCATCTTTACCTTTGATCGTTCGGGTTCAAAAGACAACTTCAACCACGGAGAGGTTACTACCGCTGCCTTTACACGGGGTTTCTTCCTCAGAATATAGTCAAGAAGAATTCCTCCTCCCATGCTGTGGCCGTAAAGGATAACAGGTGTTCCCGGAAAAGTCTTTTTGCATTCTGCAACCAGAATATCAATCATCTCATCAGTTAACCGGTAGCTTCTGATATGCCCTTTCTTTCCGTCTGAACGCCCGTGTCCGGGCAGATCCACTCCTGCAAAGCCTATCCCGTTTCCGGCAAGAAACTCCGATAAATCCCTGTAACGCTGCACATGTTCTCCCAGACCGTGAACCAGTATTACCACAGCCTTCAAACCCGAACCCAGACTCCGGATAAATCCTCTCAGGATCTGACCGTTTCCTAACCTGATGTTGAAATCCATTTTTTCTTTAAAAATACAAAAGTTGTTCAGATTATCAGGCATAGCGGCCTGCAATTCTATAACAGAAAACTTTGCCGATTGTTGAACGTTACAGGCTGAAAGAAGAAAACAGGCACCTCTGTTATTTTTTTCAAATTTAGAACAGATCCATCGAAATCCGGTCTTATTCACTTATAATCTTATTGTTATCAAGTCCGGACAATTTAGAACAATCACGGAATATATGGATTTCAGGATATTAAGATTTGTTTATCTTTATTTCGGTAATTATATTTGCTTTCACAAACAAACAAAAACCAGCAGCCATGACAGCACATGAATTCAACAACAGCCTGATAGAAATGAAAAGCAATCTGCACAGGTTCGCCATGAGTCTCACATCAGACAGGGATACTGCGCTGGATCTTGTTCAGGATACCTATCTCAAAGCAATAACATACAAGGAGAAATTTGTCGATTACACAAACCTCAAAGCCTGGGTCTTCACGATAATGAAAAACACATTCATCAACAACTACAGGCGCAACGTCAAGGAAAACACGATAATCGACGGAACCCAGGATCTGTATTACCTTAACATGCCTCAAGACAAGGGATTTACCTCTCCTGAATCGAATTACGCGCAGGGTGAGATTGAGAAAGCAATCGAATCTCTCAGTGATGATTTCAGAATACCCTTCAAAATGCATATTGAAGGATTCAAGTATCACGAAATCGCAGATGAACTGGGACTAAAGATAGGTACGGTGAAAAGCAGGATCTTCTTCACAAGGCAGAAGCTTATGAATATCCTCAGGGATTACGATAGTTAGTACGATTAGTTAAGTTAGAGTTATTAGGTTAGGTTTAAGGCTGATAATATCAGCCTTTCCTTTTTAATGCCAGCCCTGTTACAACAAAGAGCAAAAACAAGCCCGAAACAATCCAGGCCCAGAGATTGGAACTCTTGGAAACAGCCTTCATTTCATATGGTCTTGTCAGAAAATAGTCAGATTTAACCGGCCATAACAATGTACCTGATGAATCTGGAAAACCATTCGTTTCTGTAAGCTTGCCAGGCATAATTGTCCTTACAGTATAATTTCTGAAACTGACCCAGAAATGATCGGCCGCAATCTCAGCGGCAGAATCGGCTTCCACCCGGTACCTTACAGAATTCTCCTCACCCAGGAATTCTCTGAGGAATGATCCTTCCTGCCACAAACTGTCAAACTGTTCTATATTGGTTTCGATCAGCCCAACCAGAATTTCCTCCCGGGCTCTTAACGAATCAGGGTTCATCTCCCCGCTCGTCTTTCCCGCGGTAAGTACTGAGAATTCTCCGATCCATTCCGAGACAAGGCTGTGAAGATACCATTTCTCGATCTTACTATCGATTGTATCGGCATATGCCCTGTATTTGAGGCTGTCGGGACCATTTTTTCTTTCACCTGTGACATTGTCGGGCAAATAGAACCATTGAAGCTCTTCATCGTTGAGATAATCCTCCACCGGGTAACCGTGCTGCATTTTTTTGTCAACAATTTCAGAGAAACGGTATTCCGTGCTGAACCACTTGAACTTCTTCCTGAATTCAGCATGGCGGCCAACAGATTTGTTAGCTCCGCTGTCGGTTGCGTAGATCCTGTTTATTTCTTCCACACCTGCAAATATTTTCTCCGCACGTTTTACCCATATGGTGTCTCCATCCTCAGTAAATTCAAGGGAGTCGCGGATAATCCACGTACTGTCAAACGGGACCTGCATATCGGTTAATTCAAATTTGTCTCCCGAAAAGTTCCTCATTTCTATTTTCCTGGTTACAGAACCGTCGGGGTGCACAATGTTTGTTACGATTGTTTCCGGTTCATTGCACGAAGCCGCAACAACCAGAGCAATCGAAATGACCATTTTTAATTTCTTGCTTTTCATGTCTTTACAGATCGGGAACATAATTCTTCTCATCATTAAGTCTTTGCTCGATTAATTCTTTCAGGTCAGGATTCTCTTCTATTATCCTTAACAGATTACTGTACTTTCCCTGAAGCTCATAATATGAGTTCATGATTTCCTTCAATTCAGTTTCTGAAATTTTCAGATCAGAACCGGTCGAAAAAGGGGCAGTCATTTTATAAAGGGTTAGCCTTTTGTCGGGCTCGGATGAGAAAACAGATGCTCCCTCATTTCCCGACACAACAACCTGCCTGCTTATATCCTTAACCTGTTTAAGTATGCAGGCCTGTTGATAGACAAATACTGAAATCAGTAAAATAGATGCTCCCACCAGCCCTCTTCTGACCCAGTCGAGGTAAACCCAGCCGAAAAGTGAGTCGATGAGTATGTCAATTATGCTTTCTTTATTCTTAACCTCTCTGATCCTGCGGATTACTTCATCAGCCATCTCGCTTTCATCGCTCAGACGCGGCCTTGATTTCCGCAAAATTTCCAGAATCTTCTGGTATTTCTCATCTTCGTTTTTCATTATCACAAGTATTTCCTCAGTAATTCTTCCATTTTCTTCCGCGCATAATAGAGGTTTGCCTTAACTGCCGTTCTGCTAATCCCGGTAACTCTGGCAACCTCTGTCGCGGGCATTTCCTCAATCTCTGAAAGGATAAAAACAACCTTTTGCCTGTTGCTCAGTTTGCTCGTCAGGAAGTTCAGAATACGCGCATTCTCAATGTTTTCAAGCTCTGTTATCCCTCCCCCTGAAAGATGATCGGAAAGTACAGCCCAGGCTTTATCATCATATCTGACCTCATTGTTCCGCTTCCTCCTCCTCAGATGGTCATTGCAGTTGTTAACCGTGATCCTGCACATCCACGATCTGAATTTTTCAGTATCCTTGATCCCCGGTAACTTCTGCCATAACTTTACCATTGTTTCCTGAACAATATCCCTAGCCTCCTCTTCGTCTCCGACAATTCTGAAGGCAATGGAAAAAACCATTGGCGAACATAATTCTACAATGTCCCTGAAATTGTTCAGATTCCCGTTCCTGCATTCTTCTATAAGAGCTTTTTCGATCAATGTATGCCGGACTATTTATCAATAAGATGTTAGCATTAGAGAAAGGTAAAAAGAATCATGAAGATAATTTACAACAGAATCACCGATTTTATAACCTTTGTATTACCTGAAATAATCAGAACCATGCAAAAAACCATTTCAATCACGACAGACCGGAAGAACGGTTTATATGACATAACCGGCAAGGTTGAGGAAATAATTAAGGCCAGCGGCGTAAGGAATGGCCTCTGTTCAGTTTATGTCAGGGGGTCAACGGCAGCAATCATGATCCAGGAAAACTGGGATGAGTCTGTGCAGAACGATGTTATTACTCTTCTCAACCGGATGATCCCTTCCGGTATCTGGGAACACGACAGGCAGGACAATAACGGTGATGCACACCTTAAAGCCGGGCTCGTAGGCCCTTCTGAAAACATACCTGTCATCGAGGGGAAATCCGGATTGTCAACATGGCAGAATGTTTTTCTGTGTGAATTTGATGGTCCACGAAGCAAAAGGGAAATTGTGGTAACAATTATCAGCGACAGATAATGGCAGTCAGACTTCTGATCTCATTGCCGCATCGATGTTATCCATTAGTTTCCCGTACCTGACCCTCGACATCGAAGTGTTTTTAAAAAGCCGTGAAAACCTATCAGGCGAAAGATCCTTCCACTCATCGATGCTCATTCCGGCAATTTCTTCGTCTATTGTAAATTCAGGAGATCCGCTCGGGCCTGCCTTTCTATTCCATGGACATACCTCCTGACATCTGTCGCACCCGTAAATCCTCTTTCCAAGCTTCGGCACAAACTGAGCCGGGATCGGTCCCCTGTTTTCTATTGTAAGATTAGCAATACATTTTCTTGCATCAATTGTCCTGTTGCAGTTTATAGCACCCGTCGGGCATGATTCAATGCATATCCTGCAATCACCGCACAGATCTGCTTCAAAGGGCTGGTCGTATTCAAGTTCAGCGTCAACTATCAGTATCCCTATGAAAAAGAATGAACCGATTTTCTTACTGATCACAACAGAATGCTTCCCCTGCCATCCAAGTCCGGCTTCCCTGGCCCATGCCTTCTCAAGGACAGGAGAACTGTCAACCGTGAACCTGCCCGATATACCGGGCCTTTTCTCCTGTATCCAGTCAAGAAGTCTCCCGAGTTTTTCATTTATAACTTCGTGATAATCTTTTCCGTATGTATACCTCGAAAGAATGGGTGCTTCCGGATCTCTTTGCCCTGTTTCGGAATAATATCCAAGTCCGGTTACAATAACCGACCGGGCTGCGGGAAGAAGGCTGGAGGGATCGAGCCTTCTGCCGATCTCCCTTCCAAGGTAGGCCATATTATCATTCATGCCTGCGTCAATCCAGCTTCTCAGAAGAGGCTCACAGTCATCAAGCCTGCGAGCCCTGGCTATTCCGCACAGATGGAACCCCAGACCAGCTGCTGCAGCTTTTATTCCGGCCGAAAGGCTACCGTCAGCAGTTGAAGCCATTTCAGATAATTAAAGGAAACCCAGTTCCAGCTTTGCCTCATCGCTCAGCATACTCCTGTCCCAGCGCGGACTGAAGGTAAGCTTCAGGTCACATTCCTTCACCCCTCTTGTTCCGGACACCTTGTACTTTACCTCTTCAAACAGCGATTCAGCCATAGGACAGTTGGGTGCAGTGAGCGTCATTGTTATGTGTGCTACCTGATCATCATCCAGCTCGATGTTGTATATTAGCCCCAGATCGTAAATATTGACAGGGATCTCAGGGTCATAAATACTTTTCAACACCTGAACGATCCTTGTTTCGGTTTCGAGTTTTTCTGCAGCATCCATTTCTGTCAAATTAAATATTCAAATCCAAATCACTGACCGGTCCTGGCCTTAAATGCCATAGCATACAGTTTCATCTGCCTGACCATTGCTAGCAGTCCGTTAGATCTCGTGGGTGAAAGGTTCTGTCTCAGACCTATCCTGTCGATGAAAAAAAGATCAGCATTAATTATCTCTTCAGGGGTGCGGCCTGAAAGAACCCTTATCAGCAGTGCAACTATCCCTTTCGTTATTATTGCATCACTGTCGGCTGTGAATTTAATAACAGAACCGTCGTATTCAGGGTAAAGCCATACTTTCGACTGACAACCTTCTATCAGATGATCTTTTACCTTATGCCGCGGGTCTATGGCAGGAAGATCCTTCCCCATTTCGATAAGAACATCATATTTATCCATCCAGTCGTCGCTTACCGAAAACTCCTCAATTATCCTTTCCTGAACCTGGTCAACAGTCATCATCCTATTTAAGTAAACATTCTGATAATCTTTTCAATTCCCATGCCAAGAGTATCGATCTCTTCCGTGGTATTATAAAAACTCATCGACATTCTCACCGTGCCCTCAATCCCAAACCTGGCCATAACGGGCTGAGCACAATGTGTGCCAGTCCTGACAGCGATTCCCATCTTATCGAGTACCATCCCTGTATCATACTGATGTATCCCGTCGAGCAGAAATGAGATTGTCGGTATTTTATCAGGTGATGTGCCGTAAATCTTCAGCCCCTTTACTGCTGTAAGCCTTTGGCTTGCATAATCGAGAAGCATCTTTTCGCGCTGAGCGATATCATTTCTTCCAAGGCCGCTCACATAATCGAGCGCTGCCCCCATGCCTATCGCACCCGCATAGTTCATGGTTCCTGCCTCAAATTTGAAAGGCAGTTCATTATAAGTTGTCTCTTCAAATGTAACCTTATCTACCATATCACCACCTCCCTGCCAGGGTGGCAAATCGGAAAGCCATTTTTTCTTTCCATACAGGACTCCTATTCCTGTGGGTCCATAAATCTTATGACCCGAGAAAACATAAAAATCACAGTCAAGGGCTGTAACATCGACATTCCCATGCTGGATCCCCTGCGCTCCGTCAACCAGAACAGGAATATCAAGTGCATGGGCATCTTTAATTATTTTGTCGAGAGGCACTATTGTTCCCAAAGCATTGGAGACCTGGGTAACGGCAACAATTTTTGTCTTTTCCGAAAGCAGATTCCTGTATTCCTCAAGGATCAGTTCTCCACTGTCATTCACGGGTATGACCTTCAGAACGGCTTTCTTCCTGCTGCACATCATCTGCCAGGGAACTATGTTGGCATGATGCTCAAGAGCACTAATTACTACCTCATCTCCCGGACGGATAAATCTCTCGCCGAAAGAGAAAGCAACAGCATTGATTGAACCGGTGGTTCCCGATGTAAATATTATCTCTTCCTTTTCAGCAGCGTTGATGAATCTCCTTACTTTCTCCCTCGCATTTTCGAAAGCCTCAGAGGTAAGGTCGCTCATTGCATGTACTCCCCTGTGTATGTTGCCGTTATAGCTTGTGTAAACCTCTCTCACGGCATCGACGACACAAACAGGCTTCTGGGTTGTAGCTCCGTTATCGAAATAGATCAGAGGTTTGCCATATACCGTTCTTCCAAGAATAGGAAAATCGTTCCTTATTTCAGAAATATCTTTCACTCTTTATAGTTTTAACCGCATTTGACCATGCAGCTTGCGCATCTCGAAAGCTCTCCTTTCAGCCTCTGCATAACCAGGCCGTCGAGTCTTTCCCTGAGGGCATCCACTTTTATGTTCTGAATGACCTCGTGAGCAAAAGCGAACATCAGCAGAAGCCTTGCCTCCCTCTTTCCAATACCCCTCGACTGCATGTAGAAAAGCGCATTCTCGTCGAGCTGGCCAACAGTCGCTCCATGACTGCACTTAACATCGTCAGCATAGATCTCAAGCTGCGGCCTGGAATCCATTTTTGCATCATCAGTGAGAAGAATGTTGTTGTTCTTCTGATAGGCCATTGTTCCCTGTGCATCCCGGGCTACAAAGATCCTTCCGTTAAAGGCCCCGGTTGCCATTTCGTCGAGAACCCCCTTGAACAACTGGTTGCTCGTGCAGTTGGGGAACGCATGGTTTACATAAACATAGTTATCAGTATGCTGCCATTTGTCTGAAAGAAAAAGCCCGTAGGAGTTGCATTCCGCCCTTTCTCCACCCAGGTAATGACAGGTACTGTTCCTTACCATTCCACCGTGAAGGGTAATGTTATTGGAAGAAGCATAGCTGTCTGCCTCCTGATGGATAAACGTATGGGTTACCTTGCAGGCATTGTTATGCTCGTTCTGAACCCTGATTATATTGAAGCGGGCATTTTTGCCCACAAATACCTCGGTAACGGCGTTAGTGAGGAATCTGGACGGTGCCAGTGTATGATCGCAGATGATAAGAGTGAACTCCGCGCCTTCTTCAACGATGATAAGGTTGCGGTGCTGACTGAAAGTATCCTCCTGAGAGTCCACGAGGTTCACAACCTGAACAGGTTTCCTGAGTACTGAACCCCGGGGCACGTGAATGAAAACCCCGTCACAGGCCATGGCGGTGTTAAGATGTATAAGACCGTCGGTTTCACTGGCTGCATATTTGCCGTAATGCTTTTCAACCAGCGAAGGAAATTTATATGAGGCTGCATTCAGACTTCCGATAACAACCCCGCCGGGAAGATCCCTTAGTTTTCCGTTTATCGTAGGATAGAATCCATTCATCAGGACTATCCCGTGGGTGTCGAGATCGGCAACATCGCACCTGAAATCCTCAGCTTTCCTGAAGTCCTCTTCTCCGGGAATGAAATAGGTTTTATAGTCGTGTTTGAAAAAAAGATCCAGGTTGGTATACTTGTATGCCTCATCCTTCTTCCCGGGAATACCAAGTTCACTGAACCTTTCAAAGGCCTTACTCCGGAAGGAATTAATCACCTCTGATGAGCCTCCGGTAATCTTCTCTATATTCCCTGTGAATAGCCCTGAATAATACTCAGTTACCTCTGATTTTCCATTCATCTTACTCCTGATTTTCAACCTCTTTTTTTATCCAGTCGTATCCTTTTTCCTCAAGTTCCAGGGCAAGTTCCTTGCCCGACGACCTTACGATCCTTCCGTCGTACAGTACATGGACAACATCAGGAACGATATAATCGAGCAGCCGCTGATAATGTGTTATTACAATAGTAGAATTATCGGGCTTCTTAAGTTTGTTCACCCCGTTTGCTACAATCCTCAGTGCATCAATGTCAAGTCCTGAATCGGTTTCGTCAAGAATTGCAAGACGTGGTTCAAGCATTGCCATCTGAAAGATCTCATTTTTCTTTTTTTCCCCTCCTGAAAATCCTTCGTTAACCGATCTGTTTGCAAGGGCCGAGTCAATCTCCACCAGTTCTTTCTTCTCCCGCATGAGCTTCAGAAAATCGGAAGCCGAAAGAGGATCCTGCCCCCTGTGCTTCCTGTGTTCGTTAACAGCTGTCTTCATGAAATTAACCATGCTGACCCCGGGTATTTCAATGGGATACTGGAAGCCAAGGAATATCCCCTCGCGTGAACGTTCTTCAGGCGACATATCAAGAAGATTCCTTCCTGAAAACATAACCGTACCTTCCGTGACAGAAACAAAATCCCTTCCGGCCAGAATGGCGGCAAGAGTGCTTTTGCCCGATCCGTTAGGCCCCATAATGGCATGTATCTCACCAGGCCTTACTTCAAGACTGATCCCCTTAAGTATTGTCTTTCCGTTTATTGCAGCTTTTAAATTCTTAATACTCAGCATATCCCTAAAAATAAAATTCTTTATCCCACACTGCCCTCAAGGCTTATCTGAAGAAGCTTCTGTGCTTCAACTGCAAATTCCATCGGCAGTTTGTTTATAACTTCCCTGACATATCCGTTAACTATAAGCGCTATTGCATCTTCCGTTGAAATACCTCTCTGATTGCAATAGAAGATCTGATCTTCGCCTATTTTTGATGTGGTTGCCTCATGCTCCACAATAGATGACTGATTGTCGACTTCTATATACGGAAAAGTATGAGCTCCGCACCGGCTTCCCAGAAGCAGGGAGTCGCACTGGGAGAAATTGCGTGAATTCGTCGCGTTCCTTAAAACTTTTACCAGTCCGCGGTAACTGTTCTGGCTCTGTCCTGCAGAAATCCCTTTTGATACAATCCTGCTTCTCGTATTCTTTCCGATATGAATCATTTTTGTTCCGGTATCCGCCTGCTGATGATTGTTTGTGACGGCAACCGAATAGAACTCTCCTGACGAATTGTTGCCTCTGAGAATACAGGAAGGATATTTCCATGTTATCGCGGATCCCGTTTCTACCTGCGTCCATGAGATCCTTGAATTCTCACCCCGGCACATGCCCCGCTTCGTTACAAAGTTAAATATGCCTCCCTTGCCGTCCTTATCGCCCGGATACCAGTTCTGAACAGTGGAATATTTTACCTCGGCATTGGTCTCTGCTATTATCTCAACTATCGCGGCATGGAGCTGATTCTCATCCCTCATCGGCGCGGTGCAGCCTTCAAGATAACTGACATAACTGTCTTCATCGGCTACAAGAAGAGTTCTCTCAAACTGGCCTGTATTGGCTGCATTGATCCTGAAATAGGTCGAAAGCTCCATCGGGCACCTTACTCCCTTGGGTATATAGCAGAACGATCCGTCGCTGAAAACTGCCGAATTGAGAGTTGCAAAGAAATTATCAGTGTAGGGCACTACCGTACCCATGTATCTTTTGACAAGCT
>MTKZ01116446.1_pt1 | contig 11539 bp, 9 predicted proteins | sample 1042781 | NCBI WGS metagenome assembly MTKZ01 (sample SAMN06212207, study PRJNA360539) | anaerobic digester metagenome | biome: Wastewater treatment plant; material: sludge; isolation source: anaerobic digester fed with sludge from wastewater treatment plant | place: Denmark: WWTP Viborg ...
CGCTGAGGATCTCAGAACCTACGGCAGCGGCGGCGTGCCGTTGTACTTGATCATTCCTGCGGGTGACCCCGATAATATCATCCGCCTGGACGAGGTGTTGACGCAGTCGGCGCTGATCGGCGGGTTGGAGAAAGCCGCCAGGGAATCGAGAAAGAAGAATTGAGGTTTTAGGATGGCTGAGGACAGAGTACCGGTTCTGTTTGACACCGATATCGGCAGTGACATTGACGACGCCGTGGCTTTGGCGTACCTGCTGAGCCAGACGCGGTGCGAACTGCTGGGCATTACCACCGTCACCGGCCAGCCGGTCGTTCGCGCTCAGCTCGCCGATGCCATCTGCCAGGCCTTCGGCCGCAAGGACGTGCCGATCCACAGCGGGGCGGGCAAGCCGATGCTTGTGTCCCAGAGACAACCGGAAGTTCCCCAGCGAACCGTGCTGGCCCGCTACTCGCACCGGGAGTCCTTCCCGGCCAACGTGGCGGTCGACTTTATGCGCCAGACGATTCGTTCACGCCCCGGTGAAATCACGCTGCTGACGGTCGGACCGCTCACCAACGCCGGCCTGCTCTTTGCCCTGGATCCTGAGATCCCGGCCTTGCTCAAGCAGCATGTGATGATGGCGGGCGTGTATGTGGCTCGTCCCCCAGGGTGTGGTCTGACGGAGTGGAATGCCGTTTGCGATCCGCATGCGTCTGCCATCGTTTTCGCCGCCCGGCCGCCTGCGGTCCGGTGCGTCGGTCTGGAGGTGACCACGCGATGTGAGATGCCGGCCGACGAGTTCCGCAAGCGATTCAGCGAGGGGCCGCGCAAGATCGTCGGCGAGATGGCCGAGGAGTGGTTCAAGGGCCGACCCGTGGTTACCTTTCATGATCCGCTGGCCGCCGTGGACGTCTTCCAGCCGGGTATTCTGACTCATCAGTCCGGCCTGGTGGAGGTTGAGCTGGAATCGACCAGGCTCAAGGGCCTGACGCATTTCAGACCCAACGCATCCGAGAGGCCTCATCAGGTGGCCGTCGACGTGAAGCCCGAGGCGTTCTTCGAGCACTATTTCAAGGTCGTGCAGCGAGCCTGACGCAGTTCTTCCCTTGGGTCGCGGTTCCATCTTTGCCTGGCGATATCGCAGGGCTGCATGATGCCTGTGGGGCGGCGGCTGTATCCAACGACGTTACTTTGCCGCGGTTTCATCCTTGACGATCGGGTACCCGTCCCGGATTTCCCAGAAGCCGTCGGCCCGCTTCTTCATCGGCCGGCCGTGCTCGGCGCCCGGTTTGCGATGGTCGCGCAGCAGCAGGATCAGGTCGGAGCTGACCGCCGGGTTCTGATAGAAGTAGCTGTGTCCGACGAAACCGCTGCTGACCTTGGCATCGATGAACTGAAGATGGGTCGTCCTCGCCAGTTTCCTTTGTTGATCGGGCGTCAGGTCCGTTCCTCGCAACTGGCCGAGGCGGCGCAGGCTGCCGAACAGGAAATCGGCCAGTTTCATTGCCAGATCCTTCTCCGACATGTAGACGGTCACGTTTTCCCCGACAAGCTGAACGCCTTCGGCCGCGATTCGCTGGGTGACCACCTCGATATCCATGTCTGCCGCAGCCAGCACCAGGCTGCCGAGCTTGAGATGAGACCTCGCCTGTTTGCCTGCTGCAGTACACTCGATATGCAACTCGCGCAGGGCCGTTGCGAGGATGTCCGTCCCCCGGCTGTGGGCGATCAGGTGGATCTTGTGCAAATCCGGGCAGGAGGCCAGCGCCCGCAGGAACTGCTTCAGATGAAAGATGGTGAACTCGCCCGACTCGCGGTCGCGGGTGTACGACTGGATGATCCCCTCATCGTAGCCCGCCGGCCACGAGTACAGGACGGGAATGCCCGGTCTGCCCATGAAGTGCCAGAGCTCTGCGATCGTGCCGGCTCCATAATCGAAGGTGTTCCCCACGCCGTGGACAAACACGTACGCTTCCTTGATGGCGGCGGACGCAAGGTGCTCGGAGACCATGGTACGCAGCATCTCGTCGGCCTCCTTCTCCCGCCGCAGGACGGCCTCGTCGGTCACGATGTTCCCGTCCACGACGTGGAACCGGACGGCGTCGGGGTATCTGCCCTTCTCGTCGATCTGCTCGACCGACAACGGCAAAGGTCGCCTGCGTCGCTGCGTGCGGCTCTCCTTGGCCAGGTCTTCCCAGGACAGGTCTTTTCCGATCCTGACCGTGCAAACGCCGAAAGCCAACGACTGGGACCGGTCCACGTCGTATTCAAGGCTCTTCTTCTTGTTCTGGGCGGTGGTGCGATCGGTGGCGTACAGCACCGGCGCGCGGTTGCTCCGGTACTGGGCGGGAACGTCCTCGAACAGGTTTCGGCTCGGATCGGCGCAGACGTTGGGAGTGGGCATCAATTCCCGGGCACATCCGCCGGCAAGCAGGACAAGGATGATCAGGACCGCGGCCGGATGACCTGAGCGTCTTTGCTGAGCGGGAGAGAACATGCAGAGATCTCCAGAATGAGACGACTGTTCGGTGAAAAGCCCGCCCATATCCTACCCGAGTCCCGACGCCAAGCCACGCGTGCCGGTCGACCTCTCTGACGCGGCCGAAACCGGGAGATCTCGTTCTCAAAGCCCATATTCGCGGAGCTTGCGGTACAGGGTGCGGGCACCGATGCCCAGAATCTTGGCGGTCTTCTCGCGATTACCGCCGGTCAGCTTGAGGGTGTTGGCGATGTGAATCCGTTCCATCTGCTCCATGGTCAGGCCGGCCGTCCCGGCGGCGCTGGCCAGCACGATCTCCGTGCTGCCGCGGATGTTTTCCGGCAGGTCGTCGATCTCGAGCTGTGGGCGGTCGGCCATGACCACCATGACGTCAATGACGCTGCGGAGCTCGCGGATGTTGCCCGGCCAGGAGTAACTGGTCAACCGCCGAACGGCTTCCGGGCTGATGGAATCGACGTGCTTGTTGTGCAGCCGCCCGGCTTCCTTGAGAAAGTGGTCGATGAGCAGCGGGATGTCGTCGCGGCGCTCGCGCAGAGCGGGGAGCCGTATGGTCGCCTGGTGCAGCCGGTAGAAAAGGTCATCGCGGAACTCGCGGGTGTCGATCATCGCCCGAAGGTCGCGCCGAGTCGCGGCCACCACGCGCACGTCGACCTTGCGGACCTCGGTGCTGCCGACGGGAAGGATCTCGCCGTTTTCAAGGACTCGCAGGAGCTTCGCCTGCATGGGCAGAGGCATGTCGCCGACCTCGTCCAGAAACAGCGTGCCGCCGTCGGCCACCTCGAAGAGCCCCTTGCGGTCCGAAATCGCCCCGGTGAATGCTCCCTTGATATGCCCGAAAAGCTCACTCTCCAGCAGGTTCTCATTGAGGCCGGCACAGTTGATCGCCCGGTAGGGCTTGTTGCGGCGCGGCGAATGGCGATGAATGGCCTGGGCGGCCAGCTCCTTGCCGCTTCCGGACGGCCCGAGGATCAGCACGGTCAGCTTGCTGTCGGCGACGCGGCGGATCATGTTGATGATCCGCTCCATCTGGGCATTACCGGTGACAATGCCTTCGAACTCGAACCGCCGTTCGACCTGTTCCTGAAGGACGCGACGGTGCCGATTTCGCGTGGCCTGGTCCGCGGCCGCGAAGATGATCGCCCGCGCATCGTCCGTATTCATCGGGTGGGGGATGCGCTGGTAGACCCGTACGGTGTCGTCGTCGGCCGACTCTCGCCGCGGCTTGCGGTCCCCGGCGGCGATCAGGACGATCTCCGCTTGCGGGGCCAGCCTGCGGGCCTGACGCAACAGGCCTTCGCTGCCGTTGTCCAACAGCGATTCCTCCGCCACGATCACGTCCGGCTGCCGGACGCGGATGCTGTCGAGGGCTTCGGTGCCCGACGGGACCACCAGGCAGATGTGCCCCTGCTGGTTCAATCCCGCGACCATCGCCTCGGCTCGCGAGGCGTCTTGTTCGACGATCAGGATAAACGCCGTCTCAGCCACGATCGCATGACCTCTCCGGCGATGGCCGCCAGCGGCCGGCCGGTCAAAACCCGTATTATAGCGCGCATCCGCGACCGGTTGAACCACCCGGCGGGGCCGCTTCCGCAGAGAGATTCATCGTCCGAGAAGGCCGCCAGGGCTTCTTGGTGCCGGCGTGAGACAGAAGGGGAAGTCGCGTAAGGGCCTGTCAGGGGGGGCATCGCCCCGCTGATGGACGAATACGCCCCTGGTGGTCAATCCCCCGCCAATCGCCCTGAAACGATCGATGGGGGAGCGAACAGTCGAGGAACGGCCTCTCAGACAGTCAACTTGGCCCGGCGGACGTGGTGGGCCTGGAGTCCTTTTTCGGACTCGACCAGGTCAAATTCCACCGGTTCGCCGTCCTTCAGGCTTCGGAAACCGTCGCCCTCGATGCTGGTATAGTGGACGAAGATGTCCTTGTCCTCTTCGGGGCGGCGGATGAACCCGAACCCTTTCTTGCAGTCGAACCACTTGACCGTGCCGGTAGCNNATACCTCCGGCAAGAGTGACGTCTCGCGCCCCCCGTGCGGAACGTCTTCACACCTCTGGACGTGCCAGCCCGCGAATTCGAGTGTGCCGACAGACCCGGAAAATCCCCGCCCGCGCCACGTGCATCAACGCCGACACGGGCACCTCTGCACACGACCTTGCCGGGGCGGTCTGCACACGGATACCCGGCCGGCGTGCGTCCGAAAACACACGTACCACAAAAGGGTATCCGATCTTGCCCTATTCCACGTGCCGCGGACTCACGCAACACCGCGGACGATCAAAACAAGCACGTATCCGGACAGGCGCCGACACGAATTGAATACCCGCCCCTCGGCACGAAGCCGATTTCGGAAACCGAGATCCGGCCTCGCTGTCCGGATCACTTCTTCACCTCAGCCGCCTCTTCGCGAAGGACGGCCTTGCGGCTGAGTTTGACGCGGCCCTGGTCGTCGACGAGGATCACCTTCACCTTGAGGATGTCGCCGACCTTGCACACGTCGGTCACGGACTTCACATAGCCGTCCGACAACTCGCTGATGTGGCAAAGCCCATCCTGGCCTGGCGCGATCTCGATAAAGGCGCCAAAATCCTTGATGCCCGTAACGCGGCCGGTGTAAACCTTCCCCACTTTGACGCCTTCGCTGATCTGCTCGATCGTATCTCGAGCCTGAATGGCTCCGGCCATATCCAGACAGGAGATGGTGACCTTGCCATCATCTTCAATATCTATTGTAGCACCGGTTGCGGCTTCAATACCACGGATTCCCTTGCCGCCAGGCCCGATGACCGCCCCGATCTTCTCAGGATTGATCATGATCGTGAGAATCCGCGGAGCATATTCGCTGATGTCGGCTCTCGGGCGATCGATCACCTTTAGCATCTCACGGAGAATGGACTTACGTGCATCGCGGGCCCGCTCGAGCACCTGGGCAATGGTATCCTGAGAAATAAACCTTTCCTTTAGATCCAGTTGTATTCCTGTAATGCCGCGTCCTGTGCCGGCGACCTTGAAATCCATGTCACCGAAGTGGTCCTCCTCGCCGAGGATATCGGTCAGCAGCACCCGGCGGTTGTTGTCGTGGACACTGCCGATCGAAATCCCTGCCACCGGCTGAGTGATCGGCACGCCCGCATCCATGAGNNGGCCAGAGTTCCGCCACAGACCGAAGCCATCGAGCTGGAGCCGTTGGATTCCATGATCTCGCTGCTGAGTCGGATGGTGTACGGGAAGTTGTCCACCGCCGGCAGGATCGCTTCAAGGGATCGCTCCGCCAAGGCCCCATGACCGATCTCTCTGCGACCCGGCCCCATGATCCGGCGGGCCTCGCCCACGCAGAAGGGGGGAAAATTGTAGTGCAGCATGAACTTCTTGCTGTATTCTTCGGCAAGCCCGTCGATGATCTGTTCGTCCCGGGCGGTTCCCAGCGTGGTCACGACAACGGCCTGTGTCTCGCCGCGGGTGAACAGGGCTGAACCATGCGTTCTGGGCAGAAAAGCCACTTCGCCGGAAATCGGCCTGATGTCGGTGGGTGAACGCCCGTCGGATCGCCGGCCTGTCTCCAGGATCTGTTTGCAGATAATCTCTTCCTCAATCTGCTGGAGGCAGCGCATGACCTCGCGGCGAGCGTAAGGGGGCTTCTCGACGTCCTCCGGCGAGAGCTCGTTGAGGATCTGATCGTACAGTTCCTTCACGGCGTTCTGCCGATCAAGTTTGCCGGGGATCTGACGGCGCTGCCACATCTGGTCGTAAGCCTTTTCCCGCACGATGCGGGACAGCTCGTGATTGGGTTCGGGGGCCTGCCAGGTGCAGGGTTTGCCTGCCGCCCGTCGAAGCTCGGCGATGGTGTTGCAGATCGTCTTAATGGCTTCGAAACCCTGGGCAATCGCGTCAACGATGACTTGTTCGCTGACTTCGCGGGAACCCACCTCGATCATGTTGACGCCGTCCTTGTGGCCGGCCAGAACCATGTCGAGATCGGAGACTTCGACCTGCTCATAAGTCGGGTTGATGATGACCTGACCGTCGACGTAACCCACGCGGACCGCTCCGACCGGCCCCTCGAACGGGGCGGAGCCGACGGCCATGGCGGCTGAGGCCGCGTTGATCGCCGTGATATCGGGATCGAGCGTCGGGTCCGCCGCCAGCACAAGCGTCTGAATCTGTACTTCGTTAACGAATTGCTCGGGGAAGAGCGGACGAATAGGCCGGTCGATCATCCGCATGGTGAGGATTTCCTTGGCGGTCGGCCTTCCCTCGCGCTTGAAAAAACCTCCGGGGAATTTCCCCGCGGCGTAGGCCTTCTCGCGGTAATCCACCGTCAGGGGAAAGAAGTCGCCGTTGTCGCGGGGCTCTCCGACCACCGACGTTCCCAGCACAACACATTCGCCATAAGAGGCGACAACCGCCCCATCCGCCTGCTTGGCCAGCTTGCCCGTTTCAAAAGCGAGCTTCCTTCCGCCAACTTCACATTCCATCTTCACACTTGCCATTATTCCGATACCTGTTCTCTGATGATCCTGCAACGACACCAACACACGCACACATAGAGGTCAACCGCACCGCGGTTAGACTCGCGAAAACGAACCGGCCGCCTGCGCAGCATCGCACGGCGCTCGCCGGCGGGTGGGAAGGGTTTGTTACGGGCTGACCACGAGAAAGACCGGTCCGGGCCGGTGGTCACGGGGTGATTACTTGCGCAGACCCAAGCGGCTGATGATCTTCTGATAACGATCGCGATCTCGATTCGTCAGGTACTTCAGCAGACCCGAACGCCGGCTGACAAGCTTCAGGAGACCGCGTCGAGAGGAGTGGTCGTTCTTGTGGTTCTTGAGATGCTCGGTCAATTCCGAGATCTGTTCGGTAAGCAGAGCCACCTGGACTTCGGGCGACCCGGAGTCCTTCTCATGCTGCCGATACTCGGTTACCACTTGCCTTTTGCGCTCTGCCGTTATCGCCATCGCCACCTACCATAAACCGAGAGCCAAACCAACTGATCCAGCCATTCGGCGGTCACCGTCGGCCGCCAAACCAAACAATTCCCTAACCCTTTCTTCTGTTTTCAAACTCCAGACTATACGCGGATCGGAAGAGCTTTGCAAGGGCGCCCGTGCGGTCCCCCGGTTTCGCACCCGCATGCCCCGCAATCCGGCCTCGCCCCGACCGTTCGGCCCGCCTGCCCCGTAGGCCGGAATGGAGCCAAGTTGGCGGGCCCGCGACCCCCCTCTGCGTGTCCCCACCCTCGGATCGAGCGTTTATCCGGTCAGACAGTACGCCTCAATCATGGCGTGTAGTGTCCAGACTCCTGGTGACGCTTATTCGTCAGCCGCCGTGGAAACAGGCTGCACTTGTGTCCCCCCGTGATATCGAGTCGCAGGGTTGGGCAGACGCGCCCCGGAGACGACGCACCGGGAAGGAGAGCGGCAGAGATGTCCTCTCATGAGGCAATCGGTTTGCCAACAATGACTTGCAGCGGGTCGCAGAGTGTTGCATCAACCGTCATGCTCACAAGGGTGGGATCTTGAGGTGTTGAGATAAATGCTTACGCGCCATCCTCGTGTGGGCGCGTAACCATGCCCGTGCGTTCCCTTGCTCGGATTTCATGTTTTCTGCTATTGACATGCACCATTTTCTGTGAGATGTGGACTGAGCGGCCCGTCGGTGGCGCCCTTATCGGACTGCATGGTCGAGAATTGTAATTGGAAGCCAAGAGCACATGAGAGGAGGAGCTGCGCAGACACGCTCGACGCGGAAAAAGAGGTAATCTGGGTAATCAGGATGGGAGGCAAACAAGACGCAGGCGCAGTTTTTGCGCCTCGGGTTCTTTGAGCACCTTCATGTCCATAGTGACAAAATCAGGCATTTTTCTCGCAGATTCGCCGGAAAACTATTGAAAAAAAACACGCATCCTGATAAGACTGACGTCGCCTGGCTGCTTCTTGCAGACAGGGTGGCACGAAGGACTTGGCCCTGGACTGTTGCGGAATGCTCGTGAAATCGACTGGTTGACGGCCTGCGGTCTGCGGTTTCTGAGGTCCGAGGGCATGTTGACGGGGGAGGTCGATCACATGGCTAAGACGCTTCTCATTACGGGTGCCAGCGGCTTCTTGGGCCGCACCCTGGTCAAAGAAATCCTCTCACAGAGCGATGACACGCTCCACCTGCTTGTCAGGTCCGGCGACACAGAGACTGTTTTGACAAACGATCTTGGCGATCTGGTCTCCTCACGCGTCCATTTCGTTCGGGGCGACATCACCGAGTCGAACTGCGGCGTCCCGCGGGAGATTCAGACGCAACTCAAAAGCAGGATTGACGAACTCTGGCATCTGGCGGCCTCGACGACGTTTGACGACAACAGGGCGGAGGAGATACGCCGCGTAAACGTGGGTGGCACGCAAAACGTCATCTCGCTGGCAAGGCACTTCGATAAACTGTGCCGGTTCTACTACATGAGCACGGCCTATGTGTGCGGAAAGCGAACGGAGGTCATCGACGAGGACGACATCGATGACAGCCAGGGTTTCAAGAACGTTTACGAGAAGACCAAGTGGGAATCCGAGGGGATCGTGCGGGCGTCTGGACTGCCGTTCACGATTATCCGGCCAAGCATCCTGATCGGCGATTCGCGGAGCGGCGACTCGATGGGTGAGGCGAGGATGATGTACGGCTATCTGCTTGCCCTTTACCACGCGGCCCGTCACGCGATCGGGGGGGCGACTGATTTTCCGCGGTACTGGCACCGGGCGGAAACCGGCCGCCGGGCCAACGTGAACGCCCGGCTCTACGGTGCGGGCGAGGTGACCAAGAACATGGTGACGGTCGATGACGTGGTGCGGGTCTGCATGGCGATTCGGGCCTCGGGCGGTCTGGCCGAGGGGCAGACGTTCAACGTGGTCAACAGCCGCAACCTGCCGATCGCGTACATCGTCGACTCGATGCAGCGAGCGCTCCGCCTGACGGGTTATTACTACGATGCCTCGTTGCCGCCCACCGGCCTGCTGACGGACAACAAGGTCGAGCGGGCCGCCTACCGCTGCACGCGCCCGTTCTTTCCCTACGCCCGGTACACGGAGCCCAGTTGGGTCTGTAATCACCGCCCGATTTCAAACATCCCTCGCGTCGCCATGACCGAGGAGTTATTCGATTTTCTGATGCGCCGATTCGTGGAGGACACGCTGGTATCCAAGCCCCGGTGACACCGTGCAGCGTTTCGCGTTTCAGCAGCGACTCGACTATCTTCGGCAGTTCGGCACACACTGCAGGGCTTACTCCACGCTGCAACCGGGCATGCGTTACTACGATATGCCGGGCGTGGGCTACATTGCCTACCGGCAGTATTGCGGGACGCGTTTCGTCCTCGGCGATCCGGTTTGCGCGTTCGCCGACATACCTCGGATCGCGCAAGAAGCCCTTCGCGAGCACCGCCAGACCTGCTTCGTCCAGGTCCGCGAGCACACCGCGATGATGCTCCGCGATGAATTCGGTCTGCGTCCCATGCACATGGGTGTGGAGACGCTCCTGCCGCTGGCCCGGTGGAACCTGACCGGCAAACGAAAGCAGGTCGTGAGGACCGCCCGCAACCAGGCCGCCGAACGGGGCATCACTGTTGANNGGGCATCACTGTTGAGGAGGACGGCCAGACCCCTCGCGAGGAGATCGAACGGTTTTCCGACGCATGGCTTGGCACCAGGCGAGTCAAAAGCAGGCAGATGTCCTTTCTGGTGCGTCCGTTTGACATGCGCCCCAACAGTGATTGCCGCATGTTCGTCGCCCGCCGCGACGGCCAGTTGACCGGCTTCGCCGTTTTCGACCCGATCTACTCCGAAGGGCGAATCATCGGGTATACGCCGGACATCACGCGGTCGAGTGAGGAGTTCAGGCAAGGCGTCTACTACTGCCTGGTTCTTGCCGCCGCAGAGCGATTCAAAGAGGAGGGCGCCGAGATTCTCAACCTTGGTCTCTCGCCGCTGGCGACTGACAACGGCACCCCTCGCTCGGAGAGCCGGCTGGTGACGCGCGGCCTCGATCTGCTTTTCGAGCGGGGCAATCGCTTCTACAACTTCAAGGGTGTGTCTTTCACCAAGTCCCGATTCTGCGGTACCGAGGTCCCGGTGTTCTTCTCGCATCCCAACCGCTATCCTTTCCGCGAGATCCTCTCGGTGATGAGCCTGTCGAAAGTTTTGTGATGCTGTTTTTTCGGCAGGGAAACGAGGCGGTCGATACGGTCGGCCGCCGGTGTTGTGTCGACGCCATCCTGCGTTACACTGGTGAACCGACAGCAGATGACGTCATTGTCCTTCGTTTGATGGAGTCGACGTATGGCCACAACCGTCAACTCGCCCGGGCCTGTTTTTCCCCGGACCGCGGACATTCCCGGCAGTGTCAGGATCGACTACTGCGAGGCCGGAGCCCGCTACTTGATCGAAGGGCAGGTCCGGACCTGGACCGGGCCGTGTCAGGAGGTGTTGTCGCCCATTTGTGTGGCGGGTGCCGGCCGCCTGACGCAATACAAGCTGGGTCACTACCCGCTGATGACCGAGGCCGAATCGCTTCAGGCTATCGAGGCCGCGCGCAAGGCTTACGGCAAAGGCTGCGGGGATTGGCCGACCATGTCCGTTGCCGATCGCATTCGCCACGTCGAGGCCTTCATGCCGCGCATGCAGGCGGTTCGGGACGAGGTCGTCAAGCTGATCATGTGGGAGATCGGCAAGTCTTTGCCCGACGCCGCCAAGGAATTCGACCGCACGCTGGAGTACATCGCCGACACCATCGTTGCCCTTAAGGATCTCGATCGCACCAGTTCGCGATTTGTGCTCGAACAGGGTTTTGTAGCCCAGGTCCGCCGCAGCCAGCTGGGCGTCGTCCTGTGCATGGGACCGTACAACTACCCGCTCAACGAGACCTTCACGACGCTGATTCCTGCTCTCATCATGGGCAACGCGGTGATCTTCAAGCCGCCCAAATACGGGGTGCTGCTGCATGCCCCGCTGTTGCAGGCGTTTGCCGAGTCCTTCCCGCCCGGCGTGGTCAACACGGTCTACGGCGACGGCCCGGTGGTTGTCGGC
>MTKZ01078547.1_pt1 | contig 11538 bp, 11 predicted proteins | sample 1042781 | NCBI WGS metagenome assembly MTKZ01 (sample SAMN06212207, study PRJNA360539) | anaerobic digester metagenome | biome: Wastewater treatment plant; material: sludge; isolation source: anaerobic digester fed with sludge from wastewater treatment plant | place: Denmark: WWTP Viborg ...
CCAAATTGTATGTTGCGAGTTTATTGCCTCGGCGCTTCGCGCCTCGGCAGGCAGATTGTATAGTATTTGCCAAGATTTTCTGGGTTCAATCGCCACCTTTTGCGAAAGCAAAACGCGGTTCGAGCCAATCCTTTTGAGAAAATCCCGTCCCGCGACGGGATTTTCTTGCAAAGCGATAATTTTGGCTTGTTGAGCCGCTAAAATGAATTGCCGTGCCGGTTCGAGCCAATGATTGCCGTTTCGCTCAAAATCCTTCAATTTTTCGGAAAGCTCGGATTTTTCATTGATGATTTTTGCTTTTTTCGCGGTGTATTCCTCGCGCGAAATTGTGCCGTCCAAATGCGCGTCTAAAAGTATGTCGAGCTTTCCTTCAAGCTCTTTTATTTTGTCTTTGAGATTTTGAGCGAAAACGGCTCCGCTTTGGGCGGCTTCCGCTTCTTCCTTGTTTAATTCGTTTAACATCCACTCCGCCCAAGCGGAAGACAAAGAAACTTTTTGAAGCTCGTTTGCGACTTCCTCCGCCAAAACTTCTTCGCGAATATATTTTTGCGAACATTTTTTGTCTCGTTTTTTGGTGCAACGATAATAGTTGTGTCCTTTTTGCGTTTCGGAAGTTATGGCGCAACCGCATTCCCCGCAAACGAGCATATTTCTAAACGGATATTCTTTTTGACTCGGCTTTTTCGGGCGGGAGCGATCCGCCATAACTTTCTGGCACGCTTCAAAAAGTTTCTTTGGAATCATTGGCTCATGCTTTCCGTCATACATTTCGCCGTTATATTTGAACACGCCGTAATAAAACGAATTAGAAAGTATGCTTTGGATATTAGAAACGGAAAGCATATTTTTCTTTCGGCTCAACAAGCCGGCGGAAGTTATCAACTTCCGCAAATCTTTCAGAGAATAATTGCCGGTTGCGTAGAGTTCAAAAAGTTTGCGAACGAGGTGAAATCTTTCCGGGTCTTTATACATTGTGTGCTTTAGTAAGTCGTTCAAATATCCCAGCGGAGCATAGCCGGGCAATTCGCCTCGGCGCAATTTTTGACGCAACCCTCGTTTGGTATTCTCTGAAAGATTATCCACAAAATATTTGGATTGCCCAAAAGCGATATTCAACATGAATTTGCCTTGCGGGGTCGGCTCAAACCAAAATGTCGGGGATTTTAGCGCTTTGATTTTTCCGGTATCAATAAGAAAAATTATTCGTCCGCCATCTATGCTGTTTCTTGCCAATCTGTCGGGGTGCCACGCTAAAATCCCTTCGGCTTCGCCGCTTTCCATTCGTTTGAGCATATCGTTGAAAATCGGTCTGCCCGGCTCTTTGGCAGTTTGCGATTCGCGGAATGTTGCGGCGATCAAAAGATTTTCCCGCAAGGCAAATTCCTTCAATTCCGTTTCTTGCGCTTCCAGCGACAAAACTTGTCTGTCATCTTCGTCCGTTGATTTTCTAATGTATAAAAAATATTTCATATCGCTTTTGGGCTATTAAAAATTATCGCTTTGCTTTCCGCCTTCGGCGGAAATAAAAGGATTGGCTCATAAACTTCGTTTATCCGTTGCTTCGCAACGGCGAACCGCGTTTTGCTTTCGCAAAAGGTGGCGATTGAACCCAGAAAATCTTGGCAAATACTATACAATCTGCCTGCCGAGGCGCGAAGCGCCGAGGCAATAAACTCGCAACATACAATTTGGCTCCGAACGCTGAACGAAATCCGAACTTTTTTTAGCGAAAATCCGAACGCAGAATTTTGAAAAACTTTTAAGCTCGGGCGGGCAAAAAGGAAGGGGGTTGGGGGGAAGGAATTTTTGCCCGCCCTCGCTTTTCCGCCGCCGCCGAATTTCGTATTTCGCTTTGCGAAATGCGCCGCCAAAGAAGATGTTGCCCTTGCCCCGCCCTTCCCGTGCGCGGGCAACGACAAAGAACTCCCTTTTTGTTTGCCAAATTTTAATATTTTTGATACCATTACATTAAGCAAGTTGATATACACTTACTATAAGTAGTGTATTATAATAGTTTATCAAAGTCAAACCAATATGGCAAACACAGTTAGCGAAAATATCCGGAAATTACGGATTAAAAAAGGAATCTCGCAAGATCGCCTCTCAAAAGACGCTGATTTAGCGTTAAATACGGTGGTAAAGATAGAAACTGGCGAAAGCCCGAATCCTACCGTTGATACATTAGAAAAAATAGCCAAAGCCCTCGGCGTGCCGGTGGCAGAATTATTTAAATAATATGAAAAGTATTTCTCCAAAAACAATAAAATTATTTTTGCTCGATGGCGATCCTACAGGTGCAAAGAAGGTGCAATTAAGCAACTGGTCTGGGATGGCTTTTGTTATACCTAGAAATAAACTCGAAGTAGTTAATAAACGCGAAGAACTAGGGAGACAATGTTTATATTTTTTAATTGGTGGCACATCAGTTAGCCCAGAAGTTTATATAGGAGAAGCCGAAAATTTTCAAAAAAGAATTCCCCAGCATCAATCAAAAGATTTTTGGAATACTTGTGTTGTATTTCTAGCGAAAGATGAAAATTTATCAAAAGCTCATGTTCGTTTTTTGGAAGCATCTTTTGTTGATGAATGTAAACAAGCAAATAGAGCCAAGCTTCATAATGGTAATTCCCCAGAGGGATCTAAGTTATCCGAGGAGGATGAGAGTGAAATGCAGGAATTTAAACAAAACATAAAACTTGTTTTGTCGACCCTTGGCTATACATTCCATGAAATTGCTTCAATTTCGGATAAAACATTTGAAAAGTATTTCATTAAAACAAAAGGATTAGAAGCGAAAGGATTTTATACTGCCGAAGGTATAATTGTTCTTGAAGGATCACAGGTCGCCAAAGAGGAGACCCCTAGTATTCATGACTACTTGCGAAATCTAAGATCAGAAAAATTGCAAGAGGGAGCGATAATTGATAAAGGAAAATATTTTGAAGTTCAACAAAAAATTACTTTTTCAAGTCTTTCGACTGCGGCTGGTTTTGTGATGGGTCGAACTGCAAATGGCTGGAATGAATGGAAAAATGTTGCCGGTAAGTCAATTGATGAGGTTGAAAGAAAAAATTTAGAGAAATAAATTTATGCCAAAGAGAAATCTTATAGACACAAGAGATACCAAGAAAGACGAGTTTTATACTCAGCTCGTTGATATTGAAAAAGAGCTTAGGCACTACAGAGATCAATTTCGAAATAAGGTCGTGTACTGCAACTGCGATGATCCATTTGAGAGCAATTTTTTCAAATATTTTGCTTTAAATTTCAATACCCTTGGGTTGAAAAAATTGATAGCTACAAGCTTTAAGCCATCGCCAATAGCTAACACACAACTCGGTTTATTTGGCGACGACAAGACACTTGTTGTGGCAAAAGGCCGTCCAAAAACAAATGCAAATAAATTCATTATCAACGATGTAAAGGATCTAGACGGCGATGGTGCGTTTGATTTAGGCGATGTTGCCAAACAATTAAAAGCCAATAAAAAAAATGAATGGTCGCCGCTCAAAGATGATGGAGATTTTAGAAGCCCAGAGAGTATTGAATTATTAAAACAGGCAGATATTGTGGTAACAAACCCACCGTTCTCTCTATTTCAGGAATATGTTGTACAACTTATGGAATATAAGAAAAAGTTTTTGATTATTGGAAATCAGAAATCTATTACAGTTAAGGAAATAATTCCTTTGTTAATGAAGAATAAAATGTGGCTGGGCTTAACTATGAATGGTTCAAATCGTTGGTTCAGCGTACCAGATCATTATCCCTTTAATAAAAATGCAAAACATAAAGTTGATGAGAATGGTACTCACTATATTTTTGTCAATAATCCAGTCTGGTTTACAAATCTTGATCACGGCAGGCGTCACGAAAAAATTACTTTATATAAAAAATATAAGCCCGGTGAATTTCCAAAATACGATAATTACGACGCTATCGATATTAGTGTAGTTGACGAAAAGGGTAATAGACGTGGCTCTGTAAATCTTATTCCTATAGATTACGACGGCGTTATGGGTGTACCGATTACTTTTTTACATAAGTATAATCCAGATCAATTTGAAATAGTTGGCGTAAGAAAAGGAAATGATGGTAAAGATTTATCTATTGATGGAAAGTGTCCATTTTATAGAATTTTAATAAAAAATAAGGAACTACAAAAATAATATGAAAATAAATTTAAAGCCAATCACTGTAAAAGAAATTATCAAAAACTACAAAGATAGTGCTGAGGAGGGTGTGGTGGGTTACAATGGAAGGTTAAACATTAGGCCAGCCTATCAAAGAGAATTTGTTTATAAGGAGGAACAGCGTAACGAAGTAATTAGGACAGTTATGCGCGGATACCCAAGTACTGAATTTCCATTAAATGTTATGTACTGGGCAAAAACCGATGAAGATCAATTTGAGCTGATAGACGGTCAACAGCGGACCATAAGTCTGTGTCAATATGCGAATAATGAGTTTTCAATCATTATTGATGGAATACCGAAAAATTTTGACAACCTTTCTCCAGAGAAAAAAGACTACTTTTTGAATTATAAATTACAGGTCTATGTTTGCTCTGGAACACCAGAACAGAGATTGGAGTGGTTTTCAATAATTAATATAGCTGGTGAGCCGTTAACACCGCAGGAATTATTGAACGCTAATTATACTGGGCCGTGGCTTAGCAGTGCCAAGCGTTATTTTATGAAAGGCAATTCCCCTGCATACGGTTTGGGAAATAAATATATTGATATTGAGGCAAGCCAAAGTAGAGGTAAGGGGCTTGAGACCGCAATAAAATGGATATCAAAAGATCAAGTCAAACAATACATGGCAGACCATCAAAATGATGCAAATGCTGACGCTCTTTGGCTACACTTTAAGAAGGTTATCGAATGGGTACAAGAAACCTTTGCGGCTTATTATCGAGAAATGAAAGGATTAAATTGGGGCCAACTGTATGACAACTACCATCAACGGACTTATGATCCCAAAAAAATTTCTGAGCAAATACAGAACCTGCATGGTGACCCCTATGTTAAAAATAGTAAGGGAATATTCGAGTATGTACTCGGTGGTTCAACTGACACAAAACTGCTTGATGTTCGTGTATTTGATGATCCAGTTAAAAGGTCAGTTTATGCATTACAAACAAAGACAGCGAAAGCTACTGGTAAATCCAATTGTTCTGATTGTGCCATAGGACATGACGCAAACAAGAATAAAATCTGGGATTTAAGTGAAATGGAAGCAGATCATGTGTCTGCTTGGAGCAGAGGTGGTTCAACAAATGCTGAGAATTGCGAAATGCTTTGTATAAGACACAATCGAGCAAAAGGTAATCGATAGAAATTTAATGGCGGCGCGCAAACTTTGTTTGCACGAAATTCGGCGGCGGCGGAAAAGCGAGGGCGGGCAAAAATTCCTTCCCCCCAACCCCCTTCCTTTTTGCCCGCCCGAGCTTAAAAGTTTTTCAAAATTCTGCGTTCGGATTTTCGCTAAAAAAAGTTCGGATTTCGTTCAGCGTTCGGAGCCAATGTGCACGAACAGAGGTTAAAGCCTCTGTTTTTGCTTTATCCATCGGCATTTTTGTCGGTTCTAACCTTAAGTATTCCGCTTCCAGTGCAGGATACTCATTTTTTATAGGAACGAGCCACTCGTTCGGCTCAATAGCAAGGATTTTGTCTTTCATTATCGGTGTTTTTCCGATTGCCATTAAAATTTCCTTCTTCAGTTCTAACCCTGCTTTGCCCATTTCGTTTGCCTTGAGAAACGCCGCCCGTGCGTAAGTCGCATAGTTAAATGTTTTCTCTGTCAGCTCCAGCCATTTCTCGGCTCTCGTTTCGGTATGCCTCAAATTTTCTTTCATCTGGGCAATTTTTGTTTGAAGCTCGTTTTTCTCTTTGATAAAGGTTGCGTCATCAATAAGCTGGCGGTATCTCATTTTAGTCAGCTCGTCCAGCTCTTTTTGAGTTTCGGCCAATGTCTTATGTTGCATTTCATAAACTTTCGTCCTGTCTTCAATCTCCGTGTCGTTCTTTTTATTTAATCCTTCCAACGCCCACTGCAAGAACTCTGGCAGGATAGTGTATTTTTCTATTTCATTTTCAATGGCCAGCTCCAAGTCGTCCACTGGGATATTTTTCTTTTGGTCGCATTTGATTTTTGTAGTCTTTCTCGTGCAGTGATAATAAGTGTATTCCTTTATCTCTCCAGTTTTCCTGATGATTTTCTTTTTTGTCTCGGCCGTATAGAGACAGCCGCAAACACCGCAACGAATTGAGCCAGTAAAAGCGAACTCGTGCGTTTTCGGTCTTGGCTTGCCCTCTCTGCCCAGAAGCATTTGCACTCGGTCATATTCCTCAAGCGTAATCATTTTCTCGTGCTTGCCCTCGTATTGCACGCCGTTGTTTTCAATTATCCCAGCATAAAACAAGCTGGTAAAAATTTTATAGACACCACTTCGGGACAGCGGGCAACCGCCAATTCGCTTAAATTTCCGTGTCCTAAAACCCCATTCGTTGTTTGCCATATCCAGAATTTTCGGCGGCGTGTAATTGCCCGTGAGCATTAAATCCCACATCTTGCGGACGAGATTAAATCGTTCAGGGTCGGTGATGATAATTTTATTTTCTTTATCGTTAAGATAACCAAGCGGGGCAACTCCTGTTTGCCAGCCCTTTTCCAACTTGGAGAGCATACCCCGTTTCGTGTTTTTGCTTAAATCCAAGATGTATTGGTTGGCCACGCCGCTTTCAACACTGAACAGCAACACATTATCTTCTGGGAGATATTGGCGGTCTATGGTCTGGATTGATTTCAAAATGCCACGCTGTAAAAGCCAACTTAATTTTCCGCTGTCAATCGGATTGCGAGAGAGGCGGTTAATCTGCCAGCACAAAATTCCTTCCGCTTCGCCGTTTTCAATCCGCTGTATCATTTCATCAAAAATGGGTCGGTTGTCAGGCTTCTTGGCGGACTTGGCTTCGGTGTAGGTTTTTTTAATATCCAAATTTAAATCATTGGCGAGCTTTTTCAACCGATTAACTTGGTCATCAATGGATTGAACCTGTCGGTCTTCGCTCTCCGATGATTTTCTGGCGTAGATGAAGTATTTAATTTTGTTTGTTGGCTGGTTCATAAAAACTTAAAGGGACGGTCTGGTTGACCCAGTTGCTTTTCCGTGAGGATAGGCTTCTGGCAGACCGCCCCTTTAAGGGCAGGAGCCTATTAAAAAACTCACGGATTGTTTCGCACTGGGTCAACATCTACATTGTATCACTTTTTCTTAAAATTAGCAAAACGAGCAAATCGCTTGTCCAGATGTGCCGCCATCAGCATAAAACTCTGGTCTAACTTCTCGCTCAACCTCATTACCCGTCTGTATTTCCTCGTTGGCCTGCCGTTGTAGTAGTATCTTTTAACTTCTTTTTCCGCCCGCTCAATATCGGGTAAACATACGGAACTACCACGATACTTGCCACCTTTCATTTGAGCGGCATAAGCAATCTCGCCACAATGCCTGCAACCGAACCATTTGCCAATACTGAAAAGCACTCCCACCCGCCGTCCGCAATATCTTCCATTTTTGGTTAAGGGACAGATAAACCAGTATCGCTTTCCGCCATAGTTGCACGGAGTTGTAGTCAACCCAACTTTCAAATCCATACTTTCTTTTTCGTCTGTTCCTCTGTTGGTGTGCGTGTATTGCAATCTGATATTATCGCCCTCATCGCCGCCTATATTAACTGTAAAGCCGATACTGCTTTCATTGCCACTCATTCCGTAAGTCCACTTAATGCCGCCACTCCGCCATCCACCCTCAAGATAGCCGTGCTTTTTCAGGAAACGGACACTTAAGCTATTACTCCATTCTGCTTCTTGCTTTGCCATAATTTTTTCTCAAAAATCCGCCGAAATCATTAGAGATTGATGTGTTGATTTTTTGAAATTAAAATCAATTTTTCGCTTGAATAAAGGAGTTTTTGAGTTTAATTTTAAATCCGATAAAATCCGATATTTTCCTATGTTTTTGCGAAACGAACCCATTTATTCTTTCATCCCAGAGACATCAACATCTATGGCAATCGGGACTGGCGGTTTTTCTCCCGCACGGGCAGATTGTATTCTTTGTAGCTCGTGCAGAGCTTTATAAATGCCCCGCTCAATACTGCTCTCATAGCGGATGAGCTTGCCGTAGGTGTCATTGTTTGCAAAATCGTAGCCCAACGCCGCACCGAGCGTTTTCTTGCCATTGCTCAAAGCAAAGCCCATATCATCCCTATCGTCATTCATCATTTCCCGTTCTATCTGCATTACTCGCCTCAACCGCCAGACATTAGCGGTTATTCTATCCACCAGCACTAACTCAAGCTCTGTTTGCGGTTCTAACTCGGCACGCAATTTTCTGCCTACCTCAATAAGCACTTTTTCATCTTCTCCGTCCAGTAAAACTTCCTTGCTTAATAGCCCGTGCTTCAGGGCATTATATTTGCTTACGGCTTTGCCTTCTTCGGTCTTTACGCCGCCGAGCTTGGCGTTTTGGCGGTTTGCCTCAATTTGTTTTTGTGATGTTTCGCTCATAGTTTTAATTTATTGCCTGTTATTTGCCTGTTTATCAGGCACAACGACCTTTTTTATAGTGTCAGAAAATTCCCATTTCCGAAGTCGCCCCACCACTCGCTTCACTATTGTTTATTTCCTCAATTTCCACCCCACCATCGTTTTCACTATTCTTTGGAGCGGGAGATTTAGTGGACAGGGCGGTAGGGTAAACTAACATTTTGCGCTTGTCGTTTTGGTCTGCTTCCTGCACGATAAGTCCCGCTGTTTCCAGCATTGGCAGGATTTGCTGGCGGAGCTGGTGCGTGTCCAACATTCGGCCGTAAACCTCAAAATGCTTTTGCAGTATTTCTTGCCGTGATAAACCGAGCAATCCTGTTGCTTCAACAAAACCCTCGCTTCGGTTGCTGTTTTTCTCATCCCACGCTTTCAAAATCACTTCTTGGTAGAGATTGTAAATATAAGGGGGCAGATTGAGTTCTTGGCTAACAGATATGATGTCCCAAATCGCAAACGCCTGCTCAATGTCTTTTCCGTTGGCGGTTATAGTTGAGCCGTTCCTATCTCGCCACCAGAGATTGACGAGGGCGAATGATTTGATAAGCGAAGTTAGGCGTTTGATGTCCCGCTGATGGCGGGGCTTGAGCACTTTATTCTTGCTCAAAAAACGCTCAACGACTTGCTCATAATGGGCAATTTTTATCTCTCGGATATTTTCCAACTTAATCGCCCTTATCCGTTCTTTAAGCAATCTGCGTTCGGGGTTTTCTTCAAGCCAGCTTTTATAGCTTTCGTTGTCCGCCTCTTTTCTGATACTTTCCAAAATTCCTTGCCTTATTTTTTCGTGATTAACCTCTGGGCTTAAAAGCAAAAATCTCGTTGCTTCCTGCTCGTCAATCGTCAGCCCTGCGGTGCAGAAAATTACGGCTGGGTATCCTTTAAGCAAAACATTTTTAGTTTTCAATCCGAACTTCTGGCTTTTGTCGGTTATTTTCACATTGATTTCTTTTTTATCGTGGGACAATAACGGCCTCAATCGTTCCAAAAGCTGGGTATGTGGCTGGTCAAGAAAAATCAGGATTTTGCGGGATAAGTCCACGACATATCCTTTCATCTCCTTATTCCACTCGCCGACATCGTGAAAAAATGCCGTAGGGCTACAATAGGCCAGCTCCAGCACATCTTCTTCTGGGAGTAATCGGGCAATCTCTGTCGGGATGTAGCTTTTGCCAGTGGAAGACGGAGCGTTATAGCTGATGTTGAATTGAGCGTTTTCGGTATAGGCCGACACTTCGCAAAGAAAGGTTACGATTTTATTTTCCTCGTCCTGCTTTATCGTCAGGCCAAGTATGTTGATTAAATCATCGGCGGACAACTCTTGAAACTGCGAAGCGTCAATTTTTTCTGGGTATGCTTTGGCGTATTTGCCGAACAAATCATCAGGGTTGCCGTTGAGTTTTATGAGATAATCCGTGATGTCGCCGCCTTCGCCGACTTCTTTCGGCAGAGAGACGATATAGATTTCGTTTCCACCATTTTCCACCATTTTTGCGACCCGCTCCGCTCCTTTTCTGCCCGCATCATCGTTGTCGTAGCAGATGTAAATTTTCCTACCTTTTCCGACCTTTTCGCACCACTCCTGTTTGAAAGTCATCGCCCCGTGCGTTGAAGTTACGGCGTTGATGTTTTTTGAAAGTAAAGCAAGCCTATCCAATTCGCCCTCGCAAATGACAAGCGGATTGTTAGCATTTGTTAGCATTTCCCAGTCGTAAATCTGGGCTTCAACTCCTTTGGGATAGGTTATCTTATCGTTTCCAGCGTTGGGGTCTTGTCTTAACTTGAAAAACTGAAAAGACCCATAAATATCCTTTACAGGTATGGTAATCCACCATTTGCTGTAGAACTTGCCCCAGCCGAGCTTATGGGCGTCTATAACGGCGTCAGAAACGCCTCTGGCGTTCAAATACTGGCGGATATTGTCAGGAAGTGCCAAATGGCAGTTATCTACCAATTCGGCGTCAAATTTCGTGCCACTCGGCTTTTTCGTGGAAAATCGTGGATTTAGGGCAATCTCGTCTATGTCGTCCCCGAAGTGTTTGGCGAGCGTTATGATGTTGCCTTTTTCACCGCACTTCTTACACTCGTATTGACCCGTCTCCGTATCAAGATATAAGTGGGCTTCGTTGGTTCGGCTGTCTTTGTCGCAATCGTTGAATAAGCAGTGAGCCACCAGTTCTTTGCCGCTCTCCCGAAAGGCAACGCCTTTGCGGGTCAGGTATTCTTTTATGGTAATGGTTTGTAATTCTTGCATAATGTTAAGTTTTGTTAAGGTTTTAATTCTTTCGTTTGTCGGCGGCGTTCCTGCAACCTTTGGTATTCCGCCTCTGTCATCGGCTTATAAATCAATTCAACAAGTCGGATGAGTTTCGCACCCTGCTCATACGCTTCCTCTCGGCTGATTTCCTTGCCGTAGCGGTTTTTGTAAAGCGTCTGATATTTTGTTATTTGCTCATCCGATAGCATAGATTTATTCCGAGTAAATGCGGTTTTTGAGCATTTTTACATTGTCAAAAAACGCTCTCGCTTTAACTTCCAAGCGGTCTGCCCAGTAGTCGTCAACGACCTTTTCAATGCCGATTTCTCGGCGAAAGACGAACTGGACTTTTCTGGGATTGGTCTTGTCCAATGAGACAAGCTCAAAACCCGCCGATACCAATGAGGCGGCGGCTCCCAAGTCAAAAGTGGATAGAAATTTTGTGTAGTCTTCCGAAAGATAATTTTCGGAACGGCCATCTTTGGGTAATTTTTTGGTCATATAATTTTGGTTAAGTTAATAATTTGTTTGTGACCTTCTACCAATAGATGGCGAATTTCACGCTCGCTCGGAGAAAATCAAAAAACTCCCCATTTTGTGAGGAGTTTTGAGAAAAAATTGATTTAAGTTTTACAAGCGAATTTCGCCACTCATTCTTCGTTGACTTGCGG
>MTKZ01002968.1_pt4 | contig 11534 bp, 9 predicted proteins | sample 1042781 | NCBI WGS metagenome assembly MTKZ01 (sample SAMN06212207, study PRJNA360539) | anaerobic digester metagenome | biome: Wastewater treatment plant; material: sludge; isolation source: anaerobic digester fed with sludge from wastewater treatment plant | place: Denmark: WWTP Viborg ...
TATCCTTTTCACCACATAATTCCGTCAGATCCCCGAGATGCTCTATTTTCCCCGTAACAGGATCATAACAATAAAACTGACCCGCAACATCCATTCTTTCCGAACAGAGAACATAGTAAATTTTCCCGTCACTTGCTGAAGATAATCCGTTATAAGTATCATGCGAATATTCAAATCCAGAGTCATAAATTGTCGCTGTGATCTTTGCATCGGGTGTGGATACCGGAGTCGATTCTGCTACCTTTTGTACCTGTGTCTGCCGGCAGCCTGCCATGATGGTCATAGAAATAAGTGCAATCAGAATAGTTCTTATCATTATGGTAAATAATTAAAGGTATGTCTATATGTTCAGCAGTTTGTCAGCATTTCTGGAGATCCTTTCGATGGCTGTTGCAATATCATTCATATCTTCTTTTTCCCCAATAAGAATGTTATGGAACAGCCAAACGGTTTCCTCACAGACCTGATCGTTCACCGGACAGTGGTTTCTTTCCATATACTTGTTATAATCAAGCATTTCCGGAGGATACATCAGTTTAAAATTCTTGGTTTCCATTACATTTTTCAGGTATGGCATCTTGTTAAGCGGAGTATAACCACTCATTGAAGGGATTCCTTCAGCATCAAGAGCTTTCATGAACTGAGCCCGGGTAAGCCCGCTGAATTTTTCTTTTTTATAGCGGAAGGGGAAGAGGTGGAAAGCTGCTCTTGTCACTTTCGGGACAAAATCATAAGGGAGTATACCAGNNTCTTCGAGACGTTTTAATTGTGCAAGTCCGATAGCTGCCTGATATTCTGTAATTCTCAGTTTTGTGCCTGCCATTATCGTACCGGAGCTTACAGTGCCGACCATTGAGCCATACGGATTCCCGTAATTGTGATATGAATAGCATCTGTCCATATATTCATCATCATCGCTTACAATAGCACCGGCTTCACCTATCGGAATGTTCTTCGAGTTCTGGAAGCTGAAGCAGCCGGCCTTTCCGAAAGTACCCACTTTTTTATTGTCGATCTCGGCAAGCCAGGCCTGACAGGCATCTTCAATAACAACAAGGTTATGTTTTTCGGCTATTGCCATTATCTTTATCATATCTGCAGGTAATCCCAGGATATGTACCGGCAGAATTGCTTTTGTCCTCGGGGTAATTTTAGCTTCAATCTTAGCCGGATCGATCTGGAAAGTTGATGGATCAGTATCAACGAATACGGGCATCGCTCCTGTCTGCAGAACTGCTATTGCTGTAGCTATGAATGTATAAGGAGGAATAATCACCTCATCTCCTCCTCCTATACCGGCCTGGACGAGAGCAGTGATCAGGGCATTTGTACCATTTACAACTGCCAGGCAGCGTTTTGAACCTATTGTCTCAGCCCATTTCTTTTCAAATTCGGTAACAAGTCCGGCGCGTGACCAGACACCACTTCTGAGTACCTTTATTACCTGTTCTTCATCAGATGCAGGGTCCCATAACGGCCAGAGAGGCCACTCTTTAGTTCTTATTTTTGTACCACCGAGTATTGCCGGAGTTCCGGTATCAGTGGAACAATTTGCAAGCATGGTTGGAGCCACACTCATTGCCACAGCAGCTCCGACGCCGGCAATGGCATTCTGTTTTACAAATTGGCGACGGGAAAAGTTGGTTTTGTTATTCATGACAGATTGTTAATTGATAAGTTTCAGGGTTTCAGGGTTTCAGGGTTTCAGGGTTTCAGGGTTTCAGGGTTCATTTTCACCTTTTACATAACCGAAGTTGGCAAGTATCCCGCCATCGACATAAAGAATATGTCCGTTAACGAAATCACTTGCCTTTGAGGCCAGGAAAAGTGCAGCATTGGCCACATCTTCCGGCTGACCCCATCTTCCTGCAGGAGTTCTAGTCATAACCAGATCATTAAAGGGATGTCCGTTCTCACGGATAGGTCCCGTCTGAGCCGTTACGATATATCCCGGACCGATGCCGTTAATCTGAATATTATATTTTGCCCATTCACATGTCATGTTTTGTGTCAGCAGCTTTAATCCACCCTTTGCCGAGGCATAGGCAGAGACGGTATTACGTCCGTAAACACTCATCATGGAACACATGTTGATTATTTTCCCGGCTCTCTTTTCTATCATTTTGGGGACAACCCGTTTTGATACAATGAAAGGTGCCACAAGATCAACATCAATTACCTGCTTGTAATCAGCTATGGCCATGTTCAGGATGGGGATACGTTTTATTATTCCCGCATTATTCACAAGGATATCGACGGATCCCACGTTTTTTTCAATGTCTGATATACCCCTGTCGACATCGGCTTCATCAGTAACATTGAATTTAAGGGTGTAAACATTAAGTCCCTCTTTCCTGAATGCTTCCTTACAGGCCGCAAGCTTTTCGTCCTGAATGTCATTTACACAGATCTTTGCTCCGGCCTTCCCGAGAAGCAGGCCGATAGCAAGACCAATCCCATGTGTTCCGCCCGTTACAAGGGCTACCTTACCGGTCAGATCAAAAAGTTCCTTCATCATTGTTAAGTAATTATTTATAATAATGTTTCTGGTTGCCGGTACTGGTTGCGGATAGTCCTTGCTCCCCGCACCCCGCACCCTGCTCTGCTATTTCAATGTATCCGGATAACGTTCGTCCTTATCGCCGTAATCGAGGTTTTCACCTGCCATTCCCCATATAAATGTATAACCTGATGTACCGGCGGCACTGTGAATGCTCCATGAGGGCGACAACACTGCCTGGTCATTTACCATCCAGATATGTCTTGTTTCATCAGGATCACCCATAAAATGGCATATTGCCTGTTTCTCAGGAACCTCAAAATAAAAATAGGCTTCCATTCTTCTGTTATGAGTATGGACAGGCATTGTATTCCAGACACTTCCCGGAGCAAACTCTGTCATACCCATCTGAAGCTGGCATGTAGGTAATACACTATTAACAAGCAGCTTGATTATTGACCTGTGATTTGATTCCGCTGCACTTCCTGTAACAACGATCTCGGCATCTTTCTTTGTTACTTTCTTTGATGGATATGCATGATGCGCGGGTGCTGAATTAATATATAATTTAGCCGGATTCTTCGGATCCTTCGACTTGAATACCACGTCTCTGGTCTCTTTCCCAAGATATAGCGCCTCCTTATAATCCAGCTCAAAGTTCCCGCTGGCTGTTTCAATAATCGCCGGTCCGCCAACATTTATTATTCCCATCTCCCTCCTGTCAAGGAAATTCGGAGCTTTAAGATCATCAATAGTTTCGAGTTTCAGGGCTAAGGTTGCCGGCATTGCACCACCGACTATATACCTGTCATACATTGAATAAACAAGAGTGATCTCATCAGGAATGAAGATCTTTTCAATAAGGAATTCTTTTCTCAACCTTGTTGTGTCATAGTTTTTGACATCCGCCGGATGTCCTGCATATCGGATTTCTGTCTTCATGATATAATAATTAGATATTTAAATGTGATTGAAATATTAAAATAATTATGAATAAAACATCTGAAAATCATACAAAACAAAAATACAATCTTTGTCCGAGAATAAAATTAAAATCCTGTTCATTTAATCAGGAGAATCCCGGAAAAAGATTATTACTTCAATAGTGGTTTGCAACCTGCAACATGCAACATGCAACGTGAAAACCTGTTACCAGCCTGAATTAATATTTAACATCTCTTATGAATTGTTTTTTGGAAGATTGAATTGTTATTCCTATTTTTCGACGTCTTATCAGACTACGTATTTTTTAGCCGTCTTTCAGGCAAATTTTAATTTAAAGATATTTCCAGATGAAGAGATTTATTCATGATGATTTTCTGCTGACAAATAAAACTGCTTCAAGATTATATCATCAATATTCAGCCGCTCAGCCGATAATTGATTTTCACTGTCATTTATCACCGGCAATGATTGCTGATGACAGGCAGTTTGACAACCTCACACAGGCGTGGCTCGAGGGTGACCACTATAAATGGCGCGCCATGAGGACCAATGGTATTGATGAAAAATACTGCACGGGGAAGGTATCCGATCCTGAGAAATTCAGGAAATGGGCCGAGACAGTACCGGCAACTGCTGGTAATCCATTGTACCACTGGACCCACCTTGAACTGGCCAGGTATTTTGGCATTTATGATCTGCTCTCTCCTTCCACAGCTGATGCCATTTATGAAAAAGCCAGTTCAATGCTGAGATCAAAAGAATTCAGTATCAGATCGCTGTTGAAGAAATTCAAGGCTGAAGTCATATGTACTACCGACGATCCTGCAGATTCACTTGAGTATCATAAAAAGCTTAAAGGGGCTTTTGAAATTCTTATACTTCCGACATTCAGACCCGACAATGTAGTAAAGACAGAAGATCCTGCCAAATTCATTGCCTACATTGAAAAGCTCGGAAAATCAGCCAACAGGGAAATTAAAGATTTCACAACCCTTATTGAAGTCCTTGATGAGAAACACAATTTCTTTCATCAGATGGGCGGAAGGTTATCTGATCACGGACTTGACAGGTTTTATTTTACGCAGTTTACGGGAGCTGAGGCCGATAAAATATTCAAAAAGCTTCTGAAAGGAGAGTATCTGTCAGAGGAGGAATCTGAAAAATACAGGACAGCTGCCATGACTGAGCTGTGCAGGATGAATCACAAGCGGGGCTGGACACAACAGTTTCATGTCGGCGCTCTTCGCAACAATAATTCAAGAGCATTCAGGTTACTGGGCCCTGATACAGGATGGGATTCAATAGGGGCACCCCAGGATGCCTTCAGGATGTCAAGGTTCCTTAACAGTCTGGACGACACTGAACAGCTTGGTAAAACAATCCTTTATAATCTCAATCCTGCTGACAATGAGATGCTGATAACAATGGCCGGCAATTTCAACGACGGCTCAACAGCTGTAAAGGTACAGTACGGTGCTGCATGGTGGTTCCTCGATCAGAAAACAGGAATGGAAAAACACATTAAGGATCTGGCAGCACTTGGATTAATGAGAAGGTTTATAGGTATGGTAACTGATTCCAGGAGCTTCCTCTCCTATCCGAGACACGAATATTTCAGAAGGGTGGTCTGTAATTTTATAGGAGAAGAAGTTGAAAAAGGTTCGATTCCTGATGAAGAGGAATTACTAAAACCCATTATTGAAGGTATTTCTTATAAGAATGCAAAGGAGTATTTTGGATTCGGGAAATAAAAAGCATACCGCAAAGAGCACAAAGTACATCGCAGAGAGCGCAAAGGATTACATTAAACGAAACATAATTAACTTTTTAATTAATAACAGATATGAATGAATTAAATATAAAGAATAAAGTGGCAGTTGTAACCGGTGGTGCAGGTGTTATCTGCTCCGAGATGGCCAAATCGCTTGCAGCACAGGGTGTAAAAACAGTTGTCCTCGACCTGAACAAGGAAGCTGCATTGAAAGTTGCTGCTGATATAGAAAAGGAATTCAAAACACCGTGTATCGGAATATCAGCAAGTGTTCTTGACAAAGCCTCTCTGGAAGCTGCCAGGAAAGAGATCCACGAGAAATTCGGAGAAATAGATATACTGGTTAACGGTGCCGGAGGAAATTCACCCTCGGCAACGACCAAAGTCGAAAAGATGGAAGGAAATGAGAATCCCGAAGACACATTTTTCGGACTTCAGACAGAAGGTTTCGACAAAGTATTTGACCTTAATTTTAAAGGAACTCTTCTTCCTTCAATGGTTTTTGCCGCCGATATGGTCAAAAAGAGATCTGGTGTTATCATAAATATCTCTTCGATGAACTCTTACCGGCCGCTTACAAAGGTTGTAGCATATTCTGCAGCCAAATCGGCTGTGAATAATTTCACACTCTGGCTTTCAGTACATTTTGCAAAGGTTGGCATAAGGGTCAACGCGATTGCACCAGGCTTCCTGCTGACGAACCAGAACAGGTTCCTCATGGTGGATGAGAAAACCGGTGGTCCGACACCAAGGGGAAGAAAGGTGCTGAACAGCACTCCGATGGAAGCATATTGTGTTCCGGAAGAGCTGACAGGTACACTGCTGTATCTGGCGTCGGATCTTTCTAAGGCTGTTACCGGAGTAGTTATACCGGTAGATAAGGGGTTCAGCGCTTTCAGCGGGGTGTAGAGTGTTACTCGGGACGGATTGCTTCGCTTCGCTCGCAATGACGGTAACGGGGATCCAATTAGTCGGGAAGGATTGCTTCGCTTCGCTCGCAATGACGGTGCAAATGAGGTTAGTTAGTAGTTTGAATAAATAAAAGAGATGATTTACTACCAGGAAGGTTCGGAAAATACTGTTATTGGACAGAATGAGCTTGAGAAGGGGCTTTACACAGCTTTGGACAAGCTGGGATCAAGGAAAAAGGTGTTGGTCATACCACCCGACTGTACAAGGTTCCATTCAAGAGCAGGAGAAATTACGTCTCTTCTGTATAAATATTATAAGACAGATCTGAAGGATATACTTCCTGCACTTGGGACACATGAGCCAATGACCGGCGAGCAGATCGATGAAATGTTCCCGGGTATACCCGGAGAACTCTTCAGGATACATAACTGGAGAAAAGATGTTGTCACTGTGGGAACTGTCCCGGGAGAATATATTTCAGAGATCACAGGTGGTGCACTTGACTATTCCTGGCCTGCACAGCTTAACAAACTTGTATTCAGCGGCGGCCATGATCTTATATTATCAGTCGGACAGGTTGTTCCTCATGAGGTCATAGGCATGGCAAACTATAATAAAAACCTGTTCGTTGGAACAGGCGGTCCTGAAGGTATCAACAAAAGTCATTTTGTCGGCGCTGTTCATGGAATCGAAAGAATTCTGGGCAAAGCCGACAACCCGGTGAGAAGGATGCTGAATTATGCTTCCGAACATTTTATTAAACATCTTCCCGTTGTATATATTCATACAGTGGTAGGTCGCGATGATTCCGGGAAGCTTGTCATAAGAGGTCTCTTCATAGGCGATGACCCGGATGTATTTACCCTGGCTGCTTCACTTTCCCTCAAGGTGAACTTCACCGTCTTTGAAAAACCTCTCAGGAAGGTTGTCGTTTATCTCGATCCGTCTGAATTTAAAAGCACCTGGCTGGGAAATAAAAGCATTTACAGAACCAGGATGGCGATGGCCGATGACGGTGAACTGATTGTTCTGGCACCCGGACTAAAAGAATTCGGTGAAGATAAAGAAATAGACAGGCTGATCAGGAAATACGGATACAGAGGTACACCGGCAACACTGGAAGCCCTCAGGCAGAACGAAGAGCTGAAGCAGAACCTCAGTGCGGCAGCCCACCTGATTCACGGAAGTACGGAAGGAAGATTTTCAGTCACATATTGTCCGGGAAATCTGACACAGGAACAGATAGAATCTGTCAATTTTAAATATGCCGATCTTAATGAAACAATAAAAAAATACGATCCCGGAAAACTGAAAGAAGGATTCAATACACTATCCGACGGACAGGAGATTTTCTATATATCAAATCCGGCGACAGGGTTATGGAGTTCAAGGGAAAGGTTGAAATAACTGAAAATCTGCCGGAATGATCAATTGGGGCATCATCGGATGTGGAAATGTCACTGAGGCAAAAAGCGGACCTGCATTCAACAAAGTCGGCGGATCCAGACTTATTGCTGTAATGAGGAGAGACATAAAACTTGCGGAGGATTATGCGCGGAGACACGGGGTACCAAAATTCTACAACGATGCCGGAGCTCTTATAAACGATCCGGATATTAATGCAATTTATGTTGCAACACCTCCCGGAAGTCATGCTGAATATGCGATCAGATCGATAGAAGCCGGAAAACCTGTATATGTTGAAAAACCGATGGCAGTCAATCATGCCGAATGCCTGAAGATCATTGAAGCGTCTGAGAAATACAGAGTACCTGTATTTGTTGCTTACTACAGAAGAGCTCTTCCGGGTTTCCTGCTGGTAAAGGAACTTATCAGCAATGGCGCCATTGGCAACGTCAGACATGTTTTCATAAAATGTTTCAAATCACCGACTCCTGAAGAACTGACAGGAAAACTATCATGGAGAGTACAACCTGAGATATCCGGAGGAGGACATTTCTTCGATCTGGCTTCACACCAGCTTGACTATCTCGATTTCCTGCTGGGGCCTGTAATGAAGGTTTCATCACTTGTTCTTAACCAGGCTGGCCTTTACGATGCCGAGGATTTTATTTCAGCATCATTCCTGTTCGCGAAGGATATTGCTGCTACAGGCATATGGTGTTTTAGTTCCTCACCGGAAAATAATTCTGATTTAATAGAAATAACTGGCGATAAAGGTAAACTGACTTTCTCTACATTCAGCTTTGAGCCAATAGTCCTTGAGAATAGTGAAGGCAGGAAAGAATATATTAATGAAAGACCGGAGCATGTACAGTTTTATCTTATCAAACAGGTTGTAAATGCACTATCGGGGCAGGGAACAGCTGTTTCGACTGGAATAACGGCAGCGAGAACAAGTAAGGTAATGGATGAGGTGATGGCAACATGGATGTAACTTAACTATATAATTATGAATAAACTATCAGACATTGGATTAATAGGACTTGCTGTGATGGGTGAGAACCTTGTACTTAACATGGAAAGCAAGGGATTTCAGGTAACGGTTTATAACCGTACGACACAGAAGGTTGATGATTTTCTTGCAGGAAGGGCAAAAGGGAAAAAGATCACGGGAGCTCACAGCATAGAGGNNCAACTGGTCAGGTCACTTGCCCGGCCGAGGAAAATTATGCTTATGGTAAAGGCAGGATCTGCAGTTGATGACATGATCAATACTCTGATACCACATCTCGAAAAGGGTGATATAATTATCGACGGCGGAAATACTCATTTTCCCGATACGAACAGACGTACAGCCCTTGTGGAAAGCAAAGGTTTGCTTTACATCGGAACAGGTGTTTCCGGAGGGGAAGAAGGTGCGCTTCTCGGACCATCAATAATGCCCGGAGGATCAAAAGCAGCATGGCCATTCGTAAAGCCGGTTTTCCAGGCTATTGCTGCAAAAGTTGAAGACGGATCCCCCTGCTGCGACTGGGTGGGTGAGAATGGCGCCGGACATTTTGTGAAAATGGTACATAACGGGATCGAATATGGTGACATGCAGCTTATCTGCGAAGCATATCAGATAATGAAAGATCTTCTCGGAATGAGCGCTGATGAAATGCATCTTGTTTTCAAAGACTGGAATGAAGGTGAACTTGACAGTTACCTGATAGAGATCACGAGGGATATTCTTGCCTATAAGGATACGGACGGGAAACCGCTTGTGGATAAAATTCTTGATACAGCAGGCCAGAAAGGCACAGGAAAATGGACCGGAGTTGCTGCTCTCGACCTGGGCATTCCTCTTACACTGATAGGAGAAGCAGTATTTGCCAGATGTCTGAGCGCTGTAAAGGATGAAAGAGTAAAAGCATCAAAAATACTTCATGGCCCTGTTCCTGCTTATAATGGGAAGAAAGAAGAGTTCATAAATGACCTGAGGGATGCTTTATATGCATCAAAGATCGTTTCCTATGCACAGGGATACTCTCTGATGAAGGCTGCTGCTCTTGAATATAAATGGGATCTGAACTATGGAGGAATTGCCCTGATGTGGAGAGGCGGATGTATTATAAGGTCGGCTTTCCTGGGAAAGATCAAGGAAGCTTATGACAAAGATCCTTCAATAACCAACCTTCTGCTTGATCCATTCTTCAAAGAAAAAGTTGAAATATCACAAAAGGGATGGAGAAATGTAGTTTCAGCCGCAATAACCAACGGGATACCGGTTCCTGCTATTTCATCAGCGCTGGGATATTTTGATGGTTACCGTTGTGAAAGACTTCCTGCAAACCTGCTTCAGGCCCAAAGGGATTATTTCGGGGCACATACTTACGAGCGCCTTGACAGACCGAGAGGTGAATTCTTCCACACCAACTGGACAGGCAGGGGAGGGACAACAGCATCATCGACCTACAATGTATAATTCAGTAACAACCTTAAGAATATGACAGAAACTAAAAAGTTCAGTAACTACAGATGGACTGTTTGTGCATTGATTTTCTTTGCAACAACAGTGAACTACCTCGACAGGCAGGTGATAGGGATACTGAAACCATTGCTGGAATCAGATCTCGGGATTGGTGAGAAAGATTATGCACACATCATTATGGCCTTCCAGCTTTTATACGGGGTAGGAATGGTCATTGCAGGCCGGCTTATTGACAAATTCGGTACCAAGCTGGGATATGGCGTTGCCGTTATTCTCTGGAGTATAGCAGCTATGGGCCATGCACTCGCAAAAGGTGTCTGGGGTTTCGGATTCTGGAGAGGTTTCCTCGGAGTAAGCGAAGCAGGAAACTTTCCGGCAGCTATTAAATCAATTGCAGAATGGTTCCCTAAAAAAGAAAGAGCTCTTGCTACAGGAATATTCAACTCGGGGACGAATGTCGGGGCAATCGTGGCACCCCTGGCCATTCCAGCCATGGTCGCTGCATGGGGCTGGCAATCAGCATTTATCATCACCGGAGCAATAGGTTTTATCTGGGTGATCCTGTGGTTCATCTTCTATGAAGTACCGGAAAAACACAAAAAGGTCTCTGCAGGCGAACTTGCATACATACACAGTGATGTTGAAGAACAGGCTGAATCCAAAGAAAAAGTGTCATGGCTCAAACTTCTGAAGTACAGACAAACCTGGCTCTTCTTCATCGGAAAAGGTCTTACCGATCCCATATGGTGGTTTTATCTGTTCTGGATTCCCGGCTGGCTTTCAACAGTAAGAGGTACAGGCCTCAGCATATCATCTTTCGGATTACCCCTGGCATTCATTTATACAATGACAACCATCGGCAGCATTGGAGGAGGATGGGTCTCGGGATATATGATCAATAAAGGGATGACACCTTTCAAAGCCAGAAAATATACAATGCTGATCTTTGCATTACTTGTAGTTCCGATAGTTTTTGCATCATCAGAAGGTATAAGCACCTGGGGGGCAGTATGTCTTATAGCTCTTGCAGCATCGTCACATCAGGCCTGGTCGGCTAACATATTTACGACTGTATCCGATGCGTTCCCGAAGAAAGCTGTAAGCTCCGTTACAGGTATCGGAGGAATGGCAGGGGCTATCGGAGGTGCTTTCATTTCATATATCGCAGGTGGGATACTCCAGCATTTTAAAGATCTGGGACATATCGAGACAGGATATGTTGTAATGTTTGCGATTGCAGGAAGTATGTATCTTCTTGCATGGTCTATAATGTTCTTTTTTGCTCCTAAAAATAAAACCGTAGTCCTGGATTAATGAAAAAATCAGGGAAATACTCTTTTGGAATGGGTGACCGCTTCGGTCACCAGGGAAGCGCACAGCTTGCAGCAATAATTGAAGCCGGGAAAAAAGGTATCGAAATCACTCCTGTCTGGAATAAATCCAACAGGGAACATATGATAATCGGCACTGAGCCAGGCGATGTGAGGAAGGAAGCAGATGAAGTAACCCGCAAGGCAGGTTTCAATAAG
>MTKZ01002607.1_pt1 | contig 11533 bp, 9 predicted proteins | sample 1042781 | NCBI WGS metagenome assembly MTKZ01 (sample SAMN06212207, study PRJNA360539) | anaerobic digester metagenome | biome: Wastewater treatment plant; material: sludge; isolation source: anaerobic digester fed with sludge from wastewater treatment plant | place: Denmark: WWTP Viborg ...
AAGATCCTGGATGACCGGGTAGCCTCCCCGCTGAGCCGCATTAAAGGCGTGGGAACCGTTTCGATCTCGGGGGCCCCAGTCAGGGAGATACAGGTCTATTGCGACCCCCTGAAGCTGGAAGGCTACAATCTGACCGTTGAGGGTATTGCCTCAACCATTGCCTATGAGAACAGGAACACTCCCGGAGGCAATCTGGACATCGGCTCTGAAACCCTAACCATCCGAATGGAAGGAGAATTTCAGGATCCACGGGAGATGGAACATATCATTATCGGACATTTCCAGGGCAGAAGCATCTTTCTGAAAGATGTGGCACGGGTGGAAGACACCATTCAGGAAAGGTCCCAGGAAACGTACATTGACAGCGTTCAGGGCGGCTCCATCGTCATTCAGAAACAGGCCGGGGCAAACACCGTGCAGATCTGCAAGAAGATCATTGAGAAACTTCCCGAACTGGAGCAGAACCTGCCTTCCGATATCAGGATAGGGATCATCATGGACTCTTCAGACAATATCAACAGGGTGATCAACAGCCTGATCCAGACAATCATGGTAACCCTGATCCTGGTGGTTTTCATTGTGTTGTTCTTCCTGGGCCGCTGGCGCGCCACACTCATTGTGGCCATCGTAATTCCCGTGTCCCTGGTTGCGTCTTTCATATACCTGCTCATATCGGGTAATACGCTCAACATCATCTCGCTGTCGTCTCTGAGCATAGCCATCGGAATGGTTGTGGATGATGCCATCGTTGCATTGGAAAACATTACCACACATATAGAAAGGGGAACAAAGCCCAAATCGGCGGCAGTTTATGCGACCAACGAGGTCTCCATTTCCATCATAGCTTCCACACTTACCCTGCTGGCCGTTTTCATCCCCCTTACCATGGTGGGCGGAATGGCCGGAGAGATCTTCAGGCAATTGGGATGGATCGTGGCCATCATCAGTTCTGTTTCCACCATAGCGGCCCTGACACTGACGCCCATGATGTCATCACAGCTTTTGAGGTTAAAAAACAGAAAAACAAAAGGATTTGACAAATTCTACGGTCATATTGAAAAAGCGTTGGGAGCTCTTGATGCCGTGTATGCAAAAGCACTCAACTGGACGGTACGGCACAGGATCACCGTTATCCTGACAGCCACTGCCCTGTTCATCGTTTCTTTGTTCCTTTTCAATATCGTCCCCACTGAATTTTTCCCGCAGCAGGACAATGCACGGCTGCAAATGACAGTCAAATTACCTATCAATACCCGGTCAGAGATCACCAAAGAATTATCTTTCAGAATATACGAACAGTTCCGCAGGGATTTCCCCGAGATCGAGGCCATGACATTTACCGTAGGTCAGGCCAGTGAAGACAATGTTTACGGACAGCTGGGAGACAATGGCTCCCATATCATGACCGGGAACATACGGCTTTCCTTAAAAACAGAACGTGAGCGCTCCATCCAGGAGATCTCTGATGCCATGCGGGAAGACCTAAGGAGGTATTATCCCGAGATACGCACTTTTGACGTCGTCGGAGCCGGAATGGGAGGTCCTTTCGGAGGCCAGACCACCGTGGACCTGGAAATTTACGGGAATGACTTTACCACAACCGATGCCATAGCTGCGCAATTGGCGGATCTTATGGAAAGCGTGCCCGGGACCTCTCAGGTAACCGTTTCCAGGGATGAATATGCTCCGGAATACCTCGTGAATTTTGACAGGGAAAAACTGGCTGAACACGGATTGAACATTTCAACGGCCTCCCAGTTTGTACGTAACCGTATCAACGGGGCCACCGCCTCGTATTACCGCGAGGAAGGAGACGAGTATTACATCAAGGTACGGTATGCGCCCGAATTCAGGCAGACACTTGAAGATGTGCAGAACATCCTGATATACAACAGCCAGGGTGAATCGGTCCGGGTGAGGGATATTGCTGCCATTGGAGAGACCATGCAGCCTCCCACCATCGATCGTAAAGACAGGGAAAGGATTGTTACCGTTACATGCGTGGCAGCAAAAGGTGCCGCTCTGAGTGACCTTGTCGAAGCGGCAAGTCAACAGATTGACAAAGTTGACATCCCGCCGGAAATCATGGTGAGTATTGCCGGAAGTTACGAAGATCAGCAGGAATCATTCAAGGATCTGGCCATGCTCATGATCCCGATCCTGATCCTTGTTTACATTGTAATGGCCGCACAGTTCGAATCGTTCACCAGTCCTTTCATCATTATGTTCTCTGTGCCTTTTGCCCTGACCGGCGTGCTGGCTGGATTGGCCGTGTCCGGGACTGCCCTGGGGATCATGAGCATGGTGGGCCTGATGATGTTGTTCGGCATTGTAGTAAAAAACGGAATCGTTTTGATAGATTACATTGTCCTGTGCCGCGAACGCGGAATGTCCATCATGGAGGCCGTTGTTACTTCGGGCCGTTCCCGTCTGCGTCCCATCCTGATGACCGCCATGACCACCATTTTCGGCATGTTACCCCTGGCCGTGGGAAGAGGCGTGGGTGCCGAGATGTGGAACGGACTCGGGATCACCGTTGCCAGTGGTCTGACCATCTCCACGCTGGTTACCCTTTTCCTGATCCCCGCCATTTACAGCCTTTCGGCGGAGAGGGCCGATAAACGCAAACAGCGGAAGGCGGAACGTCGTCAAAGGCGTGCATTGAAAGAGACCAACTAAAAAGAACATCCATGAAAGCGCTATTCATATCATTCTACCAGGCCTTCTACGACGAGGTCATGGAAGTACTGGAGAAAAACAATGTCACAGGTTTCACTTTCTGGGAAGAAGTACGTGGCCGGGGGTCCAGGGGCGGAGAACCGCATCTGGGTTCCCATGCCTGGCCCACGCTGAACTCGGCCCTGATCACTTTTGTCCCCGACGGGGTGGTGGACACGTTGCTGGCTGACCTGAAGAAAGTAGATGAAACCGCCCCCAAACAAGGCTTGCGTGCCTTTGTGCTGGAGGCGGAAGAAAGGACTGCCTGATAAATCAGCGCGGATCGTTTAAAAGACTTTCCCCATTGTAAAAGGCAAGTATCCTGGAACGAAACAGAAAGTTGTATTTTGCCTGAGCCGTTTCGGAACGGGCGGCTGCCAAACGTATCCGAACCTGATCAAACGTATAAATGCTGGAACGGCCAGCTGTGTATTTTTGTTCTTCAAAATCATATGCCAGCTGGGCAGCCTCCACGGCCACTTCTGAAGACCTGAATTTTTCGTGTGCCGCAACTGCATTGTAATAAGCCTGTTGTACCTCTTTGTAAAGGTCCTGTTTCGCCTGGTCAAGCATCAGCTCCTGATTTTTTATGTTCAGACGGGCCGAACGTACCCTGTTTCGGGTTGCCATGCGGTTGAATATGGGAACACTCAGGCTCAGGCCAACGGACTGTGCACTGTTCTGTGCCAGCTGATCGGCCAGGGACGCGTTGCTAAGTCCCGCTGCCAGGCTGTAATTATAATAATAGGAATTGCTGTAGCCGGCACCCAGACGTAAACTCGGAGCATAGGCCCCCCTGGCAGCCTGCAACATTTTCTCGCTGCCCTCCAGCCGGTAACCCGCTGCCTTGATGGCCGGTCTCTCGTTTACAGCATGTCTGTACACATCAGCCGGAAGTATCAGGCCGGCTATTTCTCTTTCGACGAACTCAGACACATCAGGGGTCACGACATTAAAATCCTCCACCTGGGTGTAATTCATAGCCTGGGTCAGATTGAGCAACGACAACTGCAGGTTGTTGGCGGTTTCTGTTACCTGCATCTGCTGTTGTGCAAGGGAAGATCTTGCATCGTACAGATCGCTTTCAGAACTCTTTCCTCCATCCACAAGCTTTTGGGTCTGTTCCACCTGCCTGCGGTTCAGCTCCAGCTGGTCCAGTGCGATCTCGTACAACTCGCGACTCATGAGAACCTGCAGATAATAACCGGTAATGGCCAGCGAAAGGTCCTCCCTGGCCCGGTTCAGATCCTCCACGGCCGCCAGAAGTTCCTTCTTTTCCGCTTTCAGCTGGTTGGAAACCTGAAATCCGCTGAAAAGATTGACACTGGTATTGATGCCCATGGATGAATTCGATCCCGTCTGGTCCTGATATATCCCGTCCCTGTCGGGTGTCCTGCCAAAGTAAAAGGTTTGCCCCAGGTTGGCCGTCAGGTCGGGAAGACGCGAGAACTTGGTGGTTTCCACATTAATTTCCTGGTTCTCCCTGGCAAGTTCGTATTGTTTGACCGATATATTGTTCTCCAGCCCAAACTGGATGCACTCCTGAAGGGTCCAGGATTTTTTTGATGTCTGGGCCGCCAGTTTGCCTGCAGAAAAAACCAGGCATAGGCACAAAATGATTGTAGTTCTCATATTGTTTCTGCGTTTTATTTGTTGATGGACATCCCGCGTATCTGATCCTCTGTGGTTAACCCTTCCCTGACCTCAACCTGGATCCCGTCGCTGAGTCCCAGGACTACAGGTTTTTCTTCAAACAACTGTTTGTCACCGTCCATGCCCTGGAAAACATTTACAAACGAGCCCCCGTCGCGGAAGATTACGGAACTTTCGGGAATGACCAGCACATCGTAACGACTGTCCAGGATGATCTCTGCATTGGCACTGTACCCGGCCCTCACAAACACATTGTCGGGGACCGTCAAAGCGGCTTTGATTTCGAAAAGAATGGCCCCGTTGTTTTCTGTGCTTTTCGGGGAAATATATTCCAGTACCGCCTGAAAATGCTGATCCTGCAATGCCCCTATGGTTATATCCAAAGGCATTCCTTCCCGTATCCTGCCAACCTCCGTTTCATCAATGTTCCCGCGAAAGATCATGTCATTCATATCGGCTACCGTAGCAATGCTGGTCCCGGCGTTGAAGGTGTTTGCCTGTATTACGGAATTCCCCACTTTTACCGGTACGTCGAGGATCATACCCGAGATGGTGGACCGGATCTGCGTATTGCTGGCGGCCGAAGAACGTTTGGCTATGCCGTCACGGACGATCTCGAGGTTGTCCTGGGCATTGCGAAGTTCCTCACCGGCCAGTTTCAGCTGGGTTTCCACTTTTTCATATTCCTCCCTTACAACGACCTTGGCATCGTACAACTCGCTGGTGCGGTCATACACCCTTTGGGCCTGCTCCAGGTTCAGATTGGCCTGCGTCACCCTGGATTCGGCGGCATTGAGGGTCCCCATTTCCGGGATCACCTTGATCCTTGCTATGATTTCACCCACACTTACCATTTGTCCGGCTTCCTTGTACAGATCAGATACGATACCCGATATCTGGGGCACTATGGCCACCTCGTCCCTGGGCTCCACCTTCCCCGTTGCAACGGTTTTCTGTTCAATATTCCCGTTCGCGGGAACAACCAGTTCGTAAACCTCTTTTTGGGGCCTTGATTTTTTCCAAAGGTAAACGAAAGTGAATACGACGCCCGCCACCAGGGCGGCGATCAGCACGTAGCGTAAAATTTTCTTCATCATGTATCTGTTTATTCTGTTAATTTTCTTCTCTTATTGCATCTATAGCCTTGATCTGCAACGCCCTGTATGCAGGGAGGACCCCTGCGATCACGCCGCAAAGGACGATGATGGCCGCAGCAGACAAAGCCACTGTGAAATTGATCTGGGGGTTCTTGAAAAACACATCTCCGGTCATCTGCTGCACGAAGAGCTTGTCGGCCAGGTCAAGGACTAAAACGCCAAAGGCAAGTCCCAGAAAACCGGCAGCTATGGTAAGGACCGTGCTTTCCTTGATGATCTGGAAAATGATGGCGGAAGGTTTCGCCCCAATAGCCCTTCTGACACCAATCTCCCTGGTCCGTTCCCGTACAGTTACCATAATGATGTTGCTGACCCCCACCACCCCGGCCAGAAGGGTACCCAGGCCGACAATCCAGATCAAAAGGGATATTCCGGTGAACAACATTTCAAATTGTTTGAAAATCCTTTCCACATTGATACTCTCCAGGGCAAATTCATCTGTGGGAGACACATTGTGGCGTGCTTTCAAAACGGCTTTTACCTGGGGCTCGAGGGTGCTCATGCTCACTTTTTCATTGGCAACAACACCGATCAGATGCACAATGGCCCCCGAATTCTGGATCTGCTGCATCACGCTGTACGGGATCGCTATCACCTCGTCATCCCTTCCGTTGATGTTCACCCCACGGACGGACGGTTCTGTAACCCCTATGATCTTAAAATTGACATTATATAGCTTAATGTATTGACCTGTGGGATCTTCTCCGGTCCTGAAGAGTTCTTCATATACCTTTTTGCCCACAACACACACTTTCCTCCGGTCCTGCACGTCCATATGATTGAGATACCGGCCGTAGGTTAAATGCTGAGGCATCATCTGGCTGTATAAGGGCGAGTTCCCCTTGGTCGAACAGCTTGTGCTCTTATCCCTGAAGGCAACGGTAACGTCCCCGCCCATCAGAAAGGGTACCGTATATTTTATATCCGTAAGCTGCGCCTGAAGGATTACCAGGTCCTCTTCCTGCATATTCCAGTAACGCCCTTTCTGGAAACCCTTGTACGGTTCTGTTGTCCTGTTGGTGTAAAACAGGGCCGAGTTCTCAGAAAAACCCTGAATGTCGGAAGCGATTCCTTCCGATAGTCCGTTCCCTGCTCCCAGCATCACCACAAGCATGAAAATGCCCCAGAAAATGCCAAAGGCCGTAAGCAGACTTCTTCTTTTATTTCGGGTTATGGTAACCCATATCTCTTGCCAGCTGTCCAGATCAAACATAATTACTCGTATCTTAATGCTTCAATAGGTTTTACCTGGACGGCACGGCGCGCAGGCAGGTACCCGGCCAGCAGACCGGCTATTATCAGAACCAACGTAGCGGTTAAAATAATGTATGGTTCCACCGTTGGATTGGTAAAGAGCACCAGATCTTCCTGGGAGGTGGGTGCCTGGGCAGGTCCCATGAAGTGATTCAGCAACTCGGTAACCCCGATACCCGCCAACATGCCTATGTATCCGAAAAAAGCTGTGATCATAAGACATTCTGTCATTACCAGGCGTAAGATAGTTCCGGGGGTGGCACCAATGGCTTTTCGTATTCCAAACTCTTTGGTCCGTTCTTTAACTGTAATCAACATAATATTACTGATGCCAACTACCCCGGCTATCAAGGTTCCCAATCCTATGATCCACACAAATAATGTGATGCCGTTGAAAATCCCCTTGAACTGAAGAAATTCCCTGGCCACATTATAAAGATATACGGCCGACCTGTCCTCTTTGTCAAAACGGTGTTTCCGACCCAGAGCGGCCCTGATGTCAGTTTCAAAAGATTCATTTTGTGCTTTGGTCTCCAATCCGTCCAGCAACATAGCCACCTGCGAATACCCGTTTTCCGGGTTGTATATCAACTGTGCGGTTGTCAAAGGGATACAGCTGTTTGGATTCTGGGACATGTTCGAATCGTGGTACACCCCAACCACTTTATACATGACTTTGTCGTAATTGATATATGCTCCCAAAGGATTTTTATCCTTAAACAGCAGTCCGGCCGTACGCGAATGCAACACGATGACCTTGCGCGCCTGTTGTATATCGGCCTCATTTATAAACCTGCCGTTTCCCGCCCTGATCTCTACGGCTTCGACATTTTGGTATCCGGGCAATACCCCCTGCAAGACACCGGGGGCATAATCGTCTCCGTGATAAAAATTAGGTCCTCTGCGACTAATCAGCGGAGATACGTTGTATACCTGGTTGAATTGTTCTTCCAGAAAAGGCCTTTCGGTACTGTCCAGCTTGACCCTTCTGCCTGCCTGCAAGCCTTCGTACGGCTGGGCGGTCCTGCCCGGCCACAGTTTCACAAAATTGGTGGCCATGTCGGCAAAATTGAAAAGGATCCCGTTGCGAATGCCGTTCCCTGCACCCAACAGTACAATCAGCATAAAAATCCCCCAGGCCATGGAAAATCCTGTCAGAAACGTACGCAGTTTGTTTTTTCTGAGTGTGCTGAAAATTTCCTGAAAATCATCAAACATGACTGTAAGGTTTACTGATGTTCAATAGATCCGATAATGCCGTCCCGGATCTTGATTATTTTCTGGCTCATCGAAGCCATCTCGGGATCGTGCGTAACCATGACGATGGTCATTCCCTCCCGGTTTACCTGCTGCAGCAGTTCCATGACCTCTATGGATGTCTGTGAGTCGAGTGCACCGGTGGGTTCATCGGCCAGAATAACCTGCGGATTGGTTACAAGGGCCCTGGCGATGGCCACACGCTGCTTCTGGCCACCGGACAGGGCAGAAGGTAAATGATCCGCCCACTCGGCCAATCCCATCTTTTCCAGATATTCCATGGCGATCCGGTTCCTTTTGCCACGCCTCACCCCCATGTAGTACAAAGGAAGGGCAACGTTTTCCAACGCTGTCTTAAAAGAGATCAGGTTGAAAGACTGAAACACAAATCCTATCAATTTGTTTCGGTAAACGGCAGCATCTTTTTCTGAAAGTTCGCGGATCAGTTTACCGTTCAGATAATAGGACCCGGTGTCATAATCGTCCAGTATCCCCACAATATTCAACAAAGTAGATTTTCCTGAACCGGATGCGCCCATTATCGCCACAAACTCTCCGTCTTCTATGTCCAGGTTCAATCCTTTCAAAACGTGCAATGCCGCTCCATTGTAATACGTTTTGTTTATGTCTTCGAGTCTGATCATTATATATTATTTATAGTACTTTAAATTTATTAGAATTCTGCGGGGCAAATATATATACTTTTTTTGATACCTTGCAAGACAAGGTACTAAATTTTTATAAAAATTCTTTTTCCGGAAATAATTGTTATCTTTGAGTACAATCTGAAGCATTATGCATAGCCATGTCTCTTACATACTCGAATATCTGAGCTATGCTTCCTGTTATTATTATTCGTATTGCCGCTCCTGACGGGAATACAGAGGTGCTTTTTCCCGCTCAGGAGCATCCCGGAATTTTTCATACACATAAGACGTGCCAGGCAGCACTTTGGTTACATCTGAAGTGTATTATTTTTTAATAATAACAAACTGAAAAACCGAAATGAATCCCTTGAAATTTTATAAATCCGAACCCATTCCCCTGGAGTTCCACAAAGTCCGCATTGTACAAAAACTAAACCTGGTACCCCTGGACAGGCGTCTGCTTGCCATTAAGGATGCGGGTTTCAACACATTTAAGCTGTCCACCCGAGATGTTTTCCTGGACATGCTCACAGACAGCGGAACCAATGCCATGAGCGACAACCAGCTTGCCGCGATGATGCAGGCCGACGATGCCTATGCCGGATCGCAAAGTTTTGACAAACTGCAAAAAGCAGTACAGGACGTGCTTGGGAAAAAATACCTCCTCCCGACACACCAGGGACGGGGTGCCGAGAATGTCATTTGCCGTACTTTCATTAAGCCGGGCAACATCATCCCCATGAATTATCATTTTACCACAGCCCTTGCCCATATTATGGCCGTTGGAGGGAAGATCGCAGAATTGCTGCATGACGATGCCCTAAAACTGCAATCGGACAATCCCTTCAAAGGGAACATTGACATTGAAAAACTGGAAAAATGCATCCAGGAGCACGGGGTGGAGAACATCCCCTTCATACGGATGGAAGCATCCACCAANNGGCGGCATCTGCACCAACCGGAAAGCCCTGTACCAGAAAATGGAAGCCCTGATTCCTCTGTATGAAGGGTTTCTGACCTACGGAGGCATGTCAATCCGGGAGATCGAGGCTATGGCTGTGGGATTGTACGAAACGCTGGATGAGACCATTATTTGTCAAAGTCCCGAGTTTATTAAATTTATGGTGACCGGTTGCATGGACAAGGGAATCCCTATGGTAACCCCTCCCGGAGTACTGGGGGCCCATGTAGATGCCATGAAATTCTGCAGCCACATCCCGCAGTCCCAATACCCTGCAGGAGCTCTTACGGCTGCTTTTTACCTCTGTTCGGGAGTCCGGGGAATGGAACGCGGATCGGTATCGAGTGCCCGGGACGAACAGGGCAATGAAGTGCCTGCAGATGTTGAATTGCTACGCCTGGCACTACCACGGCGTGTCTTTACTCTTTCCCAGGTCAAATACGCAATGGACCGTCTGGAGTGGCTGTTCGACAACCGTAAACTGATAGGAGGCCTTCGTTTTACGTATGAACCTCCTGTGCTCCGTTTCTTTATGGGTTCGCTGGAACCGGTAGAAGACTGGCCTGCCCGCCTTGTGGATAAGTTCCGGAAAGACTTCGGGGATAGTCTTTAAGCTACTCACGGTACTTTCTTCCCCGGCGGAGAAGAAAGTACCGTTTTTTTTTATCTTTGTGCTATGAGAAACTATCTTATAGCATTCATTTATGTTGCCGCACCCATATTGATCATTGTCCTTTTCCGGAATTTCCGTTTCTTTTCAAAAATCGGAACGGTTATAATGGCTTACGGCATAGGCATCATCATGTCCCTTTCGGGCATTATGAGGGGAGGTTCGGCAGAAGAGGTACAACAGCTGGGTAACATGCAGAATTGGTTCATGAACCTTACGGTGCCCATTGCTATTCCCCTGATGTTGTTCGCTTCGCATTTCACGTTATGGTTCAAAACCATGAAAAAAACCTTTACCACGCTCATTGCCGGGATCATTGCCATCTTCTCAACCATAGTTATAGCCTACCTCCTATTCAGAAACACCGATATCCCCGAAGTGGGAAATGTCTGTTCCATGCTTGTGGGCATGTATACAGGAGGTTCCATGAATTTTGCTGCACTCAAACAAATCCTTGGTGTTAGCAACAACACCTACATTCTGGTCCAGACTTTTGACACAGCGCTTTCCTTCTTTCTTTTAATGTTTGTTATTTCGGGAGGTTACAAAATTTTCCGCAAAATCCTGCCTTACGGAAAGTCCAGGCAGGTAGCTGCAGGGCTTCCCGAGGAGCTGTCCTCTACAATAGTCAGAGAAAACTTTGAAGATTATTCCGGTATGTTCAAAAAAAAGGTTGCTGGCAAACTCCTTGTTGCCCTGTTGCTGTCAATCGCCTGCCTGGGCATAGGAGCGGGAATTTCCATGCTTGCCGGTGCCGGCCTGAATGAACTAATCATTATCCTGACTATCACCACACTGGCTCTGGCGGCTTCTTTCTGGAAAAAGATCCGGGAAATACCAAAAACCTTTGAGTTGGGAATGTATTTCATCCTGGTTTTCAGCATTGTAATTGCCTCCCTATTTGACATACGGACACTCTTCATGCGTGAAAGCCTGAACGTACTTGCCCTGGTGAGCTTTATCCTGGTGGTTTCGGTACTGCTTCATTTGCTTATGGCGCGGATCTTCCGGGTAGAAGGAGACCTTTTCACCGTATCCCACATTGCACTCTTGTTCTCACCTCCCTTTGTACCACCTGTTGCTTCTGCCATGAATAACCGCAGGGTGCTGGTCAACGGCATTATCATAGGCCTTATAGGCTATGCCTGCGGTACCTACCTGGGGACCATTGTTGCTGAGCTTTTTAAATGGATTGGATAAATTAATAACCTCACAT
>MTKZ01102990.1_pt2 | contig 11532 bp, 9 predicted proteins | sample 1042781 | NCBI WGS metagenome assembly MTKZ01 (sample SAMN06212207, study PRJNA360539) | anaerobic digester metagenome | biome: Wastewater treatment plant; material: sludge; isolation source: anaerobic digester fed with sludge from wastewater treatment plant | place: Denmark: WWTP Viborg ...
CCCGGCCTCGGCCGGCCAGCCGTTGGTGATTGTGGTTGGACAATAGGCTCCAAGATGATCGGGCGGGGTTGGGGGGTGTCAAGGCAGGCGAGCAACGCCCTCGCCGGGTTCGTCAGGATTGTTCGTCCTTTGGTCGCGTTTTCCAGCGGCGGTGGATCCAAAGGTATTGCTCGGGCGCCTGGCGGATGAACTGCTCAATCGCGCTGGTGTACTCCTGGGTGATCCAGTGCAGCTGATCAGGTTTGTCGGCCCATTCGTGCGGCTCGATGATCCGGTTGCAGCCGACCTCATACTCGAAGTTATCGCTCAGCCGCCGGGCGTATCCGACAAGGATGGGCACGTTGTGCTGCACGGCCAGCAGGCCGATGGATTTGTAGGTCGACGCCTTCTGTCCGAAGAAGTCGACGAACTCGCCCTTGCGGCCGGCGTTCTGATCGGCGATGAAGCCCAGCAGGCCGCCGGATTCGAGCACATCACCGGCCGATTGTGACGCTCCCTTCTTGTACAGCAACGGCAGGCCGCGCCTGGCCCGAATGCCCAGAATGAACTCGTTGAGCCAGGGATTGTCCAGCGGCCGCATGACCGCCGTCAGGGGAAACCCCAACGCTGCCAGAGCAAACCCGACCAGTTCCCAGCTTCCGTAGTGGCCGGTGACCAGGATCGCTCCCTGCCCCCTGAGCAGGCGGTCGAGGGCCTTGTCGATGCCGTTGAGACGGATGTACCGGTGCCACGTGAGCTCGTTGATCAGCCGCGGGGTGAACAGGCACTCCATGGCCATCATTGACATTTGTTCGAGGGAGCGGAAAGCAAGCTGGTCGATTTGCCGCGGTGACAACTGCGAGTTGTAGGCCAGCCGCAGGTGCTCCCTGGCCCGGTTCAGGTGGCGCGGCATGATCCGGCACCAGATGTGGACCATCCTGCGGGCGGTGGCCAGATTCCAGTTCACGGGGAACATCTGGAATACCATCGCCGCCAGCCGGACGGCCAGGTAAACGAGCAGGTCTGTCAGCATTCGGCGTTGCCGCATGGGGTGGCATTGTAACCCAGCCCGGGCTGATTGGCGAAAACGGATCATGGCGGGTGTCCGCCATCACCGTAAATCCCTCTGCGGTCTGTCATACACGCTGGCGAGCCGCGGGAGCCGTTGGTTTCTGCTGGACTTCGAGAGGGGGAAACGGTATGGTTCATCTGTGGCAAGCAATCCGGCATGAGTGACAAACATTGTGACGGTTGTGACGTCTAATAAGTAAGGGGGTGTCTTGCTGGAGGCTCGGGGACAATGACGTCGAAATCGAGGGCTCGGGGTGGTTTTACGCTGATGGAAGTGCTGGTCGTCGTAGGGATCATGGGGCTGCTGATGACCCTTCTGGTCCCCGCGATCAACCGCGCCAGAGTATACGCCCGGTCAGCGGCCTGCAAGTCAAACCTTCACCAACTCGGTCTGGGGATGACCATGTATATACACCAATATGACGTCTATCCAGGTCATCAATGGATCCTGTTGCACCCTGACCCAGACAATCCGAGCACCCTGAAGGAAGAGCGGATCCGCTGGTTCAATGCCATGGCCAGGCTGCTGAAGGGCTACATNNTGAAGGGCTACGAGGTGCAGGGCTGTGCAGCCGTCGCGGACTGGGAGGTGGGGCGTAACAACTCCTACGGCTACAACTATAAGTACCTCGGCGGCACGCGCTATAATGACATTGCCCCCAGAGCTCCCTATGAGAACTTCCCGGTCAAAGTCGTTCGCTTTCCGGCCCGGACCATCGCCTTTGGAGATTCCGACGGCACCGGCTGGACCAAGGAGCACGTCAACGGCGTCAACGACAAGGATATGTTCGGCAACCACGGCTACACCCTGGACCCGACGTTCATTCCCGAGCACAGCCTGCACACCTACAACCAGACTCCCAGCGGCAAGGAGTACGAATCTTACGCCTGGAAAGACTACCGCACCTACATCTCAACACGGCATGGCGGCAAGTCCAACCTGTGCTTTGCCGACGGGCACGTGGAGGTGATGTCGCCTCGGCAGGTCTACATCGACAATCGCTATTGGAACGGACTCGGCGCAGAAAACATCGCCCGCGACAAGCACGTCACCTACAAGTTTCTGGATGGGGAGTGGCGCTTTCCAGAGATACCGTAGATTCAACCATCATATCGTTTCACGATATGCGTTGCTTGCGTTCAATCCGCGCAGTGAGGGTCACCCGGCACTCCGGGCCCGCTGAGGCAGCGCAGGAAGATCGAGGTATCGTACACATCCACGTCACTGTCGGGGTCCAGTCGTGTGCCTCTGCACGAGGGATCCGGCTGGGTGACGGTATCCCCGCTGAGGCAGCGCTGAAAACAGCCGAAGTCGACTTGATCGACGTCGCTGTCATGGTCGAAGTCGCCGGGAATCGGCACCGGGCAGCCGGTCTGATCGACGGCCACGCCGCTCTGGGTGTCCGGACAGAGATCGCAGGCATCGCCGACGTCGTCATCGTCGGCGTCTTCCTGTTCAGGATTTGCAGCGGCAGGNNCGGCAGGACAGTTGTCCAACGCGCAGGTATTGGGCGCGAACCCGGGGTTCCCGAATCCGTCACCGTCGATATCGGTGCAAGGATCACAGAGGTTGCCAATGAGGTCGCGGTCGGCGTCCGCCTGATCGGAGTTGGCGATGGTCGGACAGTTGTCGCAGACGTCACCAAGCCCATCATCGTCTCCGTCTTCCTGTTCAGGATTTGCGGCGGCGGGGCAGTTGTCCGGCGGGCAGGTGTTGGCNNGCAGGTGTTGGCCGGCAAGCCGGGGTTGCCGAACCCGTCGTTGTCGGTGTCGGTGCACTCGTCACACGGATCGGTGAGCCCGTCGCCGTCCATGTCGTTGAAGCCCCCCAGCCAAGTGTCGCCCAAGAGGGCCGAGGGCTGTTGTGGCACGCCGTAACCTCCAAACAGAAGGCTCATCCCGCGCACGCAATCGAAGGCCATGGCGTGGCCGAACCGCGGCGGGGGCGCCGGCGGGATGATTTGCCGCGACCAGTCGTTGCCATCCCATTCCCAGGTATCATCCAGGGCCGGCGTGCCTGCATTCTGATCCTGGTACCCGCTGAACAGGACGCAGACGCCCCGCGCCGGGTCGAAGGCCATCGCCGCATCAGTCCGCGCCGGTGGGACCGTCGCGGGGGTTCGTTGCGTCCAGGCCTGCCCATCCCATTCCCACGTGTCGTTCATGAAGGCTGAACCGTTATGCCCGCCAAAGAGCACGATGACTTCACGAATACTGTCGTAGACCATGACGTGCCCGGCCCGGGGCGGGGGACCGGTTGCCGCTCGCTCGGTCCACGCAGAGCCGTCCCATTCCCAGGTGTCGCTGAAGTACGGGCCCTGGTTGCACGGTGCCCAGTCGCACCAAGAGTGGTAGTAGCCGCCGAACAGGACGGTGACGCCGCGTGCCGGGTCGTACGCCATCGCATGGCGGACTCTCGGATGTGGGCGCGTGGTACGGAGATATTGCCGCCACGAATTCCCGTCCCATTCCCAGGTTCTATCATTGTAGGTGTAACCGTCTTGCGGCGGGACAAGAATTGCGCCTCCAAAGACCACCATGCGGGAGCGAATCGAGTCGTAGGCCATCGCATGAAAGCTGCATGCCGAAGGAGCCGTCCCGACAAGATGCCAGTGAAGGCCGTCCCACTCCCAGACTTCGTCGCTCTTGGCGTAAGAGCTTGTTGGGCTAATACTTCCGCCAACCAGTATGACCCTGCCTCGGCCGTGGTCGGACGCCATCGCATGGCCGTATCGGGGTGATGGCGAGAGCTGCAGATTCTGCTGTTCCCAGAACAGACACGGCTGGGCTTGCAGCCGCGAGGTCCCACTGACGACCACCGCGCCCACGATAGACAGAGTCAACACCCGCCAAGGAGCGGCGGTTCCAGGTGGTACTCTTCGGTCAGGCACGGTTGACCTCCTTGTGCGCCGGCTCGCATGAGGCGATAGACCGAACTGAGGGAGTTGACTCCATGATAATACTGCCTCGCAGGCCGTGCAAGTGTCTTCTGGGAAAGTGGCGGTTTCACCCCGCAGTCCATGAGAGAGCCGACAACCATCGTGGAAAAGTGATTCTCTCACATTGCCGAACGCAGAACCAGCCACCCGGCTGCGATCAGCAGCGTGGCCAGCGTCACCGGCACACCGGCGCGGGCATGCTCGCGCCAGCCGATGTGAACGCCCAGCCGCTCGGCCTGGTTGACGACGATGATGTTGGCAATGCTGCCGGCGATGAAGAGGTTGCCGGCCAGGGTGCTCGACAGCGCCAGCACCGACCCGGCCAAGTGAGGGTCGCCGTGGGCCGAGGCGGCCGGCAGCAGGAGCATCGTGGCCGGAACGTTGGAGACGAGGTTTGACAGGATTGCGGTGACCACAAAGAGCCAGCCCATGTGGCCGAGGTCCACGTGCATGGCATCGAGTCGCTGCATGACCAGGGTCAGGGCCCCGGTCGACTCCAGCGCCCTGTTGACGATAAACAAGGCGATGAACAGGACAAGCAACTCCCAGTCGACCAGGCCGAGCATGCGGCGACTGTGCATTCTGCGGCTGGTCAGGATGATTCCCGCCGCGGCCAGGGCGAGCAGCTCCCGGGGGAGCGGCGTTGCCAGGAAGGCGACGACGAGAGCAATCAGGATCACCACTCCCTTGCCCGACTGATAAGGGTTGAATCGCGGTGCGTCCACGTGTTGCAGAGGCGTTTCGGCCTCCCATCGGCCGCGGGTCTGCCGGACCAATATGGCCCACGCGGCGGCCAGCCCGAGGGTCGCCGGCACCAGGCCGTCGAGCAGGTAGCCGCCGAACGACATCCTCAGCTTCTGCCCGATGAGCATGTTCTGCGGATTGCCGATCAGCGTTGCCGCCGATCCGATGTTGGAGGCGCACGCCAGCCCAAGCAGGAAAGGCAGGGGGTTCAGCTGCCGCCGGGCACAGCTTTCGACCAGCAGAGGGGCGACGGCCAGACAGACGATGTCGTTGGCCAGCAGCGCCGACAGCAGGCCGGAAACCGCGATGATGATGGCCAGCAATGCCGGCGGTGAGACTTCGGCGACAACCATGCGCCGAGTGATGGCGGTGTACAGTCCGCCAAGACGGAACTGGGCGGACAGGACCATCAGGCCGAACAGCAGGCCGATCGTCGGCACATCGACGGCGTGCCACGCGTCGGTCAGCTCGATCCGCTCGCCGGCCAGCAGAATGATCGCCCCGATGAGTGCGATACCGGTCCGATCCATGGCCAGGCCGGGAAACCGGCCGAGGATCATGCCGACATACACGAACCCAAAAACGAGAAGGATAGTCTTGTCCATATCCGCAAAGGAGTCGCCCGTGAGAGGATCTCTTCTCGCTCCCAGGTTCTCAATGATTCCTTTCGTGATTCCACATCGTGATACTTGACGCCCGCCAGAGAGGGGCCGGGGTGAGGGTTGCGGCCCGGCAACGCAATCGCACCAGGTTGTCAGCGTCGGCGAGGATGACCAGATCCGTATCGCGGCCACACTCCGCCGCGCCGTACAATACGCATGCCTGCCCGCCCATGAGCAGGGCGCGGACACGGTGCTTTCGGATCGAAGAAAGGACTTTGCGTATCGGGCTGCGGATCAAGCGAGCCTCCCAGAGTCAAGAATGTCTCCCAAAGCTTCTCGCTTTCCAACCATCGCTGGGCCGGGCTCAGGCGATACCATTCCGCCCATTCCTCGCCCACCAGTTGTTCGGGTCGAATCATGACGTCACGATAGCAAACGCCCCCGTCGCATTCAAGACGGTGTCCGGGACCGCAGCCCATACCTCATATTCACACGAAGCCGTCAAAGCGGCAGGCTCGGGGGATGGAACGCCTCGTCCTTTTCACCTTCCTTCAACGACAAATCGGTATTGCCCCGCGGCCACGTCAAGTACGGCGGCATCATCCTGCAATCCGATAAATCGTACACCGGGCACACGGGACAACGGACTCAGGACCGGCACGCCGCTCTCGGTGACTGAAAACTTCGCCATGCGAAGCAGCGGAACGTATACCTTTGCCGTGGTGTTGGCCGGAATGGTGACCTCCAGCGCCAGCCCGTTATCAGTCCGTTTCCACTCGCTGCGGATCTGGCCGTACATGGACGGGTACGTGGCCTTGGCCCAGGTCAGGTCGCCGACGATCGCCGGCCGGATGATGAAACGCTTGAACCCTGGAACCTGCGGGTCGAGATTGATTCCTGTCAGAGCCTCGTAGAACCACCGGGCCACCGTGCCGAAGGCGAAGTGGTTGCGTGAGTTCATGTCCGGCCCTTGTTTGTCGGCATCCCATCGTTCCCAGATTGTCGTTGCGCCCTTCAGAATCATGTGGCCCCACGATGGGCAGGTGGTCTGCGAGGCCAGGCGCCAGGCCAGGTCATTGTGTCCGGTCTCATGGAGCAGGGCCATCAGGTACGTCGTGCCGAGGAACCCGGTCGACAGATGGTCGCCGTGGCCCACGATATCCTTGACAATGTTCTGCAGCACTGCCTGCTGCCGTTCCGGTGGCGTGATTCCGAAGTACAGGGGCAGGATGTTGCAGGTCTGGGTACCGGTGAGGTAGTTGTTGTTCTGCTTGTTCAGGTGCTTCTCGTTAAACGCCTTGGCGATGGCGGCCGCCTGGTCGTGATACCTCCTCGCATCGTCGGCCTTGCCGATCGCAGCGGCCATCTCCGACATCAGCCTGCTGCAGTAGAAGAAGTAGGCCGAGCCGATCCACTCGCTGGGAGACTTCTCGACCGGCACCCAGTCGCCGTATCCGGCTTTCTCGTACAGCCCGTCCTTGCCGTGGGTCTTCATGTACTCGACCCACGCGGCCATGCCCTTGTAGTTCTCTTCGATGATCCGCGTATCGCCATAGAATCGCCAGACGGTGTAGGGGATGATCACAATGGCATCGCCCCAGCCGGGCTTGGCGGCATCGGTGACTACCATGGCGGGCGAGACATCGGTGGTCGCCCCGTCGGCTCCCTGCGAATCGGTGATATCGATCATCCACTTGGTGTAAAACGCACCCATGTGCCGCAGGAAACACGAGGTATGGGCGAAGGCCTGCGCGTCCCCCATCCAGCCGAGCCGCTCATCGCGCTGTGGGCAGTCGGTGGGCACGCTGTGGAGATTGGAGAGCAAGCCCCATTCCACGTTTTTCAGGATGCGGTTGATCAGCCAGTCCGAGCACCTGAAGCTGCCGGCCGGCGGGGTGGCCGTATGAAGGACGCGATGGGTCAGCGTGGCCGTCGTTGGCGGCTTGGGCAGGCCGCTCACCTCGCAGTAGCGGAATCCGCGATAGGTGAAGATCGGCTCCCAGATCTCCACGTTCCCGCCCTTACAGATGTAGTAATCGGTGGCCTCGGCCGAACGGTAGTTGTCACGGTACAGCCGGCCGTTGGGATCAAGTTCCTCGCCGAATCTCAGGCGGATCTCGGTGCCGGGCGTCGCACCTTCAACCTTGAGCCGCGCGACGCCGGAGGCGTTCTGACCGAAATCGAAGATGAACACGCCCTTTTGCGGCTCGCTGATCTGCATCGGCGGGATTTCCTCTGTGATTTGTATTGTCTCGTCCCGCTGGGCAACCAGCACGGCCGGCTTCTCTTCGAGGACGGCCGTCTTCCACCACTTCGCACCGTCGAAACCGGGGCTGTCCCATCCCGGCTGCTCCAACCGGGCGTCATAGGTCTCGCCGTGGTAGTAGGTGTTGCGGCTGATCGGCGAGGTGTATGACTGCCACGTGGGATCGGTGACCACCACCTCGCGGCTGCCGTCGGCATACTCGATGGCGATTTGGCAGATCAGTCGCACATCACCCTGGGAATACTGATCCGAGCCCTTCCATCCCAGTCCGCCGCTCCACCAGCCGTTGCCGAGGATCGCCCCCACGGCGTTGGGGCCCGGCTTGAGCATTCCGGTCACGTCGTAGGTCTGGTACTGGACCCGTTTGAAGTAATGTGTCCAGCCGGGGGTGAACAGGTCCGAACCGACCTTACGGCCATTGAGTCGCAATTCGTAGATACCCAGCCCCGATACGTATGCACGAGCCCGCGTGACCTGCTCCTTAACCGCAAATTCCTTTCGCATGCACACCGCATGGCGAGGCGGCGGCGCTTCTCCCACCTCTTTCCAGGGCTCGTCGCCGTACTTGGCTACCACGATCGTGGTCTCCCACGCCGCATCGTCAAAATCAGGCGAAGTCCAGTTGGGTTGTTCGGTATGGGCCGTCTTGCACTGCGCATCGCTGCGAAGCTCGATCGTCTTGCCGCTGTTGAGGGTGATTTGAGCAGTGAAAACAAGCCCGTATTGGCCTGGACCGTTGTGGGCCTGGACCGCCAGCACGTTCTTGCCCGGCTTGAGGTGTTTGTCGAGCTCGTAGACCGAGGCCACTTTCCAACTGGAACCGCTGCCCACGCGCTGGCCGTTGACGAACAGGGTGAAGTGATCGTCTGCCGCGATCTTGATCCGCGCACTCCTGGCCAAGTCGGCTTCGTCGATAACGAACGACTTGCGCACGAAGATGGTTGTATCGTCGCCCGAGGCCTTGACGTTCCAGATCCAGTCGCCCCATTTCAAAGCGGCGTGGACATCGGCAGGCCTCTGGCTGATAATCCACTTGGCCGACCAGTCCTCCGGTTTCAGCAAGGCCATCTCCCACCAGGCCGGCGCCGACCACGCCGACACCACGCCATGGGCATCCCACGTTCGGACACGCCAGTAATAACGCTGCCCGCTGACCAGCGGTTTGCCCGCGTAGACCACGTGCGTCGACTGATTGGATTTGACAATGCCGCTGCTCCAGACGAGCTTGCTCCGATCCACGTCCGTGATTCGCGCCCGGTTGGTGGAAGCCCGTTTGACAGCCGGATCCTGGCTGAGCACACGTGCGCCCGCCTCGACTTCGGTCGTGACTTCGCCCATATCCGGGGCCGTACTGACCTGAATCTCATAGGCCGTCTGCACCGCTCCGCGGCGATCATCGCTCACCTCCCACGACAGCCGGGGGGCAGTGATATCGATGCCCAACGGGTTGCCCCGGTACTCGCATCGCAGGTTCGTCGGCGCCCCGAGAGCACCGCTGACCGCCGGGCGGGCCATCTGGCTGCAGCCGGCCAAGGCGGCGAGCGCCATGGTGGCAGCGACGGTCGCCAGTCTTCCGGAAACAACGAGACATTCGAGTTGACGGTTCATTGGCGTCCCTTTCTATCTGGGAGCGTGTGTGAGCACAGCGTAGGGCATGGTCGAAGCCGCCGAAGGCGGCGGAGACCTGCCGGTTCAAGCATGAATATGTGGCAGGTCTCGTCCGCCGCGGCGGACTCGACGCGGCCCTGCCGCCTGGCCCTGCAGCTTCTCACACAGGCTCTACGGTCTGCACAAAGGCTGGAACAAGAGCGCCTAGAGGATAATCCCGGATCGCCATTTGGCAAGGGTGGCAAGCCGGACAAGGCGTAGTAGAATGTCGCGGTGCATCTTGTCAGGAGACGCCGCGATGCAAGACACATCCCCCGGACTGCCGCGAAAACCTCGCACCCTCCGAGGCGTACTCCCGGTATTCCAGACCCCTTTCCATGAGGATGAGAGCATCGACTTGGTGACGCTCGAACGGGAGATCGACTGGCTGTACGACTGCGGGGCTGATGGCATCGTCATGGCGATGGTCTCGGAGATACTGCGGCTGTCGACGGATGAGCGAGAGCTGCTGGCCGAGCACGCATGTCGCCTCGGCGGCGAGCAGGGAGTGGTCATCATCAGCGTCGGGGCGGAAAGCACGCACATGGCCGTGCGATACGCCCGGCAGGCCGAGTCGGCAGGGGCAGACGCGGTCATGGCCATCCCGCCGGTGTCGATCGCGGCGATCGACTCCGAACTGCTCCGCTACTACGAGCGAATCATCGAAGCGGTCGAGATCCCGGTGATTATTCAGGATGCCAGCGGCTACGTTGGCCGGCCGATGCCGGTGGAACTGCTGGCAAAAATGCGAGCGGCCTTCGGCGACCGGGTGGCATTCAAGCCGGAGGCGACGCCGATCGGTCCGCGTCTCACCGCCTTGCGCGAAGCCACCGGCGAGACGGCGGCCGTCTTCGAGGGCAGCGGCGGAATCCCCCTCGTGGACAGCTTTCGCCGGGGGATTATCGGGACCATGCCGGGGGCGGACCTGATCGAGGGCATCGTCGCCGTGTGGCGGGCCCTGGAGGCCCGTGACGAACGGCGGATCTACCGCTTGTCGCTGCCGATCTCGGCGCTGGTGGCGATGCAGTCGGGACTGGACGGCTTTCTGGCCGTCGAGAAGTATCTGCTGGTCAAACAGGGCGTTTTTGCCAACACCGTGGTCCGTGGTCCCGTGGCGTTCCAGCTTGATGAGGAGACGCGGGAGGAAGTCGATCGTCTTTTTGACCAGATGATGGAGGCGGTGCGGGAAGATGAAGGATGAGGGCTGAAGGATGAATCAAGCTGTCAGCAGTCAGCGATCAGCCGTCAGCTTTGAAGGCTGACCGCTGACTGCTGACAGCTTTCATCGTCTACCGTGTGCGTTTCGAGCGGAGGACAAGTCTTTGAGCGTCAAAGAACGATTCGACCTCACAGGGAAGGTCGCCCTGGTCACCGGCGGGGNNATATTGCCGTCGGCTTGGCTGAACACGGGGCCGATGTGGCGATGGTCTACCGATCGGCCGAGGCCGAGGCGGCCAGTGCGGCCGAGGCGGTCCGCAAGCTGGGCCGCCGGGCGTGGACGTATAAGCAGGACCTGGCCGAAACGGACAAGCTGGCCTGCCTGGCCCAGCGCGCGTGGAACGACTGCGGCCGGATCGACATCCTGGTCAACAACGCCGGCATGGCCTACCTGGAGCGGTTCGAGGAGATCACGCCGGAGCATTGGCGGCGCGTGCTGGCGGTCAATCTCGATGCGGTGTTCTTTCTCACCCAGTCGATCAGCCGGCGGATGGTCGAGGCGGGCATCAAGGGGCGGATTATCAATCTCTCGTCGAAGAACGGCTTCGTGGCCGAGGCCGGCCTGGCTCACTACAACGCCTCGAAGGGTGGGGTGGAGCTGCTCACGCAGTCGCTGGCGATCGAGCTGGGGCCGTTCGGCATCACCGTCAACACCATCGCCCCCGGGATCATTGAGACCGAGATCGGCGGAGAATTCGATCTCGATCCCGCGTTCTTCGATTACTATAAGGAGCACATTCCGCTGGAGCACCGCTTCGGCAGCGTCGAGGACTGCGTGGGTGCGGCGGTGTTCCTGAGCTCTCGGGCGGGCGCGTACATGACCGGCCAGCACCTGATTATCGACGGCGGCGTGTTGTGCGAACAACTGCCCCGCATGCAGTTCATGGCGCCGAGCAGGTTGCGCAAGAAATGAGGGGTGGGCGATGAGCCAATCGGTTCCTCGGCCGCAAGATCAGGTGTCGCCGTCGGCGGCGGTGCATCTGGGCGTGTCCCGGCGGCGAATTGATCCGCCATCCGGCATCTACGCCCGCAACTGGGGGGCTGCCAGGCACGACACCGCCGAAGG
>MTKZ01034505.1_pt1 | contig 11531 bp, 12 predicted proteins | sample 1042781 | NCBI WGS metagenome assembly MTKZ01 (sample SAMN06212207, study PRJNA360539) | anaerobic digester metagenome | biome: Wastewater treatment plant; material: sludge; isolation source: anaerobic digester fed with sludge from wastewater treatment plant | place: Denmark: WWTP Viborg ...
CCGCAGGCCCTCACCCGCAAGGACAACCCCCAGGGCGTGGGCCGTTACCGTCTTGCCTACCCCGCCTTTTTGGTTGGCAATCGCAACAACCTTCATGCTGTTACACCCCCAGGGCATCATAACGTCACAAGGGCGAAAAGGCAACCTCCCCACAAGGCAAGGGGCCTAGAGGTCCATTTCTTGCTGTTTCCCTGCCTGTTTCTTGGCCTTGGGGGCCTTCTGAAAGGTCACATTTGCCCCTTGCGCTGGGTTATAGTCGATCTTCTTACCCTCAAGCAGTTCCTTTATGGTGAGAATCTGGATTCGTGGATGATCCTGATTGTTCCAAGGCGAGGTATAGTACCCTGCACTTAGGGCCTCGGTACGCATATCGCGAGTGGGGCCTCTCAAAGTGATAAGCACACCAATCTCTGCACTCTCACGATCAATTACGCCCCTCAAGTCCCTAATATCGCCCACATCGACCTTGCCGCCCTTAACAGAGAAGATGATCTGCTTGGTTTTTCCCGTCGGGTCATCGAAGAAGTACAGTCGTCCGTCGATCCCTTTATCTGCCCCCCTCTTTTGCTCCGTTTTCCCTGCACCCACTCGGACCAAGGCCCACCACTGGAATTGGTAGGGGTCTTGATTGAACAACGCAAACGCATCGGCTACGGTTGTTGGCTCACCTACAACGGTATAGCGCACATCTTCACCAAAGGAATCCTTGAGCCTTTTTCTTATGAGCCCAATTGCCGCGTATGTGATATCAATGCCGATCCAGGCGCGCCCGCTCCTCTGCGCCGCAACCACGGAAGTGCCGCAACCCGCGAAAGGGTCCAGCACAACGCCATTCTCGGGGCAACTGGCCGCAATGATACGCTCTAGCAAAGCTTCGGGCTTTTGTGTGGGGTAACCAAGGCGTTCGGCAGACAGGTTGTGCATAGTTCGAATATCCGTCCATACGTCTTGGGCTGGAACGCCGGGCAAGTCTTCTCCATATTGCTTTAACCTGGGCATCCCCCCCTCTTTTCGTGGCCAATGTATCCTGCCTTTGGCATCAAGCTCATCCAGGGCGGAGGGGACGTAAGCCCAATGTCTGCCCTTGCTAGCAACGTCAATACCACGCCAGGGGCGTCCACTCGGTCCCTGTGTCACACCGGCCCCAGTTAGATCAGCCCGTTTATACCGTTTCCCCTGCTCGTCTACGGAATCAAGGAACATCTCCAGGTATGCCGGATCATAGGGCGCATAAATGGTGTTCCACACATAATGGCTACTCTTTGTGTAGAACAGAAGTACGTCATGAACCGAGCCGTAACGGTTAGGGTCATTGTGCGCGCTTGTTCTTTTCCAGATAATCTCATTGCGGAAGTTTTCCGGCTTGAATATCGCGTCCATCACTACTTTGAGGTAGTGGCTCGCTGTGGGATCACAGTGAAGGTAGATGCTCCCCGTAGGCTTCAAAACGCGGTGCAACTCCACCAGCCTGGGCGCCATCATGGCGAGATAGGCCATCAAGTTATTGTTGCCTAGTAGTCCATGAAAAGCCTGCAACGCCCTGGATACTGGCCCACCCCGTTCTACCGTTTCCTGGTATGCCCTCGCCGCTTTTTCGTCCCATGTCCAGGTATCCTCAAACGCTTTCATTTGTGCTTGGGCCTTGGTGCCGTTCGTCTCTTTGAACAACACGTTATAGACTGCCCTGCTGTTGAATGGAGGATCAAGATACTCCAGGTCAACCGACTCGGCATCAATATGATCCCGCAGGACTTCTAAGTTATCGCCGTAGTACAGAACATTCTCAGCCATCGGGGGGCCTCACTCCTCGTTTGCTCCCTGCCATCATACCCGCAAAATAGCGCACCCTCAAAACGCTATGCAGATTTCAAAGGACTGCCCCACTTGTCCCCCACTCCTGAATATTCCGACCCCACAAGGCCGCCCATTCTGCAACAAAGTTGTTGCACATCGGCCCCCATTGCTCAAAATGTTCAAAATCTACAGTCCGCCGCCCAGGGGCGAGGGGCCGCAGCTCCGCCCCCATTCGTCAATAGTCATGAATAGTCGGACCCAGGCCGCCCGCGCTGGGGGCCGCCAAAAACGCTAAATATCCCCCTCACAGGTCTAAGGGATCATACCCGCCCAGGGTCCGTGTTAGCAGCTCCGCCGTGGTGGGTTGGGGTACGCTTGCCTCTAGGTTACTCGCCCCACAAAGATACTTTGACAACCAGGCCCGCGCTTGGGGGTCCCCCGTCTTGGCAAGGTCAACCGCCTTTTGCACTATGTCCCGCCAAGTCTCAAGGGGGCAAGCGTCCGAGATCGCCCGCAGGTAATGCAGCTCCACAGGGCGAGGGGGCCGCCCCGGCCCGCCCGCGTTACCTGGGGCAAAGCGCCCGCGAGGTCCCCGGCCCTTGGCCTTAGGTTCATCCTCGCCCGCCGTTTCTGCACCGACTAAACCGCTTACTACAATGTCTTCTGTCATGTTGAATACCCCTTGAAAAACCCCTAAATCAAGTATCCACTTCGCATAATCTAAGGCCCCTACCAGGCCAAGGGGTCCCCCTTTGCTTTGAGGTCGCCTTAGCCTATGCGAAACCCCTACCCCCGCTTGTTGGGGCAAGGGTCCGCCTCAGTCGGCCAGAACCAAGACGGACCCCGCCCCCGGCTTGTTGCTCAGGCCTCGCCCACCAGGGCCTAGAATAGTTGTTGCCAATCCAAAAAGGCGAGGGGGCCGCCGCAATGTGGGCACTTGTCCCGAGGGTCTGCAAGGAATTGCTCTCCGCATTCTTCGCAACCATAAACCGGGAAAAACGCCCCCTCGCCCTGGGGACCATCGGGGGCCTTGCCCCGGTCCGCCGATTCCCAAGCCTTGCCCGCCACTTGGCCCCAGTCCGATATAAGATCACCCGTCACGTTGCCCCCTTAGTGTCTCAAGTGTGTCAAGCCCGCCCAGGTCCTCACCGACGGGCGAGTCAAAGGCCCCGGCCCCCTGGGGATCGCCGCCCAATTCCCCACCATTTAAATGGGCCGCCCTTGCTGTTCCATGCTGTTTTACAGTAACCCCCGCGAGCTCGCCCCCCTCTTGCCTGTTATCCACCTGTTTTACAGGCAAAGGATCGCCCGCGAGGTCCCCCGGCTCATAATCCGGCCCCAGGGCCATATACTCGCCCAGGATCGCCACAAAGGACCGCGCAACCGGGCCGCTTTCATCGGTGGGCACATCAAAAAGCTTGTCCAACCAGTAACGCGCCCAGGCCCGCCGCTTGTCCGTACCCTCGGGCGAGGGGCCAAGGCGGGGAATCGCCCAGGCCGCCAAGTCCTCACCCGCCTGCAAGGCGTCGTTACAGTCGTACTTTTCGCCCCGGTCCCCCCAGGGCCAAGGCAACGGGCGAAACCGGGCCGATTGCTCGCCCCACCAGGCCGCCCCCTTGTCCCCCGCGCTGTCATGGTCAAAGGTGAGATACCACCTGGGGACCGTTGCCATAGTCGCCAAGGCCGCCGCCGTGGGCTTGTTGCCCGCGTCCCCACAGCTCACAACCGCCGCAACTCCCGCGAGCTCTTGCCGCAGGCTCAGGGCCGATAGTTCGCCCTCGCATATCACCAGGTCAAAGGCGCCGCCCACCAGGTCAAGGCCATAGATCGCCCCAAGCTTGGCCGATCCCGAGATACAAAGGTACTTGGCCTCACTCTTGGGGTACTTGGCCTTGGGGTTTGCCTTGTTCCAAGCCTTGGCCGCGGCTATGTCCCCCTGGGGCCGCCGTATCTTCACATAGGCGAGGGACCCCGCCGCCTCGCAGGGGATAACCCATCCCCGATGTATGATAACGCCCCCCTCGTACTTTGCAGGATCAAGGCCCCACTCCTGGGGATCGCGGGCCTTTTTGCCCGTAAAGCTTTCCGGGTTGTACCCCAACCCCGCCGCCTTGATAGTCTCAAGGCTCAACCCCCGGCCCACCAGGTAATCAAGGGCCTTGGGGTATTTTTCCCATAGGTTGGATTGCGCCCAGGCCACAAAGGCCCGCGCTCGCCCTTGCCATACATCCGCAGGGGCCGCCACAGGGGGCAAGGCGTCCACTTTTGGCCTACTTTTGGGCGAGGGGTTCAACCTGGGGGCTTGTAGGGCCGTTTTGGGGGCCTTTTCGCCCCCCAGGGCCTCGCAGGCCTCAGAAAAGGTCTTGTTATCGGCCCATTGCACCCAGGCTATAGCGTCGTGGGCCTTGTTGTTGTCGTGGGGATAGCAGGACCTACAGAACCACCAGTAACCGCCCTCGGGCGAGGGGACAACATGCACCCTATGGCCGCAACCCTTGGGGCAAGGCCCCGCGAGCTCGCCCGAGTTTGCAATCTTCTTTAGGTTTATGGCCTTGTCTATCAGGTCTACCAGGTCAACCCCTGCAAGGATCGCCTTTGTATCGTACTTTGTGAGGGTTGCCGCAGGATCAAACATCTTGCCCCCCGGCCAAGGCCTCGCTTGTGGTATCTATGGCAGGGGGGACCCCCTCAGAAGTACTACCACCCCTACCACTAGTACCACTCTTGCGCCTAGTACCCCCCTTACCCTGGGGCAATAGTGGTAATGTGGTAGCAGTGGTAGCAGTGGTAGTAGTGGTAGTAGTAGTAGTACTTCTGTAACCTGGGAGAGCATAGGCCCCATCCTCTTGTATGGATATAAGGCCCTCGTTTACCATACCGTTTAGCTGTTTTCTTGTGTTGCTTTTGTCCTTGCCTATTGCCTTGGCAATCGCTGTAATGGTCCCCTTGCCGCCCAACCCGCGCAAGGCGTCCAAAAGGTCTTGCTTGGCCTCAGACACCTTAACCGCCCTGGGGTCCCCGTCGTTCTGCCAACACAGGGTCACAGGATCAAAGCTTAGATGCGCCTGCTTTTCGTCCAAGTCCCGGCCCATGATGTGAAGGATAACACCCGCCTTGCCTTGCTCGCGGTATAGGCCCCAGATCGCATCTGCAATTCCCACCTTGGCAACCGATCCCGAAACGTCCAAGATGGGGTCACTTTCCCCGCCTTGCTCGCCCTTTTTCTTGTGATGGTCAATCACCACAAGGGCACAGTTCATACTCAAGGCCAGGGCTTGCAGGGGCGATAAGGCCCGCGCCATAGTATCTTGGTCGTTTTGATCGCCCCTAAAGGCTCGGGATAGGGTATCTATCACCACAAGGCGGTATTGTTTCGCCTGCATTTGTAGGGCGAGCTTGTCAACCCCCGCAGGGTCCGACAGGGGGCCGATTTGCTTGTCAAAGTCCCCCAAGCACATAAAATCAGCCTCTTGCCTTTGGTCTGGCAACCATGCTTGACCCTGCATACGGTCTTTTAGGCGCCTGGGGCTATCCTCAAGGGCAAGGAATAGCACAGGCCCCTTGGTCGCTTGCTCGCCCAGGGCAACGCCCCCCGTTACCACCGATTGTGCAATCTGCAAGGCCAAAAAGCTTTTGCCAAGCTTGGCCCGCCCCGCAAAGAGGGTAAGGCCCACAGGTAAGTAATGGGGGATCGCCCAAAGAGGCTCAGGCCAATCCGTTGTCAGGATCGTATAGGCCGATAGGGTCTGCAATGGTGGGGCCGCAGCTCGCCCCGAGGGGTCCGCTTGCCATAGGATCGCCTGCAAGTCCTTGGGTAAGAGGGGCAAAACTTGGGCGATAGGGTCCCGGCCCGCCTGCATGGCAACAACCGCCAAGGCATAGGGTCCCCACCGCGAGGGATCGCCCAGGGCTTGGGGGTCCCTTGGGGGGTCCCCAGGCTCGGGCGAGGTAAAGAATACCGCGAGCTCCTGTACTTGCTTGGTTGTAAGGTTCATACGTCCCCACGATCGCCCCGCGATAAGGCCCGCAGGTAAGGCCGCCCCGCTTGGTCGGCGTGGGGTCCGTCCTTGCAGGGCGATATAAAAAAGGGTCCCCACGATTGCGCCCGATGTGGGGGCAACCTGGGGGACCCTTGCAGGCCTCATTGTCAAAAGTTATGAAATATTCATAACTCCCTTGACTATGCTTTGAATACGCATATTATATATAGAGTGTATGGGTTGAGACTAACGCCCCGCCAAGAGCAAGTCTCACCGTTGCCTGCAAGGTCCCGAGGTATGCCCCCTCGGGCCTTGTGCTTTCATAGCACAAGATACGCTATTCGGTTGTAAAGCTCATGCCGCCAAGGCTTGCACCTTGGCCCGCGTCTCTTGGGCGAGCTCGCCCATATCAACAAGGATCAAGTCCTTAATAACCCGTTGCCCGCGCAAGAGGTCAACTACCCCCTTATCATCCTCTCGCCAGTAAACCCGCCCCTGCAAGACCACTAAGCGCCCGCCGCCCAGGGGGTCCGCCTCGCCATACTCCGCCGCGAGGATCGCAACCGCCCGCTTGAGGGTCCGCACATCGGCCCCCTTGGTCCGCAGCTCGCCCAAGGCCCGCGCTCGCACAATGTCACCAAAGGTAAACCGCCGCTTGTTGCCAGTCCCCTTGACGTCCTTGGCGCATGGGGCCAAACCGTCTACTATCCATCGTTGCAATGTTCGCAGGGGGACCCCCGCCACTTGGGCAACCAAAACGCCCCGGTAAACCGCCCCGCTGTCCATTGTCTCGCCCCCTTCTATTCATCGCTCCGCCTTGTGTGTCGTTTTACGTCATTGCTCTTTTTGCTTGGCGCTATTATAAGACACTTTGCAGACAAAGGCAACTTATAGAACCAATGTTCTGCCCAGGCCCCAGGATCGCCCACCAGGTAAGGGGCCGCCACTTGATGAAAACATGATGAAAAGGGCCGCAATCACCAAAGGGGCCGCCCGTCGGTGGGGGCGAGCTCCGCCGTAATTCCGCCGTTTTATTACGGTCCCCAGGGCGAGGGGCCGCCCCGCTGGAAGTTGCGCCCGGCGAATAAGACATAAGCTATTGCTTTCTCCCCGCGTATGCGGTATAATACCTATAGACAAAGGTGCCCGCCGCCCGCGTCTGCCCTGGTGACCTATGCTCCCCCCCGGTAATCACTCCGGGGAAGTGAGTTGTATCCCTGCAAAGGGATTGCATCTCGTAGGCTAGGTTGTACGGCGAAAGCCCTCCCAGGGCGCTTTGTTTTTATAGAAAGTCTTCCAGGTCTTCAGGTGTAACGGTGTACCCTGCTACTCCCTTGCCTCGTTGGATTCCCCACGCCAACTTGTGCGCGTTCGATTTCTTTCCTACAGGATGGAAAACGATCCTTTCCGCCTTTAACGCCAAGCCTATCTTATGAGCATCTTGTAGCAGGATACCCCGAATCTTGGCTTCCTGTCCGCTGTACTCGATGTCGATAAAGATCGTTTCGCCCGTCTTGTCACGTTGCTTCAGATAGTCCCTTAACAAGATGATCACTCCCGCCGCGAAAACCATCAAGCCTGCTATTAAGGGTTCTTTACCCAGGGATCGCAGTCGCTTAAAGGCTTGTCGCTTCACTCGCGCGGGGATGATGATTGCTCCGCTCTGCCCATCTGAAAAAGCCAGTATGGTATCTTTTTCCGTTCGCTCTACCTTGCAACTTTGGTCAACTTCGATAGGCATGGCTTAGATGCTCGCTCCATTCGTAGGGTGAAAGTGGTCCTTTTGCCCTGGGGGGACCGCCGTCCCCCTTTCACTTGCCCAGGGTTCCATAGTCTACCATGCCCTCTACAGGGTCCGTGTCCCGGTCAATCTCTTTGGCATAGTTTAGCAAGGTATCAAGGCTCTTGTGGCGAGTCACCGTCATAATCTGAGTAGGGGCCGCCCCATGCTTGATAAGGTTGGTCACTAGGCTATGTCTTAGGCTATGCGTCGTCTTGCGAGGGTCTACGATCCCCGCCGCCTTGTAGTAACTCGTTACAATGTCCCGAATGGCCCGCATACTGAGGGGGCCGCCCATGTTACGATTGCCCAGGCCGCAGAATAGGGGGGCCTTGGGGTCCCTGCCCTTGGGATGTACTGCCAACCAGGTATAAATAGCGTCTACAAGGTCCCCGTTTACCAGGTAAAGCGGTTCATCCGCCTCAGATCGCCCCTTGCCTTGAACCATAAGCTTTAAATGCCCGTTACTGTGCAAGTCCCCGATCCTCGCCCGTTGCGCCTCTACCGATCGCGCCCCGGTAAAGGCCATAAGGTAAAGCATGGCCCGATCGCGCTTGCCCTGGGGGGTTGTCTTGTCTGGTTGGGCGAGCACTCGCAATACTTCAGTATCGCTCAGGGCCTCGCGCTTGTGTCGCCTGCTAGTCCCCCGCCGGCTCGCCCCCTCTACTGTGCAAGTGGGATCATAGGCAAGGCCGCGCTCTGCAACGGCCCACTTGAAAAAGTCCTTAACTCCTGCATAGAAAACGTTTACCCCCGCAGGGGTCCGCCCCTCGCCTTTCAGGGCCGCCTTGTAGGCCCGTATCACCTGGGGGCCGATCCCCCCGAGGTCCGCTTGTCCTTGCACCCAGGCGAGAAAATGCTTGACCCCCCGCGCATAGGTGTTAGCCGTTGCTTGGGATCGCTCGCCCGCGTCTACCCTCGCCTGCATATCGGCCCGCCATTCTGCAAGAAGTGTCTCAGGATCAAAGGCCTTGCTTACCCCTCTTGGGGCGATAACCGCGAGCTCTCTACCCATCTTGGCCCCCTTGTTGGTCCGATTGTCCTAATGCCTATAATCCCCATTATAGGCATTAGGACCCCGAATGTCAACCCCCCAAGGCCGCCAAAAGCGGACATTTTAGGACATTCCCGGCCAAGTCCCCGCCGCCCAGGATCGCCCCAAGGGCCGCAGCTCCGCCCCAGCCCCTTTGCAGTTTTGCAGGATCAACCCGCAACCCGACCAAGGTGGGGGCGAGCTCCGCCGCAGATCGCCGCAGGCCTCGCCATTTGTTCCCATTTGAAAAACAAACGCCCCTACCCTCGCCCGAGGGGCCGCCCCTTTTTTATGGTTGCAACCGTATGCACCGGGCCGCCCAGGGTCCCCGCCGTTTGAACACGTTTGAATATTCAAATGCGCCCCAGGGCGAGAGGCCAAGTTTTCGCCAAGTTAACTTGGGCCGCCTCAATCCGTACAAACCAAAACCCTACTACCCGCAACGGTCCCCGCAGGCCTCGCCCTAGAGATCGCAGACCGCCCTACCCCCAGGGCGAGGGGCAAACTTTTTCCGAATTACGCGCATACGCACAAACGGCCCCCTGCACCGGTCTACCCCCAAAGCGTCCAAGATCGCAGGCCGCCCCTACCCCTGGGGGATCGCCCCCCTTATCTGGTGGGGGATCACCACAAAGGCCCGCCGATCCTCGCCCGTAGGGTCCCGGTCAACCCTCGCCCACTCAACCCCTAAAGCTTGGGCAATATCGCCGCAGATCGCCCCCAGGGCCGCCGCGGTCCCCTCGCCCCATAGGTATAGCTCGTATTGGTCCGCCTCAGGGCTTGTGAGTATCCGCCCACCGGGCCGCACTTGCTCAACCTTGTGGCCTTGTTCGTCTATCTCCCATAGCAGGCCGCGCCCCGCAATGGTCCGCAAAATGGTTTGCATGTTGCTAGAGTAGGGGGGCCAAACCGCCCCCGATCCCGCGCTATGCCCCGCCTTGTACCCATCGGCCCAGGCCCGCGCATAGGCCGCTTGTTCGTCTGTCATAGTTCACCCCTCAGTATTCAGGTAATAGGGCGAGGGGGCCGCCGTAAGGCTTACCGCTACCCCTTTTGATACCCCCTCACCCGTCATATATGAATCCGTATCACCATAAGCAACCCAAAAGATACCCAAGGCCTACCCCGCCCTAGGGAATTGCACCCCCGGCAAATAATGGGCCGCCCGTTTGACCCCCCGCCTTACCAGGACCCCCCGCCTTGTGAGGTCCCTCAAGGTAAGGCGAGCCGTTTCATCGCTACAGTAGGCCGCCCGCGCCAGCTCGCCCGAGGTCAGCCGCCCCCGATCCCTTACCAGGTCAAGGGCAATGCCCCGCCGTTGCACCGCGTCTATTGTCCTTGTGGGGATCGCAACCGGGCAAGGGTCCCCCGGTATAACGTCCCCCTTGGCCGCCCTCGCCAAGTTCCCAAGATCGCCCGCGAGGTCCCCGCCCTTTTCTACATAGTCCGCAAGGGTCCGCAGGGTTGCCGCCACAAGCGCCCGCGTTTCGTCATTCGTCATAGGCCGCCCCCTTGGCGAGTCTATAGGTATCCTGGGGGTCAACCCGGCCTACCATAAGCGCCCACCAGGCCGCCAAATGCCCCCGATAGTCCCCCTCTTGGGCCGCGTCTACCAGGGCCGCCCGCAGCTCGCCCGCCGCAATCCGTAACCACTCCCAAAGTAACCCGAACATACAAGGCCCCCTTTCATCGGTGGGGGGGGCGAGCAACAAAAAAGCGCCCGCCCCGGCTAATTGCCAGGACAAGCGCCCAAAGGTAAAATAACTTGAGGCTCAGGCCGCTTATCCCGGCTTGTGCTTAGACCCCTGCAAGAGTTAACGGCTCTTGTGGGGGTCGCCTTTTGTTTAGGCTATCCCTATCATATCACCAATACATACCCACGTCAAACCCTTATGCTATTATGCCCTCATACCCTCTTACTTTCCCGCAAGCATAGTAGCAAGGCGGCTTGCCGCCCCGTTTTGCTCCAAGTCTGCAAGGGCGAGCTCCAAGGCCGCCGCTATCACCGACGTCATAGAAACGTCCCCCCTCTTGATCCCCGGTATCCCCTTCAAGGTCACTTGGGCGAGGTCAAGACGTGTCATCATTGCAGGGGATAGATAAAGGGTTGTCTTGACGTTTTGAGGCTCCGCCGTTTCGCCCTCTTGAGGTTGCGAGGGTTTAACGTCTTGAGGGTCCGTCTTTGCAAACAAGTTGGGGTCTACAGTCGCTCGCCTTTTAACCATTGCTCGATTACCTTTCCAAGTTCTCTATAGGCCCGCGCCTGGGGGTTGCTTGCCGCATAGGTAATAATGCTTTCACCCAACCCCGCCGCCTCTGCCACTTTGACGGACCGCCCCACCGTAACGGGCAAGAGGGGCAACCCCCCGGCCTGCATAGCGGCCAAGGCGTCCCTATGGTGAATTAGGCGAGGGTCAAAGAACGTCACAAGGACACCTATAACCCGCAGATCAGGATTTAGGGCGTCCCTCACCTGGTCAAGACTGGTAAGAAAAAGGCGCAACCCGCGCAAGGCCATAGCCTCGGCCAAGGTAGGGATCAAGACACCTTGGGCCGCCGTTAGGGCGTTTACCGTCAACACTCCCAAAGAGGGGGCGCAATCCAACACAACCGCGTCAAAGTCCCCCGCTATGCTTGCCAGGGATCGCCGCAAGACCGTTTCTCGCCCCAACCGGGCCGCAAGGCCCAGTTCCGTATTGGCAAGGCTAATATCCGAGGGGACCAGGGCCAAGCGGTCCCCGAGGGGCCGCACAATCGCCCCCAGGCCCAGGGGACCGGGCGCAGCTCCGCCTAACACATCGGCCAAGGATCGCCCCGCGCTATCAGGGACCCCACAGGCCGCCGTTAGGCTCGCCTGGGGGTCACAGTCTACTAGTAGGGTCCGCAGGCCCTCACCCGCAAGGACAACCCCCAGGGCGTGGGCCGTTACCGTCTTGCCTACCCC
>MTKZ01045364.1_pt1 | contig 11529 bp, 7 predicted proteins | sample 1042781 | NCBI WGS metagenome assembly MTKZ01 (sample SAMN06212207, study PRJNA360539) | anaerobic digester metagenome | biome: Wastewater treatment plant; material: sludge; isolation source: anaerobic digester fed with sludge from wastewater treatment plant | place: Denmark: WWTP Viborg ...
GGCCGGCCCACGAGGAAATCACAGTCGATCCCGTGCCGGCGCAGGTGCCGAGCCTCGCGACACATGAAAATCCCGTGCCTTGGCGAGGTCGTGGTTGGGAACATGTGGCTAACCGTCAATATCCGGAGCTTCTTCATCCGTTTCGTCGCAGAATTCGTCGGGGTCGGCATACCACCAACTGAGACGTTCGGCCGCCAGCACGAACGCCAGGAACACCCAATAGTACTTCGCGGACACCTGCTTGATATTCAGGCCCATCACCAGCAGAAACGTCAGGACCGCCCGCGCGTACAGCTTCTCCAGGGTCAGAGGCATGCGTTTGACTGTGAGCATCAGCAGGACGACGAAGACGGCGAACAGGACCCCCGCCGGGACGCCGTATACGCCGAGCGCGAAGAAGAAGTCGTTGTGCGGCCAGATCACGCTGTCGGTCCGCTCGAACCAACTGAAGTAGCCCGTGCCCGCCGGTCTCGTGGCCGCCGCCCCGATGGCCTTGTGGATGGGAGCCATGCGGATGTCGATGGCTTCTTTGGCGCGCTGTACGCTGGTCAACCGCGCGGAGACCGAGCTGTCCAAGCCCTGCTGCCGGACCAGAAGCCCCGTGGATAGAGACGCCAACAGAATGACGAGCACCAGCAGGGCCGCCAGCGCCGGTCGGCGCAGGACCTGTCGCACGAACAACAGCGGGCTCAGCACCGTGAACGCCAGCGCCACCAGACCGCCGCGAGATCCGATCCGAAGCATCATGACGGGCAGGAACAGAATCGCCGCGAGATAAAGGACGCGCCACAGCAGGCTCCGATCGCGGGCGAAGAGATAGACCGCGCAGAGGAACGCCAGGGCCGTGAGGGCCGCAAGCATGTTGGCGTCGATCGCGCGTCCGAGCGTCGCGGCGTACCGCACGTCCCGCGTCTCGTGCGCCGCGCGAATCACCGCGCCCGTGCGGACCGCCAGAACGATCGTGCCCAGCATTCCGATAACATATGAGCGCAACGCCCAGAGAAACGTGGTCTCGCGGTTCGTTTCGAGAATCCAGTAGGCGATCACGACCAGTGCTACCAACTGGAATTGCGTGAAGGCCCGCATCACCTCCATCGCCAGGTATGGCTGCGGCAGGGACGCGACGAAGATCCATGCGCTCAGGCCCGCCGCGACCCATAGGGCCTTGTGCCGGATGCGCAGACCCGGCCGGGTCAGCATCACATTCAGCAGGAAACTCGCCGCCACCGCAATACCCACGCCGCGATCGAGACTGAATCCCTGCCCGAACCCCACACCCGCGCCGGTAGGAAGGACCAGCATGAGAATACACAGCGCGAACGTCGGCTTGATGAGCATGCCGAGAAAGGTGGGCAGCGCAATCACCAGTCCCCCAACGAGAGGATTCCTGCCCACAAAGGCGATCCCGGACCCGATCGCGCAGACGATCAGCCACACCGCCAGGAGCAACGTGTTCATGGCGGGCGGGAACGGGATGTCTGACGTCCGCTCCTCGGGCTCGGACAACAAGCCGTCGTAGTCCACTTCTTCGAAGTAAGTCGCGTACATAAGTAACACTGGCGGTGCGGCCGCACCGATGAAGCTCCGGCACCCGGGACCGACGCCGTTCCGCGTCCGATCCCTGCCTGTTCTTTCGTTTCAAAAGACGGGCGGCATGAGAGAGCGTGCCAAGAATCGGCTCGTGCCCGCAGAGGCTTTCAGCTCGCGAGCATCCGGTTCCGATAACTCGACGGCTCGATCAAAGTCCGCTGCCGACCGCCGATTCTTCTGAGCCGCGCCGCAGGACCACAAGCAGCCGCCTGCGCTCTGCGGGGTCGATACTGAACAGCCAGGCGCACAGACACGCTACAGCGCCCGAGGCAACAATCGCGCCCAGCAGCGCCGGCCACGAATCCGGCGGGAGGAGGACCTTCCAGGCAACGATCACTGCGACCGCCGGAAGGCTGCCCGCCAGTGCGGGCCGCCAGACGCACACAAGGCTCTCGCGCGTCGCGATCTTCATCCTCCGGTTGAAGTAGATCGGCACGACCAGACCCGACACGATCGCCATCGGAACGAAGCCGAACCAGGCGATTCCCTCAAGGCCCCAGCCCAGGGATTTGACGGCGAAGACCGAGCCGGCGATGCAGAGGATCGCGGTCACTGCGGCAAGGGCCCCGAAGACACCATGCTCGCCGCGACCGGTCAGGACCAGAAAGTTGCTGTGCTGGGCCAGCATCAGGCCGTGCCCGGCCGTCAGAACGGCCAGAACCGTTGCCAGCGAACCGACGACGGTCGGGTCTGAGAACTTCTCGCCCACCCAGACGCTGAGGAACTCGCGGCCCATGACGATCAGGAAGGCGCTGGCGGGAATCAGAACCAACAGGCTGTATTTCTGTGTCAGGAAGGCGATTTCCTTGACCTTGGCATGGTCGTCGCGGGTGTCCAGCTCGCTGACGGCCGGCTTGATCGCGGCCGTGAAGGCCTGGAGCAACTGGCTCAACAGCAGCACGGCGGCGCTGGCGACGGCGAAGCGGCTGACCGCCGACGTGCCCAGGAAGATCCCTGCGATCAGGTCGCCTGCCTTGCAGACGATCAGGCCGCCCATCGAATAAAGGAACGTGTTCGTTCCATACGAGAGCATGTCCTTCAACAGGACCGGATCGATGTTGCGGCGCGACAGGGACACTCCGGGCAGCAGCCGTCGGATGAACAGAGACTGAATCAGCCGCATGACGATCTCGCTCGTGCCGAACACGAGTCCCATCGTCAACAGGCCGTAACCGCAAAGCAGAAGGACGACCAGCAGAACGGTCCGCACCGCCAGGACTACCAGCGTCGCCATGTTGATGACATCGTACCTCTGTAGACCGCTGAGCACGGCGGTGGTCAACTGAAGCGGGCTGGCAAGCGCGAACGCAAGGCCCACCACGAGGACCAGCCGGCCGGCCACCTCGATCTGCTCGGGCTCGATCGCAAACCAATCGCCGATCTTCGCGTAGAGCAGAACCGTCAGCAGCGCCAGCACGATCCCCAGGGCCGAGTAAAAGAACAGCGCTGTGCTGACGACCTTTGAAATGCCCTGCTCGTCGCCCTTCGCTAGGCAGACAGGAATCTGCCGGTTGATCGCGCCGTTGAGCCCGAGGCTCAGCATGCCGCGATAGCGAAACAGCGAGCCGACCAGCACCCACACGCCGTAGCGGGCCTCTCCCAGACGGCCCAGGAAGAACCGGATCAGGACAAAGCCGATCAACGCGTTACTGACGAGGGCCAGCAGGAAGAACAGCGTGTTGTGGATCAACCGCTTCGAGGTGGTGACAGGTTGTGCCATCGTCCTTTCTTGTCTTGTCCGCATGTTCGAGGCGCGAGACCTCGGACTTCTGCGCGACGCAGAACAGGTTCGCCGAGTCGAAGTTNNCACAGGTTCGCCGAGTCGAAGTATTTCGCATCCCACGCCATGCCTCTGGCGATTGCCGCATGAAGGGGGGCAACCCGGCCGACGAGCAGGTCCGCCATTCTCAACACGCGATGGAAGAGGCCGGCGCCGTCGAACGCAACGGCGTCGAACCCGCTGCACCGCAGCAGGCGGGCCAGATGGGCTGCGGAGAAATGCTCGTGCCAGCGTTTGGTCGCCGAGACGTCGCCGATCAGGCCGTCGGCGTTGCGGAGGTACCGCGCGTCGTATTCCGCCTGCGAATGCGTCCGGCAGTAGTACCAGCGGTGCAGCCGGGGAAACCGAAATTTGAGATTGCCCATATCCAGGAACGAGAACACATGCCGACCGGGAACGGTGACGACCAGCACGCCATCGTCCGACAAGACGCGGTGCAGCTCGTCCAGCAGCCCTTCCTGCTCGCCGACGTGTTCGAGGACGTCCATCAGCGTGATCGACGAGAACATCGCGTCCGGGAACGGCAAAGGCATGGCCCCGTCGATATGGATAATCTCCAGTCCACCGGAGGCCTTCTGCGCCCGTTCGACCGCCTGACGACTGACGTCGACGCCCACGAGGCACTTGATCTCTTTGGTCTTCAACGCCCGGAGGAATCGTCCGTCGCCGCAGCCGAAGTCGAGATGGGCCGCCCCGCCGGCGGGCACATGCTGCCATGCGAACGCATAGCGGTCCCATTTGTACGGGTTGCCGGTTGTGAATCGTGTGCGCATACGCTTGACTTGCCGGGTCCTCAGTCGAGCTTTGGCGGCGCGACGACCTGCCACAATGGACCGGCCCTGCGAAGATCGTATTTGCCGAGCGCAAACGGCGGCGCATAACCCGGGCGGTCCGAGGTCACGTAAACCGGCCGGCGTGCAAGAAGTTGCTCGAACAACTCGGCGTCGTACGGTGGCGCCCCCCTGCTGCGGATAATGCCCGTGACGACCTGCACATCGGCACGCCGGCCCTCGATCTCATGCACCAGCAGCAGCGGCGCCACGGTCGTCGTGTCGGCATAAATGACGGCATCGGGACCGGCCGCCCCCAGCGCATCGCGTGCGAAACACTCGGCGCCGTCATCGCTCGTCTTCCACGGCCGCAGGAAATAGACGTAGTCGTCGCGGTACGCGATGTCGGCCCGCGTTCCGATGTCCAGACCCATCCGGCGGGCCGCCCCTGGCGCCGCCGCATACACCGCTGGAGGCAGCAGTGCGAAGGCCACGATGAGCATCGCAGTCGCCCGGCGAGGCACGCGTTCTTGAATGCGATGCGCGCCCAGACCGATAATCGCCGATGTCACGGCGTAGAACGGGATGAAGAAGGCGTAGCGGTCGGAGACCGTGTAGCGAAACGCAAAGACGAAGAACAGCACGAGCAACGCCGCGAGAATGGAACGGAACGCCGGGACGGGCCGCATCTTGCACAGCGCTGCGCCGCCAGCGACAAACAGCAGCGCGTTCGGGGTTGGGAAGTTCAGCACAATCAGAAGGAGGTTCTCCCTGACAAGCGTCCACGACAAGGCCGTGTTGAGCACATCCGCCTGCCAGCGATCCCCGAACGCGGCGGAAGCGAGCGTAGCGAGGATCTGGCCGCTATGGATCATCTGCCGGACGATCAGATACTCGTAGGGCAACGCGCCGAGAATCCACAGCAGAGCCATGATCGCAACATCCCTTGGGCGCACGCGTCTCCGCATCAACAGAGCACCCATGAACACGGCGTAACAGACCAGCGGAAGGACCGCGAGCATGTGCACCGAGACAGCCAAGCCATTGACCAGACCCAGGGCGCAGAGATATCGCGTTCGGCCCGTTCGGCCATATTGCAGCAGCACGACCAGCTCGCCCAGAAACAGCGCTGTCCACAGCGTGTACGTCTCCGCGATGCTCGCGTGCTGCCAGAACGTGTGCGACAGCGCCAGCGTCAACGCCGCGACAAGGGCGGGGAATTCCTTGCCCGCCCAGAGCCGCACGAGCAAGTACAGATTCGCCACCGCCACCGCCCCGGCGAAGGCCGAGACCAGGTTGACCCTGTGGGCAAACGAACCGAGCGGGATGTACTTGGCGGCGATGGCCACGAGATAGAACAGCGGATGCGCGATCGCCAGTCCGAGAAATCCTTCGATATCGTTGTGCCAGACGCGAAGTTGAATCAATCCGCTGTCCTGCCACAGCGCCCCCGGCGCGCAACTGATCCCATACAGGACCCCTGCCCCGAGGAGCACGACAAGATACACGATCCCTATGCGCGTGGTTGTCTTGGGCATGAATGTGATGTGCGAATTGCGTTCGGCGTCAACTGACGGTGACGACGAGCCCTTCGTTGCTGATACTGTAGTCGAAGAAGCGGGCCCGCTCGTTCGGCGGCTCGGTCTGGAGCATGCGGCGGACATTCGCGGCATCGGAGCCCGACTTGCAGACCATCAGAAGGAAGCCGCCTCCGCCGGCGCCAAGCAGCTTTGCCCCGTGGATATGCGGCCGGACACGCGCCAGCAGCGCCTCGATCTGTGCATTGCTGCTGTTCGGGTCCAACTGCTTGTTGAGCTGCCAGGCGGCCTCGACCAGATGCCCGAACCGCGCGAGGTCCTTGCGAATGAAGGCGTCCATCACCTCCCGCGCGACCTGCCCGATGTGCGACAGCGTCGCCATCGTGGCCCGTTCACGATTCAGATACCGGCCCACCACCTGCTGAAGGATGTTCTTGGCCAGCCGCGTGATCCCGGTATAGTACAGCAGCGTCGCCTTCTCATTACACATCGGGTCTATAATATCCGATGGCACGTAATGGATGTGCGCGTCCGGGACCATGCCCGCCTGCGACACGATCATCTTGACGCCGTCGACGACGCCTCCGATCTGGTCCTGCCAGCCACCGCCGGTGGTCAGCGCCTGCTCGAGGCGCAACACCTGGTGGAACAGCTCCCGCTGCGAGAGGTCCTTGCCGACGACCCGCGCGATCGCGGCGGTAATCACCGCGCCCATGATACTGGAGGTTCCCAGGCCGCTTCCCTTGGGAATGGCGGCCAGGGTCGTCAACTCGATTCCGCCTCCAAAGTCCTCCAGCGCCTTTCGCAGGGAACCCGCCCCCGATCGGCCGCCCGGCCGGGGCGACAGGCCCGACAACGCCAGGGCCGCCTTGGCCAGGGCGAAACTGCCGGTGGCTTTGCGGTAGTCCAGCAGGTCCTCGAACCGGCGAACCTCGATGCGAACGCCCAGGTCGATCGAGCCGATGCGGATGACCGGCTCGTCGATCACGCGGATGTACGCCTGGATCGGAGGCTGTCCGTTGAGGTTGACCGCCGCGTTCACCACGCAGCCGCCCCACTCGAGCGAATAGGGGGGCGTGTCGGTCCAGCCCCCGCCGATATCGAGCCGCGCCGGCGCGCGGGCCCAGACGATTTCATCGCTGCGCAGCACGCTGCGAGGCGACGCCGCCTCGACGATCCCGCTGCCGACGATCGACCGCTCCAGCGTCTCAAACGCCGCCTGCTGCGCCCGCTGTGACCATGCCAGAATCGACGTGTTGCGCGTCGGAAGCAGGCCGAGAGATTTCAGCCATTTACACTGAGTTCGCGTCAACTCCTCTTCGATGCCGCCAAGCACCTTGACCGCCGGCGCATCGCGACCTTCACACAGGCCGGCCAGAGCCGATCCAAGGGTGTGCAGAATTCGCGCAAAGGTCAGCGCGGCCATGCCGCGATTTTCCCGGCTCTCGGAATACCTATGTGCTTCCTTCAGAATATCGGCGATCCAGGCCGCGACGTCGTCCCGGTCGCACAGCAGCGAGGCCAACTCCTGTGAGGAGAACTTGCTTTCCGGCCGGAACATCCGGCGCCAGGAGCGGCGGATCTCCTGCGCCCTGATCCGGCTGCGACGACGGTAGAACTCGACGTGATCGGCCATCGCCAGAATCTGTTCGAGGCTGTACCGGTCGGCCGTCCGCCAGGCGGAGCGCTGCTCCTGCGAAGCAGTGCCCGGGTCGAACATCCACAGCCAGCGACGGTAGTCGCTGTGCACCTTCACCGCGGGAAACAGGCGGGCATTCCAGATGCTCCGCTCATTCGCTGCGACCCGACGATCCCAAACGTCTTGTGGCTTGGCTCCGACATCCGCCAGCCAGGTGAGAAGGTCTTTGCCGCAGAAGACGGCACCGTCGCCGGCCGGCTCCTTGAGCGCGTCGTCGATTCCATAGCAGCGAACGAACCAGACCCGGGCGGCGTCGCGGTCGCGCCCTTGGATCACGTCGACACATGCACCGGCCGGGACCACCAGCGGCTTCTCGATATCGACACCGACGACCACGTTGCCCCCACCCAGAGTCAGCGAGGACGCGATCCGGCAGCCCTCGACCCAGGCGCCGGTCCCCTGGACCGTCGCCGGCGGCACGACCTCGTTGTTGATATCGAGGTAGGTTTGCAGGAAGGAGATGCCCCGATCCTCCTGGAGCAGCCGGGTTCCGTTGCTGAGAATCCCCCTGCTGCTGCCGAAGTCGAGGAAGTCGCAGTGCTTGAGCAACTGCACGCTGAATGGCGTTTCGCCCAGCACGTCGAACAGCTCCGCCAACATGGTGTCCGACCACCTCGAGCCGCTGCCGCGTGCCGACTTGACGTAGTCTTCCAGACGGGTCTGCGTCCCCATCGCACAGCAGATCTCGCGGTAGAAGTCGAGCCCGCGCTCCAGCACCGCCCTGCCCCGCCTGCCCGCCAGGACCAGGCCGCCCCGCTCGTCGCGGCGAGCGCCGAAGACCTGGAGCAGGCGAACCGCCGTGGCGGCGTCGAAGTGCATCACGCCGATGTCCAGACAGCTCTGTCCGTACGCGTTGATTGCTCCGTGGGCCTTCTGCTCGGGGATGGAAGGCTTTTGCAGGTACAGGCTCACCTCGTCGGCTGGTCCCTGGCAGAACACACCATGCCGGCTCGCCTGCTCGGGATTGGCGTAGCATGCGAGCCCTGTGATGCCCTGCTTCGTCAGGCGGATGTCCGACGGGTCAAACCGCAGCAGGACGTCGCCCGAGGCGATCACCACCTGCCCCTGACCGTGCTGCGGCGCCGGCAGCGCCAGGTACGTGGGCAACTGGCGGTCGAACAGGCTCAGACACACGGCGCTGTCGTTCTCGCCGGGAACGGGAATGAACACCTTGCCGCACGGACCATACGCAGGCAGGCGTCGCGAATCCCCGCCCGCGTGGACAATCAGGATGCGCAGCTCGCTCAGCGCCTCTTCCCAGCGATGCGGGCCGGACTTTTCCGGACCTGGAGCAAGCTGCCTTCGCAAGACCTCCATCAGGCAGTAGAGCGTGCTGCCCCCGCTGCCGACGCGTCGGCCGCCCGGGTCAGGGACCACGACGGCCTCGCGAACGTCGCTGAGCAGTCCAAGTTCCCGCCGCACGGCCAACTGCGATTCGTAAGCTTTCGCCTGCGCCTCGTTGGAGGCGGTGACAATCAGGTAATCCCAGGAACGGCCGCTTGCCTGCATGGCGATCTACCTTCCCAGCACCCTATTTCGTCCCCATGTGCTCGCGGTGCTCGGCGATGATGCAACGCAGCGTCCGTTCGAGGTCCGTCTTCGGTTTCCAGCCGATGGTCTTTCGAATCCGCTCGGTGCATGGAACGCGACGCATCATGTCTTCGATGGGCCGTCCGTAGGCGACCTCGTAGGGTACGAACTCCTGCACGCTGCGGCTGGCAGTCAGCGCGACCACCTTGTCGGCCAATTGCTTGATGCTCACCTCTTCCGAAGAGCCCACGTTGAAGATCTGCCCGACCGCCTCCTCGCACTGCATCAGGCCGATCACCGCATCGACCACATCCTGGACGTAACAGAAACAGCGGCTCTGCTGGCCCGTCCCATAAATGCAGATCGGCTCATCTTTCAGCGCCCACTGGACGAAGCGAGGCACCACCATCCCATAGCGTCCGGTCTGCCGAGGGCCGATGGTATTGAAGAACCGGGCGATGACCACGTCCAGGCCGTACTGCTGGTAGTAGGCCTGGCCCAGGAACTCGTCGATCGCCTTNNGTCGATCGCCTTGCTGCACGCATAGGACCACCGCGACAGGCTCGTGCTGCCCAGCACGATGTCGTCTTCTTCGCGAAACGGGATGGCCTCGCTCTTTCCGTAGACCTCGCTCGTTGAGGCGATCAGAACTCGTCGACCGAACTTGTTGGCGATCGCCAGGATGGTTTCGGTCCCGCCGATGTTGGTCTCGATCGTCCGCACGGGGTCGTCGGCGATCAATTGCACGCCCACCGCCGCAGCCAGATGGAAGATCACGTCGCATTCGGCCGCCAGCAACTGAACCAGCGACACGTCGCGGATGTCTCCTTTGACGAATTGCAGCTTCGGATGGCTGCGAAAGGTTTGCATGTTCTCCAGCCGCCCGGTGCTGAGGTTGTCGAGGATGACCACTTCCTGACCGTCGCCCAGCAACCGCTCGGCCAGGTGCGAACCGATGAAGCCCGCGCCGCCCGTAATCAACGCTTTCATTAGACCGCAGCCCTCATAGACCCGATGTGTGAAGAACTCTCACCGGAGAACGGTAACCGATTCGCGCCTCGCTGGCAATCGTCTGTTTCGCTGGACTCCGTCCCCGTCGGCTGCGCGAAAGCGCACTGCCGGCCCGGCGGCAACGCCCGACCCGCCCGGGCGACGCATGCTTTTCTCCCTTGCCTAAGTATCGGAATCGAAAGAACATAGCTTGAGACAAACCCGCGTGAGGCGCCCCGCGAATCGCGTCGTCCGGCTGCGTCGATTCCTGCCGGGAATGGACCTATAATACGGACTGTCGTGTGCAGTTGATGGCCCCCGACCGGCGCGTGCCTCGATTGTGCCAACGCCACTGACCCATCGCCGACTCAAGGCACCCCAGCGGCCGAACAAACACCTCTCTTATCGGGCCGATGAAGGAGCCCCTCTCCAAACGAACCGCAGGACAGTCACCTCGTCCCGCTCCCATTTCTCCAGCCTCGCACGCAAGCCGTCAGCCCATGCGTCCGAAAGAGCAGGATGTGCACCGCGAAAGATCGCTACGCAGGAGATGCCTTTGCACAGAGCGCGCTTGAGTCTGTTGCTGCCGCTTCTCCTGGCCGTCTTCGTGCAAACGTCGACCGGCCAGGACCGGACCATTTCCTCGGCCGAGCTACTGGAAAAGCTGCACGGCATGTGGCTGGGCCAGCTCATCGGCAACGCCGCAGGACGCGCGACGGAGGGCCTCTATTCCGGTCCCGAGCCTAATCCAAATCCTTGCGTCCCGTGGGTTATCAAGCAGGCCTGGGACGCCGACGACGACACCGATATCGAGTACGTCACCCTGCACATCCTTGAGAGCTGCGGTTTCGACTGCGACGCCAACGACATCGCCGGACAGTGGCTCGACCACATCACCCCCGAGGGGACTTTNNCGCCGGCACTACAACCCACACTGGTACTCGATCGACGCCCAGATCGGGACCGAACTGCTGGGCGCCCTGTCCCCCGGAATGCCCCAGACCGCCATCGACCTCGCGGGGACGTTCGGACGGGTTACCAACGCCGGCCTGGCCGTCCATGCGGCTCAATTCTACGCCGCCCTCTACGCCGAGGCGTTCTTCGAGCCGAATGTACCGACGCTGGTCCTCAACGCCCTGGCCGCCCTGCCGCCCGACAGCCGCACGACCCAGGTCGTCGCCGACATCTGCGACTGGTATCGGCAGGACGCCCTCGACGGTGTCCTCGACTGGCGCGCTACGCGGACCAGGCTCTACGACAACTACCAGGGGACACGCAGCTTCGGACGCTACTACAATTGGGTCGAGTCCACTATCAATACTGGTGCAACGGTATTGTCCCTCCTCTACGGCCAAGGTGACTTCGAACAAACCGTCCAGATCGCCGTCCTGGCAGGCTGGGACTGCGACTGCAAGCCCGCGACGGCCGGTGGTCTGCTCGGCATCATCCACGGCTTGGCCGGGCTGCCCCGCAGCCTGACCGATCTCAACATCTGCGGCGATTCCTACGTGAACGTGGCCCGCCCCGGCCTGCCGGACGCCGGCGCCCCCCTGCCCCAATCCGAATCCATTCACAGGATCGCCCAGCGGACGCTGGCCCTGGCCCAGGAGAACATCCTCCGCAATGGCGGGC
>MTKZ01010464.1_pt1 | contig 11526 bp, 3 predicted proteins | sample 1042781 | NCBI WGS metagenome assembly MTKZ01 (sample SAMN06212207, study PRJNA360539) | anaerobic digester metagenome | biome: Wastewater treatment plant; material: sludge; isolation source: anaerobic digester fed with sludge from wastewater treatment plant | place: Denmark: WWTP Viborg ...
CGGGCCGCGCGCCGCTGCCATTCACGAACCAGGTTGAGGCAGAAAGCGCCGGCTTGCGATTACTACTGGCGAGCGCCGACATATCGACACTCGTGACCGGGCGGCTCTGGAACAGACGATCGAGCCGGACCGGCACGCCTTCAACCACAAGCGCCGCGAGGCAGTGCAGCAACTGGACGACGCCGGGACGGCCCGACTGGTCGACCGAGACCGCCAGATGCGGGCGTCCTTCCAGGATGCTTCCCACGAGGCTGGTCAATACATTCCGTGGGCCGACCTCGACGAAGACCCGCGCGCCCGCTGCGTACATCGCCTCGATTTCTGAGACCCATTCGACTGGGTGCGTCAGATGCTCGGCGAGCAAGCTCGCGATCGCAGCCGGGTCGTCGGGGTAAAGCCCTGCGGTGGTGTTCGAATAGACCGGGATGCGTGGTGGCGAGATGGGCGTCTGCCGAAGCATTTCGGCCAATCTCCCCTGCGCCGGGGCTACATACGGCGAATGGAATGCGCAGGCCACCGGGAGCCGTCGTGCGCGAAGACTATGGGCATCGCACCACTCGATGGCGCGACCGATTGATGCCTCTCCGCCCGAAATCACTGTCTGCTTCGGCGAGTTGAGGTTCGCGAGAGTGATGTCTGGATCTGTCAGCAACGGGGCGAGCGCCTCGCGGGGAGCATCGACGGCCGCCATTGTCCCGCTCTCGCCCGTCGCGCCCTCGCGCATGAAGCGCCCCCGGGCCTCGGACAGCCGCAGCATGTCTTCCTCGGTGATGCTGCCCGCGGCGGCCAACGCCACGAATTCGCCGTAACTATGGCCAGCAGTCATCTGTGGCGTCACCCCAAAGGTGGCCAACAACGAGGCGATGGCAGCATCGACGACGCCTAACGCTGGCTGGGCGACGTTTGTCTCGGTGATCGCAGCGCGCTGTTGCTTCTCCTCTTCGGGCGTGAAGCTCGGCGGGGGGTAGATGTAATGGCTGAGCGGTTGCTGGAAGTGATCCGACAGGAGGTCGTCCGCACGATCCAGCGATTCGCGGACGTCGGGAAACGCAACTGCAACGTCACGCCCCATATTGGCGTACTGCGAGCCCTGGCCGGGGAAGACGAACGCGACCTGGTGGTCTGTCGCAAAACCACCATCTGCGAAATGAATCCCGACTGGGAGGTGCTGCCTCGACAACTCTCCGACCACAACGCCGCGAGCAGTGCGAAGCTTGGCAACCAGATCGGCGATGGACTCGGCGACGATGGCGAGCGCCGTGCCACGGTGAGTGTTGTCACCGACAGAGAGCGAATAGGCAAGGTCGGCCAGCGACGGCTCAGTGCCGGCCTCGAGTTGAGCCAGCAGCCCATCGACTGACGCAAGCAGCTCGACACGCGACGCTGCGCGCCAGATCAGAAGCTCGGCAGGAATCCGGCCGATCATCGCAGGGGATCCGGCAAGAAAGTCGCCGTCGTATTCCTCGAGCGCCAGGTGGAAGTCGGTGCCACCAAACCCGAAGGCGCTCACGCCGGCCCGACGCGGATGAGAGGTGGGCCGGATCCACGGCCGCGTCTCACTGTTGACGTATAGCGGGCTGTGCGGGAAGTCGGCCTTGGGGTTCGGGCGGGTGACTCCGAGCGTTGCTGGCAGGACACGATGATGCAGCGCGAGCGACGCCTTCATCAGGCCGGCCACGCCAGCAGTAGCCTTCGTGTGACCTATCATCGACTTGATCGAGCCGAGCGCGGACTCCTGCGTGCCGGCTCCTGCGCGTTCCAGCACGGTTGTCAGTGCCTGCACCTCGGCCTGGTCGCCTGCGACAGTGCCGGTGCCGTGAGCTTCGAACAGGCCCACTGTCGCAGGGGAGTAGCCGGCATGCGCGTAGGCCCGGTCGAGCGCGCGCATTTGCCCTTCAGGCCGGGGCGCAGTCATGCTGCGGTCGCGACCATCACTCGCCGCCCCGACGCCCTGGATCACCGCATAGACCCGGTCGCCATCCCGTTCGGCGTCGCTCAGACGCTTAAGGACCAGCGCCGCGAATCCCTCGCTGATCGCAATCCCGTCGGCATCGGCGTCGAACGGCCGGCACCTGCCAGTTGGCGAGAGCGCCTGCGTTTTGCTGAAGCACAGGTATGAGAACGGATTCTGGATCGCGTCGACACCTCCGACGATTGCCATATCACTGTTGCCGGTTTGCAGATCACGAATCGCGAGATACACCGCGGCCAGCGACGACGCGCACGCAGCGTCGACGGTGAAGTTCGCGCCACCGAAGTCGAAGCGATTAGCAATCCGGCCGGAGGCGACATTCATCAACAAGCCAGGGAAGCTGTCTTCAGTCCACTCCGGAAGTAGCCCGTCAGCGTTGCGATTGACTTCACTGGCGGATTCGCCGAACAACAACGGCAATGTCGAGCGCACCATGTACCCGGCCGTCAAGTCAGCGCCGCCACCACCCGCTCCGAGCACAACAGATGTCCGCTCGCGGTTGAACGGCCGGGTCGCATACCCTGCGTCGGCAAGGGCGGCCTTGACCACTAGCAATCCGAGCAGCTGGAATGGCTCGATCGACTGGAGCGAGCGTGGCGGCATGCCGAACTCAACGGGGTCAAACGGCACATCATCGATGAAGCCGCCCCACTTCGAGTAGATCTTGTCCGGCGCCGAGCGGTCGGGGTCGTAATACTGTCGCCAGTCCCAACGGCTTGCCGGGATCTCGGTCACAGCGTCGACCTTATCAACGATGTTTGCCCAGAACGTGGCGCTATCTGACGCGCCGGGCAGGATGCTGCCCATTCCGACGATTGCAATCTGGGCAGGCGGTTGCGCCGCTTCTGCTGGCCCGTCGGGTAGCGCCAGCTGTCGGAGTGCCTCGGCCGACCCGGACGACACATTCGCATGAAGCGTTGCCATCGAGATCACTTCGTTTCGAAGCGCCGCAACCTGGCCGATCATGTACATCCCGCGAGCCCGTTGCTCGTCGGCATCGACCTCGATCAGCTTCGGCGCGGCGGGGTCTCGCCCGTAGTCCGGGTGACGATCGACACCCTTCGACGCGATTCGCAATCGGCCGATGTTCAGCTCCTCAAGGCGGTTGCGGATCTCCTCACTCGACGCAGTCGTCTGCAACAACGCGAGCCGCTCGCCGATGAAGTCATCCGCGAAGGGAGTCGGAAGGCACCGCGTCGCGTGGCCGGGACCGCTCTCGAGCAGAACCGTGTCGACGCACGAGACCGCCGCCGACTGAAAGCCCGGGGTAATCGCGGTCGATGCGACAGCCTCCTCAGTGAAGAGGTAGGCAGTGCCGAGCAGCACGCCCACGCGCATCCCACGCGCGACGAGTGGAGCGGCGATTGCCGCAACCATCGCCGCCGACTGCGCATCGTGGATCCCACCAGCAAACAGCACGTGAACTTCAGTCGGGTCGGCCTTGGCCGGAAAATCGGCAAGCAGGCCTCTGACCATCGTATCCCAGAGAACGAAGCTGGTCCGCGGACCGACGTGCCCCCCGCACTCTCGCCCCTCGAAGACGAATCGGCGGGCGCCATCCGCAAGGTACAACGTCAACAGTCCGGGAGACGGGACGTGCAGATAGGTGGCTATCCCGTCGGCTTCCAGCGAGCGAGCCTGGTCTGGCCGGCCTCCGGCGATGAGCGCGAACGGCGGCCGATAGCGCCGGATCACCTCGAGCTGCTCCGCTCGAAGCGCGGCCGGAACGAAGCCGAGCACACCAACTCCCCACGGTCGATCGGCCAGCAGGCGCGCTGTCTCATCCAGCAACGTCTCGACCTCATCGGCGCGCATAAGCGCCAACGCAAGGAATGGCAGCGCCCCGGCAGAAGCAACCGCCGCGGCAAACTCCGCCCGGTCACTCACTCGTGTCATCGGCCCCTGGACGATCGGATAGCGCGTCCCGTGGGAGATAGACAGAGACGACCCCTCGACAAGCGGGCTCTCCAGCTGCGCCGCGCGGGCATGGTCGATAGCGCCGGCCTGGATCGCGCCAACCACTCCGCCGACAGTGACAAACCTGTCGGCCAGGTGGGCGGCGAATACGGCATCCTGTCCGATGGCCAGTGCCTGGCGATCGGGATCCGACCAGCCAACGGCCCGGAGAAGCTCGCTGCGCCAGCGTTCGAGCTTCTGCGTTCGGTCCTCCGCCACCGCGATCGCCGTCGCGGCAGCGCGGAGATCGTCGACTGCCGCGATGCCGGGTCTCACGTAGACACGGAATTGCGCGCCGAGGTCGCCGCCGAGGCTGGCTGTCTCGCTGCCATCCATCGAGCGAATTCGCTGGCGCGCCGCCTTCCCCAGTGGGGACTCGCGGGTCAGCGCCAGCTGACTGTCGAGGACAACGCCCGCCGCGCCGCCAGCAAAGCACGCCGCCGCTGTGTGGAGCCCCACTCCGCCCCACGCCCAGACTGGCAGTCGTAGCCGGCCAATAAGGCGCTGAAGGAGGACGAAGCTGCTCTCCTCACCGATCCAGCCGCCAGCCTCGTGGCCCTTGGCAATCACTGCCTCGGCGCCTGCAACCTCCGCCGCGCGACCGATTTCCTCGGATGTCGCGACAACGAACGCACGACGACGAGCCGCGAGCACATCGGCAACGGCCGGCGCGACTGCTTCTGGAGAGCGTGCGGCGATGCACACGAACTCGATAGATTCAGGCAACGTCGCAAGCACCGTCGATCGTAGCTCGGAGTCATCTGCGTCGAGCAAGACTCCGAGCCGGCCGCGACCAAAGGTCGCCAGCCGGTCGATAGCGGCAATTGCAAGGATGGGGTCCACAACGAACTCGAGGTTGAGGACTCCAATGGCTCCTGCTCGGCTACCAGCTATTGGGAGAGCGGGGTCTGGCGCGCCGGGCAAAGAACAGACAACAGCGTCAAACGCAGAGCGAGAATGCACGGTCATTGTCCTCTTCGTCTGGATTGGAAGGTTGTGTTACGTCTCTACATAGCGTCCTTGAAACATGAGGACACAGAGGTCGGGTGCATCTCCAAAGATGCGGGGCAGCGCCGGCTGGGGTGCCTCCAGCAGTCGCGATCGATCGGGTCGACTCATTCACAATAACACTCATCTTCGCCGTGTCAATCAAATGCGACAATTGCCTTTGCGCCACACTCAGCAGGATCAGGGCCACGACCACGCTGGTTTGACGTATACCTTGCTGGCAGGCGCGCCGTGTCCGTCGAGCGCGCTTCGGCAATCGTTAGCTGCGACACATGCCGATATTCAGCTGGCATAACTCCGATCGCCCGCCGCGCGAAAATGAAGGAGGAGCAACGTGAATCGACGAGTGGCCGTCATCGGTCTCGACTGCGCGGAGCCGTCACTCATCTTCGACCGGTGGATCGAGGACCTGCCGAACCTCCGCTCGCTGATCGAACGCGGCACATGGGGCCAATTACGGAGCGTTGACCCACCGATCACGGTGCCGGCGTGGAGCTGCATGATGACCAGCCGGGACCCGGGCGAGCTCGGCATCTACGGCTTTCGCAATCGGGCCGACCATAGTTACGATCGACAGTTCGTCGCCGACTCGCGAGCTGTGCCAATCCCCAGGTTATGGGATCATCTCGGCGAAGCAGGGAAGCATGTGATCGTGCTCGGTGTGCCGGGCACATACCCGCCCGCTCCCGTCGCGGGGGAGCTGGTCTCCTGTTTTCTAACGCCGGATCCCCGTGTCGACCAATACACCGAGCCGGCATCGTTGCGCGATGAAATCGAGCGCCTTGTCGGCCCATATCAAGTCGACGTGCGGAACTACCGCCGCGCGGACCGCGATCGCATCCTCAGCGAGATCTACGAGATGACCGAACAGCACTTCGCGGCTGCCCGGCATCTGCTCGATACGCGCCCGTGGGATTTCTTCATGATGGTCGAGATCGGTGTCGACCGCATCCATCATGCATTCTGGAGCTTCCACGATCCGACCCATCGGAACTATGAACCCGGCAACCGCTACCGCGACGTTATTCGCAACTACTACCAGTACCTCGACGACCAGATCGGAGAGCTCCTGGAACGCTTCGGCGATGACGACACGGTCATTGTCGTCTCGGATCACGGCGCGGAGCCCATGCGGGGCGCGGTCTGCATCAATCAATGGCTCATTGGCGAAGGGTATCTGACGCTGCGGTCGACCCCGGAGACGATTACGCCGTTCGACGTCACGAACGTCGACTGGTCGCAAACGCGCGTCTGGGGTGACGGCGGCTACTACGGGCGTATCTGGCTCAACGTCCGCGGCCGGGAGCCGGACGGGATCGTGGATCCGTCCGAGTACGAAGCGCTTCGCGACGAGCTGATTTCGCGACTGGAGGGACTACCCGATCCCGACGGCCAACCGATCGGGACGCGGGTGTTCCGTCCGGAAGACCTATGGCTGGAGCAACGTGGAGTCGCGCCGGATCTGATTGCCTATTTTGGCAACCTCGCGTGGCGCAGCGCTGGCAGCGTCGGCCACGCTGGATATCACACCTTCGAGAACGATACCGGCCCCGACGACGCAAATCACGCCCGCAACGGGGTGTTCATCATGGCCGGCCCTGGCGTCCCAGCCGGCCCTCGCGACGGGCTGAGCATCCTCGACGTCGCGCCGACGATTCTCGGCCGCTTCGGCATGCCTCCGATCGAGAGGATGCGCGGCCAGGTCATCGATATCCACTGAGTCACGACAGGGATCCATCTTCCTGTCAACTCGAGATATTTCGCGACCACCAGCCCACTCAAACGTTACAATATTGTAAGAATCGGTGTCACGTTGACGCTTCGAGCGGGCGTGGCTCCGTAGTCGTGGCCAGGGGGTATGTGCCACGGCGACGCTGCCGCGATGCGCGGCAGGGGTGGGGTAACTGAAGAGGTGGGGTAATGACACAACATACGTGGCGTCTGAGGGACGCCGCCCGATTTGGTGTGCTCATCGCCGTCGTGTTGGCTGGCTGCATGGGGGCAGTTACGCCAACAACAACCGCCGCGCCAGTAAGGCCGGAAATCTCGTTCGTGGACTCGGCAACAGGCGCCTGCAAGGTGACCGACGCGAAGGCAATGGTCACCGGCGGCGGGGACCAGGATTGGTCGCACACGACAGACCGCATCGTGTACGACCAGCTCGACGCAAACAGGATCTTCCAACTGAACACGATGAAGTCAGACGGATCTGACACGAAGTGCCTGAGCTGCGCCGCCCGGGCTGGCGCTCCAGCGGTGAACCAGCACAAATTCAACCCATCGTGGCACCCATCGGGACAGTACGTCGTCGTCCAGGTCGAGATGAAGAGTCACTGGCTATCCTGGCTGAAGACAGATCCAATGACAACCGAGCTCCTGCAAAATGGACTCTGGAACGATCTCTATCTCGTGAGCGCCGACGGGACCTCGTGGCAGAAGCTGACCAACACCACTGCGAGTGTCACTGATGGGGTGCTCGCGCCGGTGTTTTCTCCGGACGGCACGAAGCTGATGTGGTCGAAGATCATCGCGCCCGCCTCGAAGACCCAGCCATTCGGTGTCTGGCGGTTGATGATCGCGGATTTCGCCATGTCCGGTGGAAAAGCCAGCCTGGTGAATATCCGAGACATCACGCCGGCCGGGGCGACATTCATCGAGGCCCACGGGTTTGCGCCAGACTCCCGATCCGTCCTCTTCACGACCGACATCGGCGTGACAAGCACCTGGGAAAAGCACATCTGGTCGATGGATCTCGCAACGGGCTCAACCCGTAACGTGACGCCCAATGTGCACTGGAACGAGCACGCCTACTACAGTCCGGACGGATCCAGCATCACGTTCATGTCGAGCCTTCCGTTCCTCTGGTCGTTCATGAAGACCGAGGTCATGCTNNGAATCGACTGCGGAGCAAAGCGCCGCTACCCGGGTGCGCTGGAATGCTGCCGGCACGAAGATGCTCGTCACCCAACAAATGGCAGACACCTATCCGGCCCGCAAGATGTGGATGCTCACGTTCGCGGGCGCATGCGGGATGGCGTCTGGAACATAACACCCAGCAGCCGAGGGTGCGGCGACACACCTCCGCACTCTCGGCCCGCTCTGTCCCGATTCGGCTGCGGATATTTACAGATGGCCTGCGAGGTGCGATGATGCGCGAATGAAAACGCACCCGGTCGGTCGACCCCTTGCGATCTCTGGATTACGGCCGAGCGTTTCCAGAGATCGTGTTGTTGTTACTACCAGTGTTTCTGGCGCCCTTTCCTCGGCGAAGCGCTCTGAGTGCCGCCAGCACCACAATTGAATACCCCTCTGACCGTCCAGGGCTGCGACACACCACACCGCGGAGGGAGCCATTCCGATGTCCTCGATATCGAACGAACCACGCTTGATACGACCATACGGCGGCCAGCTCGTCGATCTGATTGCGACCGGCGACGCGGCTGACGAGCTCCGCGCACGCGCGAGAGAGATCCCCTCGATTCAGATCTCGGAGCGAACGGCGTGCGACCTGGAGATGCTCGCGATTGGCGCGTTCTCGCCACTGGATCGATTCATGAACGCGGCAGACCACGCGCGAGTCCTCGATGAGATGCGGCTGGCCGATGGGACGCTGTTTCCGATGCCGCTGATTCTGCCCGTCGAGCCATCGGACGCGATCCGTCAGGGCCGCGATGTTGCGCTGCGAAGCGCAAAGAACGAGCTACTCGGCATCATGACCATCGACGAAGTGTTCGCGTGGGATGCCGACGAGGTGTCGGACAAGGTGTTCGGGACACGCGATCCTCGCCATCCGCTCGTTTCCGAGATGCGGCGTTGGGGCCCACTGGCAATCAGCGGCCCGCTCAAGGTCCTGCAGCTTCCAGCCCATTACGATTTCCGCGACTTGCGACTGACTCCCGCCGAGGTGCGCGCGCAGCTGGATGCGATCGGCCGGCAAAATGTCGTCGCATTTCAAACACGCAATCCGCTCCATCGCGTCCACGAAGAGCTGACCCGGCGCGCCGCTGAGGCGATCGACGGGGTGCTGTTGCTCCATCCGTCAGTCGGAATGACCAAGCCGGGCGATGTCGACCACTACACACGGGTTCGCACATACGCCGCGCTGGCCGAGCGTCACTACGAGCCAGGTCGCATCCTCCTCTCCCTGTTGCCGCTGGCGATGCGCATGGGCGGACCACGCGAGGCGCTCTGGCACACGATCATCCGCCGCAATTACGGCGCGAATCACTTCATCGTCGGCCGGGATCACGCGAGTCCGGGCAATGACTCGAATGGCCGCCCATTTTATGGACCATACGACGCCCAGGAGTTGGTGTCCCGGCACAGCGCCGAAGTGGGCGTGACGGTGGTGCCGTTCAGCGAGCTCGTCTATCTGCCGGACGAACAACGGTACGAGGAGGTATCACGCATTCCGGAAGGGACGCGGACTGCCAAGATCTCCGGCACCCAGGTGCGCGAAGAGTTCCTGAATCTCGGGCGCAAGCTGCCGGCATGGTTCAGCCGGCCGGAAGTAGCCGACATTCTGGCCGAGACGTATCCACCACGCCATCGTCAGGGCGCTTGCATCTGGTTCACCGGTCTGAGTGGCGCTGGAAAGTCGACGACCGCCGAGGTGTTGACCGTGCTGCTGCTGGAACGAGGCCGGCAAGTGACAGTGCTCGATGGAGATGTCGTGCGGACTCACCTGTCGAAGGGGCTCGGCTTCAGCAAAGAGGATCGCGAGACAAACGTCCGGCGCATCGGATTCGTGGCAGGGGAGATTGTTCGCCACGGGGGCGTCGTGATCTGTGCCGCCATCAGCCCCTACCTCGCCACTCGCGATGAGGTCCGCGAGATGATCGGCGCGGACCACTTCGTCGAAGTGTTTGTCGACACGCCGCTGGATATCTGCGAAGCGCGCGATTCAAAGGGTCTCTACGCCAAGGCGCGGCGAGGAGAGATTTCTGATTTCACCGGCATAGACGATCCATACGAACCGCCCGTCACGCCTGAAATCACGCTCGATACCGTCACAAGCACACCCGAAGAGAATGCAAAACGCATCGTTGCGCACCTTGTTGCGCAGGGGTTCGTTCGGTCCGACGAAGGTTGGGTCACCGAGATCGGCGCCCCCACAGCTGCCCGGTCCGTTTGACTTACCACCGGCGACCGGTCAGCGCTTTTTCTGGCGCTGACCGGTCACTGGTTGATGCGTCAACACAGCGCCACGCCCCCGATGCGTGTCGTAGTAGGTGAAGTTCCCGGGATATTCCCGAACATGCCCGCCGTCGAGCTCGATAATGCGATTGCAGATCCGATCGAGAAAGTACCGATCGTGCGAAATCGTGAGGATCGTCCCGCCGAAATCGAGCAACGCGGCCTCGAGCTCCTCGATTGATGGCAGATCGAGATTGTTGGTTGGCTCGTCGAGCAGCAGGAAGTTGGCGCCACGGAGGATCAGCAGCGCGATCTGCAACCGGCTGCGTTCACCACCACTGAGCTTCCCGACCTGGGTCAGCGCGTCTTCGCGAGTGAACAACAACCCGACGAGAAAGCCAATGGCCGACTGCTCGGTCATCGCCCGCGCCGAACGCACGAGCTCCAGCGGCGTGCGAGTCGGCTCCAGCGTCTCCTGTTCCTGCGCATAGTAGCCCGTCACAATCGACGGCCCGATCCGCACACGTCCGGTGGTCGCGGGTTCGTCCCCAAGGACAAGCCGGAAGAGCGTCGTCTTGCCCGCTCCGTTGTCGCCGACGATCCCGACGCGCTCACCGTGCGTCAGCTCAAAGTCAAACGGTCGCAAGATCTCACGGTCGCCGTACGATTTCGAAAGCGCCTTCATCTCCAGGACAAGCGACGAGCCGCGGTCGGCAGAGAACTCAACGTCGATACGGCGACGGTCGATCACCGGGACGGGCTTTTCGGCGAGCTTCTCGCGTTCGATCTCGAGGATGCGCCAGCGATTACCGGCGCGCGCGGCGAACTTGGGGTTTTGCCGCGCCCATTGTGTCAGTTGTTCCGCGCTCGCCTTCAGCTTCTTCAGCTCGCGTTGGTGAAGCTCGTACAGTTGGGCGTCGCGCTCCAGGCGCTCCCGCTTCTGCGTGGTGAACCGACTGTAGTTGCCCGCGTATTTCGATACCCGTCCATCTTCCAGCTCGACGATACTGGTTGCGACGCGATCGATGAAATAGCGGTCATGCGAGATGATGACCGTCCCACCCTTGCGACCGGCGAGATAGCTCTCGAGCCACGTCTTCGCGTTCGCATCGAGGTGGTTGTCGGGTTCGTCAAGCAGCAGCAGATCCGGTTCTTCAAGCAGACATTGTGCCAACCCGACGATGCGCTTTTCGCCCCCACTCAGCGCCTCGATCGGCAGATCCCAACGGTCGTCAGGCAGGCCAAGGGCGCTGAGCGTCTGCTCGACGCGCGCGCCAACCGGCATGCCCGAAACAGCGTCGGCCCGCTCGATCAGCTCAGCATGTTCGACGAGCACTGCCTCCAGCTCAGCATCGGACAGATCCTCCCCCATGCGCCGCTCAAGCTCGTGGAGTCGTTCGTCGAGCGCGGCCGCGTCGCCGCTCGCCAGTGCTACGACATCTCGGACGGTATGA
>MTKZ01051873.1_pt2 | contig 11524 bp, 10 predicted proteins | sample 1042781 | NCBI WGS metagenome assembly MTKZ01 (sample SAMN06212207, study PRJNA360539) | anaerobic digester metagenome | biome: Wastewater treatment plant; material: sludge; isolation source: anaerobic digester fed with sludge from wastewater treatment plant | place: Denmark: WWTP Viborg ...
CATGATGGCGTCTTCCAGAAGCTCCTCAAGTCTCCTGCCGAGGTTATGGATGAGGAGATCTCCGGATCGTTAGTGGAGCTGCAAAGCCATCTCTCACGCCTGGGCCTCAAGGACAGAAAGAAGGAGAAGACCCTGGAGCATATCGAGATGCTGATCAAAAACAGGTCTCTGGAGAAGGCCAGGTCCAATTGGGCTGCTCTGGAAAGGGAGATACTGAAAACCAGAGAGGTAATAGCGGAATGCAGCCTTGAGGAGGTTAGGATCCGGCAAGAGACAGCCCAGGCTAAAAAAAGCATCAAGAGCCTGGAGAGCAGCCTGGAGCAGCAGACAAAGGATCTGATCAGCAGCCGGGAGCAGGCAAAAGCGCATGAAAAAGAGCTTGAGGAGCGGCTGTCCAATATTTCAGGCGGCCCGGTGCAGCTGGACCCTCTCCGGGAAGGATGAATGCGGGTCAACCTGGGAGGAATAGTGCCCCTCTCCACAGTGGACTGGGCGGGGAGGGCGGCCATGGTCGTCTTTTTGCAGGGCTGCCCCCTGCGCTGTCCTCATTGCCAGAACCGCCGGCTTCAGAGCGGAGAGAGATATGTGCCCCTCCATTATATCGTCTCTCGCATTGTCTCCGAGGTCAAAGGCCTGCCCGGTCCAAGCCGTTCCGCCCTGTTTTCAGAAGGGCTGGAAAGTTGCTCAACTTCCTGCCACACACCCGTACAGATCAAACTGGACGAAGCAGCGCAGAGGGCGATCAGCAAGCCTTTTGTGGACGCCCTGGTTCTCTCCGGGGGAGAGCCTCTGCTCCAGCCGCAGGCTTGCCGCCATCTCTTCCGCCTGGCAAAAAGCCTGGACCTGGCTACTGGCCTGGAGACCTCGGGCATATTTCCCGATCACCTGGAGATGCTTCTGGAAGAAGGCCTGGTGGATAGGGTCTTTCTGGACCTCAAGTCTGCCCTGGAGGAGCCGGATTATGAGGCAGCCACGGGAAGAGGCCACAGCGCCTCTGCAGTGAGAAAGAGCCTGGAGATCTGCTTTAAATCGGGAGGTGTATTTGAGGCCAGGACCACAGTCTTCCCCCATGATCCCTCCACTTCCCAGGCGGAGAAGATCGCCGGGGCACTGTGCCGATTTAAGGGATCATATCCCCGCAGCCGCCTGGAGGGCCTTATCCTTCAGCAGGGCCATCCCGGTGAAAACGAGAGCCCATTTTCGCCAGCATCTATCGAGGAGATGGAGCTGATGGCAGAAGCCTGCCGCGCCGCCAGCCATGGTGAGGTGGAGATCCGGGTTCATGCTCTGCCCAAGATGGTATGGAAAAGCTAGATAACTGAATGAACTGAAACCGCCCATAAAGGTTGACTGCAGATGAAGATCATCGGCTTGGTAGGGCTGCCCGGCTCGGGCAAGGGAGAAGCCTCCCGGATCGCAAGGCAGCAGGGCCTGACGGTGCTGGTCATGGGAGATGTCATCCGCCAGGAGGCAGCCAGGCGGGGCCTGGAGGCCACGGACGTGAATTTGGGTCGGGTCGGTTGCGCCTTGCGAGAGGCGGAGGGTCCCGAGGCCGTGGCCAGGCGAATACTGGATACGGCCAGAGCCAGTGGAGAGGAGACGGTAGTAGTGGACGGCCTGCGCTCTCGAGAGGAGGCTGACTACTTTGCCTCCCAGGCCGAGGAGTTTCATCTGGTGGAGATATGCGCTCCGGCGGAAGAGCGCCTGAGGTGGCTTCAAGCGCGGGGCAGGCCGGACGATCCGGCAAGTGGCCTGTGCGGGGCTGACGAGCCGGATCAGGATGAGAAGATCATCTCCTCCTGCGGCGAGCCGGATGGTCAGGCTGCTGCGGCGCTGGAGCAGAGGGAGTGCCGGGAGATGGGATGGGGCATGTGCCAGGCNNGTTCAGGGAGAATGCCAGGAAGCTGCTGGATATCCTGACAAAGGACTGAGCCGAAAAATGAATTTGCATCCGGACTATAGCCAGCTTGCTTTCCTTAGATATAGCTCCAGCCGGTTCAGTCCCTCCTCAATATTCTCTATAGAATTGGCATAAGAGAAACGAAGATAGCCTTCCCCGTTTTTCCCGAAGTCCACCCCAGGCGTCACTCCCACATGAGCCTTTTCCAGTATATCGAAGGCCAGGCGGTAGGAGTCACCGGAGAAGCTTCTGGCATTGGCAAATACATAAAAAGCTCCTGTCGGCTCCACGGCTATGGAGAAGCCCAGCTCTTTGAGGCGTTTGATCATGAACTTGCGCCTGCGATCATATATGCTCCTCATCTCCTCCACCTCTGCTTCGCTCTCCTGCAAAGCAGCAATGCCTGCTCTCTGGGCTAATGAGCCGGCGCATATGAAAAAGTTCTGCTGCATCTTCTGAATGGGCCGGATGAACCGGGGTGGGGCGATGAGATATCCCAGGCGGTAGCCGGTCATGGCATAGAGCTTGGAAAAGCCGTTCAGGACAAAGGCCCTGTCTGTGAACTCCAGGATGGAGTGCTCCTGTCCCTCATAAACCAGACCATGATAGATCTCGTCGGATATGATATAGGGAGAGAGGCCGGCTATGGCCTTCATATCCTCTTCAGAGATCAGGCATCCGGTGGGATTGGAGGGCGAATTGATCAGTATGGCCTTGGTCTTTTGATTGATTCTCTCTTCTATGGCCGAAACGCGGTACTGGAATCCGTTCTGCTCATAAACCGGCACTCTGTCCGGCACTCCACCCAGGAATTTGATGAAATTGGGATAGCAGGCATAAGCCGGATCGGAGACTATCACCTCCTCTTCCCTTTCCAGAAGCGAGGCAAAGGCAAGCATCATAGCCGGAGAGGTACCGGATGTCACCACCACCTGCTCCGGCTTAACCTCCAGGCCATAGGCATCCAGATAGTGCTCACATATGGCCTCTCGCAGCTGTATATCTCCCAGGCTGTGGGTGTAATGGGTAGCTCCCTCTTCCAGGGCCCGGCAGGTGGCCTTCCTGACTGGGGAGGGAACAGAGAAATCCGGCTCGCCCACCTCAAGATGAATGATATCTTCGCCCTGCCGCTCCATCTCCCGCGCCCGCTCCAAAACCTCCATGACCATGAAGGGAGCCATCTCCTCTGCTCTTCTGGCGATCATATCCCTCTTCCGACCTGCATCATCCTCTTATCCTTCCAAGCTGTACCTTGACCGGAGGAGTTCTGGGACTCAGGATGTTATCAAATTAACCCGAGCTTTTCTGCTATTGGCCGTAGCCTCATGATAAATGCAGAGACCTATCTTGGACCTGCATCATTTGACCTATCTTTGGACCGAAGTTCTTGGACCGGCATTCTAATAGCTAATGATCTGGAATACCCTCTTATGATGCGAAAATGAGAATAATAGCTCTATCAGATACCCATCTTGAAACCGGCACCATTCCTCTTCCTCTGGCCGGTCTGCTGAAGGAGGCAGATATGATCCTGCATGCAGGCGACTTCGTCTCCGTCAGCGCCTACTCCGCTCTTTGCGATTTGGGCCGAATGGAGGCGGTCCATGGCAATTCGGACTCCATTGAACTCAAGAGGCTTCTGCCGGAGAGGGCAGTGCTGGAGGTAGAGGGGATCCGGATCGGCCTAGTCCATATGGCCTCGCACGGCTCCGACCTGGTAGGCGCAGAGATGATGGCCCGGGAGATGGAGGTTCAGGTTCTAGTTTTCGGGCATATCCACCGCCCTCTCATTGAAAAGGGCAAAAGCCTTCTCATCTGCCCGGGGAGCACCACTCTGCCCAGGATGTCTGCCCCCTCCCTTGCTATCCTGGAGGTTGAAGCAGGAGAGGTCCAGGGCAGCATAATTACCCTGGGCCGCCCCTCCTGCAACTACCTCAAGGTCGCCAGCAGCTTGGCGGAAGATGATCCATATTAGGATCCGGCATCAAATCGGAATGGACATGGCTCCTGAGTGCGGCAGAAATTCGCTCTGATTGATGTATTTGGATCCAGTTCGATAATTTGCCTCCGCTTGTGCAATACCAATGAATTGATGTGCGCCAGAACTTCATGCCCTGCATCAATCAGTCTGGCCTCAGCAATCTATTCCTGTGCATCCCCTCTCTTCTTTATCCATTACCGGATACTGGTGGAACTTGATCTGCTTTTTAACCTCAAAAATTCCTGTGAACATCTCTCTGGCATTTATATCTTTATAAAATATTTTATGCCAGAAGGCATCAGTTCCCCAGGTTCCGTTAAAGGAAGTGCTTTTTTCCAGACCCATGAGGTAGGCGCAATTGCTGAGATTATCTTTGCTCCTCATTAATCTTTCAGTTCTCTCTGTATCCCTTCCGGCATCCTCAAGGCCTTTTTGGAATTCTTTCCATCCATTGTAAGGCTGATAGGGCATGCTCTGCACGAAGAATGAGACCTCGTCTGACTCCATCGCTTGGACAGAAAAATCCTCGCGAAGCTCTGATCCCATACCACCATAAAGAGCCTTGGAACGCAGGCGCTTTTCGCCCTGCATTGGTATCTCCCCGGAATAAAGCATCTTGGCGCTCTCGTAGAGGTTCAATGTACTCTCATTGCCTCCGTTAACTGAATCTATCTTCCGCTTCAGTTTGTCCGCAATCTCGGAGTAGGCTTGCTCCTGCTCAATCTCAATATCTCCCACTCCATTCATGCTTTTGGAATACTCCAGGGCGATCTTTTTATCTTTAATGCTGGTATCAATATCCACCAAACCCGTGCCTTGGATCTTCTGCGCCTCGCAGAATTGGCCGTACTGAATGGGATTGCCATCCCATATGGCGGTTTTTACGATTTCTATATCTCCGTCCTCAACCGGTTTTCCGCAAGGATCTGTAGCGGTGACATTTGCGATATTGACGATATCTTTATTGAGATCGGATTTGGTGACCTTATAAGTCGCTTTATAAAGCCAGATCTCGCTCAGATTGAGCCAGCTATCGTTATTAGTGTCTCCCGAAATGTAGATGGGATTTACTCTGTCGTCGATGACCTTGACCTCAGTGAGGTTGACGTTGCCGATATTGCTCACGTTATAGTAGTATGTTATCAAATCCCCTTCAGATACCGTTCTTGACTCTGATTCCTCCGCACTGACTGAACCGAAAGCAGCTGTCAGACAGATCAGTATCAATATCCAACTTACAAAATTTCTTAAAGGATGAGATATGAAACCATTTCCACCAGGCCTGTTGTGCATATTATCCGCATATGTCTCCTGCTTGGTAGATCTAGATGCGATCCTAATCCCTTTCATATTTGAGCCCCTCTTAAAGTAAAGCTTACTTTATTAATATATAAACTTTTACATTACATATTATAATAATTGGATTGGAGCGCTTGAATGCAGAAATTATTTTAATTTAAAATAGATACCTGCTTAAAGATCAGTCTGAAAATACTTGACCTTCTCTGGAGCATATTCTTGAGCTTAAAATATATTCGATATAAGTTAGTAGATATCTTTATATAGTATATTGGCCTAACATACTTCGGAAATTTAGGCAAAATTTGGCGGATAAGCTTGAGGTCAAGAGTGATCATGATATGGTTAATGGCACTGATATGAGGATATCCAATATATCGCTTATCATTTACTGTGCTTATAGATATATATTTATGGTCCTGGGGACATGGGAAGATGAGGCGCTTCCGATCCTCGTCGATGCTTCAACCCACTCAAGACCTTTGGAGCATACAATTACGAATTTCTTTCAAGAATTGATGCAAAGCTTTGTCTATCTTATGCCTATGACTGCAAGATCAGGAGAAGGTGCACGGCGATGATGGTGAATAATTCAATAATTACTCTGGGTACAGTGGATGGAAGGATATTTATCTAAAGGGAGATGAACTGATATGAGATATTGGAGATTATTATTAATATCGATTTTCATAATAGCCATTCTGAGCACCTCATCCTTGGCCGCTATCAGAACAGTGACTTATTACTCATCGCTCTTCGCAGATTCAACGCCCCCTGGTGAATTCGTCGACTGGACGGATAATTTTACATTCCCTTATTTTGATCCGGCAATGGGGGAGCTGATCTCTGTATACTTCACAGCAACGCTCAATGCTACTCTCAACGGCGCGGCTGAGAATAGAGCCCTTACATCGGTTCAAAATGCTTATTTTGACGTTGATGCATATATGGATGCAGTGATGATCAATGGGCAGCACATTCCTTTGCAGGTGTATTTGAGGGTGCCTGAAGCTGGCGGCGTAAATGTCACTGCATATGATGGAGTATTGGATTTCCTTGGTACTTCTTCTTTCAACGGCAGCGATGCCAATGACACCTGGGGCTATGTCTATTATGACGATTCTGCCAATACGACCGACTACTTGGGCGCCGGAACCTTCCCACTTCTAGCGTATACAAGGGCCAGTTCGCGAGTGGTAGGAGGAGGATCCTGGTATTCGTTGATCGATACTCTCGCCTGGTCTAATGCCAGCATCACCTATACCTATGATGATGCGCGATGTATATCGGGCTACAAGAAGGACGGCTGCACCGGCCTGCCCCTATCCGGATGGAACATCACCGTCAGCAATGCAACCACTCAGTGGAATGCCACCACAGATGCCAGCGGCTTCTGGCAGATCTGCCGATTGGAAAATGATAACTACACCGTTTGCGAGGTTATGAAGCCTGGCTGGGCCCAGACCTCATCACCTGTCTGCTATACTGTTACTCTAGCGGGAATTAATATAACCAATCTCAACTTCACCAACCAGTGGCTCTATTGCATCAGCGGCTACAAGAAAGACAATTGCGGAGACAGTCCCCTCGCTGGCTGGAATATCACCATCATCAACAGCACCGGCTATAGCGCCACTGATACCACCGGTACAGACGGCAAATATGAGTTCTGCGGTCTGGCTCCGGGCAACTATACTCTGGACGAGGAGCTCAAACAAGGCTGGATGCAGGTCATCGCTCCGCCGGAGATTGTTCTAAACTGCAGCAATATCACCAATCAGAACTTCACCAACCAGAAGCTTCTGTGCATCAGCGGCTACAAACTCGATGAGTGCAGCAAAGCGGGCATAGAAGACTGGCTGATAACTCTGAACAACAGCAGCTACACCACCAGCAACCTCACCGGCTCAGACGGCAAGTATGAGTTCTGCAACCTCGTGCCGGGACGCTATACCCTGACTGAAGAGACCAAAGATGGATACATCTCGTCCGGAACGATATCGTTGGATGTGACTCTGCCCTGCGGAAGCAACCTCACAGACAGGAACTTCACCAACCAGGCTTTGCTCTGCATCAGCGGCTACAAACTCGATGAATGCAGCAAAGCGGGCATAGAAGACTGGCTGATAACTCTGAACAACAGCAGCTACACCACCAGCAACCTCACCGGCTCAGACGGCAAGTATGAGTTCTGCAACCTCGTGCCGGGACGCTATACCCTGACCGAAGAGACTAAAGATGGATACATCTCGTCCGGACCGATATCGTTGGATGTGACTCTGCCCTGCGGAAGCAATCTCACAGACCGGAACTTCACCAACCAGGCTCTGCTCTGCATCAGCGGCCATAAAATGAATACATGCGGCCAATTTAACCTCTCAAACTGGACCATAGTCCTTACCAACAGCCTGGGAGGGGCAATGAGCGCCCTGACCAATGATACCGGATACTACCAGTTCTGCGGCCTTGCTCCCGGAATCTATAATCTGAGCGAAGAGTCCAAAGAGGGCTGGAGCCCCGTCTCCGCACCGGAGCAGGTCACATTGAACTGCTCCAATATAAGCGGCATGGACTTTGTGAACTCGGAGTGCTGCGGATCGAGTCTCAAGATCAATAAAACCGCCGACTTCGGGCCTTCTCCTGCCAATCCCGCCGGCGTAAACCAGGCTATAAATTATACCATAATCGTAGAGAACACCGGAAATGAGACTCTCTACCAGGTCAATGTCACTGATGACAAGCTCGGCCTGCGAGAACAGATCGCATCTCTCCTGCCTGGAGAATTCAGGATTTTCAATGCAAGATACGTTGTTGCTGAGATAGATCTATGCGGCAACATCACCAACATAGCCTGGGCGAACGCCACAGACCCGTGCAGCGAGACCTTGCATGTTAACGCCAGCTGGACTGTTCCCACAAGCTACACCGCGGCCATAGAGATAGATAAGAGAGCAGATGTCTCTTCAGCCAGGATAGGTGATATCTTAAATTACACCTATACGGTTACAAATACCGGCGATGTTAACCTGAGCGGTCTGGAGATAGAGGACGACAGGCTTGGAATGATTGATGAGCGGGTGTGAGTCTATGAAGGTCTCGAGATTTTTTTTAATTTTGATCTCAGTGGTCTTCCTTTCCCTCGGCCAGGAGCAGCTGGAGCCAGGCGATTCATGGACCTACCAGGCCAGCTATAGGGTGCAAGAGAGCGATATATGCTCCTGTATCGTCAACAATGCTACAGTAAATGCATCCGGTCCCTGCTCCAATGTATCGAATTCCTCCGGCGGTGTTATAGTCGAGATCATCTATGAACCGGGAATCGATCTGGAGAAGATCTCTGATAAAAGCGGAGAAGAAGTTGATGTGGGCGATACTATAACATATACCTACTTTGTGGCCAACACCGGAGATGTGAATTTATCCAATGTCTATATTGAGGACGATATGGTCAGATATGTAAGCTACATTTCCGGCAATGACAACGGCGATGATCTGCTGAATCCCGGCGAGATCTGGATTTATGAGGGATCTTATCTCGTAGATCAGGACGATCAATGTTGCAGCATAGTGAATTATGCCATTGCCAGGGCTATGGACCCATGCAAGATAGAAATAAGTGATAATGCCACTGCTGAGGTCGAGACCTTCTGCCCCATAGGCTGCATTTGCTGCCCGGAGGGTGAGAACCGAGATCTGGTAAATATAGGAGATCAGCGCGCTGTAGCCTTGTCCAATAGCCAGGCGGAGAATAATGTGGAAATCGATATGTCTCAAAAAATTTAATCCTAACCATACCGGCGGGATTGTGGCGGATGGCAGCACTCCGCCGCGTTCTCTTTTTGGCCGGCTCTGTGGTCAATAGATGCCCTCAGCCATCATAATCATATTGTTCTATTCTATCTTCACTGCCAGCGCCCCGGACCAATCCGAGATCAGGCCTTTATCGTCCAAGGCAGCAGCTTTTATCTGATAGGCTCCCGGTTGAATCCATTTATGGGATACTGAACTCTCCTCTCCCGAATCCAGATACTCCAGGCCAGTCCAGCTGGTGGTTCCATCCCCCCAGTCAAAGACATATTTCACCGCATCTCCATCGGGATCTCTCGCCCATGTGGCATATTCTTGAGAGATCAGGCATTGCCCTATGGCGGGACCGGATGGAATGGCTGGCGGCTCCGGTGGATCATTGGCACTTATCGAAACCAGAAAAGGCCCAGACCATTGAGATGGCGCACCTTTCTCATCTAATGAGCAGACCCGGACCGGATACTCGCCGGGGCTGCTCCATTTATGTGATGCATTCTCCAGAGATCCGGAGGGGATATAGCCGGTTTCAGTAATCGTTCCGTCACCCCAGTCCAAAAGATGCATCACATTGTCTCCATCGGGGTCCCTGGTCATGGTGAAATAGTTACAGACAATCCCGGTGTAACTTGATCTCAATCCATATAAATCCCTGGGACGATCCGGCTGCTCATTTGCGGCTATATTAATGCTCCGCTCCTCAGACCACACACCCCCCATCCGGTCCAAGGCAATGGCTCTTATCTGGTAGGTTCCGGGGTCAGTCCAGGTGTGATTGGAGCTGACATTGATGCCCGAGCCAATAAGATCAAGGGCATCTAATGATCCATCTCCCCAATCAAAGGTGTAATTCAGAGAATCTCCATCCTGATCGATGGCCGAGGTCTGAAAATTGTATGGTACCATGGCATATCCAGAGCCTGGCCCGGAGAGCTGATCAGGCCGGCCGGGCAGGGTATTGATGATTATGGCTATTGCCTCAGACCAGGAGGAAGAGGCATTTGCACAGTCCTCTGCTCTCGCTGCAATCACATATCTTCCCGCTCTCCGCCATGAGTGGGTTATGCTCAAGGCTCGTCCCGATTCAGTCCAGTCAGTGACGGAGACGGATCCGTCTCCCCAGTCGAAGATATATCGCAGGCGATCACCATCGGGATCTTCTGCCGATGTGGCAAAGGATGTTATCTCTCCTGGCAGGACTGTGCTCTTCCCCGCAGGGATGGCAGGCTGGCCGGGCGGGGAATTGACCACTACTTCCCATGGAGAGGACCAGAGGGAAGAAGCATTTGCACTGTCTTCTGCTCTCGCTGCAATCACATATCTTCCCGCACTCTGCCAGGAGTGGGCTATGCTTAAAGCCCGTCCCGATTCAGTCCAGTCAGTGGTGGAGACGGATCCGTCTCCCCAGTCGAGGATATATCGCAGCCGATCCCCATCGGGATCTTCTGCGGATGTGGCAAAGGATGCAGTCTCTCCCGGCAGGACTGTGCTCTTCCCGGCGGGGATGGCAGGCTGGCCGGGCGGGGAATTGACCACTACTTTTAGTGGAGATGACCAGGGGGAAGAAGCATTATCATCCATAGCCCTGACCCTAACCTTATAGGTCCCTGCCTGCCTCCAGATGTGATCTGCTGCGGCCTTGGCTTCCGATTCAAACGGCCCTACTATTGAGCTATTTCCATCGTCCCAATGGAAGATGTAGATTAGATGATCGCCGTCCGGATCTATTGCATAAGCAGTATAATTACAGGCGACTCCTGGTGCGCCGGATATTGGCCCATCGGCAATGGATGGCTGCTCTGGTGGATGATTGCAGGCAGAAGGATCGATCAGCGGTTCGGGCGGATTCTGCCGGCTGGCGGGATCGAGATTCATCGGAGAGGCTGCCCCACCCCCTTCAGCCCCCTGAGCCGGAACCATGCTGCCCTGAGCCGGGACCTGGCTGGCTATAAAGAGCAGCAATATCAACATTTTGCAGGCAGTCAAAGGGCCATCATTCAGTTTCACATGTCTTCAGTTAATCAATATATTATTTGAATTTTTCTACAGATATGTAAAAATAAAATAGCCTTGACTTAAATAATAATCAGTCGATCAGGGATACGCATTTGCAGAAGGGAAAAATGACTCTGCATTACTAATTTATTATTTTAAATATTTGCGGATTTCTATTCAAAAAAAGGACTCTGGCCTCACGACGCCTGGCGCAGCTCAAAATATTCATCAACCAGCCAGTCGCCTACCTCCTTTAGATATTTGCGCCTTCGTTCGTCTTCAGCAATTATCTGAAAAACATCTGAGAGATCTTCATCCATCATGACAGCCGTTTTCCACTGGTCCGATTTAAACCTATCGAAGCCCCCCGAATCTAAGGAGGGCTATTTTTCTGGCTATACTTATTCCTCTGGCCATCGGCCCCTCCCCCGGCCCAGGATCATCGCCACGCAATAGGGCTCATTAACTCGTTTCAGCCTTCCGGCATGTATGGGATGGTCCCCGCAGATGACCAGCAATGTCTCTTCATCTGCCAGAGCCATGAT
>MTKZ01008929.1_pt1 | contig 11520 bp, 9 predicted proteins | sample 1042781 | NCBI WGS metagenome assembly MTKZ01 (sample SAMN06212207, study PRJNA360539) | anaerobic digester metagenome | biome: Wastewater treatment plant; material: sludge; isolation source: anaerobic digester fed with sludge from wastewater treatment plant | place: Denmark: WWTP Viborg ...
GACCGACAGGCTTTCACCGTAGGTCGAAAGCAGCTCATACGCGGCCAGGTGGCCGTCCGGGTCGTGCGCCATGAACTTGATCTCCAGGGACTCTTCTTCCAGCCGGTTGACGACATCGCACGGCCCCACCTCCTTCCCGCCGACCTTCACCGAGATGAAGTCGGTGTCCGGCTCGGTGGTGCAGATATGCACCGTTCCGGCACCGCAGGGGTGAGTCCCGCTGGTTGGATGGGCGGGATCGTCCTCCAGCCGATTGTCGAAGGTCAACACCAGGCTGTTGCGGTCCGGTGTATCGCCGCACAGCGGCAGCGCCCCTTCGCCCACCTGCTCCAGGGAGCCGTCCGGGGCCTCGCTGTAGCCGACGACCTGGAAGGTATGGGTGCCGTCGGGGAACTTCGAGCTGTCCAGGCCGAACGCGATATCGCGGTTGGCCAGCCACCAGCGGCTCGTGTTCCAGCCGAGCAGGCCGCCATGCGCTTCGAAGTGCTCGCGGGTTTCGATGACGGTATGGCCGTCCTTGTCCTGCCACTCGAAGAGCACCCAACCGGTTGGGAATCCCGGCACCGTCTCCATCCAGAGCCGATTGAAGTCGATCAGGCTGCCGGGGTACAGGTCCTCCACGGGCTGAGGTGCACCGCCGCTGGAGCACAGGACCTCCAGGTAATCCACGGTCGCGAAATCCTTGAAATCGCGGTCCACCCATACCTGCCCGCCGAACGGGCGATCGCCGGCGCCCGGATAGAGGTAGCCGGCAGGAGCGGCGGCCGCGCCGGGGTTGCCGCCGATATCCGTGATGGGCGCGTCGCACACCCGCTCGATGACCAGGCAGTCTGCCGGTTCGCATGGCGGGTTCGGACAGATGGGCCGACAGCACGCCTTTTCGTTGGCCACCAGCGTCACGTCCAGCGGATTCGGGATATTCCATCGCGTGGCGCCAATCCCTTNNGGTGTAGATCACGGCGCCCGGCGTCATGCAGTCCTGTGTGACGGTAAAGACCACATCCGGCGTGCAATCCAGCCAGGGCCGCCACGGCCACCAGGGCCAGATGTGCAGCGCTTCGAGATCCGGAGCTTGCGGCAGCTTATTCAGCAGCACCTCCTGGAGCTTCTCAAGCAGGGGGATGTCCTCAGCGCTGAGCACCTTGCGTGCAGCGGGCATCTCCCCCAGGATTTCGGAGAAGGCTGCCAGGCTGGGCTGGTTGCCGACGCGCCCCAACCTCAGCGCGGGGTTGCGCTGGAACACAGCGCGGATCCGCCTGACCATCTCCGGGTCGATTTCCCAGATCCGGTGCTTCCACCACCACCACGGCCACCAGCCGCAGCACCAGCGGAAGCTCATCTCAAAGGTGCCGTCCGCATCGGTGATCGCGCAGCCGATGAGCTGCCGGCTGCGCCAGGCGAACCACCAATCCACGTCGTACGCGCAGACCCTGGCCCCGGGCACCGGCGAGGAGCCATCCGGACAGACCACGCGGCCGCGGATGGTGAACTTCCGGCACCTGCGCCGCCACCAGTGCCAGTAGTAGGGCGGGATTTTGATCGGCGCCAGGACCAGATCCTTCCCGTCGCCCCACTGCCTGGCCTGCAGATCGACCGCGAGCGTTTGCAGCGCGAACAACTCCTCGGCCGGCGCCTCCGCCGGGCCAATCACGATGCGCCCCCCGCGGGGGCGCCCGGCAAAGCCAAACTCAGCCGTGGCCCTGCCGGTCTGGTCGAGCTTGACGATGGTCTCCTCTACGAAGCCATCGCTCTTCCGGATGGCAACCTTGAGGGGCGTCTCCGGTTCGAACCCCTCAACCTGGGACGCATCCAGAGGAATGCTCAGTCCGAAGTTCCTGGTTTTATTGACCGCCATAGAAACACCTCCTTGCCCTTGCTGGGCTTCTCACTACCAAGAACGAAGGGCTGGGGAGGTTTTCGGCCGCCGCGCCGGGCATTTGCGCGAATCAAGGGGGATGGAGCGGAGCATCCTGGCGGAAGGAAGTGGAGTTGAAGCCGCCGTTTGAAAACCGGCGTCTGATACGAACCAGGTGCGCTGAAGCGCACTTAACCCTGATCCAAACCTGCTTTCAGCAGGCTTGGATCAGCAGCGCGGCGCCACGCCGTTGCGGTTTGCAGCCGCAAGCGACCCGGCGGCGAGACAGCCCGGTTACCCGTTTAGACTCATAATGTCCGCCGTGCGCCCTTTGCTCAGGGGCAGAAGCTGACAATTCCCCGTCCGAGTGCACGCCCGGGGTCATGCGCGGATGAGCAGGGATCGGGCGCCCGCATCCGGGCGCCCAGGTTGGCCGCGTTCCCTGCGGCGGAAAACGCGTCTGCGGCCATACCGCTGACGAGCGGCGCGGCAAATGATGTGCCCGCCCACGCACCGTAATGCCAGGTCACCGCCGGGTCCGCCTCATCCGGGTGTTCCGTGCCCACGCCGATCATCCAATAATCCAGGCTGCACCAGCAGCTGCCAGCACCCGGTGGCTCGCAGGGAGCCGTATCTGCACAACCGAGCCTGTTGTCGCCGCCGCCGGGCGCCGCCAGGGTGCCCCGGTTGGAGTAGAATGCTCGCTCGCGCTCGTGCGTGCTCGCGGCCACTGCCAGCACTTTATCGTAGCTGTCCTGGTAGCTGGCGGGCAGCTGAGGCTCGAGGATCTCTCCCCCGCTCGATTCATTCCCCGCCGCCGCCACAATAACGACGTTGTATGCCAGCAGGTTCGCGATGTAGAACTGCAGGGTCATCCCTTCGAGCACATCCTCCAGCTTCCGGCGCTGGTCCGCGTCGAGCGTTGGGTAATGATCCACGAGTGCAGAGAGCGCATCCGGGCCGGCGCAGTCGACCGGCCCGAGGTCCTCCTTGAGGTCCTCACACACTGACGCCCAGGTGGCCTTCGGATCTGTCGCATCGATGGGTGTGAAGCCCAGGCTCATGTTGATGACGGTCCTGGCCTCCTTCAGCCGCTGCCGGTCCAGGTTTGAGAGCGCATAGAGGTNNGAGCGCATAGAGGGTCGCGGCCAGGTCGCCGCGTCCACGATCGTTGAGGACGCGCACCAGGTGCACGGCGCTGCCGGGTGCGACTGCGTGCGCCAGGCTGGCGACAAAGAGGCCGTGGTCGGACTGGTCCACCGGATCATCGCACTCAGCGTCCAGCGTGAGATTGACCAGGGCCGGATCCTCGATGCAGATCTCCAGCGTAGGCGTCACCCAGCCGCGGCCCGAGAAGATCGCCCGGCCTGCTTCTGTGAAAGGCGACGTGTCCAGGATCACGATCTGCGTTCCCCCTCCGGTGAGGCGGCGCGGGCTGCGTTGGCCGCTGGCAGCCACCTGGATCCCGCCCACATCGGCTCCGTTCAGCGCCCACTGCTCCCAGAACAGCTGGGCAGGTGCGGTCTCTGCTGAGCCGATGAACAGACTGTCTTCGCCCGACAGGGGACTGTCTTCGCCCGACAGGGGACTATCTTCGCCCGAGAGCGGGTCCGCCTCACCCGAGGACGAGCTGCTGCGCCTGTGGCATTCTCTCGAGGGTGTCGCAGTGAGTATGTAGTTGAGATCGGCCAGGACCAGCACCCCGAGTTCACGCGCGGCTTGCCGAACCACCTTCATGACCTCAGGTGCGTGCCGCGGCCCAGGCGCGAACTCATACAGGCGCGACTGAAAATCCGGCGGGCTGTCCAGTCGACCGATGACGCCCTCCGTTTTGATCGCCGCGCTCACTCCGAGGTCAAGTGCCTGATTCCCGAGCCGCGCGTTCGCGCGATCGACGACATCGACCAGGTCTTCCTCCCGGCCGCTCACGATCAGCTGCCCATCGACAAAGTAGACGGTCGTGAACGGTCCCGTGTTAGGGTCGCCTCCCGGGCCGAGATCGCGGACGGCGAACTCGACAGCCGGGTTTTCATAGCCGGCCGCATCCTGATCGATCACCGGATTGCATTTCCCCCACACCGGAGGCGGGAGCGTCTCGACCACCGGGGTCAAGGCGGGCGCAGACCGATCCCTGGTCGGCGCCGCAATCGGGGATACGATCGGAGGCAAGGGCGCGCAAGCAGCCAGCACGAGCATCGATACGATCAGTACGGTCCAGCGTCGCATGATGGTCCTCCTTCCCCCTCCACCGGCGCGAGTGGTCCGGTGTGGCCGATCAAAACAAACGGCGCCCAGAAGTAGGGATGCTGATAATCAGCGCTGACGATGAATTGGCTCTGGGCACGGCGCAGGCTTGCGCCTTTGGTCTGTCCTTGTGTCAGCGAATCGTAGAAGATGCCCATGAAGTCCGCGGTGGAGCGATCCTCGACGGCCCATAGGCTGAGCATGAGGGAGGTGGCGCCCGCCGAAAGGAACGCGCGCGCCAGGCCCAGCAGCTCATCACCGCCTCCCACCACGTTCCGGCCGGTCTGGCACGCGCTGAGAGTGACGAGAGAGGCCTGCAGGCGCAGGCCGAAGATGTCGAGGGTGGTCAGCCAAGTGTCGGCCAGGGCCAACCCAGAGAACAAGGGATTGTCGGGACGGAATTCGCCGTGGGTGGCAAGATGCAGGATCGGCGCCTGGCATCCCCGGTCGCGGATCACCCCCGCGGTGGCCCCTTCCTCCAGGCAGACATCGCCGCGAAGCAGCGTCCCGATCCGCCGCGCCTCCTCCGGTGCGTGCACCAACCTGCCTTCGCAGGAGAGGCCGAGCGCCAGGGGACGGCCGCCGACCGCCTGCGGCACGGCCAGATGGCGCAGCAGGCCGGCGCAGGGCAGGTAGCTGACCTCGAGTCTGGCTGCCAGGTAGGCTGCGCCGTCGTGAAAGGCGTGAAACGGCAGATAGTGCAGCCAGCTCGAGGGCACGATGGTCAACCGGGCATAGCGGTCCAGCGGCCCGCCGGCAAGCTCCTCGACCGGGGCCAGGAGCGCGGCATACAGCTTCTGCAGCAGCCCGCGCGCATTGGCCAGCAGAGGCGCCAGCCGGCCCGGCCCCAGGCCGGCCGCGGCCTCGATGTTCATCTGCCAAAGAGCGAGCAGCCGGCGCACCTCCGCCGGGCTGGCGGAGAGCCGGCAGGCGCGTACCTCTCCCCCGCGCGCCAGGAAGACCACCACCCGGTCGCGCGCTATGAAGTACTCGAGGAGCAGGGTATCGCGCGGCACGCTCAGCCCGACGGGCTCAGGGTGTGCGCCCCACAGCAGGGCATCGCCGGCATAATCGGCATTGCGAACGAGCAGTTGATGCCAGAGCGCCGTGATCCGGCGCTCGATGGAGAGAACCTCTGCCTGCACCTCCCGCTGGCCGCCGGCCGGCGAAACCCAGCCCCTGACGCCCATCTCCCGGCTGCCCTCCCACCGGCGGTACATCAGGTCGCGCTCGGCGCGCAGGCGGGCCAGCTCGGCCACGACCGGCTCGTCTGCAGGGCTGCGCGCCTGGATGCCGATGCTCAACCGGTAGTCGAGCAGCTCGAGCAGGGCGCGCGACTTGGCGCGTTCCGCGTAGGCCAGGCCCTGCGCGGGCAAACCGAGGTCCAGGCACATGGCCACGGCATCCTCGTACACGGCCTGCTTATCTTCCAGGAAGTCGACCCGGTGTTCGATCATGAGCTGGCGCCGCAGGCGCTCGAGCTCAGCGATGGCGCGCCCCAGTTCGACCAGGGCCGCCTGCGGATCTGCGCGCCGCTCGGCCAGGAGGCCGAGCAGGTGATGGCACGGATACAGGATCGCCGGAAGATCGTCCCGTCCGCCCACGGCCAGAGCAGCGCGGACGAGCGCCGCGGCCTCATCGAACCGCTCGAGCGCCATGGCGGCACGGGCAGCCACCAGGCGCGCCTGGGCCTCGTCGACAGGCAAACCGTGGCTGGCCAGAACATCGATCGCTGCCCGAGCAAGGCGCAGGCTCTCCGCATCGCGGCCCAGCCGGTGCAGGACGGATGCGCTTTCCATGTCGGTGAACGCGACCCACATGGTGTTGCCTTCGGCCTCAAAGGTTGCCCGCGCCTCGGCCAGGGAGGCCAGCGCCTCGTCATGGCGCTCGAGCCCGGCAAAAGCAGTGGCTTCGTTGAGCAGGGCCTGCGCGATCTCGAAACCGGTGCCGAAGCGGCCGAACAGATCGCGCGCCTCGCGCGTCTTCTCCAGCACGTCGGCAAACCGGCGCAGTTGCAGCAGGCAGTTGCAGGTGAAGAGCTCGACAAGGATGGCATCCCGCTGCCGCCCGTCGGCGATGAAAAAGCCCTGGGCCTTGCCGAGGAGCGCCAATGCATCGTTATAGCGGCCAAGAATGATGTAGGTGACCGCGAGGTTCTGTTCGCTGCGGGCGACTTCGGCCCACTGCCCGGTGCGCTCCAGGAGCGTATGCGCCAGGTGGCTGGCCTGGATCGCCTCGGTGAAAAAACCCAGGTTTCGCAGCACTGTGGAGCGGTTGTTCTCCACCCTGGCTGCGGCCCTGAGCGCCTCGCCAGTGTCGCCCAGGCTGTGATAGATCGCGCGCGCCTTGTCGAACATCTTCAATGCCAGCGCGTCCTCGCCCTGGCGGTAGTGGACATTGCCCAGGTTGGCGGTGAGCTTGCCCAGGCGCAGCCACTCGCCGTGCTGCTCGAGCACGCCGGCCGCCCTCTCCCCGGCGGCAATTGCCTCGCCGTACCGGCCCAGGTTGGCCAGGACCAGGATCTTGGAGATCTGGGCGTTCGCCTCATCCACCGGCCGCCCGGCGCGGCGGTAGATCTCGGACGCCTCGTCATAAAGCGCAAGCGCGGATGCGTACTCGCCGAGGCCGCCCAGGGAGCGTGCATTGGCGATGACGATCAGGGCCAGCGCCCGATGATGGGGATTGGCGGTGGCGCTCGCGGCATAGAGCATCAGCTCGCCCAGCCTGATGGCAGCGTGGACGTCCGCGCGCAGAAGATCCGCGGCTGAAGTCTTCAGGGCGACCATGAGGTCGTCGTCGATGCTGGCCAGGTTGGCATCGACGAGCTCGCGCTGCCGGGCCGGCCCGGTCTCGGCGAGCAACTGCGCCAGCAGGTCAACCATGGATGAAGCCTCCAGCCGGGACTCACCTCACCACAAGATCTGGGACGATGACCTCCAGGGTGGCGCCACGGAGAACCAGGTCGTAGGTCTGTGGGCTGAGACCCGCAAGGGTGAAATTGCCGAGCTCGTCGCACGCTGCCTCGGCCGCCAATCGATCGCCTTCGTACAGGAGCGCAGCCAGCGACTCGGGCCGTTCGATGTCGATCAGCAGGCCCAACACCGACCGGAGCTGCGGCCGGGAGATGTCGGGCTGGACGATGATGACCAACCGACCGGCGCCGGCTTCGTAGGCGGCCGAGGCGCCTGCCTCGCCGCGGACGCTGGCCGGGGCTNNCCGGCATGCCGGCCCCCAAATTGGCGAAGCCCTGCACCAGCTGTGCCACGATGACGTTGACCTGCCTGCCCAGGCTGACCAGCACCCCTGGTTTGCTCTCAGGCGCCGGGGACAGCTCGGGGCTGGCCAGGAATGCCTGCAGCTCGGCCAACTCGCGCCTGAGCTGCGGATCGCCGCTCAGCTGCTGCGCCAGTTCGGCGGCGCGGTCGGGCGGCAGGAGTCCCAGCGCGTATTCACCCAGTTCCTGTCTTGAGCTCGCCCGTCCCGAGCCGAGACGGGACGCCAGCGCCTCGTGCAGGCGGGCCATGCCGGTGAGTTCCGTGCGAAGCTCCGGACTCTGAGCCAACAACCGGTCGATTCGCTGGCGGGTGACATCGTCGGCGGCGCCCTCGATGTACGCCAGAAGGTCTCCGTCTGCGAGATCGGGCGGCCAGTTATCCAGATTCACCTGACGTCTCCTCTAAGCCGTCCCTCTACCTGAAGAACGCAATCAACGCCCAAATTCGGACGGGCCGGCCAGATAATCCTGCAGGTCGCGGTCGCGGCGCAGGCGCTTGAGCACATTCTGCAGCACCGCGTAGACTTCGCGAACGTCCACAAACAGGGCTGCATGGTCGGTGCAGATTTCATTGGGCTTCATCCCGGCAACAAAGCGGCAGTAGACGGCCGTGCGTTCCCGGTCATCGCGGAGCCGCGGGTCCAGCATCTGCCACAGTTCGGACGAGCAGAGCTGCTCGAACGGTCTGCCCGGCGCGGAGCTGCCGCAGTTTTCGGTAAGCTCCTGCGTCGAGGACAGCTTGCCGCGCACGTGATCGGCGACGGCGCTGTGGGCGCACATCTTGAGGTAGCGCAGCAGCGGCGGCAGATCCGAAAAACGGCTGAACTTCGCGGCAGTCAGCGCAGCCCACATGCGCTCGAAGGCGCGGTTGATGAAGTACTCGGCGTCCTCGCCGGATGCGGGGAAAAGGGGATGATTCTCGACCCAGTGGCGCACCACCGGCGTATGCTGCGTGTACTGGATGTACAACGCTTCCCACGCCCTCTGGTCTCGCTCGACGATGGCGCGGCGGAAAAGCTCGAAGCAGAAACGGGGGTCATGGGCGAGGCGCTGCACGAACCGAACGCTCTCCTCGCAGCAGCGCTCGGCGACCCGCGGCAGCGGCAGCCTGGCAAATGGAGCACCCGGTTCTCGTTCCACGGCGACACACTGGCAGAGATGAAAGCTCGCCCGCATTCGCAAAGGCAGGGGCAGTCCCACCGGCGGCAGGCGCGGCTCGGGCCATTTGTCCCATTCTAGCACAAAGTAACATGGTGTGGCAACATGTTCGTTGAACACCCCACCAGATTGGAAGGCTAATTTGCGCATCCGCATGAGCTAAGAAGGTTATTCAAGCCAAACTTAATAATCCTAAAGCATATTGACAAAAAGTGAAACATGTTGTACGATTTATTCATAATGGAGGGAGCGACGACCATGTACACGACACCCAGCCTCTGCCCCGTGTGCGGCGACAAGCTCGCGGTAACGCGGCTTACCTGCCCGAACTGCGATACCAGCGTCGAGGGACGCTTTCAATTCAGCCGGCTCGAACAGCTCAGCCCGGAGCATCGCGCGTTCGTCGAGCTTTTCGTGCGCTGCGAGGGCAAGCTCAACTGGGTGGCGCAGGAGCTGAAGCTGTCATACCCGACGGTGCGCGGCCGGCTTGAGGATGTGATCCGCGCGATGGGATACGAGGTCAAAGAACTGCCGCCCGCGGAAGAGAAGCAGCGCCTGGTCGAGCAGCGCCAGACGATCCTGGATGCGCTGGCCGCAGGCAAGATCACCTCCGCGGACGCGGTGCGCCAGCTGCAGGCGCTGTGAGGCGGGGAGGAGACCGAAGATGAGCGACAAACTGACCCTGTCCCCGGCGGGCATCACGGAACTGATCCTCGAAGCACTCGCGGCTGACGCGGTGCTGGCCGTTTCCCCCGGCACAGAACTGATCGAAGTGACGGTGCGGCCGGATGGCGCGGAGCCCGCGCAATTGGTTGTCGAAGGCGATAAGGCGCGGCTTGCCGGCGGGACTGCAACCCGCACCACCCTGCCCCCCGGCATCGCACTGACCGCTGAAGAAGCCCTCGGCGACCTGCGCGTCAAGGGATTCGATGCCGGCCTGAGCATACGCACGGTCAACGGCGACCTACGGCTCGGCCCCACGATCGGCCGGGTCACCATTGAAAACGCCCATGCTGACGTGCGCGCTGAGGAGGTCGCGTCCCTGCACATCAACGAATGCGACGGCGACATGCGCTTCAGCGCGGGAGGCGACCTGGAGGTGGAGCAGGTCGGCGGCGACTTGCGCGTGACCGATGCGGCCAGCGTGCGTGTGGGCCGCGTGAACGGCGACCTGTGGGCCGAAAAACTGACCGGCAGCTTGAGTGTCGAGCGGACCAGCGGCGACATGGGGCTGGCGAGCGTGGCCGGCCAGTTCGTGCTCGGCCAGGTGTCAGGCGACCTGCGCGCGGCCGGCCTGGCCGGCGGGCTGAGCGCCGGTCACGTCCATGGCGACGCGATCCTCGAGGGTCCCTTTCGCGAAGGCTCCTCCCCCGGCAGCGAAGGTTATACCGTGAGCACCGACGGCGACGCACACATCCGGCTCACGCGTGAGGATGACGTACGGCTGGTCGTACGCGCCGCGGGCCGCATCCGGGCCGCGGTTCCGCTGACGCCCACCGCAGACGGCACCCCCACCTACTCGACGACGATCCGGGAGGGCAAGGTTCGCATGGTCGTGACCAGCGGAGGCGACCTGCGCATCGAGGTCGCGGGCAGAGAAGACGCACGGGACGGATGGGAACGCCGCCGCGGCCCGGGCACCGATCTCTTCGGAGATCTCAGCACCCTGGGCGACCGCATCCGCCAGCAGGTTACGGCATCGCTGGCGGCAGCGGGGATCAACCCGGATACGGGGGAGATCAATATCGGGCGCGGCCGGACCGTGCGGGGCGGCTTCAAGGGGTTCCAGCCGCCGATGCCGCCCGAACGGCCGAAGGCGCCGGGCCCGGGTGGCAGCGCCATGAGCGACGAGCAGATGGCCATCCTGAAGATGCTCGAAGAAGGCCGGATCACGCCGGAAGAGGCCGACGCCCTGCTGCGCGCGCTGGGCGCTTGACATCTGCCGCAGGCCATTCTACACTAAGCGGCATACTGATCTGGCCGGACAGGTGTAGGCGTGGCCTCTTATATCGTTACTCACTCCGACGCCGTACAGGATGGTCCGCAGCCGTTCGATCCAAGCCGGCACATGCGCCAGGTGGCCGACCTGGTCGCGACGGTCTTTGCGGATGAGCTGGACGCGCGCGGCCGGAGTGCGCTGCGCGAGATGCAGGTCGTCGGCCGGCTCAGCCCGATGCTGGGCGACACGCTCAGCATGGCCCTTCTCAACGAGTACCTCTCGGGACAGGTGTGGCTCGAGGGCGGCCGGGTCGTCGGCAACGTGACGTTGCAGTGCATGGACCAGGCCGGCTCCAGGTGGCGGATCAGCAATGTGGCGGTGCTGCCCTCCCACCGGCGGCGCGGCATCGCGCGCACGCTCATGGTGGCCGCCCTGCGCGAGATCGCCCAGCGCCAGGGCACTCGGGCGGTGCTGCAGGTTCGGGCCGACAACCTGACCGCACACGATCTTTACCTGGATCTCGACTTCGACGATGTCGCGCGTGAGACGATCTGTCGCCTGGCGGCGCCGCCCCCGGAGCCGGATGCGTCCGCAACGACCGTGCGACTCGAGCCGCTGCGCTCCTGGTCCGGCGGAGTCGTGCAGGAGTTGGCCCAGGCCGCACGCTCGCCGCTTGCGCAATGGGCTGCGCCGGTTCGTTCGGCCGACTATCGGGTCGGGCTCAGCACCATGCTCGGCGAGTGGCTGGGCGGTTTGCTGGGCTTCTATCGCGCGGAGCGCTGGGGCGCCTGGGAGGGACATCAGCTGATGGGCGCGGTGGAGACGATCAGCAGCAGGACGAGCGAACAATCCAGCCTGCGCTTCCTGGTGCGGCCTGCGGTGCGCGGCAGCCTGGAAGAGGCGCTGATTGCCCAGGGCCTCCGGTCGCTGGCGAGGGCCGGCTCGAATCCCGTCATCGTGGAGCATGATGGCGAGCACAGGGAAGGCATCGTCGCGCTGCGCAACGCCGGCTTTCGCGTGCAGCGTGACCTGATCACCATGCGGCGTGCG
>MTKZ01037723.1_pt1 | contig 11519 bp, 13 predicted proteins | sample 1042781 | NCBI WGS metagenome assembly MTKZ01 (sample SAMN06212207, study PRJNA360539) | anaerobic digester metagenome | biome: Wastewater treatment plant; material: sludge; isolation source: anaerobic digester fed with sludge from wastewater treatment plant | place: Denmark: WWTP Viborg ...
CCGAAACCCAAAGAAGCGGGGTTCGTCGGCTATGTGGTGTTAGCGTTGGTGGTGGTCGGCGTTGGATGGTTCATTCTACGAAGCGTGCACCAGACATCACAGGAAGGACGGCAGGCCAACGAGTCGTACAAGGAGGCCGTCGAGTTCCAGGGGCAGGCAGCTAGTCATTACGACGACCAAGATGCCCAAAAAGAAGCAGCCAGCAGGACCTGGGTGCAAGTTGCATCCTGGTCTGGCGATGGTATCAAGAGCACGGAGAAGTTCACCGTGGGCGATGAGTGGGCCATTGAGTGGGCGCCGCAGCCAGGACAGTACGGGGATATGAACTTCATCATCCACATTTCGGACGGCGACGTTGCCGCTAACATCATAGGGCCTGGCCACGACATCAGCTACAAGCACCAGCCTGGCACCTACTACCTAGAGATCAACTCCGGCCAGCTCTGGCAGATAAAGGTCTGGGAGAAGCGCTGACCACCCCCACCCTCGGACTGGGAGGCCTGACTTCTTGCGCTACACTATCCGCCAGGCGGCAGAGGCCATCGGCACCAGCGAACGGACCGTTCGCCGCAGGATCAAGGACGGCTCCCTGCCTGCACGCAAGGACCTGCAGGGAGCGCAGGAGGTCTGGACGGTGGACCCTGGAGACCTGGCAGCCTGGGCACAGGCGACCGGCAGACCTATGACAAAGCCTGGACAAGGACCGGCAACCCTGGACGAAGAGCCTGGACAAGCACAGGCACAGACAGAGGACCTGCCGGAGGTTGACATAGGCCAAACCCTGGACAACGGGCCGGCAATGGCAGGCAACCCTGGACAAGTACAGGTACAGACCCTAGCCACAGACCGGCAGGCCCTCCAGGCAGACCTGGACAAGGCCCGGCAACGGGAGCGGGAACTCCTGGAGGAACGGGACTGGCTCAGGCGAGAGCTGACGGCCACCAGAGAGGCTCTCGGCAACCTGGCCAAGGCGCTCCCACCAGCTCCTGCCGAGAAGACGGCAGAGCCCGATCGCGGCTCCTGGTGGAAGCGGCTCATACGCAAAGGATAGGCAAGGAGAGAGGGGCGCAGATCATGAACACCTTTGACGCTCCAGAGGTGCAAGCGTACTACAAGCTGTTGGGACAGGCGAGAGAGGCGCGCACGTTCGATGAAGAGTTCACTTGTTACCGACAGAGCTTGCCGTTGCTACCCGCTCTCACCAAGAGCAGAGAGGTCTGGGAAGGCATTAGCGTGATACCGGCCATCGAGCAGGGAGGCAAGCTCATGGCCGTGGCAGAGGACAAGGATGGCCTGGAGACATTGAAGGAACTCGTGGCCAGCGGCAAGGGCCTCGGTCGGTGGAGACCCCAGGCCAAAGAAGCCTTCGCCATGCTATCAGCCGTTTCGCAGATCATGCAGGCCATCAGAGAGCAGCCAGGCACACTCCAGAAGGACCTACGGGCTAAGTTTGCTGATACGAACCCACAGGTCTTCTCACTGCTGGAGTATGCTGGCAGGATCAGGCGCAAGAAGTCTGGTTCGTCTTACGCTCTCTTCGTCGTAGAGGACTGGACCCTGCCAACCGTAGCCCCACTTCCAGAGTGCCCACGACGAAATAAGACCCCCTTCTGACGCGAACAAGACCCCCTTCTGACGCGAACAAGACCCCCTTCTGACGCAAGCCGCTTCAAAGAGCCCAAGGGCCCCTTGGGTTTCTTGGCCATCGAGCCTGCATATAAGGATGTATAACATCCTCTTGAGTGGCCAGGGCGTCCTTTGAGGTCCGCCTGGCCTAACGTCTAAACGGCAAACACCTTCGCCTGCCGAATGCATATTGACTTCTCGCAACGCTTCGGATATACTTACTCTTGTTAGACGGCAAACAACACTCGGGAGAGGTCCAAAATGCAGGCTCTCGCCACCGTCCAGGAGCAGACCTCGGCAGTCACACAGCAGGCCAGCCTGGAGGACCTGATGGCCCTCTTCCTCCGAGAGCAGGACATCACCGAGGCCAGCCGGGCCACCTACCAGCGGGCGCTCCGGCAGTTCGTGGCGTGGCTTCGGAAGACCGGCCGAGATCAGCGAATGGCCACTCTCCAGCGCGAGGACATCCTGGCTTACAAGGAGAGCCTCCAGGCCACGAAGACGGCTTCCACGGTCTCCTGCTACCTGACGGCGGTCAGGCGGCTCTTCGGCTGGCTGGAGAGCCGGAAGGCCTATCCTGACATCACCAGAGGCGTCAAGGGCGCGAAGAAGGCCAAGGGCCACCGGAAGGACTGCCTGACGCCAGGGCAGATCAGGCAGGTCCTCGATGGCGTGGACAGGAGCACGGTGGAGGGCCTGCGGGACTTCGCACTCCTGAACTTGCTGTTCAGGACGGGCCTGCGGACCGTGGAGATCGCCCGGGCGCAGATCGCGGACCTGCGGCAGGAAGCCGGGACGGCGGTCCTGTGGATACAAGGCAAGGGCCGGGACGAGAAGGACGACTTCGTCCTCCTGGTGGAGGAGACACTCCGGCCCCTCCGGGAGTATCTGGCGGCCCGTGGCACGGTCTCCGAGAATGAGCCGCTCTTCGTCTCCCTGTCAGATCGCAACGCAGGCCAGGCGCTCACTACCAGGAGCCTGAGCAGGATAGTCAAGGAGGCGTTCCTGCGGGTAGGTCTCGATGATAGCCGGCTGACGGCACACTCCTGCAGGCACACTGCCATCACCCTGGCCGTCTCCGGAGGGGCCAGCCTGGAGCAGGCGCAGGCGATGGCCAGGCACTCAGACCCTAAGGTCACGATGGTGTACTTCCACAACGTGGCCCGCGTGCAGGCGGGAGCCGAGAGGTGTATCAGCTTCTGAAGAGACGGGACCTAAGGAGCAGGCGATGGCATTCCACCAGAAGACCCTGGACTTGTTCGCAGCGGTCAACGGGATCCTAGGCGAGTACGAGGGCCCACTGACGCTCCGGCAGGTCTATTACCGGCTGGTGGCGGCTCAGATCATTCAGAACACAGAGAATGAGTACAAGGGCCTGAGCAAGCACCTTACCCGCGCGCGGCTGGCCGGGCTGGTGGACGACTCGAGGATCATAGACCGGGTGAGGTCCACACTTCGGGTGCAATGCTGGCCCGACCTGAGCCACTTCCTGCAGACCGTTCGGCGGTCCTATCGGCGGGAGAAGTGGACAAGTCAGGATTACAACCTGGAGGTCTGGTGCGAGAAGGACGCCGTGGCAGGCGTCCTGGAGCCCATTGCCAACGAATACGAGATCATCCTCTACCCGTGCCGAGGGTACAACAGCTATTCGGCTCTGAAGGACGCGGCAGAGCGTATCGGCTACATAGACCGGCCCACCGTGGTCCTCTACATGGGAGACTTCGACCCAAGCGGCCAGGACATGCCACGGGACATTCGCGACCGGCTCACAGAGGACTTTGGCGTCCAGCTTGACCTCTACGTGATAGCCCTGACGCGGGATCAGATCGAGGCCTACGACCTGCCACCGGCTCCAGCCAAGCGGTCAGACTCGAGGGCAGCGGCATTCATGGCCAGGCACGGAGACATGGCCGTGGAGCTGGACGCTCTGCCTCCCAACGTCCTGCAGGAGCTGGTTCGGGACAACGTGGAGCAGTTCTTCGACAAGTCCGCTTTTGAGCAGCTGGCGGAGATCGAGCGGGAAGAGCAGGAGAAGCTGGAGGCTCTGATAGGAGCCGTATAGAGACAACGGAGGAACCATCATGGGCGACAAGACGAAGGCTTTGGCGGCTATCACTGACGCCGTAGAGGTAGCCTCGGGAGTAGTGAGCCCGGCGGAACTGCTGCGACACCTACTGAAGCTAGCAGACGCGCAGGCGAGTATCCTGTGGGACGCGGCGAACCCGACGGAGGTTGAGCTGGACGCGCTGAAGGAGACGGGCATGCAATGGGGCGGCAGGAAGTGGGTGCAGGAAAGGACCTCCGACGAAGCGGGCTAAGCCGTGACGCTCAATGGGAGCCGTATAGGCCGGGCTCTGCCCTCTCGCCCTCGGCTACGGAGAACGCGTAAAGCAGGTCTAACCGTGGGAGCAAGGCCAGGATCAAACAACGGTGGCGGACCGAAGACAGCCGAGGGCCGGGCCAGGGCACTGGCCAACCTGGACCCTTTGGCCAGCGTCAAGCACGGCGTGTTCCTGCGCCCACGGGCTCCACGGTGCGACACCTGCGAGCTGGCAGGCGAGTGCAGCGGTGCGAAGCCCGGCGGGACCTGTGAGCCTGAGGCGGTGCGCCGGCAGATAGTGGCGGACGTGATGGCTCTGCCTCACCTGCACGAGGAGGACCGGCCCGAGGTGGAGGAGTATGCGCTCCTGGCCCTGAGGGAGATCATGCCGTGGCTCTGGCCCGCCACCTACGGCCTGCGGACGCCAAGAGGGCTGAACCGGCTTCGCCACAAGCTCGGGCTGACACCAGCGGGCCGGGCTGAACGGTGGCGGCAGGTCTTCAGGAGGTAGCGATGGCAGACCTCGCAGCGAAGCTCTCCTGTGTTGATCGAGTGGCCAGGCGGTGCGGTCTGCCAGGCGGTCACAGGCGGCTTGCCAAGGCGAAGACGGTGGCCGTGCACCTGGAGCACGGGAACGACTTCGCCGGGCTGGACCTGCGGCGGGAGGCCTGCCGAGAGCTGGCCGACCTGTGCGGATACGGCGCTCTGGCGCTCCTGGCCGGCAGGTGGTCTTGGAGGTGGTGGCTGGCTCTCGTCTTCGGCGGGCTGGCCTGGCGGGCTCTGGCGGTGCCGTCTCCGTCTCCGGGCTCCAGCGAGTGCGACGACGAAGACGACGACGAGGAAACGGACGACGACTTGACCCTGGAGCAGCGAGTGGCCAGGCTACCCTCGGGCGGTCTGACTGCCGATGAGTTCGAAGACCTGGAGGAGTGGCACATTCAACGCCAGGAGGCCCGTGGAGTAGTAGCGCCACGGCTCTGAGGAGACAGCGATGGCAGAAGCGAAGCCGGTCTTGACGGAGGCGGCTTTTGAGGCCTGGCTCCAGACGCTAGTGGAGAGCTGGCCACAGGTGGAGACCGTGGCGCTCACAGGCAGCAGGGCGCGGGGCCAAGCGAAGCCCGACTCGGACTGGGACGTGATTGTCTGCCTGGAGGCGTCCTGCTACCAAACGCACGCGGAGAGCTGGCCACAGCAGGTGGACAAGGTGGAGCAGCGTATCGCGTTTGATCCTCGGCTCAGGCAAGACGCCATCGACCTGTTCTTCATGGACCCTACAGGCCACCTGCGAAGGTGGGAGTGGCTTCACTTGCGGGACCTACTGGAGCGGCTTGCACCTGACGAACGGACCGTCCTGGAGGAGATCGCCGGGCCGGTCGAAGCACTGCTTCAGAAGCCGGAGGAAGAGACTCTGGCGCAGATCAAGCGGGCCTGTTGTGTCTCCAGCGACCTGACCTTGTATGGCCTGGCAGAGGCTCTACATGGCGACCTACAGGGCGACTTCTCTAGGCTCTCTGCAAGCCTGGACAAGGCGCAGGTTCTCTACGAACGGCGGGTGAGCTGATGGCAGACATTCAGGAGGTATACGGGCGGCTCCTGGCCACGGACTTCGCCGGCAGAGAACTCTTCGCGGACCTGGAGGGCCAGAAGGCCGTCAAGGGCGGCCGGGAGACCACGGCCACCTGCCCGTTCTGCCACAAGCCGGGCCACTTCCAGTTCTCCCACGAGAAGCCTGTCTGGCAATGCTGGGCCTGCAAGGAGGCAGGCGACTGGCTCCACTACCTGCAGAAGGCCAAGGGCCAGGACTTCCGCCAGGCTCTCGGGTACCTGGCAGATCGCGCAGGCGTGGAGCTGGCAGGCGCAGATCAGGAGCAATGGCAGGCCTATCAGAAGCGGGCCAGCGTCCTGGAGGCGGCTCAGGCTCTGTTCGTGGAGTGGCTCCAGAAGCCCGAGGGAGAGCCTGTGCGCCAATACCTGGAGGCCAGAGGCTACACCAGCGCGGAGATCACGGATATGGAGCTGGGAGCCTACGTGGGCGGCCAGGAGCGGCTCAGGACGGCTCTCGCGAAGGCGGGCTATGACAGCCCGGAGATCAGAGACTCGGGCCTGCTGACGGGCGGTTTCGGGACAAGTCACAGTCTTGCCTGCCTGTGGCGGGATCAGGCCGGCAGGGCAATGGGCCTTGTCTGCCGGGCCATCGAGGACGGCACAGAGCCGAAGTACAAGGCGAGTGTAGGCCTGGAGAAGGACCGTGGCCTGGTGGGCCTGAGCAGGCACAGGCGGGCTGAAGCGGTCGTCCTGGTGGAAGGCGTCCTGGACGCTCTCTACGGGACGGCACAGGGCTTCTCTGTGGTGGCCACGGGCGGGACCAGCCTGTCCTCGGCACAGGTCAAGCTCCTGCAGGACAACGGGACCAAGGAGGTCCTGCTGTTTCTGGACAGCGACAAGCCGGGCCAGGACGCCACAGCGCGAATCATCGAGACACTCCGAGGCACACTCCTGCGGGCCTACGTGGTGCCACCNNCCTGGACCAGCTCCTCCGGGCTGGAGGGCGGGAGACATTCGACGGCCTGCTGAAGCACGCGGAGAGCGGCTCCTGGTGGCTGGCCAGGTGGCTGGTGGGCCAGCACGACCTGAGCACAGATCGCGGGCGGGACCAGGCGCTTGACAGGGCTCTCCAGGCCTATGCCCGGCTGGCAGACCCTATCGAGCAGAGGGACTTCCTGCAGAGCCTGCTGGCGGCCACGGACCTGCAGGAGACGGAGATCGCGCCACGGCTCCAGGAGCACGCACGCAGAGCGGCTCAGGTGCGCTCTCAGGAGGTCCTGCAGGCCACCGTCAGGCGCGTGCAGGGCAAGGCGGCGGACGGAGACCTGGTGGGCGCGGAAGAGGAACTGACGGCAGGGCTCCAGCAGCTCAGAAGCTCCAGAGGCGTCAGGGAGCCAGAGGCCTATCGGCTGGCCGACCTGGAGACGGACCTGGCCACTATGACGGAGGGCCTGTGGACCGGCTACGAGAGCCTGGACGCTCTGCTTCGCATTCCGGCAGGAGCCATCACCATTCTGGCGGGAAGGCCGGGCCACGGGAAGACGACTCTCCAGCTCAACCTGCTGTTGAGCCTGGCCAGGTGCTACGAGGACCGGCAGTTCTTCTTCTTCAGCTACGAGGAGGCCAGGCGGCCACTGGCTCTGAAGTGTCTGATGATACTGGCCGGCCAGGTCCTGCACGAACGGTTCAATGACAACGCCTACGTCAACTATCTGAGGGAGAAGCGCGGGCAGAACGCGGCCATCGAACAGGCCATCAAGGACTTCGACGACCTGACCGGCTCCGGGCGGCTCTGCCTGGTGGACCAGCATCTCCGGGCCGAAGACCTGGCGGCCACGGTCGGCCACCTGGCGAACACTCGCGAGGTGGGCGCGGTCTTCGTTGACTACATTCAGCGGATACCTCTCCAGCGGCCACTGCAGGGCGGCCAGCGGTACCTGGAGATCAAGCGGACCTCGGACCTACTACTGGAGCAGGCGGTCGCCTGTGACCTGCCTGTCATTCTTGGCGCACAGCTCGGGCGTGGAGACGGCAAGGGCAGGGGCAGCGACCGGGTGAGGCTGGACAACCTCCGGGAGAGCGGAGACATCGAGCAGGACGCGAACCTGGTCCTCGGCTTGTGGACCGAAGCGGCGGAGAAGGACAAGGACGACAAGCCAGGGCCGGGCCAAGTGGTACCTGTGGAGATCAGCGTCCTGAAGAATCGGAACGGCCAGGCGAACAAGCAGGCCATCCTGAACCTGGACCGGCCCTGCCTGAAGCTGACCGATACGCGGTCAGGCGGAAGCACGGGACTGTACTGAGATCGAGGGAGACGGCAATGCCTATCAAGCTGGAGAGCCTGACGCTTTACTCCGTGGAGGAGCTGGCCAAGCTCTTCGACGTGCAGGAGAACACGGTCAGGAACATGTTCAAGGCCGGCAAGCTCCAGGGCCGGAAGCTGGCCCGGCGGTGGTACACCACGGAGGAGCACCTGCGGGAGTATTTCGACCAGCAGGAGACGGACCTGGAGGACGGAGACGAGAATGGCCAGTAGCACGGTGCATGTCTGTAAAGGGACAATAGCAGACATAGAAACCGGGCCTGCCACGGGCCTGGAGAAGTCTGGCCGGCTGGAGCTACAGGCTCAGTTCATCGAGCTGAGAGCCAAGGGCTACTCCCTGGCCAGGTGCGCCAAGCTCCTGCGGCTCTCAAAGACGACTCTGTCCACTTGGCAGCAGGACCTGGAGGCGCAGATCGCCGGCCTGAAGGCCATCGAGCTGGAGGCCCTGCAGGAGACCTTCTTCCTGGCCAAGGAGGCCAGGATCAGGCTCTTGGGAGAGCAGGTGCAGGCCATCCTGGAGGAGCTGAGGACCAGGAGCCTGGCGGACGTGCCCACAGACAAGCTCCTGGACAGCCTGCTGAAGTTCGGCCAGGCTCTGAGGGAGGAGTTCGTGGAGCCACGGTTCCTCTCAGATCGCGACACCAGGCGGCTGGAGGACGGAACCGGCCCGGAACTGGACAGCCGGGCGGTGGCCGTGGAGCTGGGCCAGGTGCTTCAGCGGTACAAGAGCGGGCTGGTGGACATTCAGCAGGCCCGGCAGGAGGTGGCGCTTCTCCTGGCCATCCTGAAGGCCGAAGAGCAGGCGGAGATCGAGGCCAAGCTGGAGCGTATCGAGGCAGTCCTGGAGGCCAGAGGCTAATGGCAACCAAGGCGGACCTGAAAGCCATCCTGAAGAGCGGGAAACTGACCGGCCAGGAGGCGGCCCGGATAGTCGTCCAGCACTACGTGGACCAGGACCACAAGCGCGGCGCTCTCCTGACAGCGAACGAGATCGAGAGGATCAAGAAGGCGGTGGCCAGGCGGCCGGCGGAGGAGGTGAACCTGTACAACGCCATCCTGGAGGCCTATCGGCTCTCTGAGTACACCCTCCGCGAAGCGCATATCATGGCTCTGGACATACTGCTCCACCTGGAGTGGGCCAAGACGGCCGTTCGCCAGATCACTACGGCCTGGCTCCTACACACTGTGCAGAGCATTCGGCCCGCCATCGTAACCGAGAAGCAGCTCGCAGACCTGAAGGCCCGGCAACGGGAACGCAAGCTCCGGGCCCTCCACTGCCTGAACCAGGTAATCGCGTCCAGGGCGATAGAGCTAGTACCGTGGCAGGTCTCGGAACCGATTACCGAGGAGCTATACGGCGACGACGAGGAGGCACACGAGGAGGATGATATCATTTTCAGGCCGGCGGCGCAGGAGATCGCGGACTTGATCGCGGAGGGCAAGCTCCAGCCTGTAGAGACGGACATAAGGGCCGACGACGACCGGCTCAGGTCTCCCGGCCAGGAGCCGCCACCTGGCTCTGAGGCGATAGAGTGGTGGCCGGAAAGCTCACAGCTCTGGAGCAGCGACACACCAGACGAGGAGCGGGACAGGCAGCTTCGCACCTACGTCTCCGGAGAGCAACTCTACCAGGCGGGACTGCCTGAGTGGCACAACGAGGTGGACACCTATGAGCAATGGCGCGAGAACCGACACCTGCCACCCGAGGAGAGGGGCGAAGGTGTTGCTGTCATTCTGGACCACGTGGACCACTGCAAGCACTGGATAGACGAACGCGGGTACTATCGGGCGTTGGATATGGTAGAACTCTCTGGCCTTCCGATAAGGGAGGAGGCTCTCCGTGAAGACGGCGTGGACCTGAAACAGACCCTGCGGGAGCAACACAAGTGGCTCCGGGCGAACATTCGGGTATTCCTGGCCCACCGGCCCGTTCTGGAGGCGCTCTCTGACCTGGTAGGCGTCAAGCTCCACGAGGACCTGGACACCTGGCAGGAGCAGATCGAGCAGTCTGTTGAGAGCTATACCGGCGTTCTGGACCTACCAGCACTGAGGCCAGTACCCGAGGAGCACCGGAGGTGGTGGGAGCCCGAGTGGCTGGCCCGCAAGCCGGAACTGCCAACGTTCACCATAGACGACCTGAAGCCCGACGCATATCGGGTGAGGCAGCTCCAGGAGCGAATGGCTCTGCCTCTGGGAGACACCTGGTGGGAGTGGCTGGCGGAGGAGTATAGGCTTGCCTACGAGGAAGAGGCAGGGCTGGCGGAGGAGGTGGCTTCCGATGGCCAGGACTAAGCAGGCCACGCCGCAATGGGCCGGAGAGGAAGAGACCAGGACCGTTCAGCCGGGCGTTATCGGCTCTGGCCTGAGCACCGTAGGCGGCCAGCCGACCCTCTTCCGGGCCGGAATGCACGCGGAACTCCAGAAGCTCGGGAGCAGCAAGCGGGACCAACTGAGCCTGTGGCCACAGGCGGAGGGCGTGCAGGTCACAGGCTCAGAGGTCTCCGGGCTGGACCTGACGGTCTCCGAGGACAAGGCGCTCTCGGCTCTCCAGATACTCCTGGATCGCACAGGCTACGAGGGAAACCTGCCGGGTGAGCCACTGCACACAGAGACCTTCCAGGGCACCATACCACGGCTGGCAGTCTCCTATTCGGACTTCTTCGACACCTACGGCCTGGAGCCCGGCTCTCGCGATGGCCACCACAAGCAGGAGCAGGAGGCTCTGGAGGCTCTCAGGAGCCTGGCGGAGACAAAGCGCCGAGTCTGCTACACCAGGCACAGGTACAAGGGCACAGAGCGGCGCTCTGACTTGGTGGCCTGGACGGCTCCTATCATTGCCATCGAGACCGTGGACGTATACCGCGACCTGACGGACGACGAAGCGGCCCGCGTGAAGGCGGGCGAGGACCGGCCCGGCAGGCAGAGCGGCTTTGTGGTGACGTTCTCCAGCCTGCTGGTGGAGCAGATCGAGACCTTCCACGTCCTGAAGCCCACCACACTGCACCTGGAGATCAAGCAGCTCCACGAAGGCAAACGAACGCCCCGGGCTCTGAGCCTGTTCGTGGAGTGGCTCCTCACCCTGGACAGGACGCCGTTCGGGATCAGCAAGGACAAGCTGGTGACGACCCTCCGCCTGGACGACCTGTACTTCAGGCAGCGACAGAAGGCCCGCGTGGAGAAGCAGATCGCGGAGGCCATCGAGACGGCCCGTGTCCTCGGCTACCTGACGGACTGCCAGCAGGACGGAACCGGCATGTTCACCTTCCACCTGAACCCTGAACGGTGCAAGCGGGTAGAGGCCAAGCGCCGGCGAACACTGCCGGACCCTGAGTAGGAGGACACCTGTGTCCAGGCTCACGACGTGTCCTGCGAGGGCTGGACGTGCCAACACGGGAACACACGAACGACGAGGAAGCGGGACACCACTGTCGCGGAGACGAATGGAGGAGACCAATGCAATGCCCGAAGTGCGGCTTCGCAATGGGACCATTCGACGAGGAGTGCCCACGGTGCAAGCGTCAGGCTCAACAAGCGCCTTCACCGGGCACACCTGTTGCTGAGGCTATGTGTTGTCTCCACTGTGGAGGAGCACTTATACCAGAAGTCGGCAAACAGGAGCCACCTCCGTTTTGCGGCCACTGCGGGAAAGCCACATCAGTTCCGAAACCCAAAGAAGCGGGGTTCGTCGGCTATGTGGTGTTAGCG
>MTKZ01007895.1_pt1 | contig 11514 bp, 10 predicted proteins | sample 1042781 | NCBI WGS metagenome assembly MTKZ01 (sample SAMN06212207, study PRJNA360539) | anaerobic digester metagenome | biome: Wastewater treatment plant; material: sludge; isolation source: anaerobic digester fed with sludge from wastewater treatment plant | place: Denmark: WWTP Viborg ...
GTACAGGAACAACTTGCAGTAGGTGTATTGGGATCTGCCGACTTTGCGCGGGAAATGGGATACGGGCACCTCTTTGACATGATGAGCGCCCGCCACGAGGCCTGCAGGCTGTAACGGGCGGAACGGACCGTATTCAAAAGCGCGGACCAGGCGGGCGTCAATTACCTTAAAGGTGCATCCAAAATCGGTAAAATTTCCGCCCATAGCCCAGCGCAACAGGGCATTGGCTATTTTAGAGGCAACGATGCGCTGCCACGGGTCGTGGCGCACCTTGCGGTAACCGCTGACCAGGACATAACCTTCATCGAAGACTTCCAGCAGGAGCGGTAGTTCTTCCGGGGCCAGCTGCAAGTCGGAATCCATAATGACAATCTTGCTGCCCTGCGCATGAACAAATCCCACGGTGATGGCGGTAGGTTGACCGACATTGAACATCAGGTCCGCGGCTACGGCGATACTTTCGTCTTCCCCGAAGAGTTCCTGAAGCCGCTCAAACGTTTTGTCGTGACTGCCGTCATTCACATAGATAATCTCATGGGTACGGCCCGTTTCGCGAAGGGTTTTGCTTAATCGCTGATGAAACTCGCTGATGGTTTCTTCTTCGTTATAACAGGTGGCGATAACAGTCAATTCAGGTGCGGCTTGCGTCATAGTATTTTTGCCCGTATAGTCTGCATTTAATACATAGCCCTAGTCACTCAGGGACATTTTACACCGCCATAAGCGTATCTGAAAAGTTTTAACGGGGTATGATTCAAGGCTGGCGTATGGTAATTCATACGATAAGACAGGCGGAATAGATAATTCCATATGCGATACCGGTCGCTGTTGGCCATGCACGCATCATAGATGTATTCAGCGCACAGACCCTCCGAATCCGGCAAGGGATTTTCCGTCTCCCACCACCAGTCGGAGCAATACAAGGAGCAGGGCGCCGCCTGCCTGACCGTCTCAAAAGCGTCTCTATAGGCCTTATCGCTTTTCAACCCTTGTTTTAAATAACACAAGCGGGGTTCAAAACGTCCGGTTGCCGCAACCCGTTTGATGGATTCAATCAACGAAGGGATATTGACCAGCTTGCAGGAGGTCATATGCTGAACGTCCAGGGTGAACGCAATGGTCCCTCCGCGGAACGTTTCAACAATCAATTGCAGCATTTCCTGCGCCGGCAGCCGGGTCAGCTCATAATACACATCCAACTTATAATGCCTGTGTAATACCTGGCGCGTATAGGATTCAGCCGCCAGGGAAGCGAAATCATGATAGATGCTGACGAAGTTACAGCCGGGATCATCGCCGTAGGCTTCGAGATCGGCGGCAACGGGGTCCGCACCGCGAAGGAGAGGAGCGCGCCGGAATATGGCCTTATGAATGTCCGCGCCGCCGCAACACGTGTCACACGGCATGGGGCAGCCCCGGTAGGTGGCTAACAAGGGATGTATGGGCAGAATTTTCCCGTTGTACCGTGCGTGCATGCGCCTGATGCGATTCTTAAGCGTGGGGAACCAATCGAGCGTCCGGTAATCCCCTGTATCCAGTGTGTTCTGATCGGCTGGCTGCCACGCTCTGGAGACGAAATCGCGCCCCGCCACATTGGGGACTGCCGTGACGTCTTTCCCCTCCAGCAACGCTTCGACCAGCAGCAGCAGGGGGACATCTCCGTCGCCGCGAATAATAAAGTCAATTTTGGAATCCCGCAGGAGGAAGGGGTAGAAGACGCTTGCGGACATGCCTCCCGCCAGAATGACAATATCCGGATTGATTCGTTTCGCCCACGCCGCCACCTGGATGGCCCCTTTCAGATTCACATACCAATGCACGCTCAGAATGAGGAGTTTAGATTTGCGTATGGCCGCTCTGGAGATTTCTTCCAGAAAATGGCCGCGCACGGCAAAGCGTTCATGCACACGGTTGATAATCGCCGGTAACGACATGGCAATAATTTCCGGGTACATCATCTTGGTGTGGTACTGAATAAAAATGATTTCACTCATGGGTATGCTGCTCATTTTATGACGCGATTCAGATGTTCTGTACTTGCCTGGAAATTATAACAGGTTTCAGGGAATATTACGGTTCGAGCATGCCGCCATCATCGGCATGAGAGTGATGCACAGGATAGCATGCGTTTCTATAATCCATGCCACCGAATCATGGTTCTTAATCCATCCATTATGGCGCCGCTCTTTGCGGAATCCCCCGATGCTTGCAGTATCTGGGCATACAACAGCTGCATGTCCGGCCGTTCCTTGTATGCCTCCAATGAAAAAGACGCCTGATGGACTGCGGCCGATAAACCGCCTTGGCGCCATAAACGACGTATCAGCAACTTTTGACGTTGGTGGTCGTGCAAAGGATCGTTCGCTAGTTCCGAGGAAACACAATCGGCGTTACTGCTCGTAACCGCCATTTCTGAAAGCGCCTGTACCTCCTGTTCCAGCCATGTGGTATCGTGGTCATGTAAACTTTCCTGAAATGCTTTCACGCCGGTCAGGTATTTCAGGTGCCCGAGGGCGCATTCATAATGGCGGTGATATTCCTGCATGCAAAGGCCAAGGCGCAGTTTGCAGGTTTCAATCGCTAAGGGCAGGCTGTTTTCGGGCAGACGATATCCCACCGCTCGAAGCGCCGAAGTCACCTGGGGGAAGAGGCAGGCGGCAATGGCGTAATTGCCGGGAAAAAGCAGGTGGACATTGTCATAGAACAGGCCGTTACCGGAGATGCCCTGGTTATCCGCCTGGTGCAGCGCGGATTCGGCATCGGCATAATGCACCCCTTGCCTGGACAGCCGTCCGGACAGACCTTTGATGCGGGCGTTTATGGAACTGTCCGCGCGGAACGGTTCACAATCCTCATCGCGGGCTTTTTGAAAGGCCGCTTTGGCTCGCTCGCGATCTCCCAGGGCAAGGCGGCATCTTCCGATTCGGAATTGCAGCGCCGCGTACTCCGGGTCCAGTGTTGCCGCGGCCTCATAGGCTTGCAGAGCCTGGTCAAGGATACCCGTTTTTTCCAGGTCGTACCCCTCCCGATACAATGCGTCCCAGCGGTTGACCGCTTCCCGGGATATTCCGGGGCCATGACGGGACACAAAGGGGGGCCAATCCCTGAGGTTGGTTCCGACGCTGCTGAGCAAGACCTGCGCGTCCGCCTGCCGCGCGGAGGCGCAGATATCCTCCAGGTAACGCTCGAATCGGCGATACATGGAAGCGCGGGCGAGCGAGGATTGGCAGACGGGAAGGAGCGTGTTGAAATAGGCGGCACCATCAACATTTTCCCAAGGATCCCATCCTGCTTTGCGACGCAGCGATTTGGCAAGCCGAAGAACCCTGCATTTTCTGGAAAGGCGCAATAGCGGTTGGTATACCCGTGTGGCGAGGAAGGAGTCTTTATGCCAGGCGGGACCGAAAGGCCCGTCATATTCATTGTTGCCCATATAGACGATAAACAGGTCCGGTTCAATCTGCACACAGGCCTCGGCGACTTCCTGCATAACATAGGCATTTACTACGGGACAAGCGAGGTTGTAGATTTCCACGGCTGTTTCGGGCGCGGCGTCCTGCAGCATGACGCGCAGGATTTCATGAAATCCAAACTCCGGATTGGGATGCCCGAAGGCGGCGGAGCCGCCGAGCACGACAATCCTGCAGGTATCGGGTGGTTTTGTCTTGGGAATACTGAATCCCCACATATCGAAGTCTTCCGGGGTGGGTTTGCCGCCGAGACGGTACATGAACTGCTGATAAAAGCCGGGGTTTACCGCATAGGCCGGTGAATCCGAAAAGGGATTATCCACAAAAAGAGGGATAGGGGGCGCTATGTCAAACAGGATTAAGCCGCATTCAGCTGCGGCGATAACGACGGCGGTGAACAGTAATCCCAGGAACAGGATAAATGCACTTCGCAGCAGGCCACATATGGGATGCCTGTTTTTTTGCGTAATTTTGTTCACCTGTTCCACTGCCTGATTCATACATCGGTTCCTGAGTCGGTGCAGGGTGCCTCCAACACCTTTACGGCCGTGTAATGCTATTTTCAAATCGCTACCAGGTAAAATCCGTCACAGTCTGCAGGATATGCCGTTGCTCATCTTCCTTAAGCCCGTAATAAAGCGGCAGGCGGACCAGCCTTCCGCAGGCGGCTTCCGTAACGGGACAATCGCCGTCTTTCCCGCCCAATCGCCTTCCCATTTGGGACATGTGTAGCGGCAGGTAATGAAACACGGCATGGATGCCATGGCCCCTCATGTATTCTATGAAGTGGTCCCGGAGGGCTTCCGATGGCATGCGCAGATAGAAGAGATGATAGGCCTGTTGGCAATGGGCGGGGACGACCGGCATCTGTACCCCCCGGGCTTCAGCCCAGGAAGCCAGGCCCGCCCGGTAGTGTTCCCACAAACAGCGGCGTTCTTGGAATATCTGTTCAAAACATTCTAATTGCGCCAGCAGCATGGCCGCCAGGATGTCCGACAATACATAGCTGCTGCCCAGGTCCACCCAGCTGTACTTGTCCACCTCGCCCCGGAAGAACGCCTGGCGGTTGGTGCCTTTTTCACGCAGAATCTCCGCGCGGGCACGGAAGGCTTCCTCGTTTATCAATAAAGCGCCCCCTTCGCCGCAGGTATAATTCTTGGTTTCGTGAAAACTAAGCGCGGCCAATTGACCGAAAGAACCCAGGGCTTGGCCGTGATACGCGCCGGACAAACCGTGCGCGTTGTCTTCTATCAGGAGCAGGCCGTGCCGTTGCGCGATTTCGGACAGGGCGTGCATCTCGCAGGACACACCGCCGTAATGGAGGGCGACTATGGCCCGGGTGCGCTTGGTGATATGCGCTTCCACGCGTTTCTCATCCAGATTGAGCGTATCCGGACGGATATCCGCAAAAACCGGTGTTGCCCCATGGACGACAAAGGCGTTGGCCGTGGAGACAAAGGCGAAGGAGGGAACAATGACTTCATCTCCGGGTGCCAAATCGAGTAACAAAGCGGCCATTTCGAGCGCGCTGGTACAGGAAGTCGTCAATAAGGCATGCTTTGCGCGGGTCAGGCGACTCAATAGTATTTCGCAGCGACGGGTATACTCCCCGTTGCCCATGATGCGGCCGGACAACAAAGCCGCTTCCATATAGGGCTTCTCGTTGCCCACAAGGGTGGCGCGGTTGAATGGAATCGAAACCATAAGGCATCTTTCGCGTAGGGTCGGCTCTCCCGATAAGTCCCGTACCCTCGGCATATGTGGAGTGAGGCTGTCCCGTGTGTTGCTGACCGGTGATTCGCGGGAACATGACATACTGTATAACACCTAAGTCTAGCACACAACCCCATGTCCGTTCCCATGCGCCTTATGCGTGTGATTTCTCCCGGTGTGGAGTCTCATTAATGTGCATTTCCTGTCCGTTTCGCCCGATGTGCCTCCCTTCCGGCCCGCTGAAGAGACTCCCGGGCGATTCCTGCACGAAATAAGCATGCAATATTCCGTTTCTTATGCTAAAATGAGGATATAGGTAGTGTGCCTCAGTCAGGTAATGGGGATACAAATAAGGATCGTTTTCTATGACAGGTGCCAAGATCATCGGATGTATCAACCATCCCGGATTGGAGGCGGTGGGGCGTTGCCTGCAATGCAGCAAGCCCGTCTGTAAGCAATGCGGTATTGTATCGGTGACCGGATTATATTGTTCCGAAGCGTGCCGCGAGAAGTATGAGCAATATATGCACCGGGCCCAGGCGCTGGAATCGGAAAAAGGGTACAAGCGGGGATTCTTTTTCGGACTCAAGCGGGCAGTAGGCGTAGTGATAACCTTGGCTGTTATCCTGTTTGTCCTGGGATGCGTCGCATCCCTGACCTATATTCCTCTGTTAACCGATGTGACAGCGCGTATTCGTTCGTTGTTGGGCATCTAACCGAAAGGAAACGGGTATGGATTTGAGCGGTTTAAAATGGCCTGTCCTGATACTTGTCATTGTGGGTATCGGATTTCTGGCCTCCAGTCCGGGAATAAACTTTATGGTCGGCCGGTATACCAAGTCCACGCCGGGCCAGAATGCGGAACTTGACACGCGCGACGAAGTGGGCCTGACCCACATCGCCGGATACCTGCTCTACCAGTGGCGGTATCAGCGGGCTTATGACATCATGAAACTTGCCGTGGATCGGTACGGCGCCTCGGGCGCCAACTGCTGGTACAATAAATACCGCATGGCAAAATGTCTGGAGAAACTGGGACGCATACAGGAAAGTTGCACCCTGCTGGAGGAACTGATGGCAGCCAACGCACATGCCGTTGATGCCCGTGTCGCGGACAATAACAACCTGAAATTGCGGATTACAAAGATTAAAGAAGTAAACGAGCTTCAATGAGAAGTATCGAATCCGATGTTGTGGTCGGCCGACTGCCCGCACTGGCTTGCCTGCGTGCGGGCAAACGGGAGGTCTACCGGGCCTTGGTGTATGAAAATGCCGAAGGGATTGAAGAGGTAACCGCCGCCCTGCCGGCGGAACGGATCGTTCGGACCGACCGGGCNNGCCCTTCCGGCGGAACGGATTGTCCGGACCGACCGGGCATCCCTCGACAGGCTGGCGAACGGCGCCCGGCATCAGGGAGTGGTGCTTGAGGTATCCCCCTTGCCGCTCCTGAGCTTGGGTGCATGGCTGGATAAGGGGGTGCCGGAGCAGTGTGCCGTCCTGATTCTGGATGGTATCACCGACCCCATGAATTTCGGGGCTGTTATACGGAGCGCCGCCGCCTTCGGTGCTGCGGGGGTGTTGTTCCAGAAAGACCGTGCCGCGCCCATTACACCGGCGGTTGTGAAAGCTTCGGCCGGGGGGGTTGAGTACATGGATCTCATACAGGTGACCAACCTGGTCCGCGATATCCAGCGCCTGAAGAAAGAAGGGTTCTGGGTAAATGCCCTTGACGCCGGGGGGGACCGGTTGCTGTGGCAGGCAGACCTAAGAGGCCGCGTTGCCCTGGTGATCGGCAGTGAGGGCACGGGCATAAGGCGTCTGGTAAGAGAACACAGTGATTTTATCGTTTCTATTCCTGTCCGCAAAGAATTGGACAGTTTGAACGCTTCCGTAAGCGCCGGGATTGCCTTGGGCGAATGGGTGCGGCAAAACCGGGGCGGTTTCTCTGACGCTGTAGAAGCGCCTGGAACATGAAATGGAAATGGAGCAAGGATTCACTCTATAATGCATACCTGTTAAAGCGGTTTTGCCGCAAGACACGCGATCGGTATGGTAAGAGACGGTTGGCGACAGGCGAATGCCGTAGCCTGAAGGTGCGAAATATCGCCCGGGCAACGGGTGAGGGTGGCAGAAAAACACGGGGTGATATGATAGTAAAGGCCTTCGTTTTTACTGTCCCGGAGCATCGTGCAGGGGGGCGTGTCGCGCGGATAGAAGGTGCTTGTTGATGAGCCAAAAAGAACACGGAAAAACAGAGCAAGACGCCATGCGGTTGTGTTATGTGTGTCGCATGCCTATCAGTGTTCTTGCCATTAAGTGCCGGTATTGCGGTGCCGACGTGGGCCGGCCCCGGAAGGAACAGGAAACGTTTACGGTGGAGGACCTTGGAGGGGAGAAAATCGGCACCTATACCATTTCCGGAAATGTGACGGATGCCCTGGAGTCGTTTATACAGGAAGAACGCGCCCAGATTAAAGAAGAAGAGCGGGAACGCCTGGAAATGAGCCGGCACTCCCTGAGGGGCCGGTTGCGCAGGATTACCGGGGTGGATTCAGGGGTCCGGGATAGTGAGGGTACGCCGGGGAGAACGCGGGATGCTCTGGACGTGGCTTCCATTGATTTATCCCCTCCCTCAAAAAAGCATGAGGCGAAGCATGGGGATGGTGAAACGCGGCAGCGGATAACCATCGTGGTGCTGATTATCGCCGTTTTAGTAATGGCCTATGCCGCAATGCATTTTACCGGGGTATGCCAGGGACGGCGGGACCAGGACGATGCTGCAGATGCCAATGCCGGCCTGCCGAACCGTGCCAGGGAGATACTGGACGGGGGCGGGCCGTTGCTTGACGCTCACGATGAGGCCCTTCGCGCGCTGAAGCGGAATGAAAGCGCGGAAAACAAAACGACCCTGCGTGAGGTCCGAAAAAAAATCGTGCAGGACATCAAATCCCGCATGTATGCGAAACCTTTTGACATTAAAAAGTTGACCAGCACTTCCCGGGACATTACCCTTGCGGCGGAACGGGACACGAACGCTGAGTTAATAGCGCTTATGAAAGAGGTCAACCAGGAAATCGGTTATTTTGCGTTCATACTCACCGACCTGAATTTGGAAAATGAAACGGCGGTTTTTCGTCTTAACAACCCGGCTTTGGCGGAGAAGGAACAGCAGGTCAAGGTGGGCGATATGTTGCAAAAACGCTTCCGCATACTTACCATCAATGGAAGCGGTGTTGTGATGGAAGATACGCATCCCGAGGCGGGGGGGCGTCAATTAATCGCCAAAAAGATGCTGCCTGCGGAAGCCTACTAAGGTTTTCCGGCACGTGCGCCAGGCGGCAGTCTTCTGTTCAACCTGCAAAGGGGGACGTCCCGGGCGGAAGCTTGGATGGCGCCAGTATCCCGGAGCAACCTTTCCCGAAAATATGGTCCCTGGCGTGTTAAATTGAAAAGGAAAGAGACGTTTCTTGGAAACAGCGGCCTTGACAGACAGTCTGAAACCCTGGATTGAATCCTTGTCCATGACACGCTTGGATCCTGCGTCCATTCTATTGGCTGCAGGCGGCATCCTGTGCTGTTTCTTCGGGTATCGGACCATACGGTTTCTCCTTGATGTGTCAGGGTTTGTCGCAACAGGATTAGCGGCGGCGCTGGTTGCGGGATATTTCACCGAGGGCAACCTGGCCGTCGTCGGCATTGCGCTGATGGCGGGAGGCATTACCGGCGGCATTATCGTACACTTGGCCTATCGGCTTGGGGTGGTGGTGTTTAGCGGGGGCATGAGCGCCCTGGTCGCCTGGTACTGGGCGCGAATGGCCTTTGACGAAAGCAATTATGGAATTGCCCTCGTCCTGGTAGCGGCCTTGTCAGGCGCAGCCGCGTCTTTTCTCCTCGAGCGCTATGCCGTCAGCCTTATCACGGCGGCGATTGGGGCGTGGTTCGCTATGCGGGGCATCCTGTTGCTGCTGGAGGCTATGGGTATCACACCCGAAAGGCCTGATACCGGCCCTGCCTTGCAGGACCTTTCCACGGAGCTGCTGGCCTGGCTTGCGCTGACGGGTATGGGGGTGCTGTTTCAGCTGGTGGCCGGCAGGCGCAAGAAAGGGTCGGGGCAATAATCAGGTGCAGGGCAGACATGGGGGCCGTGCCGTTGCAGGCATGATCGCCGCAGCGCTTCCAGCACCGCTTCTCCCGGCATATCCGCAAACCACAGCATTTCTTCTGGCAGCCATGCTCTCATGATGGAAAGGGCCTCCCGTGCTGGAAGGTCCGGTAGAGCGCTTTCACGAAGACGGTGTATAAGCTGGATGGTTCGCAAGCCGTCAAACCAGACATGGAACTGGTGCAGGCGTTGCGCCGAATCCCGGTACCGTTGCCGCAGTCCTTCCCAGGCCTTCACAAACCCGCGTTCGTGCAGATACTCGCCCAGTTCGGGATACAGGTCCCCAGACAACTCCAGCACACGGATGCCGTTCAATTCCCTGTTTTCCCGCACCAGGCTAAAGAACTTTCGAAGCAGCTCATAACACTCCGGATGATACAGGGGAACATCTAACGCGGTTGGGTGCTCAAAAGCCCGGACGCTGTGACCCGTGCCGAAGGGAGTCCGGCAGGAGGCTCGGCCCGACGGGTATACCAGGGCGCAGGGTATCGCGTCCATGGCTCCTGTTTTCGCCAACTGCTGCATGAAGTAGAAGTCTTCGCCCGCGCAGCGCCGGTTCATGCCTCCGCAGGCAGCGTACGCCTCTCCGGTGCAGGATACGATGGAACCCAGCGCCGGGTAAGCGTAGGGGGAACCCGCATGCCGCAAGCCGATTTCGTGGTACCGCATGTATATTTCGTAGGCGATGATGGCTTCACGTTCTTGGGAGGCCGGGGGAAAACGGTGCATATAGGCGGCATATCCCGCCCACCGTGTTTTGTCCTCATAGAACGCCAAAATTGCGTCAAGGTAGCCCGGCGCCGGGGGGGAATCCGCGTCAAGGCAGATCAGTGGCGCGTTCAGCCTGCCTGCGGACGCCAGCACTCGTAAGCCGTGGCCCAGTCCGATTTTGCGCGCCAGGCCTACCCCCTCGCCGGCGGGAAGAGTGCGGTCGTTTGTGGAGGCGTCCACCACTGCCAACATCATGGGGCGGTAACGGTCTTCGCTCAGACGGCCTGAAAATTCGCGGAGCGTTTCCTGATTGTCTGCGATGTCTTCAGCCCGCGACAGACCTGCCGCATGATTGTTGATCACACAAATGATCAGGGTTCCAGATTGGGCGTCAACGCCGGAGTTGCCCAGAGCGGCGAGCGTCTCAAACAGGAGTTCTCTTTCCGCGAGCGCCGGAATGACCACGACGGCCCGGGCGGCATTGGGGTCAAAACGCCCGGTCAGTGGCCAGCGTTCGTAAATCGGGGCCTGGCGTGCGAGATATTTTTTTACCGTAGGGTACGCCGCCAACGCCGTTTGGGAGAAGGTGTGGTCCTTCATCCCGGGTCGCCGCCGGACCCGGATTGGGATACGGATTTGATGACCGCCAGGGCGCGGGCCGTATCCGTGTCCGGGATCCAATGGACCTTAAGACCGCGGCGTTCCATGCCGCGGAACCAGGTCCGCTGCCGTTTCGCGAACTGGGCAATGGCGCTGTTTAATTTCTGGAACAGGTCATTCTTGTTCGGGATATGGCCCTGCAGGTACTGGGCACAGAAACGGTATTCCAGGCCGAGGGCGTCCAGCCGTTCCCAGGGAATCCCCCGGCGGTGCAGCCCTTCCACTTCTTCAATGAGGCCGTTATCGAGGCGGAAGCGGAGCCTGCGCGCGATGCGCTCGCGAAGTATGTCCGGGTCATGCAGAACCACCAGCAGCACTGCCTTAAGCGGGACGCGCGGCGGTTCCGGCGCGTTCTGCACGCCTTCGGCGATCTCAATGGCGCGGATCATCCGTTCCCGGCTGGATAAATCCATATCGTCGTGCATATCCGTTTTGAGGCTGCGCAGACGCCGTATCAGCGCTTCATCGTCCAGGGGCGCCAGCGTTTTGCGAAGCGCCGGATTTTCCGGCACTGCGGGCAGGTGGTAATTGCGCAGTATTGCTTCCAGATAAAGGCCGGTGCCGCCCACAATAACCGGCAGCCGTCCCCGCCGGCATACCCCGTCATAGACGGGATAGAAGGCTTTCTTGTAATGAAAGACGCTGAACTCCTGTGTCACCTCGGCGATATCGATGAGATGATAGGGGAGGGGCTTGCCTTCAAAGACATATTCGGACAGGTCTTTGCCGGAACCGATATCCAGGCCCCGGTATACCTGGCGCGAATCCGCCGAAAGAATCTCGCCGTTCAGCAGACCC